>Ga0209573_1000171_pt1 | contig 166146 bp, 136 predicted proteins | sample TNRBio252014_DNA_FD_185870 | JGI IMG/M metagenome (GOLD analysis project Ga0209573, IMG submission 185870) | Wastewater treatment Type I Accumulibacter community from EBPR Bioreactor in Madison, WI, USA - TNR Reactor_6/25/2014_ DNA (SPAdes)... | ecosystem: Engineered > Bioreactor > EBPR >...
CCCGCACCCACCCCCAATCGCAAGCCCACTCGACGCGGAGGCGCCTCGTGATCGAACGCCCCGAACGGACGGTGATCCTGTGCGACGGCGGGCTCGCGTCGGCGGTCGCGCTCGCCGCGGCCCGCGAGGCCCGCGTGAGGGCCGACGGTGGCGGTGGCGCGCCCGCGGCGGTTTGGATCAACGCCGGCGTCGATGACGACGCACCGCTTCGCGACAAGGCCGCCCGTGCGATGGCGTCAGCAATGGGGTGCGCGGTGATCGGGCCCGATGCGGCTGTCGCCGACGCATCGGCCTCGGGCGCCGACCGCTCAATCCTCCTCCTGATCGCGGGCACCGCCTCGTGCGCTGCGGGCCGCCCCGAGATCGTCTGGCCGGTGACCCTCGACCGTTACGAAGGCGCTTCGATGACAGACCGCGCCGACGATACCGCCGACATGGCTCGTGAGATCGATCGCGCGGTGCTGGTGACGCGGTTACTGTCGCTCGACGCCGCCGATCACGGGCATGTGTCGGTCAACATCTCGTGTCCGTTTGTCGAGATGCCCGACCGTGGGCTGGCGGAACTCGCCGTCGACCTTGCGGCCCCCGCGGACCGGTGCTGGTGGGTCGGCCAGACGTCCGTTGCGGCCCGCCGCGAGCGAGCCCGCTGGGAAGGGCTCTTGCGTGCGTCGGGTCACGCCGCCCTCTGAATCCAACGGGTCGATATCAACGGTCGGAGATGGTCGATCACGGCAAGTGATTGAATATGTAACGACAATCGATTCGATTCATGCCGATGAACGGGTACTGTTGATCGTCAGAACCGGGCTTGTACGCCGGCCTGACGCGTTTGCCCGCACCCGCACGTTCCCCTCCGGCAGATCCGGGGGCACTCAAGGAGAATCTCGTGTCTACCACCCCCCGTCCCGATCCCTTCCAGGCCCGCCAGTCGTTCAAGACCGCGCACGGCACGTACGCGTACTACGCCCTGTCCTCGCTCAACAAAGTGGGCAAGGTCGATCGCCTCCCGTATTCGATCAAGGTGCTCCTCGAGAGCATGCTGCGGAACCTCGACGGGTTCATCGTGACCGCCGACGACGTGGCGGGGCTGGCCAACTGGAACGCCAAGGCCCCGGTGAAGGAAGAGATCCCGTTCATGCCCGGCCGCGTGGTGCTGCAAGACTTCACGGGCGTCCCCTGTGTGGTGGACCTCGCGGCGATGCGCGACGCCATGAAGAAACTCGGCGGCGACCCCAACCTCATCAACCCGCTCGTCCGCTGCGACCTGGTCATCGACCATTCCGTGCAGGTGGACGCGTTCGGGTCGGCCCAGTCGCTGACGATCAACGCTGGCAAAGAGTTTGAACGCAACACCGAACGCTACGAGTTCCTCAAGTGGGGGCAGCAGTCGCTGAACAACTTCAGTTGCGTCCCGCCCGCGACGGGCATCGTCCACCAGGTGAACCTCGAGTACCTCGCCCCGGGCGTGCTCACCAGGACCTGCGAGAACTCAGGCGAATCCGTTGCCTACCCCGACAGTTGCGTGGGCACCGACAGCCACACGACGATGATCAACGGCCTTGGCGTCGTGGGCTGGGGCGTCGGTGGGATCGAGGCCGAGGCGGTCATGCTCGGGCAGCCCATCTACATGCTCACGCCCGAGGTGGTCGGGTTCCGCCTCAAGGGCAAACTCCCCGAGGGAACCACCGCCACCGATCTCGTGCTCACCGTCACGCAGATCCTCCGCAAGAAGGGCGTCGTCGACAAGTTTGTCGAGTTCTTCGGCGAGGGTCTGGCGAGCATGTCCGTCCCCGATCGCGCGACGATCGCCAACATGGCCCCCGAATACGGCGCGACGATGGGGTTCTTCCCCGTCGATCAGGCGACGCTCGACTACATGCGGTTCACGGGCCGGGACGAAGCGACCGTCGCGCTCGTCGAGGCGTATTGCAAAGCCAACGGGCTCTTCTGGACCCCGGGCACGCCCGAGCCGGAATTCACCGACGTCCTCGAACTGGACATGTCCACGGTGCAGCCCAGCCTCGCCGGGCCCAAGCGCCCTCAGGACCGCGTCGAACTCAAAAACGTCAAGGCGGAGTTCTTCAAGGCGATGGCGGCCCCCTTGGGCAACACGTCGTTCGGCATGGCGGCGGACAAGATCTTCGGGTCGGTGGGTACGGTAAAGCACAAAGACACTGCTCTGGAGAGCAGTGCCACCAAAGAGAGCAAAATCACGCACGGCGCGGTGGTGATCGCCGCCATCACTTCCTGCACCAACACCAGCAACCCCGACGTGTTGATCGCCGCGGGGCTGGTCGCCCGCAAGGCCCGCGCCCTGGGCCTCACTCGCAAGCCCTGGGTCAAGACGAGCCTCGCCCCCGGATCCAAGGTCGTCACCGCCTATCTCGACAAGGCCGGCCTCAGCGCCGATCTCGACGCGATCGGGTTCCACACCGTGGGCTACGGCTGCACGACCTGCATCGGGAACTCCGGCCCGCTGCCCGAAGAAGTGGACGCGGCGATCAAGGAGGGTGACCTTTGCGTCGCGTCGGTCCTCTCGGGCAACCGCAACTTCGAGGGGCGTGTTCACCAGAATGTCAAGGCGAATTACCTCGCTAGTCCGCCTCTGTGCGTCGCGTACGCGATCGCCGGGAGCGTGGCGATCGATCTGGCCACCGAGCCCCTGGGCACGAGCAAGGACGGCAAGCCCGTGTTCCTCAAGGACATTTGGCCCAGCCTGAAAGAAGTACAGGACACCAAGGCTCAGTGCCTGACTCCAGAGCAGTTCCGCAAGGAGTACGGGAACGTGTTCAACGGGAACCCGCAGTGGAACGCGGTGCCGGTGAGCAAGAGCGAGTTGTACAACTGGAACCCGGCGTCGACGTACATCCAGCACCCGCCGTACTTCGAAGGGATGAGCCAGAAGCCCGGCATGCCCGGGGCCATCAAGGGCGCACGCGTGCTCGCCGTCATGGCCGACAGCGTGACGACCGACCATATCTCGCCCGCGGGCGACATCGCCGAGCTCAGCCCCGCTGGCGAGTACCTCAAGTCGATCGGCGTCCGCAAATCGGACTTCAACAGTTACGGCTCTCGCCGCGGCAACGACCGCGTCATGACGCGAGGGACGTACGCCAACACACGCATCAAGAACGCGCTGGCCAAGGACCAGGCGACGGGAAAGATCAAGGAAGGCGGCTGGACACGCGACATGTCCAAGGCCGGCGGTGGGAAGATCGATTTCATCTACAACGCCGCGATGAATTACCAGAAGGAAGGCACCCCGCTCGTTGTGCTGGCGGGCAAAGACTACGGGATGGGCTCGAGCCGCGACTGGGCCGCCAAGGGCACACTGCTGCTGGGCGTCAAAGCCGTCATCAGCGAGAGTTTCGAGCGCATCCACCGCAGCAACCTCGTGGGCATGGGCGTCTTGCCGCTGAACTTCGCCGAGGGCCAGAACGCGGCGAGCCTCGGGCTCAGCGGCGACGAGGCCTACGACATCCACGTCCCCGTCAGCGCGGAAGGGCTTATCGAGCCCCGCTGCGAGATCAAGGTCACCGCGACAAAGCCCGACGGGACGAAAAAGGACTTCGTGACCCGATGCCGCATCGACACCCCCGTCGAGGCGGAGTACTACCGCAACGGCGGCGTGCTTCACACGGTCCTGCGCAGACTCCTCAATGAGTCCCGCAAGCCCGTGACGGTCTGATCCCTCTCAACCACCTCACCATCCAAGCCCACGGGTTCGAACCCGTGGGCTCTTTCATTGCGCGAGTACACTCTCGCGCCGTGGTTCCACACACATGGTTCAAGCCATACACCGACGACGAGTACCAAAGACGCGAGGTGCTCGCCTTCGCTCTCATGATCTCGGGGATGATCTGGTTTGTCGTTCTGAAGATGACCGGTTGGAACGCGGGGACGATCACGGCATTCGCATCAGTCTTCATCGGTGCCGCGTTCGGCTGTTACATGGAACGCAAGACCGAGCGAGGCGTGTGGTTGCTCGCGATGCTGTTCGGCGGACTCACCGCTGCCTTCTACCTCTTCACAATCGTGATGGAGATACACGATCACATCAACCGCCGTCTCGCCCCTCCATGGTGGATCGCGCTCGATTTCACGGTGGCGGGCATGATTGTGAGTATCGTCATCCGCGCGTCTTGGACGGTCTATTGTCAGAATCGGAACCTTTCGTGAAGCGCGGGATCTCGCACGCATCCTCAGTACGATGTGTCAATATGGAAGACAAGCCACGCACCTCGTTCGAGCAGCCCGTTGCCTGGGGAGAGATGGACGCTCTGGGCCACGTCAACAACGCCGTGTACTTCCGTTATATGGAGTCGGCTCGCGTTGCGTTCTTGCTCGACATCGGGATCGATCGGCTCCGGCACGCCGGCGGCGTCGGCGTCATTCTTCAGTCCGCCCAGTGCCGATTCCGCAGGCCCGTGATCTATCCCGATACGCTCCTGATTTCATCGGTGGTCACATCGATTGAATCCGATCGGTTCACCCTCTCGCACGACATGTCCAGCACCCGCACGCGCGAGGTGGTCGCGATCGGCTCGGGGGTCATCGTGGCGTACGACTATGTGGCCTCGGCGAAAGTCGCTATTCCTCAGGCCTGGCGCAGCGCGCTCGAGTGTGCCCGGCAGCCCAGGTAGCCCTCATGGGCCCACAAAGTGGTCGTTGGGCGACAGCGGAGCCTCGTGCCCTCGAAGTGGCGCGGCGTTCAGGACCGCCCGATCGGTGACAAATTTGGGCAGCCAGATGTTGTCGCCGCTCCCCTCGGCACCTCCGCCCAGCACGGGCCGATAGGCCCACTCGGCCGAGCCATCGGAGAAAAGCACGAACTGTCCGGCACGCTCGTGATTCGCGGAATTCTGTTCGGGGTCCGCCGGCAAGCCCGCCGACGCCCAGCGAACCACGGGCGACGCGTCCGCGAGCAGCACCCGCCGGGGACCATCGGCAAGCACCCGTAGCGCAGGTCCGGCCATGATCTGAAAGCTGTACGACACCTCGCCCAGATTGCCCCAATCCACGTGCCCCGTCGGGCATTCCCCGCGCGGTGCCGCAGGATTGCCGGGGCACGCCAGCGACGCCAACGACAAGTACGACAGCCGGGGCAGCACATACACGTTCGAGGCATTGGAGACCGCTTGTGTGGGTTGAACGTCCCACCACGGACGGGAGCCGACGCCCGCCGTCACCCACGGGAGAGCACCCGCAAAGTCGTTGGCATACATCCCGAGCCCGGCGGCGGCTATCCCAAGATTCGCGGAGCACTGCGACCGCTTCGCGTAGTGATTCGTGGCCCCGAGCAACGGCCACAGCAGGCTTACGCCCAAAACGAGCACTGCGGCCATCGATACCAGATCCCGCCATCCCGAGGGCAACGTGAACCTTCTCGAGATTGCTGTCTCGGAGCCTGTTCGACGAGGCAATGCCTCCGCCGACGCCATCACCCGCTCGGCAAGTGCGGAGTCGCGCAGGTCCGGGCCCGAAGTCAGGAGTTCGCCCAGGCCTTGCAATGCGTTGGCTCGGTCTCGCAATGATCCCGGGACTCGCGCCGGCTCGCCCCGAGCCATCACGTACGCGTCGAGAGCGTCGGCGTCGAGCGTCGAAAGTTCCGGGCACGCCTCCTCCACCGGAGGTTGCGAACGCAAGCAGCGTTGGAACGCCACATCAACCAGCACGCGATCGCGAGTACCTTCATCCGAGGTTCGCTCGGTCAGGAGCGAACGCAGAGATTGCGATGCCTCGGTCTTGGGTGTCATGTCGCTCACGAGTGCCGTCCTTCGTTTGCCCGAGTTGAGTCCGAAGAAGTCAGCGTCTTCCAACGTTCGGCAAAGTTCGCGACAGCGGAATGGAGCCTCGACTTGACCGTGCCCAGCGGGATGCCCAAGTCGTCGGCGATCTGCTGATAGCTCAGCCTTTGGAAGTACGAGAGCAAGAGGATTTCGCGGAGGGTGTAAGGCATGGACGCAAGAGCGCGCTGAACTAGTGCTTCTCGTTCTCGGGCGTCCAGGCCTGCGCCCGGAGCGGGAACGTCGACTTCCATGAGATCGACGAACGTGCCGCCACGTCCGCCCTCGCCCCCTCCCCCGATCGGCGCCATGAGTTCTACTTCCTGACGCCTGCCCCTCTTACGGAGGTAGTCCCGACCTTTGTTCGCGGCAATCGTGAAAAGCCACGGTCTGAATCGGCGGTCTTTATCGAATGTGTCAGCGGAGTGGTAGACCTGAAGAAAGGCCTCCTGAAAGACGTCTTCCGCCGCAGTCCGATCACCTAGTAGACGGAACAAGAACCGCAGCAGGTCGTCGTGAAAACGATCGATCACCGCTCGAAAGGCCGGCACGTCTCCCCCCCGAAAACGCAGGAACAGTTGCTCATCGCTCAGCGAGTCCAGCGAGAGGGCGGGTGGAATTGGTCTGGGAGTGGTGCTCAACCGATGGGACTTTCCAACTGCTGGATCAGGGGGGCTACCCGACGAGAGAAATACACACCCGACTGAGTTCCGAACAAAGCAACCCCTTCAGCCCGAAGCTTGGGGGCGTGATCGCGTTCATACGTCGCAAACGCCTCTCGGGTTGGAAAGACATACCGAGTCTCGACGATCTGCGTTCCGGACGCGTCTTGCGAAAGGGTGGAACCATGCTCGAACGGTCCGGAAACTTCTGCCCGTATTGCACCGCCCCGAAGAACGAGCATGGTGTGGCCGTTCGTGAGCCATCGGAGGTACCGCTCGGTGGTTGGGGCGTCTGGAAGTGTTGCGGTGACCGTGTAGACGACTGGGTGCATCATGCAGAGGATATCGGACGAGGCGAGCGTTGGTATGGTGAGGAGGGTTGGGCTGGGGGATGGTCGGCTGATTGGGTGTTGGCCGGGGAATTGGGTTTGCGGGATGAAATGGGCAAGGAAGTTGAGCGTTAGACACTGGAAGGATGCTGGCCGTGCCTCAACAACAACCCCCGCCGGATTCCGAGGACCCCGAGAGGGAGTTCAGACCGGGGCACTGTCAGGAGTTGGAGGAGGTGTTGGCATCTGCCTCTCAGGGGGATGATGGGGCGTGGCGGCGGTTGATCGCGTTGTTCGGGCGTCGGGTGTTTGCGCTGGTCAAGAGTCGAGGAGTGTCCGCAGATTTGGCCGAAGAGATCACCCAATCTGTGTTCGCAACGGTGGCGGCAAAACTGCCCAGCGGTGGCTACTCGGAACTTGGGAAATTCGAGGCCTGGATCTTCCGGATCGCGATGAATCGAGTGCGAGATGAGGCACGGCGTCGGTCGCGCCGTGTGGGATCCATCGACTCGGCGTTGGTGGACGAGATCCCGGTGCGGCCACTCAAGAACGGCACCGCCGGGGAGTCGACGGTGCAGCTTCGAGCCGGGGAGAAGCGAGAGCAGAAGGAACTCGAACTGGGCCGGCTGCGTGCCGCGCTCGATGAACTTCCGGATGCGGATCGGGAAATTGTGCAGCTTCGCCATCACGGCGGGCTGTCGTTCAAACAGATTTCGGAGATGCTCGATGAGCCGCTGGGTACGCTGTTGGCGCGGCATCATCGGGCGCTGAAGAAGCTCGCCTTTGTTCTTGGAGGCGGGCCGGGCGGCGGAGCCCAGGAGGCTGTATCGTGACTCGTTCAGATCATCGGTCCCAAGATCAAGACAACGACTCCGACTCGCGGGTGGAGGCCCTTCTCGCCGACCTTGCGCGTACGGATCGTGCGGCGGCCCCGGCGTCGATGGAAGATCGCATCTTCGTCGCGACCCGGAGCGTGCTGCGATCGAGCGCAGGAGCACCCGCGCCGGTGGTTCGCGTCATCGGGCCTCGCCGGTTGGTGATGGCTTTCCGCGTGGCGGCGGCGATCGGCCTTGTCGTAACGGCAGGGGTGGTGTGGCGTGCGGTCACTTCCGGCTCTGCGGCGACGACGATCCCCGCCGCGGACATCACGCACCTCAGCGAAGCCGAGCTCGACGAGCTCGCGTCGATGCTGGCGATGTACGACGAAGGGGTGGCCGACGAGCTTCATTCTATTTCGAACGAGGCGGAGCGGGTGTCGGGGTCGCTGAGTGATTTGTTCGGTGACTCGACGGAAGGTTAGCAAACGTGGAATGACGAACCCTCTCGGAGCGGGGAGTACCATGACGACAGGAACACGGAATTCGATCAATGCATGGGGAGTGCTTGGGTTGCTCGTCGTCGCGGCGGGCATGGCCGCGGGGCTCCAGCCCGATGGGGAGCGTGCGAAGGTTCGGGATCGCATGCAAGAACGCGGCGGTGGTCCTCCAGGGGAACGCCAGTGGGGGAAGCTTCCCAAGGACCGCGAGGCTGCCAAGGCCTCGATCAAGCGGCAGATCGAAGACCTTGATCGGCGCCGTGTGAGGCTAGCCGCGATCGCGGAGCGGCTCGAACGCGGCGAAGAGCCTGCGGCGATCGAGAGAGACATGCCCGAGTCAACCGGAGCGGGAGGCGGCGCTGGTGGGGCAGGTGGAGGCTCGCGCGGGTCGATGATGAATCAGGAGGGGCGGCGCGAAGTATTAAGGATGGTCCGCGAGGCCAGGCCCGACCTTGCGACCAAGCTCGAGGATCTGGTCAAGTCGCACCCTTTGGGGGACGCGCTGGTCTGGCGCATGGGCCCGAATTCGGCTGATCTGGCGCGTGCCAAGGCCGAGGATCCGGTGATGTTCAATCTTCGGCTCGACGAGCTCGAGGCCGGGATCGTGGTTGTGACTCACGCCCGCACCGTGGCGGACCTTGCGATCGTGGGGAAGGGTGAAACTCCCGAGGGCCGACGTGCAAAGGAAGACTTGCGGGCATCGGTTCTGGTCATCTATGACATCCGCCAGAAAGTGCAAGAGACCGACATCGAGGCGCTGGTGGCACGAGTCGAGCGTTTGCGCGCGGAAGTATCACAGCGTGCGGAGAAGCGTGTCGAGGCTGTGAATAAGCTGTCCGACGACATCGTGACAAGGTACCAGCGGATCGAAGAGATGCGACGCCGTGGAGAGTCCAAGCCTGGCGTGAAATAGGCTCCGAGTCCACAGATGCTGGGGTTGCGGGCCGGAGCGATGGGCGCTACTGCTGAGGGCGGATGTCGCCGTTGGTAGCGACCTGAACAAGCGATGGGAGCAGGTAGTTCCGTCCGTCGTAGACGGTAACGCGCCCGCTGACGGTGAGGCTCAGGTCTTCGCCGCGCGAGCGTGCGGCCTCGTCGAGCTTCTGGGTCATTTTGCAGCGCAGGAAAGGCATGGGCGCAGGAGCTGGGTTCGTGGTGTCGCCGTCAAAGGCGGCGGCGAGAAGCCCGCCCGTGAGACGGACGAGCCGAGCACGGCGACCGAAGAGGGTCGTCCCCTCCGGGATCACCGAGCCGACTGCCCCTGCGGCGAGATTTCCCGTTGTGGATGATGCACTGTCGGTGGGCGAGACCGGTTCAGATGGCCGAGCACCGCTGGCGATTGACTGGGGCTTCATCTCGGAGGGCGGATCGATTGCGCGGGATGTCCCACGTTTGGATTCGAGGTCTTTGATGAGGTCTGCGACATCGGGGTCTGCGGCGGAGGCGGGATTTGGTGCCGGTGCTGCGGCTGTCTTTGGTTCCGGCGCGGTGGATGTGCTGTTGCCGTCCATGGTTGAAGGTACGGCTGGAGAAGAATTGGCTTGAAGCGCTCGTTCGACCGAGTACGCGGAAGGCATGAGGTACTGGCGGTCGTAGTAGACATAGATAGAACCGGAAATCGTGACGACGACGTCTTTGCTGAAAGCGTCGGGGACGGCTTCAAGCCTGGCGAGCTCCTGGCAGGCCATGATCACCATGGGGGCCTCGCCGCGCTTGTTGGAATCGCGCTGGGGAAGAAAGATGACATCGCCCGAGGGGGAACGGAACAAGGAGCCCTTTCGTCGGGACAGGAACGTGCCCTCGGCGTAAAAGCGCCGTCCTGGGAGGCCGACTTCCGGGGGGAGCCCCGCGAGGGGGCCCAACTTTTGTCTGGGTCTTTGCGGTGCTGGCGATGGCTGCACGGGCTTCGTTGGTTGGATGTCCGGCGGCTCTGCGGGGCGGGCCTGCCGAGACCCGACGACATCGCGGAGGCTGGCATCGTCCTTCTTTGTGTCCGTGGGCTGGGTTTGCGTTGATGAGCCTGACGCCGTGGGTGAGGCAGGGGGAGAGGTCTGGGGGGGTTGGGCGTACAAAGAACGTGAGCACACGGCGAGAAGCAGAATGAATGGTGTCCGGCGGTCCATCGCGGTCTCCCAGATGATCGGGCTCACAAGGTAGATCGTACGTCGGGCGGGGGCACTTGACGGATAGTCCTGAAACATCGGGGTTGACGGGGGCCGGGAGGGTTCTTAGTGTCCTCTTCCACCGGGCGGGTGCCAGAGTGGACAAATGGAGCGGATTGCAAATCCGCTGCGCAAGCTTCGTGGGTTCGAATCCCACCCCGCCCTTTCGACGAGTCTGATGGTCTGGTTCGCGTTATCAGGACGCGAAAGCCCGGGCCGGGTTGAGTCGAGACCGATCATGGCCGATGAACGCGGTTGATCCCGGATTTTCCGGGGATTGATGCGGCGTTCTCGGAGCAAGCGGTGACACAAGCGAAGACAACAAAGGCCGGAGGCGGGGCGTGGAGCTGGATCACGCCGGGGCTTGCGTTGTCGTGGGCGACGGTGGGGGCGACGTCGTGGTGGCTTCTGGACGGGTGGACGCGGATGCAAGTGCCCAAAGTAGCTGGGCTGGGGGCGGTACTGGCGTTTGGAGCGTTGGCGAGTCTGTCGTGGAGCGTCTGGGCATCGCGGCGGGTGCGGGTCTTGACGGCGGTTGCCGGAGGCCTGCGTCGGGCGTCACGAGGTGACGACTCGATGGCGTCACTCATTGTGTCCGAGTCTCTTGGAGAAGAAGCCCGGGCCTGGAACAGGCTTCTTCTGGAGCGTGAGGCGGTGCGGCGCGATGCGGTGGTGGCGATGCTGGAAGATCGTCGCGGGGCGGGCACCGAGCACGGGGTGGCCGCAGGCGCGGGTGCGCTCGACACGCTGTGGCTCGGTGTTCTGCTGCTGGACGCGGGCCAGCGGGTGGTGTATGCGAACGGAGCGGCGGCGGTGTGCCTCCGGGCCAAACGTGAGGACTTGGTGGGTAAGCCGGGCACGGAAGTCTTTGGCTCAGAGGAGTGTCGAACACTGCTCACGGGGCTTGCGACGGGCACACTCCGGCACAAGCAATCGGTGGACGTGAGCGGGGCCGGCGAGGGGACAACGGTGCTCCGCGTCTCGGTGAAGCCGACGCGGAAGGGAGATGAGGCCGCGGCGGTCGTTCTGATCGAGGACGTGACGCAGGCGAGGGAAGCAGAGAAGAACCGCAACGGCCTTGTGGCACAAGCCTCGCATGAACTGAGGACGCCTTTGACGAACATCCGTCTGTACGTGGAAGCGTTGCTGGAAGATGACGGGCGTGACAACCCGGCGGCGCGAGCCACGGCGATCAACACGATCAATCAGGAAGCTCGCCGGCTTGAGCGCATCGTGGCGGACATGCTGAGCGTCTCTGAGATGGAGGCGGGGTCGTTCCGGCTCCGGCTCGATGAGGTGCCGGTGGGACCGATGGTGGAGGACTTGCGACACGACTTTGAGCCCCAGGCAGCGGACAAAGAGATCTCGTTGGTGTTCGAGCTCTCGCCAAAGCTGCCGAGTATTAGAGGGGATCGAGACAAGCTCACGCTGGCGCTGCACAATCTGGTAGGCAACGCGCTGAAGTACACGCCCGCGGGCGGGACGGTGACGGTGCGGGCACGTGTCACCGGTGAGGGCACGCCGGAGGAGCGGCTGTTGTTCGAGGTGGTTGACACCGGGATCGGGATCAGGCCTGAGGAACAGGAACTGGTGTTCGAGCAGTTCTACCGGGCCAAAGACAAGCGGATCGCGGGGATCACGGGCACGGGGCTCGGGCTGACACTGAGCCGTGAGGTAGCGAGGCTTCACGGCGGGGATGTGACGCTACGGAGCGAGGTGGACAAAGGGAGCACCTTTGTGCTGGTGGTCCCGACGGGCGCGATGCAGGCCGGACAACTGCGAGCGGCATAAGGAGGAGAAGCGTGGACATCCATGTGCAGCGAGAAGGAGCAGTGACGGTGGTCAGGCCGATGGGGGCGATCCTGCTCGGCGAGGCGGACCTTTTCCGCACGCGAATGACCGACGCGATGACGCGGAGCCTCGGGCGTCTTGTGGTGGACGCGTCGCAAGTGGCGTATGTGGATAGCAAGGGGCTCGGGGCGTTTGTGGAGGCCGGGGAGCGGCTCGCCGAGAGCGGATCAAGCCTTCGTGTGGCGGGTGCCAACGACACGCTGCGCGAGGTATTCGAGCTGACGGAGACGGGCGGGCTGTTCGAGCACTTCGCCGACGTTCACGCGGCGGTGAGGAGCTTCCTGAGGTGAGCCAGAGCCGCGAAAGATCCGCAGGGGCGGAACCATCGGCGGCCACGCCGAGTGGGCGGTCTCTGCGTCGGCCCCGAGTGGGCGATGTGCTTGTCGAGCAAGGGGTGCTGACGCAGTCGCAACTCGATCGGGCACTGGCTGAGCAGCGGGGGACGAGCCGGCGTCTCGGTGAGATGCTGGTTGAACAGGGCGTGATCGCGCCGGCGGCGTTGGTGCGGGCGCTTGGGGCGGTGCTGGGAGTAAAGGGGTGTCAACTGCGGCACGGGCTGATCGACCCGCCTCTGATCAAGCTGATCGGGGAGGAAGAGTGCGTCCGGCTGAAAGTGATCCCGCTGTTCCAGGTGAAGGACACGTTGACGGTGGCGATGGCCGAGCCGCAGAGCCTGCCGACGATCGACCGGGTGCGGGAGCTGACGAAGCTTCGGGTGAGGCCCGTGCTGGCGATTGAGTCCAACATCCTCGAGTTCATCAAGAAGTACTCTGGGGACAACGTGGATGTGGATGCATTCCTCACAACGCTGACGGAGTCGGCGGTTGAAGTGGTCGAGCGAGAGGGGTCGGACGAGGGCGCCGCGGCCGACCTTGAGGACATGGTCGCGGGAAGCCCGATTGTCAACCTGGTCAACGTGACGTTTCTGCAGGCCGTGCGCGAGCGGGCGAGTGACATCCACATCGAGCCCGATCGGAAGGGAACGCGGATCAGGTATCGCGTTGACGGGGTGCTGCGGGACCTCATGAGGCCGCCGCTGGGCCTGCACTCGGCGATTGTGAGCCGGGTGAAAGTGATCGGCCGGATGGACATCGCGGAGAAGCGGACGCCCCAGGAGGGCCGGGTGCGGATCAATGCGGAGGGTCGGTCGATCGATCTTCGGGTGTCGAGCATACCGACGCTGCTTGGCGAGAAGATCGTGGTGCGCGTGCTGGACAAAGAGAATCTCCGGGTGCGGATGGAGGACTTGGGGTTCCGCACGGAGGCGCTCGACGGCTTCAAACGGTCGCTGGGCCAGAGCCACGGCCTGTGCCTGGTGACCGGTCCCACGGGGAGCGGAAAGACAACGACGCTGTACTCGGCGCTCGAACTTCTGCGCGGCCCGGAGGTCAACATTGTGACGGTCGAGGATCCGGTTGAGTACCAGATGGACATGGTGAATCAGATCCAAGTCAATGACCAGTGCGGGCTGGGGTTTGCGCGGGCACTGCGGAGCATCTTGAGACAGGATCCCGACATCATCATGGTCGGGGAGATTCGGGATCAGGAGACGGCGAGGGTGGCCGTGCAGGCGGCCCTGACCGGGCACCTGGTTCTGGCGACGCTGCACACGAACGACGCGCCGAGCGCAGCGGCACGGCTCGGAGACATGGGAATCGAGCCTTATCTGCTGTCCGCGGCTCTGAACGGGGTGGTGGCGCAGCGGCTGGCACGGACGAACTGTCCGCACTGCGAGACAAAGTATTATCCGGGAGAGCAGGCGCTGGCGGACGCCGGGATCCCGGACAAGACTTCCTCGGTCTTTCGGAAGGGAGTCGGGTGTAGTCGGTGCCACAACAGCGGGTACCTCGGGCGGCTCGGCGTGTACGAGGTGATGGAGGTGACGGCGGTTCTACGCCGGATGATCCACAAGAACCGGCCCGTCCACGAGCTGCGCGAACAACTGGTCAAAGGTGGCGGGCTCTCGCTGCGCCAAGAGGGAGTGCTGTTGGCGCTGGCGGGTCGGACGAGCCTCGAAGAGATCCTGCGGGTGACGCAGAACGACGACGAGGACGTCACGCCCGCGGCGGTTCCGGGGAGCGAGCCATCGAATGAGAAGGAGGCCGCATGAAATTCCGCTATGAAGCGATGGACCGCGGCGGGGCCTCGGCGGCGGGCGTGATCGAGGCGTCGACGGACGTCGAGGCGCAGGAAATGCTGCGACGCAAGGGGCTGTTCGTCAGTGTGGTCGAGGCGTCACGAGGGCGTGCGGAGGTCGGTGGGGGCGCGTCGGCAGGACCCAAGGCGCTGTCGCACTTTCTGCGCCAGCTCTCTGTGCTGGTTTCGACGGGGACCCCGGTAGTCGAGGCGATCGCGTCGCTCGAGAGGCAGGCCGCAGATGGGTCGTTCAAAGACGTGCTCAAAGATGTTCGGCGGCGACTCGAGGACGGCGCGTCGCTGTCGGAGTCTATGGCGGCGCACCCGAGGGTGTTCGACTCGGTGTGCCGCAGCCTGATCTCGGCGGGTGAGGCGGGGGGAAAGCTCGACGAAATGCTGGTGCGGCTGGCATCGCTGGTGCGACAGCAGGCGAAGATCCGGGCGAATGTGACCGGGGCGATGGTGTATCCGTCGCTGCTGGTGGTCGTGTCGATCTCGGTGATGATCACGATGCTTTGCTTCGTGCTGCCGAGATTCGAGGGATTGTTTAAGTCGCTGGACACTCCGCTGCCGACATCGACACAGTGGCTGATGTCGCTGAGCGATCTGCTGCGAGGGCAATGGTATTGGATCGTGGCTGTGGCCGCTGCGCTGGGCGGGGGATTGTGGGCGTGGCTCCGGACGCCGGGCGGGCACCGTGCGGTGCACACCGTCGTGCTGCATGCCCCCCCCGTGGGAACGATCATCCGAGGGTTATGCGTCGCTCGCGTGGCGCGGATGCTCGGGGTGCTGCTGCAGGGACGGGTGGTGATGCTCGAAGCACTCAGGCTCACGAGGGACGCCTCTGGGAACATGCACTATGCCGAGTTGATGGCCAGGGCCGAGGAGCGAGTATCCCGCGGGGAACTGCTGAGCACGGTGTTCGAGAAGAGCCCGCTGATCCCAGGGACTGTGGTCGAGGCGGTGCGGAGCGGTGAGCGGAGCGGGCAGCTCGGGCAGGTTATGACGAGCCTTGCGGACTTCCTAGACGAGGACAACGAGGTCGTGGTCCGAACGCTGACGAGCATTCTTGAGCCAGCGATACTGATCGTGCTGGGGATGATCGTGGCGTTCATGGCGATGAGCATGTTCTTGCCGCTGTTCGACCTGACATCGGCCGCGGGCGGAGGTGGACATTGAGACCGCCATCCCCCAAGGGCCTCATTGGACTTGACATCGGGAGTCGGTGGATCAAAGCGGTCCAACTCGGTCGGATCACCGGCGGAGCCAAGGTTCCCGCGCGGTGGGCGGCGTGGCCTCGACTGATGCCGGGCATGCCGATGAGTGAAGAGGAATCGGGCCGAGCGTTGGAAATTCTGGGTGCTCGGGGGTTTTCCGGGGTGGATGTGGTCATCGGAGCGACCGAGACCCACGGCGTCTGTGCAGACCTCGACCTGCCCGGTGGCGTGTCTTCGCAGGCCCGACACGGGGTGGCGGTGTTGGAAGCCTGCCGCGTCATGAAGCTGACTCCCGGGACGTTCGAGCTGGCGCTGTGGGAGCTGCCACGCCCCGCCAGGTCGGGCGAAGGGGTGCTCGCATCGGCGTTTGTGCTGTCGCACGAGTCCGCGGACGCGCTCTTGGACCCGCTCGAGTCCGCGGGACTCCGCGTTCGCGGGATCGACGTCGTCTCAGCGGCTGTTGCGAGGGCAATGGTTCGGCCCGGACCCGAGACGTTGGACCTGCTCATCGACGTCGGTGTCTCGGGTGCGAGGTTTTCGGTGGCGTCGGGGGGACGGGTCGTTTATCACCGACGAATCGACGAGCTCGGACTCTCGCGGTTGGTCGGGGCGTGCCTCGAGCGAGTGCGCGGCTGCCCGCGAGCGGCAGAATCAGCCGTGGATTTGCTGCGGTTCGAGACGCCCGGGGCCTCAGAGATCTCAGAGGGACTGATCTCCGAGGCGATCGTGAGTGTGGAATACGCGTGGCACCGGTACCCCGATCGCGAGCCGGGCCGAGTGCATGTGGTCGGTGGCGGTGCGTGGCTCGTCGATGGGGAAAGAGTTGCTTCGGCGGTCGGGCTGTCCGGAGAGGGTTGCTTGCCGTTGTGCGTGCCCCAGGAGCCCGAGGTGGCGGGCGTGCCCGCGCTCCCAGGGTTGTTCTCGGCTGCGGCGAGCTTGGCGGCGGGAGGTTGCCGATGATCGCGATCAATCTCATCCCCAGACATCGGTTGATCCGCGCAGCGCGGCGGCGCTGGGCCGCGGTTTGGGCGGGGGTGGGTGTGGCTTCACTGAGTCTCGCCGGGGCGCTTGGCGCGGCGGTGAGCGCGACCGATCCGCTGCAATCCAGGGCTCTTGAAGAGCGGCTCGCTTCGGAATCGACCGCACTGGAACGTCAGAGGGTAGCGGCCGCTCAAGACCGCGAGGAAGCGAAAAAAATCAAGGCGGCCATCGCTTCAAGAAGGAGCGTGGGTCGGCATCCGGACTTCAGTCGCCTTCTGTCGTCGCTGGCGCGGCGTGGTGGGGAAGTGCTGCTCGAATCGATCGAGATCGATCGACGTGATGTTTCGGCATCGGGCAAGACAGGAGGAATGCGGCGGTACGTATTCACGATCGCCGGAATCGCGCCCAGGCAGACCGCTGCGACAGACTTCATTGCTGAGATCGAGTCGTGGAAGGTGTTCGATCGAGTCTCGCTGCTGGGCTCGCAGGCGCGGCAAGTGCGAGGGATCGACGCCATCGCATTTCGAGTCGAGGCGCTCATCGATGAGAAGGCCACATCCGGTGGAGGACCGCGATGAAGCTCAGGCGACCGGACATTCTGGGGCCGTTACTTCCGATCCATCTCTGCGGAGTGGGCGCGGTCGTGGTGGTGCTCACGGCGTTCTCGGTGCTGATCGTCAGACCACGCGCGCGGGCCGCGGATGATGTGGCCCGTCTGGCGTGGGAACTCTCGGAAGTCGATCGCAAGGCCGAGGCGCTGCGAGCAGCGGGCGAGCGGGCGACCAAAGAGCTGGCGAAGCTGCGTGAGCAGCTCGAGGCCGAACCTGTCGTTCTCGGGCCGCTGACGAGACTCAACGCGCGACTCGCAGAGGTCTCTAGGCGAGCCGAGGCTATGGGGATCCGCGTGGTCGAGTTGGTGCCCGGGGCGGAGCAGAAGGCTTCTGCGGCGGTGAAGGTGCCCATCAAGATGAGGGGTGAAGGCACGTACGCGGCGATCACGGGGCTACTCGCCGTGGCACACTCGGACTTTCCGGACTTGGCGGTCGCGAAGCTCGCGATCAAGGGCGAGCCCAATACGCCGGCTTCTCCCGCGTCGATCTCGATCGACTTTGAGTGGTACGCCGAGCGTGCTGACGCTGCGGGGGCGTCAGGAACGAAGAAATGACCCGTCGGTTGACTCGCCCCGGCTTGAATTGCATGGTCGGGGGGAATGGGACACAACCGCGGCAGGAAGGCGTATGTTGGGGTGTTGGCACTGGCCGGCGCGGCGCTGGCCGGCGACAAACTGCTCTTTGGGGTCACAGGCCCCGATAGCGCCATCGCATCGAGCGATTACGCGATCGATCCTGCCCAGTGGACGGAGGATGCCCGGGAGCCATCGGACTCGGCGGAGCCCTTATTGTCCGGTGCAGCGGAGCGCATGGAACTTCTCGGGCGTGCACACGGCGAATGTGTGGACGCCTTTGCTCAGCCCAAGTCGTGGCTTGAGCAAGCGGTAAAGACCCCCGCAAGCCCCGGCACGCCGGACGTCACGGACCCTGGCGAGGGATTCGAGAAACGGGCGAAGCTCACGGGACTCAGCGTATCGGGCGACACGTTGCTGGCCATCGTGAATGGGAAGCGCATCGCAGTGGGCGAACCGGTCGAGGGATTCGTGCTCACGTCGGTCGATCTGAGGCTGCGTGAGGCGGTGTTTCGCAGCGCGGACGGACACGAGCGGACGTTGCGCGTCGCGGGAGCGACGTCCGGGAACAGAGTGACCAAGAGGTAGGCTCGGGAAAGTCGAGTCGAAGGGAGCCGAGATTTCAAGTCGCGGAGTTGCGTCGCCGATGAGTGTCAGACCGATCGAGAGTCGATCGGGAAGGCACTACTTGGAGAGCAGCCATGTTGGCATTTGGAATGCGTCGGGCCTTTAGCCTGATTGAACTCGTGATCGTGGTTGTGATTATCGGGATCATCGGGGCGATCGCGATCCCGCGGATGAGCCGAGGCTCCGAAGGTGCTGCGGATAGCGCAGTCGCGGCCAACCTCGCGGTGCTGCGCAACGCGATCGATCTGTACGCGACCGAACACGGCGGGGCGTTCCCCGCGCTGGCAACCTTCGAAGACCAGATGACCAAGTACACCGACGCCGCGGGTACCGTGAGCGCGACGAAGACGACGACCGCGATCTATGGCCCGTACCTTCGCGCGATCCCGCCGCTGCCCGTCGGTGCGAACAAAGGCAAGACTTCTCTGGCGGCTGCGTACGCGGCGAACGTGGGCTGGGTCTACACCGAGACCACGGGCGTGATCATCGCGGGCACGAGCACCGAAAAGGACAAGACCGATAAGGCGTACAACACGTATTGATCGTCCCCAGAGCGGGGCGAGAACGGTTGAATGGGCATGGCGCCCGCGGAGGGAGACCGACGCGGGTGCTTTCTTTGCGGGAGCCCGGTGGTGCGCTCAGGATTCACGCTGGTTGACTTGTTAGTGACGCTCTCGATCATGGCTATCGCGGCGGCGATCACCGTCCCGAGATTCGCGGGGTCCATTCAGAGGCGGGCGCTCACCAACAGTGCTTACAAAGTGGCAGCGGACTGCCAAAGAGCCAGAGCTGGCGCGATCGATGCGTCGTGCGGCGTGGGGGTGAAGTTTGACGCCATGAGCAGTCAGTACCTCCTCGAGTTCGACTCCGGCCCAAAGGGTGGCAGGACCGAGCGGCTTTCGATCGCGGAAGACCCGTTTGGAGCGGTTGTGGTGTCCGTTTCTGGCACCGTTTCGGGCCGGGTCACTTTCACAGGGTTTGGAGAGTCGGCATCGAATGCAACCGTCATACTCGGGCGTGGAACACTCCGGATTCCAGTCACGGTGGCGCAGGCGGGCGGCCTGGCGACGGTGGGAACGATGAGCACGGCAGTTCAGTCTGTGGGTGTGGTGATCGGCGGTGTGAACGTGCAGGTCGGTGGGGTGGGTTTGGGCGTAGACCTTGACGTCGGGGATCAGGACCGATGAAATCCGAGCGCTCCCGCGGTTTTACGGTGCTCGAAGCCATCGTGGCATCCGCCTCGATGGGTGTGGTGCTGATGGCGTCGATGTCTCTCATCGCACTGAGCGCGAGAGCGGGGCCCGAGGCCGCCGCACAGGCCGGGGCGATCCGTGATGGCCGGGGCTTTCGTCTGATGGACGACGATCTCGCCGCGGCGACGTGGGTTCAGACCGTCAGTGCTACCGAGGTCAAGTTCGAGGTGCCCGACCGCACAGGCGACGGTGTAGCAGACGTGGTTCGGTACTGGTGGCCCGGGGCTGGGCAAGGGCTGCATCGCGAGGTCAACGGAGTGGGTGCTGCCGAACTCACTCGACCCTGGAGCTCGCTGGTGTTCTCCGGTACTTGGGCCGACCGCTGGACGACAGGCACCGGGGCGTCGGCGCTGAGCTCGAGCACGCAGCGGCTAGCGGTGTGCGTTCCATCGGCAAGCGTGCTGACCGAATATCCCCTCGGATATTCATCGCCCGTGGCGCTCACTGTGAGGCCCAGACTACCTTCTACGGCAACGCACTGGAAGGTAGACACTCTGGTGCTGACGGCCAAAGCGAGTGGGGGGATGAGGGGTTCGTGGACTGCGACTCTGAGAGCCGACGCGTTGTTGCTGCCCTTCGCAACGCCGGCATGGGCCACCAGCTCGAGCGCGACAACGCAGACGGTGGGGCAGAAGTTCATCGTGACGTTTACCTTCTCCAATGCGCCGGAACTATCGGCGGCGCAGACAGCCACTTTCGACATCCGCACTTCGCTGGTGTCGGGAAGCCTGACGGTCTACGGAATGGGAAGCGGAGCGGGCGACTCGCGGCAGTGGCTGCATACGGGAGCCGGTGCGATTACGCCTCTTGCTTCGCTGAAGCCTGACGCGAGTCTGGAGCATCTTGTGACTGGTCGAATCCGCACACCGTCGTTGTCGGCGCAGGCCAGCAGCCGGTTGACGAACGTGGGCGTCGCGGCGACATACCCCAACGGAGACACGGTGGGGTACGTCGTCGGTGCGATCGGGGAGCCAGACAACCGATGAGCATCGGCACGGTCAAGCGCAGAGGCTTCAGTCTTGCCGAAGTAGCGATGGCGTCGGCAGTGCTCGCCGTGGGGGCGAGCGCGGTACTGGGCGTGGTGAGCCAGGTGGGGGCCCGCCGGGCCGACTCGGTTGCTCGATCCACCGGTGTGCTGCTCGCCAGCGATTTGCTGACGAGGATCGCGATACTCCCACTGGCCGATCCGCAGACGGGCGTGATCGCCGCGGGGCTCGACGCGGGGGAGAGCGCGGTGACCGACTTCGATGACGCGACCGACTTTGCTGGGTACAACGAACCAACGATCGTTGATGCAGGCGGGGCCGAACGAGCAGGGATGGAGGGGTTCACCCGCGAGGCAGAGATCGAGTGGTTGCTCGATGCCTCGGGGTCGTCGGTGTCGCTCTCGCCTACGAGCGCGGCACGGATCACCGTCATTGCCCGATGGCGTGGCAAGCCAGTCGCAAAGCTGACCACGATCCGCTCCGCCGCGTGGGACGGGGGAAAGCCATGAAGCGCAAGGGTGTCGCGATGGTCGCGGTGGTGTCCTCGCTTGCGTTGGCGGCAGGAGTCGCTATGGCAGGGCTCATCATCGCACGACGACTCGGCGAGGCGGGCGCATCGCTTGAAAGCGTTTCGGCAGCGTCGGCGGCCGCTCGTGGCGCGATCGATGCTTCGCTCGAGTCTGCGGTCAACTCAAAGGCGTGGCGTACCGCTCCGGCGCTGCCCGAGCGGATCGGATCAGCCGAGATCTCGGGAGTTCTCTCGGATCCAGCCGACAGCGATCTAACCGACGACTACAACGAAGATGTGCGGCTGACCGTGACCGCATCGCAGGGGGACGCACGTCGCATGCTCCGAGTCACACTGACTCCAAACCTTGTGCCGCACGCTTCCATGGGGTACGGCGTGTGCGTACTTGGGAACATGACAGCGGCATCGGGCTCGTTCGCGTCGACGGGTCGGGCCTACGTGGGCGGGACCCTCACGGTGCCGATGACGCCGCTGCCGGTGGGTGCGACGAGCGGGTATGTGGTTGGGGTATCGACCGCCGCCCCGGACCAGATCGGTGCGGTGTCGGCGGCGAGCCAGGCCGCGGTGCTTCCCAAGAGAACCGATCTCGCACCGTCACTGATCTCGATGGCCACGAGGCTTCCGGTCACGAATTCGCTGAGCGGGGCCCTGTTGTCGTCATCGACCAACTCTGTTGGGGGCGGGCTCAGCGAGATGGGGATTTACATCATTGGGACCGGCTCGGAGAACATCACTCTCGAGAAATGCCGGATCAACGCCTGCCTCATCATCGAGGCATCGCGGCTGACCATCGGCGACGGAGTTGTGATCGACCCACCCGCGGGGATGCCCGCGCTCATCGTCATCGGCGACGCAAGAGTTGACGGCAACTCGGCGATGCTCTCGGAAGTGTCCGAAGCACGGAACTTTAACCCGCTGGGAACACCATACTCGGGCGTCTCGGATATCGACCAGCTCGACACGTACGCCGCCGAGATCGACGGTCTGATGTACGTCAGCGGCTCGCTCGTCGTCAACGGGCGGCTCAGCGTGAACGGGTCGGTGTTCGTGCGCTCGAACCTGACGATCAGCGGCGCGCTGACCGTGCGCTGGGCAGAATCCGCGACGGGGCCGATGGGCTTCCGAGCGTCGCCTGCATTTATGGTCAAGAGGGGATCGGTTGAGCGCGTGGTCGAGTAGGGCGAGAGGGCCGCGAAGCTGCTGGTGATGTTTAGGCGGCTTTGATGGCCGCGTCTTGGCTGAACACGGGCTCGGCGGCGGCGTGCTGGGCCAGCAGAACGTCATAGGCCCGGAGGTCGAGCTCGAGAGCCAGCGCCGCAAAGGCCGGATCGAGCTGCCCGCCGGCGGACTTGTTGATCTCGGCGAGCACGAAGTCTCGCGTGCGGGCCGTTCGGTAGGAGCGCGTCGAGGAAAGCGCATCGAAGGTGTCTGCCACGGCAATGATGCGGGCCATCGGCGGGATATTCTCGCCGCTGAGCCCGTGCGGATAACCGCGGCCGTCGTAGCGCTCGTGGTGGTGCATGACGCCCGGGAGGATGTCTCCCAGGTCGGGGATGTCGGCAAGGATGCGGTTGCCGATCTCCGGGTGCTTCTTGATCCACGCGAATTCGGTGTCGTCGAGCTTGCCAGGCTTGCAGAGCACGGCCTCGGGCACCCCGATCTTGCCCACGTCGTGCAGAAGCCCCGCGAGGTGGACGCGCTGTGCCTGGGCCTCAGTGAAGCCCGCGGCCCGGGCCAGCGACGACGAGAACCAGGCCACTCGCTCGGAATGGCCCCGCGTGTACCGGTCCTTGGCGTCGATGGCGGCGGTCAGTGCCTTGAGCGTGCCCATGAACATCCGGCGCTGCTGGGCATACAGAGAGCACGTCCGCATGAACCCGGCGACATGCCTAGCGGCGGCCTCGAAGGCGCGGAAATCATGGCTCGTGAACCCCGTCGCGTGGTCGCCCTTGTCGCCGGCGATGAGGACCCCGAACCGGAGACCGGCAACCTCGATGGGCTCGATGCACGCCAGGCAGTCCGCGCGTTCACACAGCGAGTTGCCCGGCGCAAGCAGGCGATCGCGGCGCGAGGACAGCGGTCGCCCGCTTCGCACCGAAGCGACCCGCGAGAGAAAGGTGTCGTGCGAGAACGGGAGTCGGCCCGCGGATTCGAGCGCAGGGGCCGTGATGTCGGCGGTCGTACCCGGGTCGAGCACGATCGCCACCCAAGGGACCTGCACGGACTCGGCGAGCCTGGTGCAGACGCCACGGGCGAATTCGCGAGGCTGGGCCGGGGTCTCCATCGCGGCACACAGGTCGATAAGCAGCGACGTCGTCTCGTACGCGCGGTCCAGTTCGTGCGCAAAGTCCTCCATAGCGTCCATTACGCGGCCTCTTTCTGTGCGCTCACCAGCAGCGTGGTCACGGCTTCCACGACCGCGCGGGCGCTGAAGGGTTTGTCGATGAGCTTGACGATGCCGGTGCGAGACAGCCTCGCCTCGTCGACGATGTGCCCACGCCCGGTGAGCATCACCACGGGGATTGCCTTGGAAGAAGGGATCGCGGCGAGTGCTTCGGCCAGGGTGAGCCCGTCGCCGCCGGGCATCTGGTAGTCGGTGATGATGAGGTCTGGTGTGCTTTCGAGGGCGAGCGCAAGGCCGTCGACGCCGTTGTCGCATTCCCGGACGTTGAAGCCGGCGGCTTTGAACTTCATCCCCAGCACGGCGCGGATGGGGAGTTCGTCGTCACAAATCAAGATGGTTGCGGGCATTGCGTTCTCCTGGGCATGTCTGTATCTGCAGAGAGGATCGGCCGTTCGCGGAGGTCAATCGCGTGTCCGAGGTGCGGTATTGCCGACGCCGGGCCGATCGTGCGGAAGGTGGGGGTGGGGGGGAACGTGGTGGGGGTGCCGACTGGGGCGAACACCCGGGTTGGGGCTAGAACGGGTGTTCCGGCTCTGCCGGTTAGGCGGTGCATGATCTTGGTGCCTAATCTTGCCCCGAGTGAAATTCGAGCCGGTGTGGCGGAATGGCAGACGCGGCGGATTCAAAATCCGCTCTGGATTACACCAGGTGTGGGTTCAAGTCCCTCCTCCGGCATTGATGAACACGGATCGTGCGTCCCCTCACGACGATCCCTCGATTCAGCTCCCGTACGCAACCAATATCGAACCAGCAGTCAAGGCTCGCGACGCGTCGAATTGCGGGTGCGTGGGGTGATTACGGGGCCACGGGGTCGGCCACCACTGATTTGAGACGGATCGCCCGGCGGAGGTACGCGATGTCTGCGGGGCCGGCCACGCCGTCACCGTCAAGGTCGCTGCCTGGTGACTGGAGATGCGTCAACAGGTAGGTCAGGTCGGCGGAGTTGATCCGGCCATCCGCGTTGAGATCGAACGTTGGGGCGTCAGGCGCTGCGGCGAGGGGAGCCAGCGCGTCGAGCTCTGCGGCGGTGATGAACTGGTGCGTGCCGCCGGCGGGTCCGGAAACCCTGATCCCGGTGGAGACGACCGGGGACGAAAGCGTCGCGTCGATCATCTGAAACGGGACCGCTGGATCCAGCGTCGTCACGGAGGCCGGCGTGAGCTGAACCCATTGCCCCGACACCAGCGCCCAGAACGACAGGGAATTGAACCACCCGCCGTTCTGGTTTGCGGCGTTGAAGTGATCGCCTTCGACAAAGCGGATGGTCTGAACGTGCACGGGCCTGTCGTATGTCACCGAGAGGGTCACGATGCCTCCCGGGGGGGCGGTTCCCTGAGTGGACATGAAGTTGGCGAGCCCGTCCGGCACCTCGCGCCCTGCGGCGTCGAGTTCGAGCGCGTTGGCGAAGTTGGCGGGGTTCCAAGTCGCCCCTTGGCCCCCGGGCGGACTTCCGTACACGCTTGTGGCACCCGTCACCACGCCGCCTGCGGCGGCGACGTTGCGATTCGCGCTGCGGGCGTGATCGCCGCGTGGGCCCAGCAGCGGGTTGTACGACAGAATCGACGGGTCCGCAGCGGCGAGCCCCGTCAGCGCCGGGGGAAGGATCCACGACGGGCCCGTGGCCAACACAGGCACGGCAACCCCTCCTGCGGCGAGCACCTGCGCCTCGACCGTTGGTAGCATCCGGTTGGCCATCCGCGTCAGGGTGTCCTGGGCCGCCGCGTCGAGCGGGAGGTAGTCGGGCATGCCGTCGCGGGTCCGGTTGATGTCGAATCGATCCGAGAATGTGGTGGCCGGGAACTGGGCCGGGAAACCGTTGACGGGCGAAGGCCCCAGCATGAACCCCAACAGCCCGCCCAGCGTAGCGGTGGCGTTATCGCTGTCCCACCCCCAGAGGGTGCAGATCTGCACGGTTCGGCGGTAATCGCCCTCGCCGTACAGAAGCCCGGCGCACACAGCGGCGAAGTTCACTGAGCTCTCATACCACGCGCGGTACCGGAACCCGTTGGCGGCCGCGCTCCCGTGGTAGCGTTGATAGACGGCGTCCCGCGTGCGCTCCCAGTTATTCTTGTCCGGGTTGGCGAGGAAATCAGCAAGCACAAAGTCCGCGATGTCGGCGGTTTTGGACGTATTCGGGACGAACGCACGAGCACGGTCGTACATCCACCGCAGCCGCTGATCCATCGGGAGAGTTGCCGGCGCGATCGGGGCCAGCGCGTATAGCACGACGTTGAACTGTGCGGCGTGGGCGGCGTACCCAGTGCTCGTGGTGCGGATCGCCGGGTCGGCCAGAACAAGGGCGCGGTCGGGCATCCCCGGGCACATGAGCCCGAAAAGCTCGGTCGTGAGCTGCGCGTCGATCATCAGCGCCTGGTCGTTGGCCGTCAGCGACGCCGTCATCGGCGGCAGCACGCCCCGGTCCATCAGCGAGCGAGCCTTAGCGTTGCTCACCCAAATAAACCGGTTGATGTGTGGGATCCACGCGTCGCGAATGCGAACGGGCGAGAGCGGGCCCGCTGGGGTCTGGGACATCTCGTGAAGGTACACGTACTCGATGTCCGTGTCGTCGTCGGCGAGCCACGGGTCCTGGTTGAGGACAAAGTCGATGAGTTGGCCGTCGCGGATCTGCCCCCAATCGGCGTCGGTGTAGAACGGAGGGTTGTTCCGCCTGCCTTCGGTGCGCAGCCCCGTCCAGTTCGCGACGCATTGCCCCAGCCACATCGTCCGCAGGCGGGCGGCGTAGTCGGCCTGCTGAAGCTCTCGCGGGGGAGCCGCGGGAGAACCCGACGCGAACAGGGTCAAAGCGGCGGCGGTGCAAAGGAGTATGGGCTTCCGCATGACCGACAGTATCTCAGGACCCCCCAGCAAACGCAAGGAAATCCCCAAAGCGGTCAGGATGGGCCCGAATAGGCGTCCAGTGGGGTGGTGATCCGTAGCGGAAGCGAGACGACCCTTCCGGAATCGAGTTCGAGCCGGATCCGGTCGAACGGGTCAAGGGCGAGAACGGTGCCCAGATACTCATGCCCGTCGCAAACAAACCCTCGGCGCAGACCCACGAGCCGATCGGCGAGTGCCCAGCCCGACCGAAGTTCGTCCTGTGACATCGCCAGGTGCATGGTGAGTTGATCGACCAGCGTGGCGAGAACAGCGAGCCGTTCGGGTGGAGCGGCGTCGTGCGAGGACACCGCCTCGATGCTCGTGCGTCCCGGAACCGCGACACCGGGCGTTCGAACGTTGAGCCCGATGCCGACGAGCAAGATCCCGTCGGCGGACTCGACAAGAACGCCCCCCAGCTTCTGTAGCAAAGCTCCAGACGCGGGCCCGCTCTGAGGTTGTGGATCGCGCCGCACTACGTCGTTGGGCCATTTCACCCCCAAGAGGGCCGACGCGGGGCCGTCCGTGTGCAGAACGGCGGCCCGAGCGGCGGCGAGCCCCGCGGCGATCGACGCAGACGCAGCGTGTTCCGGGGCGATGGACACCGTGACCGCAAGCCCCGCTAAGGCATCGTGGTCCCAGGTTTTTCCGGGCCGGCCCCGCCCACGAGTTTGAGTGAGCGACGTCACCAGGCACCCGGGCGTGCCTGCCGACCTCGCTCGGCACTCATCTTGCGTTGAGCCGCAGGTGTCGAGCGCCACGCCTGAGCGCAGCCAAGGTGTTGTGCCGACGATCGCGTCGACCGCGAGCTGCCAGCGTGCGAGATCTCCCGGCGTGATCACGTCCTTTGATCCCCGTCGAGGGCATCGAGCCCGAAATCCAGCGAGGTTGCTCCGTGTGTGAGGCTGCCGACGGAGATGCGATCGACTCCCGTCAGCGCGATCTCGCCCACGGTATCGAGGCGAACCCCCCCCGAGGCTTCGAGCACCAAGCCGGGCCGATGCGTGTCACGCAGGAGTGACGCTCGGCGGAGCATGTCGGTCGGCATGTTGTCGAGCAGGACGATATCGACGCGTTCGCGGCACCCCCTGAGGATCGCGTCGAGTTGGCCCAGCGTGTCAACTTCGACCTCGACAAACCCAAGCCTTGTGCGCGATTCACGGGCCAGCGTCAACGCCTTGCGGATCGCCGAATCGAGCTTCGAGGGGAGCTGGGCGTCCGAGATCCCCGCGATGTGGTTGTCCTTGATCAGCACGGCGTCGTGGAGCCCCAATCGGTGTGAATACCCACCGCCGCAGCGGACGGCGTACTTCTCGAGTACGCGGAGCCCTGGGGTCGTTTTCCGCGTGTCGCACAACTGGACGTCCCGCGGCGGGTTGACGGCCCGCACGGCGGCCACGAACTGCGACGTGCGAGTGGCGACGCCCGACAGCCTCGCGATCATGTTGAGCACGGTGCGCTCGGCCGCGAGGATGCCCGAGCGTGAACCCGAGAGCGTGGCCACCGCGACGCCTGGCGACGCCGGGGACGAGTCGAATGCGTGTGTGCGAAGCTCGACGGTCGGAGCAAACGCCGCGAGGATTTCGGGGATGCACGCCAGACCCGCGATCACCCCGGCCTGCCTGGGAACAATGGCGGCTCGGGCGTACTCGCCCGGATCAATCGTGCAACCCGTCGTCACGTCGCCCGGCCCGCCGAGAGGGCCCAGGTCTTCGTCGCGGCAGAGTTCGATGACCCGTCGGACTAGCCCGGTGGCGGCCAATTCGGCATACAGCGTGGCGAGCGACGACGCCGAAACCTGGGGCGCGAGAATGGTCGGTGTGGGTTCGGGCACGCCGATCATGATAGAAGCCCCGACCTACAATGGCCCGTTGAAAGGAGCCAGCATGGGTCTCATGGACGGCAAGGTGGGGTTGATTGTGGGTGTGGCCAATGACCGGTCGTACGCCTGGTACATCGCCGAAGCCCTGAAGGCTCAGGGGGCCACGCTCGCGTTCACACACCTCCCGGGCGAGAAGAACGAACGCCGAACGAGGCGTGCGGTGGAGTCGCTGGGGCTCGCCGATGCGTGGATGGCACCGCTGGATGCTGGCAGCGACGAGCAGCTCGACCAGGTCTTCGCGCAGTACTCGCAGCGATTTGATCGCATGGATTTCCTCGTGCATTCGATCGCCTTTGCCGAGACGGAGTGGCTTCAGTTCGGGAAGTTCATGCAGACGCCCCGCAAGGCGTACCTCTCGGCGATCGATATCTCTGCGTACACACTCGTCGCGATGGCGAACCGTGCAAAGCCCATGATGGCCAAAACGGGCGGCTCCATCATCTGTATGAGCTACTACGGCGCGGAAAAAGTTGTTCCCGGGTACAACGTCATGGGGGTCGCCAAGGCGGCCCTCGAGGCTTCGACACGATATCTTGCTGCGGAGATGGGTCAGGACCGGATCCGCGTCAACGCGATCTCGGGCGGGTACCTCCGCACGCTGGCTTCGTCCGCCGTTCAGGGCACCGACGGGATGGGTGATCGGAACAAGGAACGCGCCCCGCTGAGGCGCAACGTCGAAGGCGCCGATGTCGGCAACACCGCCGTCTATCTGCTCAGCGACCTCTCGTCGGGCGTGACCGGCGAGACCATTTATGTCGATTGCGGCGTGAATCTCATCGGCGTGTAATCGCCGAAGCGGCGAGGATTGGACTCTCAGTGTTTGTCGATCGTGCCATCATCACCATCCGGGCGGGCAAAGGCGGCGACGGGAAAGTCTCGTTCAGGCGTGAGAAGTTCGAGCCCAAAGGTGGCCCCAATGGGGGCGACGGGGGCAAGGGCGGCGACGTGGTGTTGGTTGCCGAACCCGGGATGACCACCCTCTACGACCTCCGCTTTGAGTCTCTCTACAAAGCCCCGGACGGGGAAAACGGCGGGCAGAAGCAGTGTTTCGGCGGTGCGGGTGAAGATCTCATCATCCGCCTTCCGCCCGGGACCATGGTCTTTGACAACGATACCGGGGCGTTGGTCCATGACCTTAAGCCCGGCGAGCGAATCGTCATCGCCAAGGGTGGTAAAGGCGGCTTCGGCAACGAGCACTACAAAAGCTCGACCAATCAGTCGCCCCGCAACGCCAGCGCGGGCGAACCCGGCGACGGATTCGAGGCCAGGCTCGAACTCAAACTCATCGCCGAGATCGGGCTCGTGGGCATGCCCAACGCTGGGAAAAGCACGCTGCTCAAGGCGCTCACCCGCGCCAACCCCAAAATCGCCGACTACCCCTTCACGACCCTCTCCCCTCAGCTTGGCATCGCCGAGCTGACAGGCGGACGGCGGATGGTCATCGCCGACATCCCCGGGTTGATCGAGGGCGCGAGCCAAGGGGCTGGGCTTGGCCATGATTTCCTTCGGCACCTCGAACGTACCAAAGTGCTCGTCCACTTGTTGGACTGTTCTCCGCCGGATGGCACGACCCCCGCGGCCAATTACGAGACCATCCGTGCCGAGTTGCAGGCGTATTCCCTCGAGCTCGCGGAACGGCCGGAGCTGATCGTCCTCAATAAGATCGACACCCTCGAAGGCGACAAAGCCCGTTCGGACGCGTTGCTGGCGTTGTGCAAGTCTCTTGGGGTCAGGCCCGGTAAGGATGCGTTGGCTATTTCCGGCGCGACACGATCGAACCTTGACGCGTTGCTCGAAAGGCTCTGGCTCGCCTTGCACCCAAAGAACGAGAAACCAGAAGGGTGGAAGGCCGAGGCACCTGACCCTACGGCCAAGCCCAAGCCCGCATCCGCGAGCCCCAACGAGCGGTAAGATCATGAGGAATGATGGGGCGTGTGGGGGGGGCGGCTCGCTCGGGCCGTCACGTGATCGCCGGGCCTCGAATGAGCGGCTCGGCAGACCTCTATTGGAGTTCGAGATGAAGCGTGCAACAGTGACACAAGCGGTGCGGCTCGGTGTGGTGGTGGGCGGCCTCTTTGCGCCGGCGATGGCGGCGGCCCAACCCACGTTGACCTACCCCAAAGCCGAAGCGTACTACGTCGATTACTACCACGGCGTGCCGGTCGCGGATCCGTATCGCTGGCTTGAGGATTCTGATTCGCCGCAGACACGCCGCTGGATCGAGGATCAGAACAAGATCACTTTCCCTTATCTCGAGGCCATTCCGCAGCGGGCATCGATCACAGCGAGGCTTACCTCACTGTGGAACTATGAACGTTTTTCCGCTCCGGGTAAAGAAGGCGGGCACTACTTCTACTCGTACAACCCCGGGCTTGCCAACCAGGGCACGCTCTACGTCACCGATTCGCTCGACAAGCCCGGCCGTGTCCTTCTAGATCCCAACACTCTCCGTGCGGACGGTACCGCCGCCCTCGCGGGCACCTCGGTGTCTGAGGATGGGAAGTACATCGCGTACGGGATCGCCGAAGCGGGGAGCGATTGGAACACGTGGAAGGTGCGTGAGATCGCGTCTGGAAAGGATATCGCCGATGAGCTGCGTTGGGTGAAATTCAGCGGTGCGAGCTGGACCAAGGACTCGAGCGGATTTTTTTACAGCCGATATGACGAGCCTAAGGGCGGGCAGGAATACACCGCAGCCAACTATTACCCCAAAGTTTACTTTCACAAGATCGGGACGCCCCAGTCCGAGGACGTGCTGGTGTACCAACGCCCGGACCAGAAGTCGTGGGGGCTTGGTGCGGGTGTGACGGAGGACGGGCGCTTCCTCATCATGAGTGTTTCGCAGGGCACCGACCCCAAGAACCGTCTTTTCGTCCGCGACCTTCGCGCTGTTCCGCTGGGGTCCGCCGCCACAGAAACCGATAAGAAAATCCGCGAGGCCGAACTCCAGATCCAGCGGCTTGTAGCTCAGGGCGACGCCGGCGGGAACAAGGACGCCGCTTCGAAGCAGATCGAGCTGTTGACCAAGCAGCGGGCCTCGCTCGTCGCGGCTCAGAACAACACCGCTCACGGGTTTGTTGAGTTGCTCAATGATTTCGACGCGAGCTACGACTTCGTCGGCAATGACGGCTCGGTCTTCTACTTCAACACCAACCTCAGCGCACCCCGGAGCCGGATTATCGCCATCGACCTCGCGAGCCCAGCCCGCGAGAATTGGCGGGAACTGGTCCCACAGGCCGCCGAAACACTTCAAGGCGTGTCGATGCTCGGCGATTCTTTCTTCGCGTCCTATCTCAAAGACGCCAAGACGCAGATCAAGCAGTTCGACACCTCGGGCAAGCTTGTCCGTGAAGTGGAACTGCCCGGCATCGGAACCGCAAGCGGGATCGGTGGCAAGCGGTCGGAATCCGAGGCCTTCTTCACGTTTACTAGCTACAACGTGCCGGCGAGCGTCTATCGATTCGACGCCAAAACCGGGAAGAGCACGCTCTGGAAGTCGCCGAAAGTCGGCTTCAATCCTGACGATTTCGAGGTCTCCCAGAAGTTCTTCGCGAGCAAGGACGGAACAAAAGTACCCGTCTTCATCGTTCACAAGAAAGGCATCAAGCTCGACGGGTCCAACCCCACGCTCCTGTACGGATACGGTGGCTTCAATATCCCCCTCACGCCCTCGTTTAGCCCCGGAACCATCGGTTGGCTTGAGATGGGCGGCGTGTACGCCGTGGCCAACATCCGCGGCGGCGGCGAATACGGCGAGCAATGGCACCAGGCCGGGACCGGGGTCAACAAGCAGAACGTCTTCGACGATTTCATCGGTGCTGCCGAGTTTCTAATCGCCGAGAAGTACACCAGCAAGGGCAAAATCGCCTGCCAAGGAGGCTCCAACGGCGGTCTCCTCGTCGGCGCCATGGTCACTCAGAGGCCCGACCTTTGGGGCGCGTGCCTGCCCGCCGTCGGCGTGCTCGACATGCTCCGTTTCCAGAAGTTCACCATCGGATGGGCCTGGAAAAGCGATTATGGAGACACCGAGGCCGATCGCTCCGTCTTCGAAGCCGTCCGCAAGTATTCTCCTTATCACGTCGCGCTCGACACCAAGGGGGCAAAATGGCCCGCCACCCTCATTACGACCGGCGATCACGACGACCGCGTAGTGCCTGCCCACAGCTTCAAGTTTGCTGCGGCGCTTCAGGCTACACAGACCGGAACCGAACCGGTGATGATCCGCATCGACGTCCGCGCCGGACACGGTGCGGGCAAACCCACAGGCAAGCGAATCGAAGAGCTCGCCGACCAATGGGCGTTCCTCGCTAAGCATCTGGGCATGAGCCCGGGCGCGAAGTAGACGAACCGATCGACCGCCGACACTGCAACGTATTGGCGAACAAAACCCACCCGGAACGGGTGGTTTTTTATTTTATCACGACTTCATACTCCTGAGATCCTGCGGTGACTTCGGCCGTCAGTTCACGCACGCAGAGTGTGACCGGTATTTGAGTCGCGAGCGAGGTTGTGGCACGGTGCGTCACGAAACCCTGGCTGTGCAAAAACCGGCCGTCGGGTCTTCGGATGGTGGCGAAAATGTCATATCCACCGCGGCGCTGAACGACTTGATCGACGATAAGCCCCCAACCTCCTGATGGGGCTTCGAGCCGTACCTCGTGGAATCCGCCGTCGGATGCAAGGGTGACGGCTGGGCCGCGAAATGGGGAAGAAGAGATGCTGGGGCGCGAGGGCCCGCAACCGGCGGTTGAGACAACAGCGCACAGGCAGATCAACGGGAGAATTCTCATCTGCAGGACTCCGAAACTCGCGGTATGCTATCCGCCGGTTCGGTCGGATCTTGGATCGTTCGGGAAGCCTCAAGGAAGGGGCCAGCAGTGGGTCGCCACAAGAATGGGCATGGGAAACGTCTGAGTCATGCGGGCACGATTTTCGGCCAGCTCGGTGACCACATGGCACGCCGGGGCGGTCCTCGCGGGGCGGGGTTGGTGCTGTTGGCGCTGGCGTCGATTGTGTTCGCAGTGGGGATCGTTTCGTGCGAGCCGATCCGAGCACGCGTCGATGAAGACGCAAGGCCCTTGACACTGGAGCCCGACATCCGCGTGCGTGTCAGGAGTCGCCTTTCAGCGACGACTCTCGCGAGCGCGGCGGCATCGGGCGCCCTGAACGCTCGCATTCTTCCTTCGGGCGTCCCGACCTCGCTTCGGTCGCCCGTGCAGGTCACAATCTCACCGCGCGGGTTGGCGACGAAGGACGCCTCTGGCGTCGTTCGAGATTGGGGCAACGGGATCGATGTCGAGATCTCGGTGCCAGGGGTGGCCGCTGACCGCACGACGTTGAGCATGGACGGGGCGGCGTATCCGGGCGTGATGACCCTTCGCGGCAAGTGGCGTGAGACCCTGCCGACGTTCGACGTGGTGTGCGCGATGCCGATGGAGATCTACATCCCCGGCGTGCTCCAGAAAGAGCTCTACGACGGGTGGCCACGCCAGACCTACGAAGCACAGGCGATCGCGGCGCGTTCGTACGCGATGCACGAGCGTGACCGGTCTCGCCGCGGCGGCAAACTGTGGGACGTCGAGAGCACAACGCTGGACCAGGCGTTCGGCGGCTTGGCGACTCGGATCGCGGCGATTGACGCGGGACGCAACACCCGGGGCATGATCCTGACGTCCGGTGGAGGTGGCGTGCTGCGGGCGTACTACTCCTCGTGTTGTGGCGGTCGCCCCGCGACCGCCGCGGCGATCTGGCCCACCAAGGCGGGGTTCGAGTTCAATCTGTCTCCGCCGTTGCAAGGGCAACCCCGCGAGTTCGCGTGCCAGGCGGCGCCCGTGTTCGCTTGGGAAGTAGTCAGGAAGAGCGACGAACTGTCCCGCCGCATGCGTGCCTGGGGGCGTGACGCCGGGCACCGAGTGCAGGCGGTCGATCGGCTTCGCGCGGTCGAGATCGCGGCTCGCAACACGGCGGGCCGCCCGAATTCGTACAAAGTGACCGATATTCGCGGGCAGGAATACCGCATCGGCGCCGAGGAAATGCGCCTGGCGTGCAATTTCGGCGTTCCCGGCGCGGGAACCACCCCGGGGCAAGAAGCCCTGGCCGACATTCGCTCGGGCCCGGCCCATGTCAAATCCAACGACCTCGAGTTCATCGTCGTCGGGACCGAAGTGAGGATCAAGGGCCGCGGGTTCGGGCACGGCGTTGGCATGTGCCAATTCTGCGCCAAAGGGTTTGCTGAGCGTGGCAAAGACGCGACCGAGATGCTCGGGTTCTTCTATCCCGGTGCACGGGTTGTTCGATCATATTGACCCCGCCGCGGCTACGGTTGCTCGATGACATCACTCCCGGTGCTCAAGACCAATCCGGGCTCCGTGCCCACGACGCCTCTCTCTGACGCAGCGCGTCGAGAGACACTCGTTGATCTCGTAAACGCCGTGCGAGGCGAGGTGAGGCTCGATCGGCACAACCGGATGCTCTACGCAACGGACGCCTCGCTGTACCAGGTCGAGCCGCTCGGGGTCGTCATCCCAGCCGACATCGACGACGCACGTGCGGCGGCGGCGTTCTGTGCGGCGCGAGGACTCCCGATCCTTCCTCGAGGCGGCGGCACGTCGCTGGCGGGCCAGTGCACAAACCGGGCGGTCGTGATCGATTTTTCCGCGCACTGTCGCCGAGTGCTCTGGGTCGACGCCTCGCGCGGGGAGTGCCGAGTGGAGCCGGGCATTTCGCCCGACGATCTCAACGACGAGCTTTCATGCGGGGGCGCGCGGGACTGGTTCTTTGCTCCGGACCCCGCCACCAGCAAGCATTGCAACATCGGGGGGGCGATCGGGAACAACGCCGCGGGGGCCCGCTCGATCAAGTACGGACGCACTTCGGAGAGTCTCATCGGTGTTGATGTGCTCCTCGCGGGGTCGGTGTCGTCGGGCGGCGAGCCCATGGGGGTGCGTCTCGATGAGGGGGCGGCGCTGCGAGATCCGCGAGTCCGTGAGCTGACGCGCCGCGTCGCCGATGTGATTCTGCCCATCGCGCCCATGATCAAAGCGAGATTCCCCAAAACGGTGCGACGCAACGCGGGGTACGGGCTCGACATGGTGCTTGCCGCTCTCGAACGCGACCCGGCGGGACTCTCGGCGGTCAACCTCGCGCATCTCGTCTGCGGCAGCGAGGGAACACTCGCCGTCACGCTCGGGGCTCATCTCAAGCTGCATCCCAAGCCCAAGGCCAAGGGGCTCAGTGTGTTGGGGTTCTCCGATCTTGACGAAGCGATCGCGGCGGTGATGCCGATCCTCTCGACCGGGCCCAGCGCCGTCGAGTTGCTCGACGACATGGTCGTTGGGCTGGCATCGGCCAACGCCGAGTACAGGCGGTATGTCGACCTCATGCCCGCCCCGGCGGACGGCAAGCCGCTCAAGGCGGTGCTGTACGTGGAGTATTTCTCGACGACGGGGCACGAAGAGATCCGCGAGCGATTTGCGGCGTTAGCTCGCACTGTCCCGGGCATCGCCAAGCAGGACCACACCGACGCTTCGGCCATGCTCAACGCGTGGAAGCTGCGCAAAGCCGGGGAGCCGCTCCTGCACGGCGTGGCGGGGGCGCGCAAGCCCATCACGTTCGTCGAAGACAACGCGATTCCCGTCGAGCGACTCGGCGAATTCGTCAAGCGACTGCGTGGCATCGTGACACGCCACGGGACCATCGCCGCGTACTGGGCCCATGCGTCGGTGGGGGTCCTGCACGTACGCCCGCTCATCGACATCCATTCGCCCGACGACCGGCGAGTGATGCAGTCGATCGCTGTTGAGGCCGCCGATCTCGCCAAGGAACTCGGGGGCGTGATGTCGGGCGAGCACGGCGACGGCCGTGTGCGAGGCCCGCTTCTGGAGCGGTTCTACGGCCCCGAGATCATGCGGGCCTTCCGCGACGTCAAGACCATCTTCGACCCCCGGAATCTCCTCAACCCCGGGAACATCGTGGAGCCCCGAGCGATCGAGAGCATCGGCCAGAGCCTTCGTGTCGAGCCTCAAGTCGGCAAACCGGTGTCGACGCCGCCGCAGGCCACGACGTTCTTCGAGTACCACGATCAGCACGGGTTCGACGGAGCGGTCGAGATGTGCAACGGCGCGGGCGTGTGCCGGAAAAAATCCGGTGGCACCATGTGCCCGAGCTATCAAGCGACACTCGATGAACGCCACAGCACGCGGGGGCGGGGCAACGCGCTGAGGCTGGCCATCACGGGGCAATCGGGCTCGGCCGAGATCTGGAACGATCCGGGCACGATCCAGACCCTGAACCTCTGTCTTTCGTGCAAAGCGTGCAAGACCGAGTGCCCGAGCAACGTCGACATCTCCCGCCTCAAGGCCGAGTACACCGCGCAGCGGTATCGCGCCGCGGGGGGGCCTCCGATGCGTGCGTATCTGTTCGGGTACGTGCGGCAGCTCGGGCGTGCCGCATCGCTGGCGCCGGGCCTGGCCAATTGGTTCAACCGCACACGGCTTGCCAAGTGGGCCCTTCGGGCAATGGCTGGGATCGACCCCCGGCGTGACGTACCCGCCTACGCCCCGTCGCTCGCACGCGATTTCGTCGGGCCAGCGTCTCGCGCTTCGCGCCGTGTCGCACTCTTCGGCGACTGCTTTACCATGTACAACGAACGTGGGATCGGCCTGGCGACCCGGCGTGTGTACGAATCGCTCGGTTTCGGCGTCGACCTCGCCGACGCCGGCTGCTGCGGTCGCTCGCTCATCTCGACAGGACTCCTCCCCGAAGCCATCGATCAAATCGACGCGACGATCGAGCGTCTCACGCCGGTGGTCGACAACCCCGCGGTCGAGGCGATCCTGGTCGCTGAACCCTCGTGCTTGTCCGCCATCCGCGACGATTGGCTGCAGCTCAGGCTGCGTTCGCCCCTCGAGCTGCGTCGAAGGCTCGCCGCCAAGTGCTTTCTGCCCGAGGATTGGCTCTCGAGGCTCGACGAGTTTAAGCGCGTCGCCGCAGAACGTCGCCCGGCTCTCGCGCAGAGCGCGGGCACTCACACCACGGTGCTGCACGGCCACTGCCATCAGAAGGCCCTCTGGGGCTCGGAAACTTCCGCCGCGGCCCTCCGCATGCTCCTGGGCGACGCGCTCACGCTGCTCGACACCGGGTGCTGCGGGATGGCGGGCTCGTTCGGGTACACCACCGATCGGTACGACCTCTCGATGCGCATCGCGGAGCTGACGCTGCTGCCCGCGCTCCGCAAGGCATCCCCCGCCACGGTCTGCGCCCCGGGCACCAGTTGCCGTCATCAGATCCACGACGGGTCGGGCCGGCGAGCGATACACCCCATCGAGATCATCGCGGACATCATCGCTCCGCAAGGCTCGGGCGAGGCACGCGGGCTCATCTCGTGAGACGCTTGGGGTCGAGTCGCTCGCGGAGCCACTCTCCAAGCAGGTTGAGCGCCAGCAGCGTGATGCCCAGCGCTAGGCATGGGAACGCGAGCAGCCACCAGTGCGACTTGTACGGATTGAGCTCCGGCAATCCCTCGGCGGCCAGCGTGCCCCAGCTCGGCATCGGGGGTCGAACACCGACCCCAAGGAAGCTCAGGAACGACTCCTGCAGGATCGCCTGCGGGACCGCAAGTGCGCCGTACACCACGATCACGCCCATCATGTTCGGGAGCATGTGACGCACCAGAATCCGGCCGTGACCGGCGCCGATCGCGCGTGCGGCATCAACGAACGGCCTTGACCGCAGGCTCATCGTCTCGGCCCGGACGACGCGCGCCAGCGTCAGCCAACTCATCCCCGCGATGGCGATCAGCAGCGTGCCCAGATCAATCGCGGTGCGCTGGGCACGCGAGAGGCGTCGTGGCGGGTGCGCCGCTGCCGACTCGGCCTCGAGCCCGGCCCGTATCTCGGGCCTGGTGCTAAGCCACTCCCGCGGCGTCAGCGTCGACGCTTCGTCACGCATGCGGCTTGTGGCCTCGACCTGAACCCACGTGCTCCGCTCCGAGTACCGATTGATCCAGTTGTCGACCGCTGCGTCTGTGGCGACCGCGAGCAGAAGCACCAAGAGCGTTGTCGGAAGGCCGTACAGCACGTCGACGATTCGCATCAGAAACGCATCGACACGCCCTCCGAAATAACCTGCAAGCATCCCGTAGACCGTTCCGATGCCGACGGAAATGAGGGCCGCGCTGAGCCCGATGGTCAGCGAGATCGCGCCTCCGAGCAAGAGGCGAAGCAACACGCTACGTCCGAGCATGTCACTGCCGAGGAAGAACCCGTGCTCTCCGCCCATCCACCATGGGGCGTCTCGCCCACTGGCGGAGACGCCCTCATCGAATCTCGGTGACGTCCCAGAACCGCTCAGCGTGTAGGGCAGCGTCCCAACACATGCGATCACCAGAAAGACCAGAACCAATCCCGCGCCCGCCGACACCCAGCGGCGTCTATCCCGTGGGTGTGGCAAAGTGGTCGATGGATCGCTCGCAAGGGCGGACATGGGCTGAGTGTACGTCACCGTTCTCGGACCCAAGAGTGGCCGCCTGTTTCATGCCCACTCAAACGAGTTGGGATGCTCGGGGCACGTGACCATTCTTCAACTGCTCCACCAGAGTCGGTCGATACCGGACCTCCCGTGCATACACAGGCTGATAAACCCGCAGCAACCGAACGCCCGTTCGCCCTCTTCTGTGGCGAACGTGGCGCGCTGTGGATCTCGACTTGCATCGCTTCGTCGGGTAAGCTCGACCCGGTCGCCGTTGAAGGGCTCGCGGGGGTTCGACACGCGCTCGTCCGTCCGGGGCTTCGCACGGTAGTGCTCGATCTCGATGTTCTAGGGTCACACGCAAACGCATTGATCGAGCAGGTCGCCCCGTTGGCGCGGGTGCTGGCGATCGGATCGTCGGGGTATGCGGCCGGTGCCGCGGCGATCGAAGCGGGCGCCATCGATCTGATCCCCAAGCCCACTGATCCGGCAGACCCGGGCTGGCACTCGCGACTGAGCGGCGTGGTCCGAGCGTTGTCGGTGGCGTCAAGGCTACGACATGCTTCACCGGCGGAGCCGGTGAGAGCGCCCGTCGCGGCCGGTGCCTCGAGCAAGCTGGTGCTGATCGCAAGCGGGCTCGGGGGGTACGGGCAACTCGCGCGGGTGCTGTCGCAACTCCCACGAACGACACCCGGTGTTGTCGTGGTGCATCACGCGCCCGACGGCGCGGTCTCGCATCTTGTTCAGCGGTTGGCCGCGAGGACCGATCTGGGTGTGCGGCTGCTGCGAGACGAGGATCCGATCCAGCCCGGGACTGTGTCTGTTGTGCCACAGGGGTTCCATGCCGCCGTGCGAACGACCGGCTCGACGTACACCGCGCGGGTCTTTGACGGTCCTCGAGTGGCGGGATGCCTGCCATCGGCGAACGTGCTGCTGGATTCTTCAGCGCGGTACGCGGGGCTCAACGCAATCGGTGTGCTGCTCGACAGCGATGTGGACGACGGAGCACGCGGGCTGCTTGCGCTGCGGCAAGCCGGGGGAAGAACGATGTGCTTGGCGCCCGGCTGCACCGTGTTCGGGGCCGCGGCACGTGCCGCGAACGAGATCCACGCGGCGCAGGCTTCGGTGGATCTGGATTCGGTGGCGTCTCAGGTCATGCGGTTCGCGCGTGGTGCGGCGCTGGTCGCCTAGGCCGCCTTTTTCTTCCGAGACTTCTTGGTCTTGGCTTCGGGGAGCCCGGTGAGGTCAGCTCGACGCTGGCGCTCGAGCTGGCGAAACGCGTCCATGAGCAGAGCGTGTTCGGGGTCGCGTCCGACGAGCCAGGAACTGAAGCGGAGGTCCTCGAAGAGGTCCTCGCGGAGGTAGGTGAGTCGGTCAGGCGACGTGGTGGCGGCCGCAAGGCAGATTCCGGCCGCGACTCGGCCCACGGTCAGCTCGCCGAAGGCGCCGTGCTCGAGTTCGGCCTCGATGAGCGGGAGTACGCCGGTGGGTTGAAGAGTGGGCGATACGCGGAGGATGCGCTCAGCGCGGAGAAGCGATTCCATCGCCAGGCTGTCGCTGAGCATCGCGAAACGAACCGCGGCCAGACGGAGGAGAACTTCGGGCTCGCCGGGTGCCAGCATCGCCGCACGTTCGAGCATCGCCCCACGCTCCGCGATCGGGAGCGCGGGTGCTGCGGTCGCGAGGAACGCCGAAGCGACGCGGGCGGCGACAACTCCTTCCGCGGTACCCGGCGTCGCTGATTCGAGATCACGAGAGAGGTCGAGGAGAATGCCCGAAAGCGTGTCGAGACAGCCCGAACGCGGCAGGGTCGTCGGCGTCCGTCCGCGCAATCGGTCGTAGACGTTGAGCCGGCCGTGATCGCGAGAAGCCGCCGCTGCCGCACGAGCGATCCTGAAGACAGTGGTCGGGTCCTGGAGGATTCCGGAGATGGAAACGAGCTTCGGATCCATCCTGAGAGGAAATACTGAGAAGTAGGACACGGGGCGGGTGCCTCCCCAGTCGAACCAGGATGCATCGAGCCCCTCTCTCTCGCGGCACGTGCAGATCAACCCCTGCTCGCCTCGGCTTATGACGACGTCCAGATCGTGGGCTTCAAGCAGGGCCCCGGGCTCCCCTCCGTTGAGTTGAACGATGCTCGTGTCCGGGGAGCGAGCATCGGCAAATACGCTTGCGCGGTCGACCGCGAGCAGCCCGATGCCGAGCTTCTTGGTGGGCCTCGGACACCGGTCAAGCCATGCCGAGACGGAGGAAGAGGGCAAGAGCCCCATCGTGTCGGCGGCAGCGGCGATTCCTCGCACGAGCATCCGCGCTGCTCTGCCCACCCCATCCTGAGGCCAGGTCTCTTGGATCCGCGTCGGTGACGATGGTGTGACGTGGGATGCAGCGTGTTTGGCGATCAAAGGGGTGACCGGTTTGGCCGCCAATGATCTCTTGCGCGCAGGTACGGGTGCCCGGCGGTTCGTCGGCGTCGCGTCAGGGACGTCACGTACGAGCGACAGCTCCGGTACTCTCGCCGCGACCAGCAATCGAACGTCAGCCTCGGGCACTGCGGCTTCTGGCTCTCTGAGACGTACAGGTTCGGGAGCGTTCACGGGTGTAGCTGAGAGGCCTTCGTAAGGCGTTAACGACGTGGCCGAGTCGTGCGGTGCGTGCAGTGACTGAGGCTCTCCGGGCGTGGCCCAGAGCCCAGTCAACCCGGTGATCAGCATGACCATCCAAACGCCGGTGGGAAGCCCCAGCGACGCTTCGGCGATCCACTCCGATCCCAGGGCATACGCCGTGAGCACGACGACGCAGCTCGCGAGAAGCGCGATGAACCACATCGGGTATGCGGCACGAGTCGGCGGTTCGGCAACAAATCTAGGATCAGGTTGCATCCCACGCCTATCGGCCCGATCGGGGGGGAGCGGGAGGGTTGTGCCGGAAAACCCGACGACGCCCGAGTTATCAGCCCCGTGGGACGGACTACGTGCAGCCGGCCTCAAAGTCGGCCACGAACCGTTCGTAATCAAACGCATCAAGAAACCCGTCGCCGTTGGCGTCGGCGCCGATTCCCCCGGACTCGAAGACCTCGACGTATGCCAGATAATCGAAGATATCGATGAAACCATCGCCATCAAAGTCACCGGTGCAGGGCAGAGAAACAACCCACGCGCCGCGCCCTTGGGTCGCGATGACAAGGCGTCCAGCGCCGCCGCGGGTGGGTTCCACGTGAAGATCGATCACTGCAACGCTCGGCAGCCCCGTGCCCACTGGGTGCCATGTCGCGCCATCGTTCGCCGATCGCCACACGCCTGAGTCACCCGCGGCGTACAGCACGGGAACTCGGCCGCGGTGATCGACGCCGATCACGTTGATGGGCGCGTCAGGGATGTCTCCGTCGAGCGTGCTCCACGTAATTCCCGCGTCGGTGGACCTGCGGACATGCGGCACGCCGAACGCAGCGCCCGCAAGGTACACCGTGGCCGGTTCGAACGGATGGGCTCTGAGTTCTCGCGTCACGCGAGGCCAGCCCGGATTGCCGCTGAGGCAGAGTGTGAACGAGATTCCACCGTCCGTACTGGCAAGTACGCGGCCGTCATTGGTCGCAGCATAAAGGTGCGTCGGGTCGCTGCGTGCGATCTCGAACGAGCGGATCGCGGCGGTACCTCCCGCGGTGAGGTCCGCGGACAAGGGCGTAAAGAACGATCCGTCGTTGGTGGAGACCCAGAGCCGTTCGGTGGCGTAAATCACCCTCCCCGGGATTTGTGGGTCGAACAGAAAGGGGGGCAGAAAGCAGTTGCGACCCGTGAGGCCCCCTCCAACTCCGGAGAACGATGCGCCCGCGTTGGTAGACCGGAAAAGCATGCCGGTGCCCTGGTATTCGGTGAGCATGATCCGCGGGTTGTGCGGGCTGATCTGGGTCCATCCGCCGTCACCTCCAGTGACGCTCCGCCAGGTGAGTCCCGTGAGGTCCGGCGTTCTGATCGCGCTCCCGTTATCCTGCATCCCGGCGAGGAACGCCCGGTCGTCGGTTGGATGGGTTGAGAGACCGGCGTACATCTGGATGAGCCCGAGCCGGGAGTTGAGCGCGACCCAGTCGCCCCCCGCCCCGCTTGCCGATCGATAGAGGCCTCCGTCGCTACCGACAAGAAGGCGTCCCGCAGCGTCCCACGCGATCGCGTGAACATCCGGGTGAGGTGGTCCGATGTTTGAGAACTGCGCTCCGCCGTTTGAGGAGCGGTACAGGCTGAGGGTGCCCGTGTAGACCGAGAGCGGATTTGCGGGGTTCGCGGCGAGTCTCGCGAAATACCAGCCGTAGCTGGGCGAATCAAGCGGGACGATCGATTCCCAGGTCGCGCCCGCGGTCGTTGACCGGATGATCCCGAGCGTGTTGCCGCCGGACCCATCCGGCGCTGCGGCTCTGGTGAGATGCGCGAGGACGCGTCCGGGAGTCGCCAGAACGCCGAGGCGGCCGAGCGAGCCGATGGGAAGAGTCAGCTTGGTCCACGTGAGTCCACCGTCGGTGCTGCGATAGATCCCGTTGTCGGGGGAGCCGAACACCCGCCCCAGAGCGGCGTACATGACGCTTGGGTTGGAGGGATCGATCGAGACGTCGGTCGAATCAATCGCGGGTAGCCCGGGGACGAGCGTCCATGTTTCGCCTGCATCGTCGGAGCGGAAGAGGCCCACCGGAGCGAGGGCCAGCGGGTGCCCCTTTGCCGCAGCAAGTTCGGGAAATCCACCGGCCCGCGTGACCGCAGCAAACAGTGTGCCCGGCCTCGAAGGAGAGAGGGCGATCGTCGAGAAGCACCTCCCCGCGAACGTCGAAGCCGCAAGTACACGCCAGGTGTCTCCTCCGTCTTCAGTCTTGTAGAGCCCCGCCCCGTAGCGGGAATGATTGGCGAAGTTTGCCTCCCCCGAGCCGGCGTAGATCACGCCTGGATCTGTAGGGCTCATCGCCAGGGCTCCGATCGCGGTCGTCGGGAGCGAGTCAGTCAAGGGAGTCCACGAGAGGCCGGCGTCACGGGTGCGCCAGACCCCGCCGTCTGCTCCGGCGACGTAATAGATGCTCGCGTCGGTGGGGTGAGTGACGATGGCGCTGACGCGGCCAACCGCACCCGCAAATGACGTAATCGGTGCAGGTCCAAGCTCGATCCATGATGCAGGCTGGGCTCGGGCCGTCGGAGCATGAGCGCCAATGGCGACGAGCCATACGAGCGATCCGAGGCGAAGCGGGCGTACGGCAAGCGGAGTGGGTATTAAACGCATGGGCCTCCCAACTCAAATACCATCCCGGCTCGGATGTGAACACAACGAGTCACCGATGGTGCACCGGGCGAACGATCTATCTGAGCAGAATATCAGCCGACGCACGGTTGAGCTACAGACAACCGGATTCAAAGGCGGCCACAAATTCGTCGTAGTCGAAGCCATCCGGGAACCCGTCGTTATTGAAGTCGGCGGTCTTTCCGGGCGGGCAAGGGTCGCCTTCGAAGCAGGCGACGAAATCGTCGTAGTCGAATCCGTCGACGAATCCATCATCGTTAAAGTCAGCGGGGCACGTCGGAACGCCGACATTTGTTGACAGGTTGAGCCGCACCGTCCCCGACTCGGCGGCCTCGGTGTAGACAGTCCATCCGGTGGGCCCGAACAGCGTGCCGCGACCACCCACGGCGACCAGATACGTTCCGGCGATGAGTGTTCCGTCGCGGCCGTCTCCGGGCAAGCCGTCGCCAAGACCCGGCAAGCCCGAGCCAGAGCCGAAAGAAACCTGCGACAAGAATCCCGAGCCGTCATCGTCATCGGTAATGAGCAAATTGCCGAGCGAGTCGTAGAGCCCAACCACAGTGTCGTCTGCGGTTCCTGATCCACCCATGATAATCGGAAGCGAGCTGCCTTCGGTGTCAAGGTCAAGGAAGGTACCCGGCGAAACGGCAGCCGAGTCGATCGAGAACTTAAACCAAACCACGGATCCGGCAGCCAGCGGCTCCGGGGGCGAACTCAGGCCAGTTGCCGTGATCGCTCCGAGATTGATCGACGGGGGCTCCATCGGCTGAGAAACGAACCCGCTTGCCACTTTCACACGCAGATACGCGGGCGTCGCGAGCACGGGGCTCTCAACGCCGAAGCCGCTCGTAAATGCAGTGCCCGACGGCGCAACGGCGAGGTAATACACGCCCGCGGATAGCGGGCCGTCCTGGCTCATCGCGCCTCCGCCTCGAGACGACACGGCCCCGAATGACGCAAGGCTGGCCAAGCCGACGCCGTCGTCGTCGTCGGCGACGACCACGTTCCCGATGGCGTCGAATATCGCAGCGACCGTATCCGTCCCGCGGTCATCGCCGAGTTCGAAGTAGCTGTCGTTCGTGTCCGCGTCGAGATACACCCCCGTCGCTGCCGATGCAGGGAAGGGGACCGTGAACGAATACCACTTCACCTGAGGTGTGCCAGTGAACCCGTTGATGGTCGCGGTTCGAGACGTGCCGGCAGCGACGACCCCGAGATTCTCCGCGCCAGAGGGGCCCGGCGGCGGGGGAGGAGGCGACGCATCGTCCAGCGTCAGCGTGAACGTGTCCCACGTGGAGTCCGCGCCGGCTTGATCGTCGAAGCTCTCGAAAAACTCCAACGACCACACCCCCGCTGCGGGTTCGGCGTTGGGCAGGCTAACCGAAAAAGTCGGTGACAGCGCGGTCGGCGTACCGAACGTTGCGATCGAGCGGCTGCTCAGCGTGTACGAGCGCCCCGAAGGTGCCGTGACCCGAACCCGCGCTTCAGAGGCGTAGCTCCCCGCCGCGAGCGGTCGGATGGTCCCCTGCACCGAGAGCCGACCCACGTCGTACCCGCCGGTCATCATCGACGTCAAGATCACGTTCGCCGGTTCACCCAGACGGTCGCGAGATTCCACGCTCGTGGCGGTGATGGTCTCTCGCGGCGAAGCGGCCACCACGCCCGCAAGCAGCGTAAGCACCAGAGCTGGTCCGACCTGTCCCGGCGTCATGATCCCTCCGTCGGCAGCATATCACCCGAACGAACTTTCGTGCGTGATGTCACGCGCGATCGGCGATATTTCATGAGATCGCCAGAAAAAGACAGCCCCCGGGCATGAACCCGGGGGCCGTTAGGGATCCGAGAACCTCAGTGACCGTTTGTAATCGGGAAAGCCCGTTCACGCAGCGTCACAAAGGGTTTGGAACCAAGGGGACTTAGAGGCAGCCTTCCTCGAAGGCGGCGACGAATTCATCGTAATCGAAGCCGTCGGGGAAGCCGTCGTTGTTGAAGTCAGCGTCCTGGCCGGGGGGGCAGGGGTCGCCTTCGAAGCAGGCCACGAAGTCATCGTAGTCGAACCCGTCCACGAACCCGTCACCGTTGAAGTCGGCGGGGCAAGCCTCGCCTTCGAACATGACGTGCAGCGTGCCGGTGCCCACGCCGGTGGTGCCGGAGAAGAACCCGCCGACGGCGATCTGGACGGTCTGTCCAGCCGTGACGGCAAGGGAAACGTAGGAACGAGTGGTTCCTTCGCAGGGGCTGCCGCTGCCGGCGGCCGAGTCATCATTGCAGGCCAGCTGGTTGCCGCCGCAGGCGTCGTACACGGAGATGACCGTGTCGTACGTGGCGCCGCAGGTGTCGAGCTTCAGGGTGCCCGCCGTCGCTGCGGTGTAGCTGTACCACACGTCGAAGTACATCGTCGTGGGGAGGTTGCAGCTGGTGAGGGTCAGGCCGCTGGTGGTCGCGGAAGTGGTGTCGAAGGCGGTGTCGCCGGAAATGGCGATGGCGCCAGCGCACTCATCGTTGGCCGGGGGCGGGGGCGGGGGGGTGATCGCGTTGACGACCACGGTGAACGCGCCACTGGCGGGGGTTCCGCCCGCAGCGGCGAAGCCGCCGACGCGAATGGCGACGGTCTGGCCGAGGGTCAGGCCAAGAAGGTTGATCTTGGAGCGCAGGGCGTCCGAGCAGTCAGCGTCGTCATTGCAGGCGAGCTGCGTGCCGCCGCAGGCGTCGTAGGCGGACAGGACGGTGTCGTAGCCCGAGCCACAGGTCTGAACGCGGAAATCACCGGCGTAAGGAGCCGTGAAGGTGTACCACACGTCCTTGCCGTTGCCCGCACCGCCGCACACCGAAACCAAGTCGGTCGTTGCACCGCTGGTATCACCGGTGGCCGCGGTATCAAGCGCCAAGGCGATGGCCGCACCGCAAAGGTCGTTGGCCGGGGGGGGCGGGGGAGCAATGAACGTCAGGGCGATCGAATCCCAGGTGGCGTCAGCGCCGGCGCCGTCGTTAAAGCTCTCGAAGAATTCGAGGCCCCAGTCGCCCTGGCCGTTCGCAACCGGGGCGGCCATGGTGTACTGATAGTTGGTCACCGTGATGGTGCCGGTGAAGGTCGTGGTGGTAAAGGGCTGGATGTTGAACGCAGCGCCACCGCCAACGGGGGTCACGCGGATGCGGGCTTCGCTGGCGTACGTGGCGGCGATCACGCTCGTGAGGGATCCGGTGATCGAGATCTTCCCGATCGGGTCCGTGTTCGCGAGGGTGGCGGTGCGCAGCTCGTTGGTAGCGTCGCCCTGAGCCTCGTTGCTGTTGACGCCGGCGAAGCTCACCGTCTCATCAGCCTGAGCCATCCCAACCAGACCGCAGGCCAGGCCCGCGGCCAACACCAAAGACACATTCTTCTTCATCTGGAACCTCCCGAGGACATATTTCCCGACGCTGAAACACACGACGACAGGCCTGACGGCGCGGGGCGAGGGCCTGCTGAGTCATGAGGATAACACCCCGCTATTGCAAGAGATAGTGCGAAATGAAAAAATTACGAAACCGGACATACTCAAACAAAAAACAGGATCCGAGAAGCTCGGATCCTGTGGGAACGTCGATGGCATGGGCCGCGACGAATTAGGATTGTGTTAGCGCATCGTCATGACGACCACGAGATCCAGTTATTCGCAGCCGTTCTCGAAGGCTTCCACGAAGCCGTCGTAGTCGAAGGCGTCGACGAAGCCGTCACCGGAGAAATCGGCGTCCTTGCCAGGGGGGCAGGCTTCGCCTTCGAAGCAAGCGACGTAGTCGTCGTAATCGAAGGCATCGGGGAACCCGTCGCCGTTAAAGTCTGCAAGGCAGATGTCGGCGGGGAAGCACGCGCCGGTCAGGGTGATGCGGTAGGTGCTGCCGAGGGGCTCGTTGGTCGACGCCCAGCTGCTGACGCGGTTGGGAGCGCCGGGCCCGTCGGGGGCGCGCTCAAGATCGAAAGGCATGTTTTCCCAGAGGAGGTTGCCTTCGGAGTCGACCGGATCGCGGTTGTAAGGGCTGATCGCGAGGTAGTATGTTCCGGTGCTGCCGACGAACGCCGAAGTCAGCGTTGACTGCAAGAAGCCCTGGGAGTCGTCGCTGAGGGCAACGCCCTTCCCTGCGTCGTTGAAGAGCCAGAGTTGCGTGTCCATGGTTGTGTTCCCGACGGTGGTCGCCGAGAAGCTTGAGGCGTCGCAGATCTGGATCTTATAGATGTCGGCTTCGTTGCCGTTGATCGTGCCACGGATGTTGTTGAGGGGCCCAGTGCCCACGGGGACCTGAGCTTCGTCGATGGCCTCGGAGGCGTCCCCCGTCTCGTCCCAGCGGGTGGGATCGGGAGGGACGATGCCGGCGTTGATGTTCAGGATGAAGCTGCCGCCGATTGCGCCACCGAACGTGCCACCGAAACCGGCTTCGAAGACGGCATTGAACTCGGCGACACCCACGATGTAGCTGCCCGCGGGCAGACCGCCGTCGCGGCCATCGGCCCCGGCGCCGCTGTCAGCGCCGAAGTCCATGTCGGAGTTGAGCCCGTCACCGTCATCGTCATCGGCGGCAATGAGGGCGCCTGTGGCTTCGTTCCAGATGGCGATTTCGGTGTCAAACCCGGTGCCGTTGGTATCGAGCTGCATCCAGCGGTTCGCCGCGGCTGTGACGGGCGCGGCCAGCGTGATGCGGTAGAGCTTGAGTTCACCGGTCCCGATGGAGCCTTCGGCGTTGATGGGAGTGCCATCGACGACGGTGCCAAGGTCAGTGACGGACGGGGGCGGCGGGACTTCGTCGTCGAGGGTGATGGTCAGGTCCGACCATTCGGAATCCACGTTGCCCGGGCCGCCGTCGTCGAACGACTCAAAGCAACGGACGGTCCAGGTGCCCGATGCAGACGCGACAGTGGTGATGTTAATGACGACGTCGGTCGCGGTGAGCGAACCGAACGTGAAGGTGCCGGGGAAGGGGGTAAAGGTCGCGGTCTGGCCCGAGGGGGCGGTGACCTTGACTCGGGACTCGCCGCCGTAGGTCGCGGTGTTGATCGAGTTGAGGGTGCCCGACAGACGGAGCTTGCCGACGGAGTAGGCTCCGGTGGCGTTGAACGTGGCCACGCCGTTGGCGCCGCTGTTGTCGGGGCCATCGCTGAGGATGTTGTTGAGCGTAAACGACTCTTGGGGTGATGCCAAGGCCACTGATGCAGACATGGCCGCACCGGCGGCCGCGAACAACGCGCGCATTTTCATAAGAACTCCTCTTCTCCCGCGCCGAAGCGCGGCACGACACACAAGGGGGCCTCCTCCCGAGAGGCCCTCAGAACAAACCCGAACGGCCGAACGACCGTTACAGTCGATTCAGCATACCAGATTGTCCTTGATACGCAACCTCAATTGGTCAAAAAGTGACAGTATTGACCCAACCTAGCCCCTACCACGACCCCTACGCTTCACCCCTATGCACGCCTCCGTCCGCTGGTTGAATGAGTACCTGACACCTTCCAACGTCTCGGTCGACGCTGTGATCGAGGCGCTCGTCCACGCCGGGTTCCCGATCGAGTCTCGCGAGGATCTCGGACCTGCCGACGGGGGGCCCGATGCGCGTTTGGATGTAGAAATCACCAGCAACCGGGGGGACTGTTTGAGCATGGTCGGCTTGGCTCGCGAGATAGCGGCTAAAGCCGGATTGGGCTTTGCGCCGCCGAAAGAGAAGGCGCTGCACATCTCGGGTGCGCCGATCGGGCAGGTGCTTCAATTACAGAACGATGAAACCCAGGCGTGTCCGCTGTTCACGGTGAGAGTGATCAAGGGAGTCAAGGTCGGGCCGAGTCCGGCGTGGCTTGTGCGCGCGCTGGCGGCGGTGGGGCAGAGGTCGATCAACAACGTGGTGGATGTGACCAACTACATCTGCTTTGAACTGGGGAACCCCTGTCATGTGTTCGATTTGGCGAAATTGGCTGGGGCGTCTCTGGTAGTCAGGTTCGCAAAAGAAGGCGAGCCCCTGAAGACGCTCGACGGGAAGTCCCGCACGCTCAAGTCAACGGATTTGGTGGTGGCCGACGCGGAGAGGCCTCAGTCGCTGGCGGGGGTGATCGGCGGCGCCGATTCAGAGGTGTCGGCGGCGACGACGGACGTGGTGCTGGAGATGGCGACGTGGGATCCGGTGACGATCCGCCGAGCGGCGCGGCGGATGTCGATCCGCACGGACGCGGGGTATCGGTTCGAGCGAACGGTTGATGCACGGATGTTGGAAGCGGCGAGCAGACGGGCGGCGGCGATGATCGTGGAGGTTGCGGGCGGGTCGCTGTGCGAAGGGGTGTTGACGGCGGGCGGATCGATGCCTGCAACCAAGACGATCGAGATGAGGTTCACGCGTTGCCGAGACGTGCTGGGGTTTGGTGTTGAGGATGCGTGCGCGGTGAAGGTGCTGGCGTCGCTGGGCGTGGAGTGCGCCGCGATGACAGGCGGGGTTCGCTGCACGATCCCCGCGTGGCGGACGGACCTGAAGCGGGAGATCGACCTGATCGAGGAGATCGCGCGGATCAAGGGGCTCGAGTCGATCCCTGTTCACGAGACGTTGCCGGTGTCGGTCAGGCCGCCGCAGCGGACGGAGCTGGCGGCACGCGAGCTGGCGTCGGTGATGACTGGGCTCGGGTTTTTCGAGGCGGTGACGTTCAGCTTTGCGAGGCCCGAGCACGCGGAAGCGTGGAGGCCCGAAGGAATGCGGACGGTGGCGGTGGACGGGGATCGCCGCGGGGCGGAGCCGACGCTGAGGCCCAGCGTGGTGCCGGGGCTGCTCGGTTCGCGCAAGGCGAATCAGGACGGGCAGGTGTCGGTTCGGGGCGGAGTGAGGCTCTACGAGATATCGGCGGTCTTCGGGGAGAACGATCGAGGGAGCGTGGAGCATCGGAACCTTGGGTTTGTGCTGGACGTGCCGGTGGCGGGGAAGAAGCCGACGGCGGAAGAACGCCAGGCGGGCGTGCGTGCGGCACGCGGGGTTGTCGAGGCGGTGGTGACGGCGATGTACGGCTCTGCGGGCGAGGCGAGCGTGGTGGGGGCCGGGCCGCACTGCAAGGCCCTGAACGGCGAGGGGTACGCGCGGGTCATGCTTGGCGGAGTCGGCGGCACGGCGCTGGGATACTTCGGGCTGGTGTCCGACGAGATGGCATCGGCGTACGGGCTCGACGGGTGCTTCGCATGCGGCGAGCTGAATCTCGCGGTGCTGACGGCGGGCTATCCGCCCAAGAGCCGGGTCGAGATGCTGCCGACGTTTCCGGCGGTGGAGAAAGACTTGTCGCCCGTCGTGGACGAGGGCGTAACGTGGGACCGTGTGCGGGAGACGGTGTCGGCGTGCGGGCTGGCGAGGCTTGAGGCCGTGGACTTTGTCGGGGTGTATCGTGGGAAGCAGCTCGGGGCGGGGAAGAAGTCGTTGACGCTGCGGATGCGGTTCCGCGACGCGAGCACGACGCTGCGGCACGAAGACGTGAACGCGGAAGTGACGGCGGTGATGGACCGCCTGGTGAAAGACACCGGCGCGAGCTGGCGGACTTAAGAGGGCTGCTTGGGCTCGGATTTGGGTTCGGGTTTGTCGGAAGGCTTGGGCGCGGGTTCGGGGACACCGAAGGCGTCATCGAGAGCCTTATTGACGGCATCGCGGACATCGAACCCGTTGGCGAGCTTTCGGCGCTGGCGGTCGCGGTCTTCGATCATCCAGATAGCGACGACGCCGCGGGTGCGGTCGATCCACGGGAGGAAGCCGAACGCGCCGGGGCTGCTGTTGATGTTAGCGGCGCCCTTGGGGTCTTTCTGATCGACCCAGTTCCCGATGCCGTAGCCGTGGTAATCGAGGAGGCGTGCGACGGACGCAGCGGCGACCTTGGCGTCTTTGGTTTGATCGGCGAGCATGGAGTTGACGGCTTCACCGGAGAGGACTTTGGTGCCGTTGTGCGAGCCACCGGCGGCGATCATTCTGAGAAAGATGGCGTAGTCGGCGAGGGTTGAACTGGCGCCGCCGGCAACTTGGGGATTGGTGCTCAAACCGAGGCGGCCGAACTGTGTGTTCGTGAGCCCCAGCGGGGCTGCAACGCGATCTTTGAAGAGGTCGCGCCAGTCGCGCTCGCCGGCGATTTCGGCCATACGAGCAGCGACCTGCATCGAGGCCCCGCCGTATCGCATCTGCGCGCCGGGCTTGGCGAGCATGCCCGCGGCGGCGACGGCGTCGGCTGCGGCGGCGATGGAGATCCTGGGGCGTTCGGCGGCGGTGACGTTGCCAGGCAGCCCCGACGTGTGCGAGAAGAGCTGCCGAAGAGTGATCTCGGATTTGTCGGTTGTCTTGAAGGCGGGGATGAGGTCCGAGGCCTTGGTGTCGAGCGAGAGCTTGCCCTCATCGACGAGTGACATGATGACCGCGCCGCTGAGCCACTTGCTGGACGAGGCGATCGAGACGACGGTGTCCTTGGTGTACGACCCGAAAAAGCGTTCGAGGAGAACATCGTTCCCTTTGATGACGATGATCGCGCCTCCGGGGAGCTTGGCGTCGGTGACGAGGCGCTGGCACCCGGCGATGGTGGCGGTCCAGTCTGGAGTGCGGGCGGCCGCTGGGGCCGGAGTGGGTGTGGTGGGGGTGGGGGCTGGGGTGGTGGTGGGGGGTTGAGTGAGCGAGGCGGCGAGAGTCAGCATGGCGAGCGAGAGCACGGGAATGAGCATGGGGCGGGCTCCTTGATGAGTGGAACGGCCGCGCGGGTCCGGGATTGCAGCCGAGAAGAGGAGTTGAGGTCGCGGCGACACTATGATCGGCACGCACGATGTTCTGTAGGCCCCGTGGCGGAACGGCAGACGCAGCGGACTTAAAATCCGCGGCCCTTTACCGGGCGTGCGGGTTCAAGTCCCGCCGGGGCCACTTGGTTGAACGCAGAGTTGGCTGATGAGCGTGGTGAAGTCGTAGGGGAGGTGGAGGTGGGGGGGGGAAATGGAAGCCGCCCAGCCTGAACATCGGGGCGGGGTGGCTTCAAGATCACACCCTGCGGCGCGGTCGTCGCGTCCCGAGCGACGATCAGGGCCTGTGGTGAAGATGTGGCGTCCTACGCGGCTTCGGTGGCGGCGTTGTTTTCCGGCCCGACTAAGACCGCGATCTCGCCGCTGGCGGCGAGGGTCGAGCCGCTTCCACCTGAGCCGAAAGTGATCATGACCGCGGCGCCGGGGGTGGAGATGAAGTTCTGCCTCTGGGCGGTGACGCGGTACTCGACGGAGGGGACGACGACAGGCGCGGGCACAGAGGGAGGCGGGATCTGGGCGAGCGTGTAGACGTTGGGGTCTTTAGTGGACTCGGCCCTGTTTTTGATGTTGGTGATGGCGATGCGCACGAGGTCGGTCATGGAGCCGGCGGAGTGTGGAAGGTCTGGGTGGCGCCGCTCAGATACACCGCCCCGGAGGTCGGGCCAGCGGGCATCCGGCCTGCCGACACGATCAATGCGTATCGGAAGCGCATGGGCGAGGACGACACGCCGGAGATATTCTGGGACGCGCCCCAGGAATTCACGGGCGATGAGTTTGCGCCGTTTAGCCCGGTTCGCATCACCGGAAAAGAGATCCCGTCATCATCGCCAAACGGGCCCTGCCGTGATGAGGTTGTGAGCTACGCAAGGGCACACCTCATCGGGAAGAGTTTCACGAACGCTGCAACCGATGAGCAGTGGCGGGTGACGCGAGCGACCATTGGGCACATTCTGTCGCAAGGCAGATCGCCTGAATCTCGGCGGATTGTGGCGGCAATTCCCGAGCTTATCCGCACCGCTGAGCACGCGGAGACCAGGGCGCCGAAGAACCAGCAACAACCGAATCTGAAGCACGTCAGGGTGTTTGAGTCAGAAGCCCAGATCGGTGATCATGTCATCGGGGTTCGGATGTTCGTCAAGACGTTCGATCAGTCAACGCAGCCGATCAACGGAATGACCGAGATCCATGTCTTGTACGACCAGAATATCAAAGCGAAAGGCCCCTCTGACCAGCGGGTAGGCTCCCGTGAGGGAATTCCGCGTTTGCCAAACAAGGGGCCTTCCGGGGATAGTATCGGACAGACTGGGGGGGAGGTCAAGCCCGAATCGTTCGAGAACGATCGTCGCATTGAGCACGACATGGTGGACGGCCGTGGTCGGGTCCGCAGACCCGCCGACCCACCACAGGAACCCTCCCCTGATGACTTTGCCGTGGGCATGCCCGCAGGCCAGGGCAACCCGCCGCTGTGGTTTCGAGGGAAGGGCCGCTCAGATACGCTGACCCACCTCGTAAACCCGCTTCCGAGGGGCTTGTGGATGGCCTGAGGGCTAGAACAGCATGAACTGGCCCGGGGGATCTCCGTAAGATCACGACTTTTCCCAAGCTGAATGTCGGGAGTTCGATCCTCCTCGCCCGCTTTGTCTGCCGCCGATGTCACACGATGACACCGGCGGCTTTTCGTTGACAAACCCCGCAGAATCCGCGAGTTCCGGCGAGGCGGGCGAGGGCGGCGGGATCGGGACCAACAGCCCGACGATGACAGGGAATGACCTGGGTGGACGCTCGCTTGTGCAAGCGCGTGTGCAAGCGCAGGTGCAAGCGGGTGTGCAAGGTGTGGCGGGGATGAGGCTGCCGCTAGGATTCGCCATGCACGCCCGCCAGTTCTGCACGCCCCATCTCGTGAACCCCCAAGGAGCGACCCCGCTGGAGCGGGTCGTCTTTGATGACCGGTCGATCCGCGAGGGGTGGTTTCAAGACCTTCTGTTCAAGAATCCGTCGCTCATCCCGATCGACGAGATCGAAGAGGTCTTCGGCCCCTTGATTCCGGTTGCTCGCGAGCTGCCGACCGAGGCCGGTCCTGTGGATGTGGTCTACGTGAACCCGCGCGGGTACATCACGCTGGTCGAGACCAAGTTGTTTCGGAACCCCGAAGCGCGGCGAGAAGTGGTGGCCCAGATCCTCGACTACGCGACGGCCATGTCCGGGTGGACATACCAGGACTTCTGTTATGCCGCCCGTCTGAAGCGCCGCATAGATGATGACCGCCCCACCGGGCCAAGCACGCCGATCGAGGGCGACGAGGATCCGATCCTGCCATTGGTGCGCGACCACCCGGACTTCGACGAAGCCCGCTTCATCGACGCGGTGACAAAGAACCTCGCGCAGGGACGCTTCCTGCTGCTGGTGGCGGGCGACGGCATCCAGCACGGCGTGGAGCAACTCGCGGACACACTCGCCGCTGCGCCGGCGCTTGGGTTCACGTTTGCGCTGTTAGAGATCGCCTTGTTCAAGACCGGCACGGCAGACAAAGCGATGGTGGCGCAGCCCCGGGTGCTGGCTCGAACCAGAGAGATTGTGCGGGCCGTCGTCGAACTGCGAGCTCCTCTCACTCCGAAAGATGTCACCGTCAAGCTCCCGGAGGTGGTTTACGGAGACGACGGCGGCAAGCGTCGGCGGCTGACGGAAGAAGCGATGTTCGACACGATTACCGAGTCGCTGGGCACGCCGGTTGTCGAGCAGTTTCGGGGCTTCCTTCGAGAGTGCGAGAAGATTGGGATCGAGCCGGAGGCACGCGGTACCAGCCTGTCGCTCTTTTGGTACGAACCGAACACCGGCAGGCGTTTCTCGTTCGCATCCATCTACGCGGAGGGTGGCATTGTTGATCTCCGCTTCGTGCTGCACAACTACCGTAAAAGCGGCATCGACCAGAAGATCGGGATGGAGTACGTGAACGCCGTGGCCGCGCTTATTCCCGGCGCGAAGGTCAGGGAAAACTTCAAGGAAGGCAAGGCGTGGACGCGCGTGTTCGTGAATCAGCGAGAGATCACGCTGGCTGACCTCATGCCAAAGTCCACGGAATGGCTCCAATCCCTTGCCACGGTGATCGCGAAGACTGAAGAAGGCGGCGCAACACGACGCGACGACGCATGACGCTGTGAAGCAGTTGTGCGTGGATCGATGTTAGCGAGAGGCCATCGCCACCACGGGCCCTCCAACCGTCCCGAGCGGCAGGTCCGGCAGGCTCGCCACCGCCCCGGCCACGTCGAGGAGCTTCGGGTCGGTGTAGACGTTGGCCGTGAGGCTCGGGTCGCTGTGCCGCATCGCGGCCTGGGCCGTCCGCAGGGGCACGCCCGCCTTCGACAGATGCGTCCCGAAGGTGTGCCGCAAGGCGTGAACGTCGATGGTGCGGCCACGGTCGTCGGTCTTGACGACGACCTCCTTGCCGCCGCGTTTCTCGACGCGGGCCAGCCCGGCGAACACCAGGTCGCGGTCGAAGATTCGGATGAGCCCGTCGGGCACGTCAAACAGCGGCTCGTCGCTCGCGACCGTCGCGGGTATCGGCTCGTCCATATCTCGTGCCGCGTGTTGCGCTCGCGTAATCCGGTCGGCCAGCCACGAGCGGATGTCGGCGGCGAGGTCGGCCCGCAGCGGAATCTCCGACCCGCGACGGTTCTTCTCGTCACGGGCGTGCAGCACGAGACATGGCACGCGGCCGTCAAGATCCACCTGGCCAACCGTGATGCTGGTCAGCTCGCCCTTGCGAAGGCCGGTCAGAACCAAGCACTTGTAGATCAGCGCCCGCTCGCGTCCAGTTCGCAGAAGGTCTTCGCGGGTCTCGGGCGAGAGGTTCGCCAACGGCTTGCCTTTGGACTTGCCGCGACGGACCGTCATCGCGTCGGCCAGCGGGCGGCGCTGCGCGGCGTCGAGCAGGCGGGCCAGTTCTTCCTCGGTCAGCGCTCGGCGCTGCCGACGAGTGTCGGCCCGCTGGTCGGCCACCGCGACGGCCAGCAGCGGGTTGTGCGTGAGCCGCCCGGCGCGGACGCACCAGTTGATGAACGTGACGCAGGCCTGCCGGTACCCGTTCCGCGTTCCCGCCGACATGTTCTGGTCCGTCTGATCGGTGAGCCAGCGCTCGACCGTTGCGGCGGTGAAGTCTCGCAGTCGCTTCACGCCTCGGTCGGTGGCCACGCGGGCCACGCGACGCCGGGCCTGCGTGTACCAGTGCTCGGTGCTGCCCTTGAGCCGCAGGTGGTCGCGCCACGCGTCGAGGTTGGTCTCGATCGACTCGGCCCCGTGCCGCGACGCAGCGTCCTCCTCGGGGGTCAGCACGCCCGCCTTCACCAACTCCGCGCGTCGCTCCAGTTGCGCCAGCACCGCCCGCGCGGCGGTCTCGTCGGAGCAGCCGGTCGGGCGCTCGATCCAATATCCGGCGGCGTCGCGGAACTTGGCGATGTACGACTTGGTCGTGCCGCGCATGCGGACGCGACCATCGGCGGCGGTGCCCCCCCACCCCCCCAACAACACCTCGGCGGCGCGGAGTTCGCCGCTGCGGATGCGGTAGCGTGGAGGGGGGGGCGATGCGCTTGCCGCGCTGTTCGACGATCTTTGCGCCGGGCAGTGTGGTGAATACTGCGGGTGCCTATGCCGCGAGCGTCGCAGACGCCGTCTCACTCCATGGCCCCATTGCCCCGCGTCGTGTCACCCAGCGCGCGAGGTAGTGGGCCGTCATGCCGCCTTGCGGCTGCTCGAACGAAAGCACGGTCGAGCCGTCGCTGATGCTCTGAACGTAACGGAAGGCGTTGAAGTCGGCGGGCGCGGGCGTGCCCGTCGGCGTGAAGGCGACGAAGACCTCGGCGCGTTCGACGCCGTGCGGGCGAGCGCGGCGGGTCGGCGTGGATTCATCCACGAGGCGCAGCGTGTGCGTGAGCCGCCCGCCGTCGCCGACGATCACAAGCGGCCTGCTCGACGGCGCGGGCGTCGCGCCGCCACCGGGCTGGCGGATCGTGATGCCGATGGTCGCGCGGTCGGCGTCGGTGGTCGCGGGGTAGCCCTGCACGAACGCGGTCACGGGCCGCGCCAGGGCTTCGACGGCGCGCCGGGCGTCGTCCTTGCTCTGCCGCGCCGATTCGGCGGCGGCCTGCGCCCGCACATGCGCGGGGTAGTTCGCGTTCCACGTATCCAACGCCTTCTTCAGCGGCGTCAGGAGTTCCTGATCCAGCCCGTGCGTCTCGTAGAACTTCGACACGGCGTCGTAATAGTTGTTCATGTACGCGGCGAAGTCGGCATCGGGCCTGGGGAAGCGTCGTTCGGCCATGGGCAAGCACTCCGTGATCGCGCGGGCCGGACGGCCCACGATCCGCACGACTCGCGCGGCAGTCCAAGTCCTGCGGAAGGCAGGCCACACCGAATGGCCGCCCGCGCGATGCGCTCGGACCATCAGACCATCGACCCGTCCGGGAGTCCACTTGAGCCGCGCGACCGAACAATCTGCAAGTCCGCCCGGCCAACCCGCGCGGCCCGTAGGCCAACCCACCCGCGCGACCGGCCAACTGATACGTCCGACCGGACAGGCAACCCGCGCGATCCCGCCTCGCTCGGACTCCCCCGCGTCCGCAATCTCCGCCGTCCCGCGAATGACCGCCGCCGCCCCGCTGCCGACGCCCGCGACGGATCAAGCGGGGGGTGCCGGGGGGCGGCAGCCCCCGGCAATTCATGCCTCTTCGTCATCATCGGCTTCATTAATCGGCTCGTCTGCCTGTGGGCAGGTGTCGCCCTTCGGCGCGGCGTCAGGTGGCTCGCCGTCCTTCTTCCACTTGTTGTAGACGAACATGAACTGCTCGGCCAGCCGCTGCTCGACCGGTTTGTTCCTGTCGGGGAACCACTGCGGGTTGGCGAAGTCGCCGGGCAGATGTTTCTGGATCAGGACCGCGAGGGCGTCGAGGTCGTAGATCAGCTTGATGTTCTTGAGTTGGTTTCCGTCGAGTTCACCGACATGCGGCAGAACGTCCTCTTGGCCCCATGAGCGCGGGGCCATCGCTTGAAGGAACAACGCGATGTTCTTGGGGTCTCTCTCGAACACGGCGGCGAGGTGCTTCTGCACCGGCCCCCTCCCCTCGACACGCCACCACTCGAAGAGAAGCGATTGTTCTTGGGACACCTCAATGCTGAAGAGGGGTTCGCCTGCCGCCGCCCTCACCTTGATGCGTTCCACCAACGCCTTGCCGACTTCCCGGACTTCTTCCCTGGTCAGCGTGTTGCGGTCCGCCTTGTCCGCATCGTCGGTGACGTGCAGCCAGCGCAGGCACTCATCGCCGAACCAGAGCGGATCGGCCGCCGTGATGACACGCTTGGCGAGGTCCACGCGGGCTGCGCCGGCGGGGAGTCGGTTGATGAGGTGCGAGATCAGGATGCCCGCCTGCGCGGGTGCCTCGGCGAAACTGAACAGTGACGGGGCGTTGGGAATGTGCTTCGCCAGCGATGCGACAGCAGGACAGAGTGCGGGCACCGCCTTGGGATCGGTGTCCGTCTCGCGCTGTCGCATGCGTTCGACAACTCGGCGCGCCTTGCCGCCGGTGAAGAATGCTCCAAGGATGCCGCGCACTTCCGCTTCGGTGCCCGATGCCGCTTTTGCGTACAAGGCATCTATCTCGGAGTCGCGGATGTCCGACTTCGGCACGGCGTACGTGAAGTAGCGAGGGCAGTAGTCAGGCGAGCAGATGCGCTTCGCCCTTGCCCACGGGTCGAGCCAGTCACTCCCGTACCCGCCGCCGCCATATACGCTCCCGAGTCGAGGGAACAGGCCCTTCAGGAGCGACTTGACTGCGTCCTGCTCTTCAACGGGCATCGCCTCGATGATCGGTTTGAGCAAGGCGACGCCGCGCGGCCCATCGTTACCGCGCCGCCGGTGTTCGGACTCCACGCCGGAGAACTCCGTATGATCGGCGCGGATGCAGTCGTAGATCGCGGGATAGAACGCACGCACCGCCTCCAGCAACAGGAGGTCCACGGTGTTGACCTCGCCCTTGAGCATGGGCAGCGCGAACATCAGCGCGTTCCCGTACCGCTTCGCGGCCCGGGGCGTGTCAAGCCGGATCGAGATGCCGCGATCAAAGCCTGACACGAACCCGCCGACTTCCTCCTTCGACAACTCCACCCCCGCGGCGGTCAGTCCCTGATCCACCTGCTGGAAGCACAGAGACCGCAAGTCCTCCTTCATCGCCACGGGCAGCTTCAGCGGCACCTGAATGATCTTCTCCAAGAACGCCCGGCCCGATGCCTCATCCCCCGCGCCGTATCGCTCCCCGAGCGACTTGGCCACGGCCACGTCGTCGAACGCGAGCACATAGCAGACGTTGGGAAAATCCGCGCAAGCCTTGATGAGCCGGAAGAGGGTGTGCGTCTCGTCCTTGTCCAAGCGGTCGATGTCGTCCACGAGAACGACGATCCGCTTGTTAGAGGCTTTCAAGTGCTTGTCGATTCGGCCTCGCAACTCATCGAGAGCGACCGTATCGCCCGAGGCCGCTATCTCGCCAATCTTGGCAAGCAGGTCGTCTGCGGTCTCGGCGGGCTTCCAGAACCATCCGAGCGGCTTGGTAATCCATCGGAAGGGTTTGGTCCACTTGGCTGCCGCCGCCTTGGTCTCCTCGACCTTCGTCGCCAGTGACTTGTTAATCGCCTCCGCGAGCATCCCGAAGAAGCCCCGAAGCATGGATTCTTCATCGGAGAGCCGCCACGGATTGAAGTCGCGTACAACGACGTTCTCATCCTTCTGCAAGTCGGCGCGGAGCATGTTCAGGACCGTCGTCTTGCCATCACCCCACGGGCCGTGGATCCCGACGACCAGCCCCGTTCCGTTCGGCAGACCGCGCAGAACCCCCGCGACCCTGTCCGCAAAGGCGGCACGGTTGAGTTTGTCGTCGGCCTTGCTCAACAAGGGTCGGTCGTTCGAGAACTCTGGGGTGGGTGTCGTCGTCATTTGTGTACATTTCAAGCGGAGCGATCGGGCAGTTGTGCGGAGGCCATTGAGTTCTTCGTGCTCAGGCCATTGTAGTTTTGCGGGAGTCGTCTCGATTGCCGCCGCCCGCGCCTCCCGCCCCCCGGCACCCCCCGCTCAGAATACCGTGTGTGCATGAACAAGCGACTCTCGCCCGCTGCGGTCGTGGCCCTGAAGGAAGCACTCGGAAAGCTCTACTGGTACAAGAGCGACCTTCGCAGCTTTCTCTCCCACTGCATCCGCGACACCAGCATCCTCGGCACGATCGATTGGAACGCCTACAAGGTCCAGATCGCCTCAGACCTGATTGACAGACTCGTAGACACGGGCGATCGCGGCCTGCCAATGTTGACCCGGCTCTGCCAAGAGGTCTGCGAGGTCACGAACTTCAAGCACCTGGAGCGGCTCGAAGGCGGCGAGGAGAAGGCCAAGCGGGCCAAGGAAGCCTGCGAGCAGCTTCGCAGCCTCTTTCAGACTCACGCTCGGGTCGAAGACGAAGAGGAGTTGGCACGACAGCGTCAGCAGCGCGAAAGCGAACGCCTGGCGCGGAGCGGGGCCGTCCGCCAGAAGCTTGGCGGGATTCGGGATCGCTACATGGGCTTCGTCGTCGCGGAGGACACGCAGGCGCGCGGGTATGAACTGGAACGCATCATGTACGACGTGTTCGAGCTGTTCGACCTCGACCCTAAAGCATCCTTCAAGGTCATAGGAGAACAGATCGACGGAGCGTTCTCGCTCGAAGGCACCGACTATCTCTTTGAGGCCAAGTGGCAGAAGGCCCGATGTGGAGCGTCCGATCTCGACTCCTTCTCCGCCAAGGTCCAGCGAAAGCTCGACAACACCCTCGGCGTGTTTCTTACGATCAACGGATGCTCTGAGGACGGCCTGACCGCCCATCAACGTGGCCGAGCAAGTATTCTCGTCATGGACGGTGCCCATCTCATGGCGGTGCTTGAAGAACGCATCGACTTTACGTCGCTCTTGATCCGCCTACGCCGCCACGCTTCACAGACCGGAGACATTTATCTGCCGATCCATCGCATTCTTCAGTCATAACCCTTTGATCGACGATGCCAAAGACTGCCGCCCCCCGGCACCACCCGCTCGGACAGGAAGCGGCTACCGACCTTTGTTTGCCCGTCGCTCTCATTGATTCCAGCAAACGAGGTGACGCATGGCCGGTGACGATGAACGCCCGAACTCCCAGCACATCACGGAAACCAAGCCCAGCGCCGCCGCCGCGCCGCCCACACCGGGCGATATCGAGATCGACGACGACGGCGACTTCGAGGATGTGCCCGAGAGTCTCCGCGACATTCTCGATGCGCCGGTCGTCGCCAAGGCCGTGACCGCGTGGCACGAAGTCACCAGCAAGCAGGTGCAACTCGCCAAGCTCCAATCCGATCGGGCGTAGAAACAAGAGAATCGGAAGGTCGAACTGCAGGCCGAGCAGAACAAGCGGGAGCACGAGATCGACCTCCGGCGCATGAGTATCGCTCACGGGAACGCATGGGCGGCCCGCGTCATTGCGGGCGCGGTGCTGCTCGGCGTCGCCGGGCTGTTCGTGCTCTACCCCAACAAGCCGGAGATCGCCATCGACGTGGCCAAGGGCATCGCCGTCATCGGCGGCGCGTTCGGCGCTGGCTGGGCATGGAAGCGGGCGGCGGCGAAGTCGGGGGAATAGACCGCCATGTCCTGGTTCAGCCCGTTGTCGTAATCGGCCCACAACTGGCCCGCCTGTTTGTCAGTCGCCACAGCGCGCGGCATCGGTGTGCCGTGCTCGTCCTCGGGCATGTCGAGGTCGTACAACCGTTCGACCATCGCACCGAACGCCCGCTCGACCATCGGCGAGATGCCGCCGGGCTGCCAGCGCCGGGTCGGGATCGGGGGCATCGACAGCAGGAGCCGGGCGACCAGCCCCGAGTCGAAGTCCGTGCCCGTGAGCGCCGCGGCGAGAACGCCCGGCTGCACGAGCCCGCTGACGTTCAGGGCGGCCCGCTCGACGCGGATGGGCGGAGCCGTCTTGCGATCGACCTTCAGTGGCTGCGCCCGGTGCATCGGCAGCCAGCGAGCGGCCTCACTCGCGGCACGCCCGCCGTTGGCGGAGTAGCGACCGAAGTTCAACCAGGCGGCGAGCTCGTCGCAGGCGAGCAGCATGCCGCGGGGGCTGGCGGCGAGCATCGCGGCGAGTGCCTCGACGGTGACGTCCGAAGTGATGAACCGCTCGCAGACCGGCGCTTCTGGGGCAGTGGGCGGTGTCGCGGTTAGAATGCCCTTGCCGGACCCCCGTTCCCAGGCACGCATGGCTTTCTCGTGCTGGGCCACCTCGGCAGCATGTTGTTTCAACGCCTCGCGGTGTGCGCGGAGGGCTTCGGCATCGCGCTTCTCAGCGAAGCGGGTGACGAGCTCAAGGGCCGGTGACTTGCCCGCGCCGCTCGGCGCGACGACGGTTATCCACACGATCGCTGGCTCGTGCCAAGAGGCGTGCAGCGCGATGGTGCGAGCATTCCCGACCGCGGATGCCATCGCCGCCAAGGCGAGCGGGCCGAGCATCCCCTGATCCACCTGCATCGACACCGCGCCGGCCCGCACGAGGTCGGCCGCGGCCTTCGGCAGCGCATCCGTCGGGAAGGGCACGAACTCCGGCACGGGCGGCTGTTCCGGCGTTTCCGGTGCGGGTGGCTTGTATGGCTGGGCTTCTTCGATCAACTGAGCGATGTCAGCGTCGCCAGCCCCGCCGTCGGCGACCCACGACCGCACGTCCTTGTGCCCCTCCGGCGGCAACGTGAACCGCACTGAGGCGCACACGCCGACGAGCGCCGCGGCGAGGGTTTCGATGCTCTGCTGACCGGCGCGGTCGTTGTCGCCGATGAGAACGACATGGCGGTCTCGGAGCAGGCGGGCGAGCTCATCCCCACCGCGCCCGGCCATCGGCGCGCCCACCGCCGTGAAGGCGAATGTGTGCAGGCAAGCCGTGTCGCTCGCGCCCTCGGCCACGATCACGGGATCGTGCGGGCTTGTGCCCGCATACGCAGGCAGGCCGTCGGCAGGGAAGATCAGCCCGCGCTTCCCGCCCTTGGCGGCGGTGTAGCGAGGCTCGCCCTCCGCCGGGGCGTCCCATCGCGTAAGCGTGCCGATCCGCTCACCCTGAGCGTTCCGCTCGGGATAGCGCCAGCCGCCCTCGACCCGCTCGCCGCCGATGGCGAGCCAGCCGTGGGCGGCCGTGCCCGGGGGCACGTTGTTCTCGCCGGGAGCCACGCTCATCGACGGGCCTCCCGCGTTGCCCGAGCCGCACTCGCACCCGCGGCCTTTCGGTCCAGATGTTCACGGAGATCGGCCAGCCTCCAGCGCAGAATTCGATCCCCCAGCCGGATTGGTGCCGGGATCTCGCCTCGCTGAGCCAGTCGCCAGATCGTGCGAGTGTTCACCCCAAGGAGTTCTGCAACCTCGCGGACGTTGATCACCGCGACGTCCGTTTTTCGAACCTGAAGTTCATCCATGAATGCACCCAAAGTGCCGCCGCGAACGGGATCAACCCGCCAGCAGGCGCAGGACAACGGGAACCCCGGCGCACCGTGCAGCGGGGCGGGCTGGTGTTGGATCGCGGCAGGTTGGCTGGATTGGGCTGGGTCGATCGTGCGCGTAGGCGGGTGAGGCTCTACTTCACCCATCTACGCGAAAGCCACGCGGCGTGGCGAAGACTCGGAAGGACTTTTCGGGGCCGCGAGTGACCCCGGGATCCTCTATATGTGCACGACGCCGCAAAAGTGTCGCGCCGATTCTGAAGTTCCGTCGTCGTGAGTCATGGTCCGCCCCTGTACCCCTCTGTCGTTCGCTGCGATCTGTTGCGCGGGAACGGCCAGTCCGTCTCCGACACTCTGTGCCGCCATAGAGCACCTAACCCGTTCGCGGGCGGTTTCACGAATCCCTGGGAGATTTTCGTTCAGATTCCAGTCATCGCCTGTCCGTGCGTGTCCACGATCATGCCTTTATGCAAACTGGGCGGGGCCTGTCGAGAGAATCCGCGGAGTCTGTCCCCCGGCTACATACGCCGTCCGGTGGCGCGCTGTCCGCCGCGCCCGCGCCGACTCCGCCAGAGGTTCCGGGGTCAGTGCGAGTCAACATACTTCTTTCTGCTTGTTCCCTATGCGGCCGAGGGACCATCTGCCCAGAAAATCTGGCGACCGAGCGCCCCGAGGCGCGCAGAGTCCCCACTGGTCATCTCGCGTCCCGGCATGGATCTTCACGACGAGAAAAGACAGACTTGCCACTTGCACACCCTAGCCACTAAGGGTGGCTTGAGGAAGGGGAGCATCGCCGGGAGAACGGTGCGCCGCACCTTGACGCCTGAGTTCTAGAACCGCATCGATTGGGGTTTAGGGCCGTTGACCCCTACTTCTTCCGGGACTCACTGTGTTTGGCATCCGCTGTTTGCTTGCCGTCGGATTCTCGCTGGATCCGCGGAGATTGCGTGAGCAGGCGCTGTACGACAGGGTGCATTGCACGCCGGTGCACCGCGATTGCGTAATAGGTTTCTCGAACGCCGCGAACCCAGCCCACGCGCTCCGCTCCAAACTGTGATCGCACCTGGCCCTCGATGATCGCTGCGGCGGGGAACGCCGCAAGGCCACCGCTCCCGAACGTCTTGAGGAGTTCCCGATCCTCGAACTCACCCAGAACGACCGGCTCGACCTTGTTCGCATCGAACCAGCGGTCTATCGATGCGCGAAGCGTCGTGTTCCGAACCGGGAGGTACATCGGGGCGCCGTGGAGCGACCGCGGGAAACCGCGTCGGAGTTGCTTGGCGAGTGCCGGTCGTGCGTAGATCGCCATCGCCGAATCCAGGATCGGATGGCTGATGGCACGCACCTTTGAACTATCGGGGTGCGGTCGTTCCGCGATCACCAAGTCCAAGTGGAACAGTCCGAGCTCGGCGAGCAGCTCGTCGATGCGCCACTCTCGGCAAACCAATCGCACGTCTGGGTCATCCTTCAGCAGCGGTTCCAGAATCTGCCGGATGATGGGTTTGGGCACAAAGTCGGATGTTCCTACGTGGAGCACCCGCGGCTGACCGGTGAACCTGCCGGACAAGGCATCGGGTATCTCCGACGAGATATGGAACATCTCGTCGGCGTGACGAAAGACAATCTGTCCAGCCTCGGTCAGCTCGATGTTGCGCCCACGGCGGGTGAGCAGTGCCGCATTGAGTTGCTCTTCGAGGGACCGAATCTGAGCGCTGACCGTGGGCTGCGCCAGGCCCAGCTCTTTCGCGGCCTGCGTCAGATTGCGGTGCTTGCCCGCCAGCCAGAAGTAGTAGAGGTGGTTATGGTTCAGCGGACTCGCCATGCAGGAGTATACCGCTTGCTGCGTCGCACACCGTCTTGGGACAGCCAAGGTTTAACCTATTGGTCTAGGAAAGGTGATACGACTACTACTTCCTGTGGATTCACTCACCTACTACATGGTCCTGCACTGGATGCTGGCGGGCGGCCCGCCAGGTTGTCCGTTTCGGAGTTCCGGCGGAGCGAGCACGCGTCCGGGGACTTCGGGAAAGCCGTGCGATTGGCTCGCACGGGGCGGAACTGACTATCGTTCAACGTCCCATGAAGGCAGAAGCGATTCAAACCAGGCTCCGCTGGGCGATAACAGCGCGAAGGGCGTTGACCACGACCTCAAGGAGCGAGCTTGATGCAGCCCGACTTGAAAGGCCGTCTGGAGGCTCTCGCTCGGACGCCACTGCTCCTCGTGGCATCTGACTACGACGGCACGCTAGCAGATATCGTGACGGACCCCGCTCTGGCGCTGCCGGATGTCGGTGCGCTGAACGCGTTCCGTTCTCTTCAGGAAGTTCCGTGGACTGCGACGACGGTCGTCTCCGGTCGGTCGATGTCTGATCTGACCAAGTTCCTCGGCGAGTGTGCGCCGCCCTACTTGATAGGGTCTCACGGGGCGGAGTGGCAGCGCACCGGGGTCACGCTGTCTATCGAAGAGCGGGATCGGCTGGTCCAGGTTGCCGGAATCATCGCGAATATCGTCGATGCGCGGCCGGGGCTTCGGTGCGAACTCAAGCCTACGGGCGTTGCGCTCCATGTGCGAGCGGCCTCAAGGGCGATCGCGGACGCAGCGATTGCATCGGCCATTGACCGATGCGGACGAGTGCCCGGGGTTCACCTCCGACATGGCAGCCAAGTGGTCGAGTTCATGGTCGTAAGCACTAACAAGGGCGACGCAGTGAAGCGGACTCGGCAAGCCTCCGGGGCGACCGGCGTGCTCTTCGTCGGGGACGACATCACCGATGAGGATGTGTTCAAGACGCTGACCGGCGATGATGTCTCGGTAAAGGTCGGAGAAGGTGATACCGCCGCAAGGCATCGCGTCAGCAGCATTGCCGAAGTCGCGGAGGTCCTTCAGTTTATCGCGGCTCAGCGTTTGGCGTGGGCGAACGCTCGATGCCTGGTTCCCCTTGACAATTGTGCCGTGCTCTCCGACCAACGGACGGTCGCGGTTGTCTCGCCCGGCGCAAGGATCTCCTGGCTGTGCCTGCCGCGTCTGGACTCCGCAGCCATCTTTGCGGAGCTTGTCGGCGATCTGACCGCAGGCATGTTCGAGGTATCGCCGGTTGAGGTCGGATCACCGCTACGAACCGGGTACGACGGCGACTCGTTCGTGCTCATTACGGAGTGGCCGGGGCTCCGCGTGACAGACTATCTCGACTGCTCCGCGGGCCGCGCGTTCCAGAAGGCGGGGCGGGCGGATCTGATCCGGGTCATCGAAGGCATCGCACCCGCCCGGATCAGGTTTGCGCCGCGCTTGGACTATGGCCGCATCGCCACACAGCTTCGAGTCCGCGACGGCGGCCTGGAGGTTGAGGGCTCGAACGACCCGATCGTGCTTCGTTCCGCGGGCGTGAAGTGGACCATCACGAGCGAAGGGGTTCACCAGACTGCGGAGGCCGTCGTGGAACCCGCCGCGGGCCCGATCGTGCTTGAACTGCGGTACGGCACCGCAAATCTGAGCCCGACAACCGAACCGGAGCCGGAGCGGCGCGATCAGAACCGCCGCTTCTGGTCCGGCTGGGCGAACTCGCTCAAGCTTCCCGCGAGATATCCGGAGCTGGTCAAGCGCAGCGCCTTGGTGCTCAAGGCACTTTGCTATGGGCCAACGGGCGTGATTGCCGCCGCGGCCACCACCAGCCTCCCCGAGCAGGTCGGGGGCGTGCGCAACTGGGATTACCGCTACTGCTGGCCGAGGGACGCGGCGAAGGCTGCGGCCTCCCTCGTCCGCCTCGGCAACACCGGCCACGCGCTGAAGTTCCTGGACTGGATGCTTGAGGTAGTGGACCGATGCGAGACGCCGGATCGACTCCACCCGATCTACACGCTCTCGGGAAGCCATCTGCCGCCGGAGGCCGAACTCGGGCACCTCACGGGCTTCGCTCAGAGCCGCCCCGTGCGCATCGGCAACGCCGCGGCCAACCAGGTCCAGCTCGACGTCTTCGGGCCAATTGTTCACCTCGTCGCGATGTTGGCCGAGCGAGGGGCTCCCATTTCGCCCGACCACTGGCGGCTTGTCCGCTCGATGGTGCGGGCCGTAGACACCCGATGGACCGAGCCCGACCACGGTATCTGGGAGATGCGACTGGAGCGGTGGCACCACGTCCATTCCAAGGTCATGTGCTGGCACACGGTTGATCGAGCTCTCGTGGTCGAGGAAGCGGTGTGCGGCACACGCAACCCGGATTGGATCGCCCTGAGAAGGGCCATCCGCGAAGATGTGCTCGCTCGCGGCTGGAACAGCACGCTCGGTGCGTTCTCCGGCGCGTACGAACAGGACTACCTCGACGCAGCGGTGCTGAAGGTCGGCCTGACCGGCTTGCTGGAACCCAGCGACCCGCGTTGGGCCGCGACCGTTGATCTGATCTCGCGAGAACTTCGAGACGGCCCGACTGTGCGTCGCTACCGCGTCGATGACGGTCTGCCCGGAGACGAAGGCGGCATGCACATCTGCACTGGGTGGCTCATTGAATCGCTGCTCTCGCTCGGGCGCGTCGAGGAAGCCACCATGCTCTTCGATCAGTTCGCCGCGATGTTCAAAGGCCCGGGGATCCTCACAGAGCAGTTCGATCCGCGTCATGGGCTGGCCGTGGGAAATCTCGCCCAGGCCTACTCGCACCTCGCCTTCATAGACGCCGCCGTAGCTCTCGATGGTGGTCGGGTGGAACCGTCCAAGGAGTAAGTCATGTCCACCGGCCGAAGCCCGTTCTCTTCAAAGTCTCTCCGATTCGGCCTGGTCATCGCGACCCTCGCGGGGATCGCCACCGGCGCGGTCTTCTGGCTCCAGATCAATGGCGAGCACCGTCAGGGGCTCGACGACCTCACACGCCGAGCGCAGCTCCTCGGGCATCGCATCGCCCCCACCGCGCGGCAAGCCCTCGAACGCGAAGACTCGCGTGTCCCGGCGATTGTCGGCGATCGCCTCGACGGGCATCTGCGTCTTCTCGGCATGGCGCTCTACCGCCCGGATGGCAAGATGGTCGCGAGCGGGCAGGGCCTCGCCGAACTGGCCGACTCGGTCGAGGACGCCGTGCAGCGTGGCCTGGCCGCCAAGAGCGCGTACAGCGCCCTGCACCGCGACGGCGGCGGCAGCACGCACGTGGTCGTTCAGCCCCTCACCGATGAGAAGGGCGATCTCAAGGGGGCGGTTGTCGTGCTCCACGACGCACTCTACCTCGAAGACCGCATGACCCGCGGCATCCTCCGCGGCATGCTCTGGTCAGGCGGGATCGCGCTCGCGATGTTCTTCATCACCACCGGGCTTGCGTGGACGCTCTTCGAGCGCCCGCTCCACAAGCTCGCGGAGTGGATGCGACGCCTTCGCTTCGGTAACACGCCCGAACTGCCACCTCGCGGACTCCCCGTGAGCAAGCTCGCGGATGAAACGGTCCACCTCGCCGCCTCGTTCCGTGCCGCCCGCAGCAAGGAACGCGAGGAGGCCCAGGAGATCGTCCGTTCCGACAAAGCGTGGACCCGCGACCGGCTCCGTGCCCACGCGATCGACGCCCTCGGCGGCCAACCCCTCGTGGTCGTGAGCAATCGCGAGCCCTACATGCACCAGCTCCGCGTCGGCAAGCCAGTGCTAGTCCGCCCGGCCAGCGGTCTGGTCACGGGTCTCGACCCGGTGCTCCGCGCTACAGGCGGGCTCTGGGTTGCGCACGGCGCTGGCGATGCCGACCGCCAGACCGCAGACGCCGCCGGCTGCATCCCCGTTCCGCCCGAAGACTCCCGCTACACGCTCAAGCGTGTGTGGATCACCAAGGAAGAAGAGCAGGGGTACTACTACGGCTTCTCGAACGAAGGCCTTTGGCCGCTCTGCCACCTCACGCACGAGCGGCCGGTCTTCCGGGCCGGAGACTGGGAGCAGTACGTGCGTGCGAATCAGCGTTTCGCGAACGCCGTTCTGGAAGAGATCGGCAGTGAAAAGGCCGTGGTGATGGTGCAGGACTACCAGCTCGCTCTGGTGCCGGGAATGATCAAGGCCAAGCGGCCCGACATCCGTGTTGGGTTGTTCTGGCACATCCCCTGGCCCAACGCCGAGGCCTTCCGCATCTGCCCGTACCGCGTGGAACTGCTCCAGGGCATGCTCGGCGCGGATTTGCTTGGGTTCCACCTCCAGCAGCATTGCAACAACTTCCTTGACACCGTCGATCGCATGGTCGAGGCGAAGCTCAACTGGGACCACTTCTCCGCCGAGATCAAGGGCCACACATCGCTGGTCCGCCCCTTTCCGATTAGCGTACAGCAATGGTCCGAGCGCGGCGTGGCCTCGGGCGACAAGCTCGCCAGCCACATCGCCACCCTCCGCCAGCAGCATCAGCTCGACGGCTGCATGGTCGGAGTGGGCGTGGACCGCATCGACTACACCAAGGGCATCGCCGAGCGGTTCCGCGCCATCGAGCGGCTCTTTGAAAAACACCCCGAGCACAGGGGCAAGTTCACCTTCGTGCAGCTCGGCGCGCCCAGCCGCGTCCACATCCCGCGCTACCGCGACTTGGTCACCGAGCTGGAGGCGCTCGCCGACCAGATCAACTGGAAGTACCAAGATGCCAGCAGGGAAGGCTGGAAGCCGATCCACTTCCTCGTCGATCACCACGAAGGTCCGGCGGTCTACGCCTTCCTCAAGATGGCCTCGGTCTGCATCGTCAGCTCGCTGCACGACGGCATGAACCTGGTCGCCAAGGAGTTCGTCGCGGCCAAGGCCGAGGGTGGGGCGGAGAACACGGGTCGCGAGGCAGCAGGCGACAAAGAGGGCGTGCTGGTGCTGAGCGAGTTCGCCGGCGCGGCCCGCGACCTGCCCGAGGCCCTCATCATCAACCCCTACGACACCGAGGAGTTCGCGCAGGCGATCCACGAGGCGATCACGATGGACGACCGGGAGCGCCGCCAGCGCATGACCCGGATGCGCCTGCGCGTCGAGGAGTTCAACATCTACCGCTGGGCGGCGGATTTTCTCATCGCGCTGGCTCAGGCCAAGGGCCGCTCGGCCGAGCCTGTGGAGAGCTCGCCGCCGAAACACCACTGACGTGTCCTTCAGATCTCCGGTGAGCCATTGCATCTCACGAGGGAATGTGTCCACTCTGGAAAACGAATGATCATCAACACTCTTCAGTTCTGCGGCGGCCTTGTCCTCCTTCTCGTCGGCGGGAGGTTGCTCGTGTCGGCCACGGTCGACACCGCCAAGCGGCTCAAGGTTTCGCCGCTGGTGGTCGGCCTGACGCTCGTGGCCTGGGGCACCAGCGCGCCAGAACTGGCCCTCAATCTCATCTCGGCGCACAAGGGGCGTGGCGATCTGGCGCTCGGCAACATCCTGGGCGCGAATATCTGCAACATGGCTTTGGTCATCGGAGTGTGTGCGCTTATCAAACCGCTGGTCGTGCAGGAGCGCCTGATCAAGGTCGAGATCTGGCTCAACGCGGTGATCTTGGGATTCATGGCCGTGCTGGCATTGTTCTTCGGCTTCGACAAGTGGCAAGCCGGGCTCATGCTGGGCGTCTTCGGCGCATACAGCATGTGGACGATCATGGCCGCGTTGCGGCAGACCGATGCTGCATCATCGCCCGCAGCAGCCGACACCCTTGGCGACGATCCGACACGCGAGAAGGGCCCGATGGGCTGGCTGATGATCGCTGCATGCTTCGGAGGAGGCCTTGTGCTGCTCTCTTTCGGTGGATCGCTCGCCAGCGACGGAGCCTCGGGGATGGCGCTGGCTCTGGGCGTGCCGGCCGCGATCGTCGGCGTGACGATCGTCTCGATCGGCACCACGCTTCCAGAGATGGTGACGGGAGTCACCGCCGTGCGTAAGGGGCAAACCGACCTGGCGATGGGCAACGCCATCGGCTCGTGTCTGTTCAACGCGGGCGCGATCTTCGGAATCGTCGGGCTGGTCTCGCCCCCGGGTGTGGACGCGACGCTCACGCTGCCGATCGCGTACATGGGGATCCTAGCGATCGCCCTCGTGCCCATCAGCCGCACGTTTGGAAAATCGGTGTCGCGACTCGAAGGCGGCTTGCTGCTGGCGTCGTACGCGGGATTTCTTGTCGTGTCGGCGGTTCGTGCATTGTGAATCAGCGGAGCGGCGACATGTCATATCAGCACACACAACATGGACCGCTCGGTTGGCTGCTCTTGTTTGTCGCGATCGGGCCCGCAATCCTCGCGGCGGTGATGGGCGCTCCTTCGCCTGTAGCGGTTGTCCTGGGCGTCGTGGCGGGCGTGTTCGTGGCCCTTGCAGCGTCCTTCGGTTCCCTCACTGTCACGGATCGGGGTGACCGTCTCTCGATCCGCTACGGCCCACTGCCGCTGTTCGGGAGATCCGTGGTGTATTCGACGATCACTCAGGTACGCATCGGCCGCTCGGCCCTGATTGACGGATGGGGTATCCACTACATCCCCGGGCGCGGCTGGACGTACAACCTCTGGGGACGAGATTGCGTGGAGATCCACATGGCATCATCGAGACTCCGCATCGGTACCGACGACGCCTCGCGTCTCTGCGAGTTCCTGTGTTCCAAGGTGAACGTCCCAAACGCATCTACCGCTTGCCATGAACGTATGTGAGCGTTCAGCGGACTCCAGCACGGGTTTGAACCGGGCATCGCGATCGGGCGTCGCGTTGTTAGGTATGGCGCTCATGGTTCAGGCTCCCTTCCCCGCGACAAAGACGCCGCGCTCGTGCTTCTTGAAGCGGGCGGCGGTGCCCTTGGCGGCGATCTCCCGGATGATGGCGGCGTAGAGCGTGGCCTCGGGGGTCTTGCCGCCGGGGCTCGTCCACAGGCCCTTGGCCTCCATCGCGGCGATCATCTCCTTGGCCCGCATCGGAACCTCGCTTGCGGCGAGCACCTGCGCAGCCGCGTCGAGGGCGCTGACGCGCTTGGGCTTCGGCTCCTTTGCGGGCTTCGGGGCCCTCAGCGTCTTGGGTGCCTTCTCGCCCTTGGCCCTCTTGCCCTTGATAGCCGCGCCAAGGTTCGCGTTGTTGGCGACCTCTTTCTCGCTGGGGACCTCGTGGTCCTGCTTCCCGCCCGCCAGCCGGTCCTTGATCTCGGCAAGCGCCGCTTTGCGGAGGCGGTCTGTCTTGGCGGCTCCCTCCGCGCGGGCAGCGCTCTTGGACATCTTCGGGGTGCGTGGGGTGCGGGGTTTGGCGGGCTTCTTCGTCTTCGTACTCATGGTCATCTCCGAACTGGGGGTTGGAACTCCCGTCGCACATTGCGGCGGGGAAGCGTGGCCGTCGCGGTTTCCCGCGACGCCGCGTGGTGCGTGTCAGCAGCCCGCGACGCGCTCCATCTCGTTCATCACGTCGTGGACCATCGAGTTGGTGGCGGCGGCCCGGCCCCGGCGGTCGGTTCCGTAGACCACCTTGGCGACCTCGGTGGCCTTCGCGTAGCGGCTCTCCCGGTTCTCGTCGCGGGCGATGTGCGCGATGCAGATGTCCTGCCTGCCCGCGCGCCGGGTGTGCTGTTCGATAGTCACCTCTGCGCCGCGCTCGGTGCGGCGGATGCTGATGTCTTGGTCGATGCCCTCGATCACGATCGTCTTGATGGTCACGGCGTTGCTCCTTGCGGTTGGTGGTTCTGGTCACTCGGCGTCGTTCAGAAAGGCCTCGACGTGCTCGGGATCCATGTTGCTGAGGAACCCGACCAGGTCGATCAGGTCGCTGCGGACCTTCCCGAGGCTTCCGGCGAAGCCCCAGTTGCGTGGGTCGGCCTTGGCCCCCTCGGCGTGCTTGTCGAGTTCCATCTGCAGCACGTCCATCAGGCGGGCGATGTCGTTGCGGCGTGCGGCGTAGGTCTCGGCGGCGGTCGGTTCGGGCTTGGTCGTGCGCTTCGTCATGGTCGTGCTCCTCGGGGTTGTGGTTCTCTGGTAAACAGCGAAGCCCGCATCACGCGGGCTTCAGGTCGTCGGATCGGTTGTGCGAGTCGTGCTCGGCCGGGGCTGCGGTTGCCCGACCGCGTTCAGGTAGTCGATCAGGTCTCCCGCGTCCCAGGTGTCGTAATCCACCGGGTCGTGTTCATTCGGCGCGTCGTCGCGATCGCGGTCGATCTCAAACAGGCGGAACCCGCCCGGCGCTCCGGCCATCGGCCCCCAGTGCCCGTCGGCTTGGCGGCCGCGTCCGGCGGGGATCGCGTCGATCGACCAGCAGCGGCCGTCGGGCGTCTGGACCTCGACGCTCCGCACCGCGAACCCGCGGCGTCCCAGCATCTTGGCGATCTCGATCGTGCTCTTCGTGGTCGCGTTCATGTTCGTGGTCTCCGTCGCGGGGTTCCGCCCCGCGTTGTGACACATGAAGCCATGACATTCGGGAACAGGCAAGGCAAACCGGAACGATTTCGCCGTCAATCCGCGACATGTGGGCAAGTTCGGCCCCATGTGGGCAAACGGGCGGATTCGGCCGGAAATCGCCCATCTCCGCGCGAAACAAACTCTGTTTACCCGCGCGGCTGTTCCCGTAGGCCTTTCGGGACCGGTCCCCCCCAGGCGGAGTACCTATGCGATTGCCAGGGCGTCTACGTCTACAGAATCCCCGCCCACGGCGGCATCGTCGCGGATTCCGTTTGCGTAGACGCGTAGACGGTTGCCGCGTCGCGGGGTCCGCCATGCCCGCGCCCGTTCCGCCTCGTCGGCCCAACGTGCCGCCGGTCGCGATACCCCGACGCAGGACGTTCCGTCAGTTCCGTCGGGTGACACAGGAGACTCAATGGCTGGCGGCTGAGGCCTGCACCATCGCCGGAAATGCCCGTGCGGACGGCAGGCGACAGCGATGCCCATGCCGCGACGACGGCGGCCAGATAGGACGGCTGCCCTTGCGCTTCTGGCGTCCTCCCTCATTGACCTCAGTATGATCTCCACATGAAGCGCAGAAAGAGGAGGCCGATGCTCGCGGCTGCCGTGTGCCTGGCGGCCGGGGTCGTTGCCACGGTGCTTGTGCCCCTCGCCGGCGTGTGCATGTTCGGCCATCGCGTCGGGACGCTTTGGACGTCGCTCGACTCAGGATGGCGGCGGAGTTGGAGCCCGATCTGGGAGGAGAGCGAGATTGTGCGCCCGGGATCATCACATGATGTGCCGCGGGCGTTGTTGCGCGAAAGCAAAGAGAAAAAGTATGGCGAGGGCTACATCTCCATGCACCCGCCGCCGGACACGACCAGTTGGTCCTTCTTCGAGGCCGGGTGGCCCGCGCGGGCATTCTGGGGATGGTCGCGCATCGGCCCGAGCGCGAATGGATACGGACTGGAGCAGTGGCGGCTCGTGCGCGTGCCGTTCTTCTTCGACCGGCCTCCGTCCCCGCCGCCCAACTCCGTGTGGTTCCCATACGGCCCGATATGGCCGGGCTTCGCCATCAACACCGCGCTGTTCAGCGCTGTGGCGGGTCTCCTGTGGTTCGGGCCGGGTTTCGCGTGCCGATGGATGCGGAGACGCGGCGGTCGGTGCCCCGCCTGCGGCTACGACCGCGCGGGCCTCGCGCCGGGCGGGGCGTGCCCGGAGTGCGGGAGTTTGCCCGCATGAAGCCCTTGCGGACACGCCGCCTGTTGTGCTGCCTCGGCCGCGCTTGCCGCTGGGCCGGCGCGGCCGTGGGCAAACGTGGCGGGGCGGGCGCGGGGGCAAGAATCCCCATCATGCGCGGCCTTGTGCAAGCCCGTGTGCAAGCGAACGCGGGATGCGTCGGAAGTGGCCAGATTCATGGGGATTCTGATCGTGAGCCCGGGCGTTCCCAAGCTGAATGTCGGGAGTTCGATCCTCCTCGCCCGCTTTGTTTGCCGCCGATGTCACACGATGACACCGGCGGCTTTTCGTTGACAAACCCCGCAGATTCCGCGAGTTCTGGCGACGCGGGCGGGAGCGGCCGGATCGGGGCCAACAGCCGGACGATGACGGGGAATGACCTGGGTGGACGCTCGCTTGTGCAAGCGCAGGTGCAAGCGGCTGTGCAAGGTGTGGCGGGGAGGAGGACGCCGATTCCTCCCTGTCCTCGACCGCTTCAGCCGGCGATGCCGGTGTTTGCACAGTTCTCTATGTGGCCTGTCGTCGAAGGTGGAAGCGAGTCGGCGGCCCCGATTCGCTGGACACGTACTCGAAGACCCCCTCGTACCGGAACGAGTAGTCGGGCCGTTCGTCCTTCCGATCGCGGTAGAAGAGAAGCAGCTCGAGTCCCTTAGCGCGATGATCGCGGATCAGCGCATCCGTCCTGCCCTGGGTCTGGCCCTCAAAGTGCAGATCGTCACCGCTGAACTGGTCTTGATATGGCGTGCGGTCCGACGTTTTGTGCTCCGTGATGAACAGCCATACCGAATAGTGGCCAGCAGGCCGGAAGATACCGGTGTTGATCGTCGCGTCAGCGATCTGGAACCGCTCGCGAAGCTGCTCGCGTGAGTACGTCTGGCCTGGGGTGAGGTGCTCTGATGTCCGCATGCTTGCACGCCTCCTGTCTACAGGCTTGGACATTAGCGCCGCGGCGAACACCCATGGCTCCGACCCCGCCCAGCGGCAGGTTCGGCAGGCTTGCCACCACCCCGGCCACGTCGAGGAGTTTCGGGTCGGTGTAGACGTTGGCCGTGAACGCTCCGTCTCGTCCACGGGAGGTTGCGTCCTTGGCACGTGGCGCTGCGGCCGGTGGACCGACGCTGCCGCCTTGTCCACAGGGCCTAGCCGCCGGTGCACCGGGCGGGGCGTTCTCCCGAACGGACGCCGCGGCTCGTGTGGTTCGGGAGCAACGATGGGCCGAGAATCTGGCGGTGAACCGATGAAAGAGGCCGGCTCGGAGGGAAGGGGGAACGTAAGACCGGCTAGGCGAGCCGGGCCACAAAGAGGCCGGCTCGGAGGGAAGGGGCACCTCGGGGGCTCAGCGCGGCCGTGGGCCGTTGAGCATCGTCCCGATGAACGTTCGACGAACCGCAACGTGGTAGCTGGCAAGCAGGACCAGAACGCACCCGATCAAGAGCACCGTGAACTTGGCCATGGTGGGCATTTCCACGCGCGAGAGCAGCACCTGTCCCGCGATGACCAGCGGGAGGTGCGTGAGATAGAGCCAGTACGCCGAGTCCGAGAGGTACCGCACCCACGCACGCGACGCGGCAAAGAGCGACTCGCAGAGCCCCAGCACGCCAAAGGTCGCGAGCCACGCGAAGAGCACCTGCAAAAGGTTCGACGCCACCGTCCGGGCGGCCTGGCTCTCGATGATCGTGGACGCCTTCACGGGGTTGTATTCGAGCATCAACGCCACGGGCAGGATCAGGAGCGACAGCAATAGCCAGACCCACCAGAACCTGCCCACCCTCGCGTCTTGACCGCCCGCGATGAACATCAAAGCCCCGAAACCAAAGAAGACCGCGTAGTAGAGCAGGACGTGCGGCATCGGGATCACGCCGATGGACGTGTCGGGCCCGAACCCCGGGACGGCGCCCCGCAGGTGCATGAAGTGCTGGGGCACCATGGTCAGCGGCACCAGCCACAGCAGGCACAGCGGCATGGAGACGAGCGACTTGGGAAGGCGTGCGTGCGGAACAACGCGCGAAAAACACACCACGGCCGCAAAGCCCGCGTTGAGCCAGCACAAGAACCACAGGAACCACAGGTGCTGAAAGAACGTGCCCCCCACCCCCGCCTTCACCCATCTCTTCATGAGCGAAAGCCAGGCGTTCGTGCCGTCCCCCGTTGTTTCGTGCGGAGTGCTGACGGGCGTCCGCGTGGCCGACGCGATGTCGAGCAACGCGCGAATACGCTCGCGCCCCGCGGTGACCTCTTCAAAGTCGATGGAGACTTTGACCATGCCCGCGATGAACTCGGTCGTCTGCTTATTGTGTTGCAACGAGTCGACGGGACGTTCGCCCGCCTTGCTCGTGATCGACAGGTCGGCGCCCGCCTTGATCAAGCGTTCCGCGACGTCGGCCCGTCCGAAGAAGCACGCGGTGTGCAGCGGGGTGTTGCCGTCGCGGTACAGGGCGTTGGGGTCGGCGCCGAGTTCGAGGAGAAGGCGTGTGGCCTCGGGCGTGCCCATCAGCGCCGTCCAGCCCAGCGGCGTGACGCCCAAGATCGGGTCTTGCGCGTTGAGTTGGCCCGAGCCCGTCGCGTGCGTGCGGAACGCGGCCGCGTCGCCCGTCGCCGCCGCGGTCCAGATGTCCTTCGTTGCGGTCGGCGAGGCCGACGTGGCCGCCCGGCTCGTCCTCGCGGACTGCTCCGCGAACGCCCAGCGGGTCGCCAGCCCCATCGCCGGCAAGATGGTCAGGCATCCGATGGCCAGCGGGAGCAGGATCCGTGTGGCCCGCTGCGATACGAGCCCGCCGAGCCCGCGGCGGTGCCAGAGCATCGCCGTGAAGAACCCGCTCAGAAGGAAGAAGAGGGGCATCCGAAAGCCGTGGACTCCCGCCACAAAGAGCCCCAAGAGATGCACGGGCGGCTCGTCATTGATCATCCACCCCGCTCCGATGTACGCCATCGCGGCGTGCAGCCCGATGCCCAGCATCATCGCGAACGAACGCAACGCGTCCAGATCCGATCGGCGGATGCTGGGAGAGACTTCGACGGACATCGTTCAGGCCTTTCGTCCCGGCGCATGGAAAGCTCGCAACGGCTGCGCCGGACGTGCCGCTGAGGTTGTGCTTCGGGAAACCGTCGCCTCGATTGCACAAAGCGTATCCCTTAGGCCATGATCGCTTGGCGGCCCCCCTCCTATCCCCATCCATTCATGGACGGGTGCGGTGCGAGTCGAGGATGGAGCGTCGGATCCGGCCAGCGGTGAGGTGAGCGACGCGACGGTCTGCGCGAGTGTGCCCAACCACGAACGATCGAGGGCACGATCGTTCGTGACATGGCAACAGGATGTGATTTCCGGTAGAGTGTGACATGAACACAGCAAACAGGCCGGGAATGACGAGGGGGATGGGTTGGGGCTGGGTTGTGGTGGTGATGGTGGGGGTGAGTGGGTGCGTTGCCGGGGTGTGCATGGGCCAGGAAGTGGTGGGCGCGCGCGCGGGCGTGGGGGAGGTGGGGGTGCCGGTGCTGCATTCTGAGGGGCTGCATGGGTACATTGGGTTTCGGGCGTCGAGGCCGCCGGAGAAGAGCGAGTTCAGCGCGGGAATGGGTTTTTACTCGGCGGTGTGGCCGTTGCTCGACGAGCCGGTCGCGAATCTCCAGATCGGATTGGCGAGCGCGTGGATCTTGCCGGACAACTCGGATAATAAAGACCGCCCGCTGGCGCCCAAAGGGACGCTGGCGCGGACGTGGCCCGAGCGTGGGCCGACGTGGGACAGCGTGTTCCAGACGATCGAGGGCGGGCTTGGGTATTGGGCGCGGAACCACTTCCGGTACGGGCTTCCTAAATTCAGCATGAACGCCACGCCTCAGTGCTACGACTATGAGGTGGGGTCGCCCGGGTGGTCGTTCTTCTACAGCAACACCGCGCTTCCCGATCATCAACTGGGGATCGCGCAGTTGAGCAACCGGCTGCTGATCCCTCCCGACGGGCTGCCGTTTGCGGTCGGGGTGAAGGCGGGGAGGGTGGGGGTGGAGGAATGGCGCGGGAAGTTCCTGGGGTATTCGTGGATGGCGTTGCCGATGACCGAAGCGCAGGAGGGTGGAGGCGGTGCGCCCACGGGCGACCAGAGCTGGACGTGTTTCCTGAACGCGGCGAACTTCAAGGGGCCCATCGCGTTCTACATCCCCGAGACGTGGAGCAAGATCGGCACGCTGTTCAACGAGCCGTTCCTGTTCGGACGCGGGCTCGACGCCAGGCCGGCGACCATGGGCGGGGGAGCGATGGAGATCAACACCGTGCCTCGGTATGACTCGAAAGACCGATCGGGCGTGGTGTTCTCCAAGATCCCGAGGCTCGGGTTCCCGGTCGATGAGCGTGGCCGAGCGGTGCTGGTGCAGGGCGTGACGTATTACTCAAAGGCCGCGCTGTACGACGCGGTCAAGGCGTGGCGTGACGGCGGGGCGGCCAGCAACGGGCGGTTCGACGAGAAGGGCGCGTGGGCGTCGGCGTTGGCACGCGAGCAAACAACTTATACACAGGACGGCAAGCGAATCGAGGGCGTTGATGCCGTGATCGATAACGCGGTGTTCGAGGGCACGATGTGGGGTGTTGTGTGGAAGGGTGCAGTGGGTGGTGCAGATGGTGATGGGGGGGGTGGGCGGTTTCCGCAGTATTTTATGGAGGAGGGCGGCAAGCGCGTGGTGGTGCCCGCCGAGCGCGTGCCTGCTGAGACCGGGCTGCTCAACCAGGAATTCCCGCAGGCACCAAAGGGCGAGGCGTACACGTCGCCGGGGCCCGGGGGTGGAGGGATGGGCGGAGGGGTTGTTGGAAGGGTGGGGGCAGCGGCCGGGGACGTGGGGGCGTGGATGGTGCCGGGGGCCAAGAGCGCGCCGTTGACGGTGCGGCTGGCGGATGGCTCGGAAGTGACGTACGCGTGGTACCGGTTTGTGGACCAGCCTTCGTTCCAGCAGTATCGGTGGAGCGCGGACCGGAAGGCGAAGTTGCAGGCGCTGGTGGAGAAGATGCACGGGGCCTGGACGATCGACGGGGAGTACATGCCCGGGCCGCAATCGGGTGAGCTGGTGGGGCTCGATCCGGCGTTGCTGGTGACGCCGCCCAAGGGGATGGAAGCGGGGTACGTGCCGATCGTGACGGGCCAGACGCGACGCTGATGCGACGGCGACCCTGGCTCGGTATGCTTGGCCATGATGACGGCATGCGGAGCGGCGATGGCGATGTTCTGGGGAGCTCAGGGAGCGTGCTTCGACGCGGGGCGCCACGGGCCAACCGTGGTGCGTGTGGCGACGTTCAACATCCAGGACGTCCGCACGGAGGATCTGCTCAACCCCGAGCACCCTCGGCTGAGAAAGCTGGCGGAAGTGATTCAGCGGATCCGCCCCAACATCATCCTCCTCAACGAGATCGCGTACGACCAGAACCAAATCAGGCCCTCGGACGTCAAGGACGCGGCCCAAAGCGCGGGCGAGGGACTCAACGGGAAGCGGTTCGTTGAGAACTTTCTGGCGCGGGCGCAGGCGACGGACGTGACGCCGATGCAGATGACCGCGTTCATGGCGCCTTCGAACACCGGTCTCTTCAGCGGCTTCGACCTCGACAACGACGGCAAGGCCACCAGCTCGTTCCCCACTCCGCAGGGCGCCTCGCCGGACGGGACCCCGGGGGCGCAGAGCCCCGGCGGGCGGGCGTACGGCAACGACTGTTTCGGCTTCGGGGCCTTTCCCGGGCAGTACGCGATGGCGTTGCTCGTGGACTCTCGGCTGACGATCGATACGGCTGCGGTGCGGACATTCCAGTTGTTCCCTTGGGACTACATGCCGGCGAACGTGATGCCCGGGGGGGGCTCGACCCCGGGTGCGGCGGGCCCGGCGGCGATGGGCGAGTGGTTTACGGCGGAAGAACGGGCGGCGGTGCGGCTGTCGAGCAAGAGCCACTGGGATGTTCCGGTCAAGCTGCCCGGCGGCAAGGTGTTGCGGTTGCTGTGCAGCCATCCGACGCCGCCGGCGTTCGACGGGCCCGAGCAGAGGAACAAGCGTCGCAATCACGACGAGATCCGGTTCTGGCGCGACTACATCGACAACGCTCCGTACATTGTGGACGACAAAGGGGTGGTGGGGGGGATCATCATGGCGCCCAAGGCCGGGAACGCCGGTGGGCCCGCGGAGTGGGGCCCCAGGCTTGGCGTCGATACGCACTTTGTCGTCCTGGGCGATCTCAATGCGGATCCCAAGGACGGCGATTCGTACCAATCGCCGATGAAGAACCTGCTGTTCCGCAGCCCGCACCTGAACAGCGAGTATGTGCCGGTGAGTGACGTGAAGATCGATGGGCTCGATGACAGCGACACGTCGATGTTCAAGCTGCGGGTCGATTACGTGCTCCCGAGCAAGACGCTGCGGATTGTGCAGTCCGGGGTGTGGCGGCAGCCGCCCGCGCCCGACGCCAAGGATCGGCCCGCGATGAAGACGAAGTTTCCGTCGGATCACTTCCCGGTGTGGATGGATATCGAGGTGCCCGTAAGTGGAGGTGGCGGTGGAGGTGTTGGGGCCGGGGCCGGCAAGGGGGAATAAGTGGCGAGCACGACCAAACTCGACGCCGTTGCGGGGATCCACCACGTCACAGCGATGGCGTCGGACCCGCGGCGGAACCTCGAGTTTTACACCCGTGTGCTCGGGCTCAGGCTCGTCAAGCAGACGGTGAATTTCGATGATCCCGGCGTGTATCACTTCTACTTTGGCGACCACCGCGGGTCGCCCGGCTCGATCCTCACGTTCTTCCCGTGGCCCACGATGGCGCGGGGCCGCCGCGGGGTCGGCGAGGTTTCGGCGACCGCGTACGCGTGCCCGATGGGCGGGGCCCGCGCGTGGAGCGACCGGCTCCGCGGGTTCGGGATCGAATCGCGGCCGTTCGTGCGGTTGGGGCAACCGGGAATCGCGTTCGAAGACCACGACGGCATGCGTCTGGAAATCGTCGAATCAGCCGATGTGGTGGGCGCGGGTGGCGCGGCATCGCTCGGCGGGTTTCATTCGGTGACGCTGGCCGTCCGCGACGCGGGAGACGTGGCGCGGCGACTGGAGGCGGTGTTCGGCGTGACGATGGCGGGGGAGGAGGCCGGACGGGTGCGATTGCGGACGGCGGGGACGCAGATGGTGGACTTGATCGAGGATGGAGCGGGAATGGCGAAGTTGGGCGCCGGGTCGGTCCACCATGTGGCTTTGCGTGCGGCGGACGAGGCCGACCAGCATGCGAGGGGCGATCGTGCTCGGCGATCGTCGCTGACGCCAACACCCGTGGCGGATCGTCAGTATTTCAAGTCGATCTACTTCCGCGACCACAGCGGGGTGCTCTTCGAGGTGGCGACCGACGGGCCAGGGTTTGCGGTCGATGAGCCGGAGGATCAGTTGGGGAGTTCGCTGAGGCTGCCGCCGATGTTCGAGCCTTCACGGGCAAAGATCATCGCGAGGCTGCCGTTGCTGAGCGTGCCCGAGGGTCGGAGCACGTCACGCGGAGATCTGGCCCTGCACCGGCATCATTACGAGAAGGCCGAGCCAGCGGCGGGCGGAGTGGTTGCGGCCGAGCAACGGACGTTGTTGCTGCTGCACGGGACAGGGGGCGATGAGCTGGACTTGCTGCCCTTGGGCCGGCGGGCGGCGCCGACGTCGAACCTGCTCTCGCCCCGGGGCAACGTGAGCGAGCAGGGGGCGGCACGGTTTTTCAGGCGCTTTGCCGAGGGCGTGTTCGACGAGGCCGACGCGGCGCATCGGTCGGCAGAGCTGGCACGCTGGCTCGTGGCGGCGCGGGCCGAATACGGCATCGGGACGGGCACGCTCGACGCGCTGGGGTACAGCAACGGCGCCAACACACTCGGGGCGATGCTGCTGCTGGGGGAGTTGGGCGGTGTGGGGGGCGGCGGGGTGGCGAGGCGGCAGGTTCTGCTTCGGGCGATGCCGGTCTTCGCGGGCGCGACGCAGGAAGAGCGTCGGGGCGTGCAGTCGTTGCGAGGAGTACGCGTGTTGATGATCTCGGGAGAACGTGACACGATCGTGCCGCCCGAGGGTGCCCGTGCGCTTGCCGCCAGGCTCGGGGCGATGGGAGCGCAAGTTGAGGTCACGATGCTCCGAGCGGGCCACGAGCTGACACGCGACGACATCGAGATCTCACGGGCGTTTTTCGAGGCACGCACGTGACGTACGCTCTGGCATGAGCGATGACATCAGCGTGAGGCTGGATTATGCCAGAGCGTTTGCCTTGCGCGCGGGGGAGTCCACGCTGAGGTATTTCGAGCGAGGTGCAAAGCCTCGGGATGAGGTCGGCGTCGAGGCCAAGCCCGACGGGACGCCCGTGACCCGTGCAGACCGGGATGCGGAGGAATTGCTCAGGCGGCTGGTGAAGGACCGATTCCCCGCCGACGGGATCATCGGCGAAGAATTCGGGGTCGAGCCCGGGACGTCGGGCCTTGATTGGGTCTTTGACCCCATCGACGGAACCAAGAGCTTTGTGGCCGGAGTCCCGCTGTTTGGAACCATGGTCGGCGTTCTCGACCGCCGAAACGGGAACGAAGAGCCGATCGTCGGCGTGATCTCTCTTCCCGCGCTCGACGAGATCATCTGGGCGGGCAAGGGGCTCGGAGCGTGGTCCCGCGTGGGTGAAGGGACCGAAAGGCGGGCGCGGGCTGGAACGGCGGGCGCTCTGCGCGAGTCGATTCTGGTCTACACCGCGCCCGATGTGTTCCTGAGCACGGGGACGTGGGACGCGTTCGAGCGTCTCGCTCGGTCGACGAGGCTGTCTCGAGGGTGGAGCGACTGCTACGGATGTGTGCTGGTGGCCACCGGGAGGGCGGACGTGTGGGTCGAGCCGCTCGTGTCATTGTGGGACGTGGCCGCCGCGGTCCCGATTCTGGAAGAGTCCGGCGCGATCTACACCGACTGGTCGGGCCGACGCGATTGGCGCAGCGGGTCGTGTCTGGCGGCGGCCCCTGGGCTTCATCGGGAGGCGTTGGCGTTGCTCGGAGGAGTGGGTGGGGCGGGTCTGGGATCCGGGGCGTAAACTCGGCGAGTGACCACACGAGAGACAGGACAAGAGTTGACTTCACCCTCCTCACGACTGCCCCCGATCTGGCCGTTGTGGTCGGCGTATCTCGCGTCGTCCTGGACGTGGTGCATCGGGATGTTCCTGCCGGTGCTGCTCATCCGCGACCACGGGTGGGCCGCGTGGCTGGTGTTTGCGATCCCGAATGTTCTGGGGGCGGCGGCGATGGGGCGAGTGGTGCGCGGAGCCGCGCATGCGCGGGCGATCCGTATCGCGCACCGGCCCATGATTGCTCTGTTTTCCGCAGCGACCATCTCGTTTCAGGCGTTCTTTGCCGCGGGGCTCGTCCTGCGGGCAAGCCAGAACGAGAAACCCTGGTGGCCCGTGTCGGCGTTCTTCGTCGGCTTGCTCGTGGCAAATCTCGACCTCTCCCGCAAGCACAAAGACCCCTGGTCGGGTCTGGTGGTGTGGCTCGGATCGCTCGGGTTGTGCTCGTGGGCCTGGTGGGTGCTGACGGCCGGCGGACAGGCAGCTCTGCCCGCGCCCGCGGGGGTAACGTGGGAAGCCGGTCAGCTCGGGACGATCCCCATCGCCGGGCTTGGGCTCGTGTGCATGTTCGGGTTTTTGGCGTGCCCTTATCTTGATGCAACGTTCCTGCGTGCCCGCGAAGCGACGGGGGATCAGGGCGGTAGAACGTTCACGGCCGGGTTCTTGGTGTTTTTCTTGCCGATGATCCTGCTGACCGCCGGGTACGCCGGGCTGGCGTGGGAACTGAGCACCACGGCCGGGCTGTTGGTGGGGTGTCACATCGCTTTGCAACTCGCGTATACAACCCAAGCGCACGCGGAAGAGTTGAGGCACGGGGCGCCGCCGATTGGGGCGGCTTGGGTTTCGCCTGTGGCGATCGTGTGCGGGGTTGCCGTCGCTCTGGCGACCGTGCGGTTCGGAGGCGCAGACGGATTCGAGCCCGTCTACCGAGTGTTCATGGGCCTGTACGGTCTGTGGTTCCCGGCATATGTCGTGGGGTGCATGTCGGCGAGCTGGGGCAACCCCCGGCCTCCCAGCGGGAAGGCTCTCATGTTGTGGGCGGGTTCGTGCGTGGCGGCGGCACCATTCTTGTGGGTCGCGTTTCTCCAGCAAGGCATGAACTGGGCGGTCGTCGGCGTGCTGATCGCGGCGTGCGGAGCCGCAGCGGCGAGGCGGGTTACCCGAGCCGGGCTAGGCACTGTGACGCCGTGACGCGGACCATCTCGTCCTCATCGGCATCGATCGAGACGGCAAGGATTCGGCGAGCCAGTGCACCATCGTGGTCGCCCGACGAGAGGATTGAATTGGTGAGCGCAATCAGAGCGTTGCGTTTCATCATCGCGAGGTTGGCACGCTTCATCGCAGAGGTCGAGAACGCCACGCGTCGGGCCTCTTCGTTCCAGCCGAGAACGTCGAGCAGGTCGAACCCGTCGCGCCGCGGCCGTAGGTCGTCACGCACCTCCGGCATCGGCTGTCCGGGGTCGCTTGAGCGTGGCGAATTGTGCGGGCACACGTCCTGGCAGATGTCGCAGCCGTAGATCCAACCGCCGATCGCGGCGTGGAACGCCGGGTCGATGGCCGTGGTGCGTTCGATGGTCAGGTAGCTGATGCAGCGGGTCGCATCGACATGGTTGGGGGTGATCGCCCCGGTCGGGCAGGCGTCGATGCAGCGCGTGCAGGTACCGCAGTGGTCGGTTGCGACAGGCTGCTCGGGGGGAGGGTCGAGTTCGAGTGTGGTGTAGATCCCGCCGAGAAGGGTGAAGCTGCCGAGCCGGGGATGGATGAGCAGGGTGTGCTTGCCGGCGTACCCGAGACCCGCGCGAGCGGCGTACTCACGTTCGAGCACCGGGGCGGTGTCAACGAAGGAGCGGAACTTGTGCCCCGGGTGGGCGGGGCGGAAGGAGTCGGCAAGGGCGTGGAGACGCTTTTTGATGACGCGGTGATAGTCTTTGCCCCGGGCGTATCGAGCGATGGTGCCTCGGGGCCCGTCAGTTGGGGGCGGGACGCTCTTGGGCCCTTCGTGGCGAGAGGAATAGAGGTCGGCGACCATGATGACGGAACGCACACCCGGCAATTCACGGGCCGGATCGAGCATGATCGGGAGGTAGCGTTCGAGGAAATCCATCTCCCCGTGCATCCCGGCGGCGATCCAGCGCCGCAGCTCGGCCTCGCGCGTGGTGGGCGAAGCCCGGCAGACCCCGGCGGCGGCAAACCCGAGCGCCCCGCAACGGGCGATGACATCTCGGGCGAGCAGGACCTGGTCGGTGGACATGCCCGGAGGGTACGTAACGTTGTGGCGCTTGAGTCATCAAAGGAGCATGACACCGATGAACCGCACGCGAAGAATTCTTGGATCGATCGGCCTATTCGCTCTGCTGATGGGGGGATGCTCCAGAACCGCACCGCAGGCCGCGTCCTCGTCAGGACAGCCCGCGCCGTCCTCGACGATGCAGCCCACGTCCGGCGCGGCGAAAGGCGACACCATGGACCCCAAGACCTTGACCGAAGAGCAATGGAGAGCGAGGCTGAGCCCCGAGCAGTACAGAATCCTCCGTGAGAAGGGCACCGAGCGGGCCTTTAGTGGGAAATACTGGGACACCAAAAAGCAGGGGGCGTATAAGTGCGCCGGCTGTGGGGAAGTCCTGTTTATGTCCGATTCCAAGTTCGATTCCGGGTGCGGGTGGCCCTCGTTCTTCAAGCCCGCCGACGGCAAAGTCGGCGGTGGAGAGCAGGCGAAAATCGCCGAACACCGAGACGTTTCATTTGGCATGGTCCGTACCGAGGTCACGTGCGCCAAATGTGGCGGGCACCTGGGGCACGTCTTCGAGGATGCTCCGGACCAGCCCACAGGGCTCAGGTACTGCATTAATTCGGCGTCAATCGAGCTCGATGAAAGCGACTCCCAATCCGCGACCAAGAGCGACGACGCCATGAGCGACAAGAAGTGAAGTGAACCGCGGGGGGGTATCGGAACGTATTCCATTGAAACAAGAAGGCCGAGGACACATCCTCGGCCTTCTTGTTTCGATGGTGTGAAATTGCAGATGCGTCGGTGTTAGTTGCTGCAACCCGCTTCGTAGGCCGTCACGAACTCGTCGTAATCGAACCCGTCGACAAAGCCGTCTTGAGTGAAGTCGGCGCTACGTCCTGCGGGGCAGTCGATCACCGTCCCCTCGAAGCATGTCACGAAGTCGTCGTAATCGAACCCATCGACAAACCCGTCGGCGTTGAAATCCCCGGGGCACGGGCTCGGGCACCCGTACAGCCCGCAGAACATCGGGACGCGGGCCACGGTGCTCAGGGCGATCCCTCCCGGGGCGGACGGGTCTTGTATGGACCACTGGAAGAACGCCGCCACGCCGTTGGTAAAACGCTCCGGAACGAGGGCGAAGTGGGCGGTGCCGAGGTTGACGCTCAGGCCCGACGAGCCCACCGTGACGGTGTCGAGCGAGAGCGCGGGGGTGATCCGACCGTTCACGGGCGGGGCGAAAGCGACATTGAGGGTGGCCACCGCACCAGCGCGGGCGCCGTCGACGCCGATGCGGTACCCAGTGGTGCCGATGAGACCGGGCATATCCGCGATGGTTCGAGGCACAGTGCCACCGGTTCCCGCGACGCCGCCACCGAGGCTTGTCGGTCTGCGGTCGTTGCGTTCGGCGGTCAGTTGGGCCCGATCGAAGGGGAAGGTCTGGTCGCGGACACGCGGGTCAACGAGCCCGTTGGTGATGAAGTCCTGGATCACGCCGGCGGCCTGTGGAGGGACACGCACGTTGGCCATGATCGGGTCGATATTGTCCTGGAACTGAGGGGCCGATCCTGGGGCGCGGGCGTAGAACTGGATCACCGCCGTCATGCTGTTGAACTGCCCGTTGTGCATGAACGTCGACTTGAGAGCCGAATTCCGCAGCGTGGGGACTTTGAACTTACCCCGGTCGGCGGGGTTGTTGGTCGTCCGCTGCAGCCCGGTGTCCTCAGCAACAGGACGCAGGCCGATGTTGCGGAACCCGTTGCCAGTAAAGAGCGGAGGTACGTGGCAGAGGTTACAGTTCGACGCTTGGAACGCTTGGAAACCCTGCTGCTGCTGGGGCGTTAGCGCGGTGGTGTCGCCAGCCTGGAAGCGGTCCCATGGAGTCTGGTCGGAGATCAGCGTGCGCTGGTACGTCCCAAGAGCCATCGCCACGCGGGCGGCGGAGATGTTCGTATCTCCGAACGCGCGACGGAATAGCTCGGGGTAATCGGGGCCGCCAGTGAGTGCGTTGGTCATGTCGGCGGGGAGCGTCCCGGCCAGTTCGAGAGGACGGGCGTCGCGCAGCTTGCTCGTGACCTGCGTCCAATCGATTCCGTCATGGCCCATCTCCGCTCCGCTCACGGGCGGGTTGACGGACTGGCTCTCCAGCGCTGCGTTGGTCTGCAGCACCACCGCGTTGGTCACCGGATCACGGAACTGGCCCGTTGCACGGCCGTCCCAGAACAGCACGGGTGAGAACGCCGCGTTGATGTTCGTGTTCGTGGCCCGGTCGGTCACCTGAGGCTGAGTCTGGAAGATCGGATCGCGGAGAAAGTCCATCGCGCTGTCCGACCGGGGCACGCCCGGCGAGGCCCGTTTGTCATCCGGAGTGCCGGCCACTCCGTCGAGGCCGGGGTGGATCTGCACGCGCGGGTCGCCGCCGCCGCGCCCTTGAACGTGGCAGGTCGCGCACGACATGGAGTTGTTGGCCGAGAGCTGTTCCTCGAAGAACAGAATTTTGCCGAGCACGCGCTTGGGCTCGGTGATGGGGTTGCCCGGCGGCGTGGGCACCTGCCCCAAAGGCTGCGCCAGGGCTTTGCCCCCCAGCACGAGCATTAGGCTCGCCGTCGCGGCTCTTGTCACGTTGTTCATTCGAACCTCCGAGTTCTCGGCCTCGCGCCGATGAGGTGCGAGGGAAAAGGGGTCGGCAAGGGCCACAAAGGCCCTCGGCACGCCCCTGATTGGGACCGATCCTTGTGCCGGGGACATCGGCATCCCGAAAAAGAGAGGATTCGTCCGTCCCCACGCCCCCGGCCTGGGACAATCTCTCTCGGAGGCCCCACTTTGAACGGACCCAGCGGCAAGGACGTGTTCGAGATTCTGGTGCGTGAGCATGCCGACATGCTCACGGCGTACCTCCGCAGTCTGCTCTGGTCAGACCAAGGGCTTGATGACGTTTTCCAAGAAGTCATGCTCGTCGCGTGGCGCCGGCTCCCCGAGTATGACCGCACGCGTCCCTTTGGTGCTTGGCTCCGCGGAATCGGTCGGAACATGGTGCTCGAACACCATCGCAAGGGTCGAGCCCGGGCAGCCGTGACCGATCCGGTGATCCTCGACGGCGTCGAATCTCGCTTTCAGGCGCTGCTCTCCGCGGGAGGGTCCGCACCAGACTGGGGCGGGGGAGGCCAGTTCCGATCTCGTGCCGAGCGAATGCTCGACTGCTTGCAAAGACTCCCGGACATCCTCAGGGAAACCGTCGAGATGGTGTACGCCCGCGGCATGCTGCTGCGGCAGATCGCCGAGTCAGTCGGTGTCAACGAGGAGACAGCCAAGAAACGTCTCCAGCGGGCCAGAGAATCGCTGTCCAAATGCGTGCTGGGGCAAACGCCCGAAGAGGGAGTTTCATGAGCAACGAATCACCAACGCCGGGCGGAGAGAGCGCACCCGATCGAGGCCCTCTGTCCACCGACCAGCCCGGCCCCGACGATCTGTTCGCGCACGGTCTGTTGGGGTTCGTTCACACGGACACACCCGAGCGTCAACGCCAGCGCGTGACTCGGGCGATGCACGCGATCCACGCGGGCGACGTCGCCGCGGTCGCCGGCCGGATTCCGGGTCGTGGGCTCCGCGTGGGCCGATGGGTCAGCGGTCTGGCGGCGTCGATCGCGGTGATCGGTGCGGTGTACGTCGCGACGATCCCGCGAGAATCCTCTGCCGAGGCCGCGGTGCAACAACTCATCTCATCGACGCGATCTGGCGGCGACCGCCGGTTCGAGATCCGTATTCTCGATCGGCCCGACGCCCCCATCCCACAGAACCCGACCGCGGTGGTCGACATGAGGGGAACGGGATCATCGACCCACGTCCTCCTAGACATCAACGTCCCGGTCAAGATGTTCGCGGGCCGCGATGCCACGGGCGAGTGGGTCCGGCGTCCGGATGGTCGGGTCGAGCGTGACAACGCCCGCGGCGTCTGGCCTCGCTGGGCGGTGGTCCAGGCCGACGAAGGGCAAACACCCACTGCGGGCGACACGCTCTTCGTGGATTCGCTCGACACGCTGCTCGACTCGCTCTCGAAGACCTTCACCATGAAGGACGCGGGAACTTCCGACGGCGCCGTCCGCCACATCACGGGTCAGAGGCTCAGTGATGGGCCTCGCGGCCCGATGCCCGACGGCGTCGATATCTGGATCGACCGCACCACAAGGCAACTCGACCGGATCGAACTGCGATGGGAAGAGAGATCCCCTCGTGACGGACGCAGGCCCGGCCCGCCGTCCGATGCCGAGCGAGGTGGCGGCGGCGCCGGTGGTGGTGGGGGCGGTGGAGGTGGGGCGGGACCAAACGGGGATCGTGGTGGTCCCGATCGCCCCGGCCTTCGAGGCCCACGCCCCGAGGAACGCGGCCCGCGATCTGGGCCGCCCAGAGACGGCCCCCCGCGTGAGGGTGATGGCCCCCGCGGTGACGACGGGGATATGTCGAGGCCGCCCCCGGGCCCCGACGGGTTTGGCCCGCGCATCCTGCGCCCCCCGCCTCCGCGGCGGCTGATCATCCAGCGGGTGGACGCGCCGCCCACGGGGTTCGCGGACAATTGGTTCAGCCCTGAGGGGCACTGACCAGACCTTGCCGACGGGCGGGATCGCGCACGCCTTCATCCCCTACGCTTGCTTCCCATGCTCACCGCCACTCACACGGTCTCCAACACGCACGTCGGTTCCACTCAGCGTTGGTCCTCCACGCTGATCCCCACCACCCGCGAAGCTCCGAACGACGCCGAGGTTCCGTCGCACGTTCTGCTGCACCGTGCTGGGTTCATACGGCAGGTGGGCGCGGGCATCTACGACTACCTGCCCCTGGCTTGGCGGACCCTCCGCAAAATCTCCGACATCGTTCGGCAGGAAATGAACCACGCGGGTGCCTCAGAGATGCTCATGCCCGCCCTGGAGCCTTTCGAGCTGTTCGACGGCACCAAACGCCACGAGACCTACGGCGACAACCTCTTCAAGCTCACCGACCGTCGCGGTAGGCTCAACGCTCTCGCACCCACGCACGAGGAGGTCATCACGCAACTGATGATCGGGTGCGTGAGCAGCTACAAGCAGTTGCCGCTGAATCTGTACCAGATCCAGACGAAGTTCCGCGATGAGGCTCGTCCGCGCGCCGGGCTCCTCCGTTGCCGCGAGTTCATCATGAAGGACGCCTACTCGTTCCACACGGGCCTCGAAGGGGCGGGCGGGCTCAACGACACCTACGACAAGATGTTCACAGCGTACAGCAACATCTTCCGTCGCTGCGGGCTCGACTTCACCGCCGTCGAGGCCGAGTCGGGGCCCATCGGAGGCTCGGCGTCGCACGAGTTCATGGTCAACTGCACCTCGGGCGAAGACACCGTCCTCAAGTGTCCCGTGTCGGGGTACGCCGCGAACGTCGAGAAGTGCGAGATCGGCCCGCGGGCCCGCGGCACATTCGCCGAGCCAGCTACCGGCGAGTTGACGGAGGTCCACACCCCGAACCTGCCCGGCATCGACGAAGTGGGCAAGTTCATGAAAGTCAAGCCCGACCGCATGCTCAAGACGATCGTCTTCTCGGTGGCCAAGAGCACAGAACCCGGCCCGGCGGGCTCGGTCAGCAGTTCAACAACGTGGGTCGTCGCGGTCGTTCGGGGCGACCACGAGGTCAACGAGGGCAAGGTCAAAGCGCTCGCTGGCGCATCGTCGATCGCGATGGCGGACATCGCCGAGGCCAAGAAAGCTGGATTTGCGGTGGGGTACGTCTCGCCCAAAGTCGTGAACACCGTCCCCGGCGTGCTGCTGCTTATCGACGCCGACGCCAGTCAGGGCGGGTTCTGGGCCTCGGGCGCCGACAAGCCCGACCACCACGTCAAGCACTTCAACTGGCGCCGCGAAGTGGGAGCGACACTCGACGACGCATCCCGCGTGATCGTGGGCGACGTCCGCAACGCCGTCGAGGGCGACCCTTCGCCCCGCGCCGACGCCAAGCTCGTCACGGGCCGAGGCATCGAGGTCGGGCACATCTTCAAGCTTGGGACGAAATACTCCGACGCGATGGGGCTCTCGATCCTCGACGATAAACAACAGAAGCGGTCCGTCATCATGGGGTGCTACGGCGTGGGCGTGAGCCGGACCATGGCCGCCGCCGTCGAGCAAAACCACGACGAGAACGGCCCGATCTGGCCCGCCGCCATTGCCCCCTATCACGTCATCATCACCATGATGAAGCCCGATGACGACCGCCAGAAGAAGATCGCCGGCGATCTGGCGTGCTCGCTCGCCGGGCTCGGTGTGGATGTCCTGATCGACGACCGCGATGAACGCCCAGGGGTCAAGTTCAAGGACGCCGACCTTACCGGCATTCCCGTGCGGCTCACGCTGGGGGATAAAGCACTCGACGCGGGCGGGGTCGAGTTCAAACTCCGCAAGGACACTCAGGGCAAGGGCGAAGTCGTCGCCATCGCCGACGCAGGCGCACGGGTGCTCGCCGCGCTCAACGGGTAATCCTCATGATCGACATCAGGTCCGCCGACAGCCCCAGCGACCTCGACGCGACACGCGAGCTATTCCGCGAGTACGCCGGCTCGCTCCCGTTCTCGCTCGCGTACCAGGGGTTTGAGGACGAACTGGCTGGACTCCCCGGCAAATACGCCGCGCCGCTGGGGCGGATCCTGCTCGCTTGGGACGGTCCCTCAGCGGTCGGGTGCATCGCCGTCCGTCCGCTCGTGGCCCAGCCGGGCGATCTCACCCCGGTCTGCGAGATGAAGCGCATGTACGTTCGACCACAAGCACGCGGCCGCAAGGTTGGTCGCGCGCTTTGCGAGGGCTTGCTCGCGTTCTCGCGCAACGCCGGGTATCGGCTCATGAAACTCGATACCGAGTCGGACTTTGTTGCCGCGACAGCGTTGTACCGATCAATGGGATTTACCCCGTGTCCGAGGTACAACGACGACCCACTGCCCAGCACAATCTGGATGTCCAAGGTTCTGTCGTAGCCGCCGAACGAGGCTATTCGCACCCGGTCTCGAATTCAGCGACGAATTCGTCGTAGTCGAACCCATCGGGGAAACCGTCGCCGTTGAAGTCGGCGGTCTTCCCGGGCGGGCACGCTCCGCCCTCGAAGCAGAGCACGAAATCGTCGTAGTCGAACCCATCGACGAACCCGTCGCAGTTGAAGTCGGCCAGGCACAGCCTCAGCAGCGTGCTGTCGGTGGTTGTTGTGCCGCAGAAGTTGGTGACGACGCAGTCGTACGCCGCTTCATCCAGCGTGTTGACGTTCGAGATCGTGAGCGTTGCGGAAGCGGCCCCGGAGAGGGTCGAGCCCGTTCCCGTCGGGCCATCGAAGATGGGCACTCCGTTGCGACGCCACCGGAACGTCGGGCCGATGACCCCGGGCGAAGGCGGGGCATTGATGATCCGGATCACTGCGGAGCTTTGCTCACAGTTCGCTCTGGCCAGCGGTTGAACCTCGATCATCGGCGGCCCAGATAGCTCGGCGGTAACGTTCACGTTGAGCCAATCCTCGGCGGCGTTCCCCCCGTCGCTCGATTCCACGATGATCTTGTCGGTCGCGCCGATCGCCAGCGACAGGTTCGTGAGATGGGTCGTGGTGGCCAACGCCAGGGACGCGATCCGTGTTGACGCGATGAGTGTGGTGATCGCCCCGGACGACCGGCGAAGATACACCGTCACGTACGCGTCGGGGCTCGCCGAACCGAGGTGTTCCGCCTCAAGCTTCAGCGAATAAAGCACCGAGTCGTTCTGCGGCGAGAGCACTGCCTGAGCAAAGTCGGCGCCGAAGCCCGGATGAAGCATGATGCCGTCGAAGGACGGCAGACGTCGATAGTACGGGTTGCCGTTGAGAGCGGGCGTTGGGGAATACCGCGGGCCGGCCAAGGGCACGTAAAACGCCAAGCTTTCCGATCCCCACGCCGTCCCCGACCACAACGTGCTTGTGATGCCGCTGAGAAGCCCCGGCGCGATGCCGGCTCTGGCGTACGTCCAGCCTGAGAGAGCATTCTGAGACTCTCCGAAACGGATCGGGCCCCGGGCATCAAACGAAGCGGCGATCGACGTTGTCTGAGCGCACGGGTCCACGCCGCACGCCGCCGCCGCGCGTTCACAGCCGAGGGATGCAACGAGTATTGCCAATGGACAAGCTTTCGCATTCATCCGCGCAATATACCCGATCGGGGTGCGGATTCAAGAACAACGTAAGATCGCGTTCGAACGTCGGGCCCTGCTCGCGCTACGCCGGCTTGGTGTACACCATTTCGACGCGGTTGCCCTTGGCGTTGTGGGTAATGCTGGTCATGTAGGCCCGGATCAGCATGATCCCTCGGCCGCTCGTGCGCTCGACGTTTTCCTCGAGCGTCGGATCGGGGACATCCTCAGGTCTAAACCCGGGCCCTTGATCTTCGATGCTGACGACGACTTTGGAGCTGTTGACTGCAAACTCCATCGTGATCGTCGCGGACGACGGGAGATGCTTGTGCCCGTGCTTAAAGGCGTTGGCGATCCCCTCGGCCAAAGCGAGTCGCACGGCAAACCGCGACGCCTTGCCGAACCCATGACGGTCCATCGCCTCGATGATGGAATCCTGAACCCGTTCGCTCGCCGCGTGGTCGTTGGAGAACACCACTTTGGCATGGTCGATCGCCGCCCCCGCCGGCAACACCCGCGATGGGTGCATCGGGTTAGCCGGCGCGTTCGACGGGGGTTCTTGTCGCTGAGGCGAGGTCATGCGTGGTGGGGAGGCCGAGTGTGCCGGGGCTTCAGGTAAACGTCTTCATTGCCGCTTCGGTCGTCTCGTGGATGCTGAACAGCTTGTTCAGCCTGGTGATGACGAAGACCTCGTAGATCTGGGGATCGATGTTGGCCAGCCGGAGTTGACCGCCCTTGCCGCGGATCCGGTTGTTGATCGTGATCAGAGTGCCAAGGGCCGCCGAGGAGAGGTGATCCACGTTCGCAAACGAGATCAGCAGCTTGGGCGATGCCTCCGCGTCCACCAACGCGGATACTTCCTCGCCGATGGACTGGATGTTGGCCTCGTCGAGGATGTTGCGATCGATGAACTCGACCTGCACGACGCCATCGGCTTTCTTGATTCGTAGGCGTGAATTCGTCGCGGCCATTCAAGACTCCAGTATCGACCAGCCCCTCGCTGAGCACTTCCGTTTCCGGCACCGGTCCCGCCCCCGAGCCCGCAAGCATACGCCCGAGACGGCGGGCTGTCAGCCGGGGAATCCTCCTCGGGCCGGCTCGCACGATTGCCCCCTGCTATTTCTCCTCCCGCACGAGTCGCTTGACCAGTTCCTGCGCGTCGGCATGACCCTGGTCCGCGGCCCGACGGGCTAATCGGCGTGACTCGGAGCTCATCCCGGCACGTTCCGACGCCAGCGCTGCCTCGTACGCGAGTGATGCGTCCGCGGGGGTTGCGTCCGATGCTTCTCTGAACATCTCCGCCGCTCGGTCGGGCCTTCCGAGAAGGCCGTGGCTCTCGGCCATCAGTTGCAGCACCGGCATCTGGAAGCGCTCCCCCGGCTCGAGCCCCGAGAGCGTGTTGAGAGCGTCGGCGGCCCGGCCAACCCGGTTGAGCGCACGCGCCTCGACCAGCCGCCACCCCGCGAATCGTGGTTCGGCTTCGCGGGCCTTGCCGATGTACGACAGCGCGACCGGCGCTCGATTCTGTCTCAGCTCGAGCTCCGCGAGATTCGCCCAGTACTTCCCTCGGGCCGGTTCCATCGTGGCCGCCTTCATCAACTCCGCCGACGCCTCGGGAAGCCGGTTCTTTCTGGTGTGGACCTGCGCGATCGCCGAGTGATACTCGGCCGTCTTGGGGTCCGCCGCCAGTGCCGCCACAAAGTGCTCTTCCGCTCGGTCGTTTTCGTTGATCTGGAGCGCCGCCACGCCCGCGGCGTAGTGGAGCGCCGCCCTGCTCTCGCCCGGCGAAGAACCCGATGAGTCTCCCGCCGCGATCGCCCCGGCATACGCCGCGTAGGCGCCGGCGTGGTCCCCCTGCTGCATCAGCAGTTGCCCCAGAGCGATCAGCAGATCCGGCTCGCCCGGAAACTCCCGTGCGGCGCCCTCGAGCACCGTCCGGGCTTGGAGCGCTTCGTTGCTCGCCTGCAGTTTGGTGGCGGCTTGAACCACCGCATTCACCTGCTCGGGCGTCGCCCGTCTGGCTCCGAGGCCTTGACCGGCGTCGGTTGTGACCCTGCCCGTGTGCGCCGAGGCGGAACCCGTCGAACCACCGCGCGGGGTCGGGGCCGCCGAGGGCAACAGGGCGTACATCAATCCCGCGATCACCGCCAGCAGGAGCAAGGCCAGCACCACCAGCCCGCCGGTCGGGACAAGCCCGGTCCGGACGCCGCGATCCCCGCGGCCGCGTGGGCCCGGCAGGAACCGCGGGCGGGGGGGTGTACGATGGGCACGATGAACTCCGCTGAACATGCTGAACTCCCAAAGGCCTACAGGCCCGCCGACCACGAAGACCGTATCCGTATCGGCTGGATGCAGGCCAAAGCCTTCGCCGCAGACCCCGCCGGGGTCATCCGTGGTGAGGCCAGGCCCTTCTCCATCCTGATCCCCCCGCCCAACGTCACGGCCCGGCTGCACCTTGGCCACGCCCTGAACAACACCCTGCAAGACATCCTCGCCCGGGCCCACCGCATGATGGGCTTTGAGACGCTCTGGATGCCCGGGACCGACCACGCGGGGATCGCCACGCAGGCGGTGGTCGAGCGGCGTCTCTGGGAGGAAGAGCAGAAGCGCCGTCACGATTTCACGCGCGAGGCCTTCGTCGAGCGAGTGCAGGTCTGGAAGGACGACTACGAGACGCAGATCACCGACCAGCTCAAGTTGATGGGCTGCTCGTGCGACTTTGACCGCCAGCGCTTCACCATGGACGAGATCTGCGCCAAGGCCGTCCGCGAGGCGTTCTTCCGTCTCTTCAAAGACGGGCTCATCTACCGCGGCAAACGCCTCGTGAACTGGGACCCTGCGCTGCAGACCGCCGTCGCCGACGACGAGTGCTACGAAGAAGAGATCGACACCAGCTTCTGGTATCTGAGGTACCCGCTGGTACACGACATTCCCGGCGACGCCCGCCCCGTGACGTGGGACGAGCTCGCCTCGCGCGGCTATCCCGGCGCGGGCGAGCACCCGGGCGACCAGCCCGCCTGGGTCACCGTGGCCACCACCCGCCCCGAGACATACCTCGCCGACACGGCCGTGGCCGTCAACCCGCACGATCCGCGGGCGAAATCGTTGCGAGGGCTGAGCGTGGAACTCCCGCTCGTGGGCCGCATCATCCCCATCGTCGAAGATTCGTACGTGGTGCTGCCCGAGTCCATGGCCCGCACCGAGGACGAGAAGAACGACCCCAAGGCGAGGTTCGCCACGGGATTCCTCAAAGTCACGCCCGGGCACGACCGCAACGACTACGACCTGGGCCAAAGGCACAAACTCCCCATCATCAACATGATGTCCCCCGACGGCAAGGTCTCCGACCAGCACGGCTGGACCGATGTGGGGAGTGGGGGCCTCTTCGTCGGCCTCACGATGAAGGACGCCCGCAAAAAGGTCGTCGCCGAGTTCAAGTCGCACGGGCTGATGGAAGCGATCAAGCCCTACCGCCAGACCGTGACCTTCAGCGACCGCAGCAAGGCCCAGGTCGAGCCCTACCTCAGCGACCAGTGGTACGTTCGCGTGACCGACCCCCGCATGGCGGCGGCGGCCAACGCCGCGCTCGTCCCCGAGCAACGCTCCTCCTCTTCGATCGGTGGGGGTGAAGGTGGGGGTGAAGGTGGGAGTGTAGGTGGGGGTGAAGGTCGCATAACTCCGATTTCGATGACCGAAGCTGGCACGTCGGGAGTCGAAGCGGGGCGATCGGGAGTCGAAGCGGGGCGATCGGGAGTCGAAGCGGGGCGATCGGGAGTCGAAGCGGGGCGATCGGGAGTCGAAACGGGGCGATCGGGAGCAGAAACAGGGCGATCGGGAGCAGAAACGGGGCTGATGGGAGGAGCAGGAGGTGGGGGTGCGGACGGCGATGGGTCGATGCGGTTCTTCCCGGCCCGATATTCCCGGACCTTCGAGCACTGGCACGACAACATCCGCGACTGGTGCATCTCGCGCCAGCTCTGGTGGGGGCACCGGATCCCGGTGTGGAGCAAGCTCCACGGTCATGGGATGACCGATCGGGACAGCGAGGCGGTCGTCGAGGCGTACCACCGCAGCGTCCCCGGCGACGATCGCTGGTGCCACCAGATCGGCCATGGTGTCGTGCACGTGTGTATCCGTGACCCGCATGATCGCCAGGCCATCGAGTACTTCGAGTCTCAGGGCTTTTCGCAAGACCCCGACGTCCTCGACACCTGGTTCTCCTCCGCCCTCTGGCCCCTCTCCACCATGGGCTGGCCCGAGCCCGAGCAGGCCGCCACCAAGGGGCTGCTGGCCGCCTTCAACCCCACGTCGGTCCTGTGCACCGCCCGCGAGATCATCACCCTCTGGGTCTCGCGGATGACGATGTTCAACCGCTATTTCCAGCGGGGGGGGGGGGGGACCATCCCCTTCCGCCACGTCTACATCCACGCCGTCGTCCAGGACGGCGAGGGCCAGAAGATGTCCAAGTCTCTGGGCAACGGCGTCGATCCCATCGACATCATCCACACCCACGGCTCTGACGCCATGCGCTTCACCCTCTGCCAGATGGCCACGCAGACGCAGGACGTCCGCCTGAGCGTCGACATCCTCGACCCGCACACCGGCGAGGCCTTCGCCCCCAAGATGGTCACCAACAGCCGCGGCGACCGCGTCGCCGCCCCCATCCAGGAGCACAAAGGCAAGAAGATGGTGTCGTCGTACGGGGCCATCTCCGGCGAAGCCAAGGCCGAGATGGCGTCCCTGCCCACGGCGAAGAACACCTCCAGCAAGTTCGACCTGGGACGCAACTTCGCCAATAAGCTCTGGAACGCCAGCCGCTTCACCCTCAGCATCCTCGACCGCCCGACGGGCACCCCATCCGCCAACACCGACCTTATCGACGGCTGGATGCTCACCCGCCTCGCCGCAACCGTCGCCGAGCTCGAGCACGCCCTGGCCAACTACGAATTCGCCCACTACGCCCAGATCCTGTACCGCTTCGTCTGGGACGACTTCTGCGATTGGTACCTCGAGGCCATCAAGCCCACCGTCGAGGGCAGCCCACGCCAGCGGGCCGTGCTCGCCGCCACGCTCCACACCGCCCTGGCCCTGGCCCACCCGGTCATGCCGTTCATCACCGAGGCCATCTGGGAGCAGCTCTCCCCGCGTCTGGCGGGGATCTCCCGCATCAGCGAGGTCACCTTCGCCCCCCCACGCAAAGGCAACCTCATGTGCACCTCCGGCTGGCCCACGATCTCGCACGCCGCGACCAACCCCGCCGCCCAGGCCGCGTTCGAGCGTGTCAAGGCCCTGGTGACGGTCATCCGCGAGGTGCGGGCCGCCCAGAGCGTTCAGCCCCGCCGCAAGATCACGCTGCACACGCCCGCCGCCGCCGCCGACTCCTGGGCCTCGTGCCACGGGCTCGTGGGCACGCTCGCGGGTGTCGAGTCGTTCCAGACGGCCGCATCCCAGGGCCCCGCCGTTCGGTTCAACTTCGAGGGGTCCGAGTATGCGCTCTCGAACCTCGCCGACGCGGTGGACGCCGGCGCCGAACGCGTGCGGCTGAGCAAGCTCATCGCCGATAAGGAGAAGTCGATCTCCACCATGCAAGGCCGGCTGAACAACCCCGGGTACGCCGCCAAAGCCCCGCCGTCCATGGTCGAGCAGACCAAGGCCCAGCTCGCCAAAGATCAGGCCGAGGTCGACGCGGCCAAAGCCGCCCTGGCCTCACTGGGCTCCTAGCCGCACAAGAAGGACACCGCCATCATTCAGAAGCCGCCGAATCGCCGCACCACTCTCGGATCGCCCACGCCCACGCCCATGCCCGAGACGGCGACGGCGATTCCCGTGTGCCGGTGCGTCGCCTGGGTGCTGACGTCGTGCGTGCTCCCCTTGGCCTCGTGCTCGCCCTCGATCCCCTCGGGCACCTCCGCGCCCGCGGTCGTCTCGAACTCGGCTTCGCCCATCGTGCCCGCCGTCGATGCCGCGACCACCGTGCTCGGCGAAGAGCCCTGGGCCTTCGAGAGCACGCCCGGCCGCACCATCCGCACCGCGAGCTACGCGATCTACACCACGATGCCCGACGGGCCTCTGGTCGCCCGCGTGCCCGAGTTCCTCGAGCGTGCCCTGCTCCATTACACCTCCGCGCTGGGCGTCCTCCCCAGGCCACGCCAGCCCATGGAGACCTATCTCCTGGCCACTCGGCCTCAGTGGGACAAGCTCGCCCGCCGCCTTCTGGGCAACGACGCAGGGCCATACCTCAAAATCGACCGGGGCGGGTTCAGCATGGGAGGCCGTGGCGTCTACTACGACCTGGGCCCTCGCGACACCCTCCTCATCGCCGCCCACGAGGGCTGGCACCAATACGTTCAGACCACATTCAAAGGCCAACTCCCCATCTGGCTCGACGAGGGCGTCGCCACTTACATGGAAGGCTACCGACTGATGCCCTCGGGCTCGGCCGCCCCTGCATCACCTCAATTCATGCCCTGGGCCAACCTCGAACGCTTCGAGACGCTCCGCTCGGCCCAGTGGCGCGGGCGACTGCCCGCGATCGAGCGCCTCGTCGTCGCCAGCCCGCAGCAGATCTTGGGCGACGACCGTTCCGACGAATGGGCCCCGCTCCGGTACTACGCCCAGGTCTGGGCGTTCATCCACTTCCTCCGCGAGGGCGCCAACGGCAAGTACGCCCGCGTGATCGAACGCATGCTCGCCGACGCCGCCGCGGGACGCATGGACGACACCATCGAGTCCAAGCTCGGCCCCGCCGCCTCTCAGGCATACCGCCTCCGCCGCGACGGGCTCGTCGTCCTGACCGCTTACGCCGGCCCCGACCTGGCCACCATGGACACCGAATTCAAAGAGTTCGTCAAGAAACTCTGCGAACGCGGCAACCGCCAGAAAGTCGCCGAGGGCAAATCTCCAATTTTGCAATAGCAAGACGTCGGAGAAGCCCGAGCCAGCCTCAAGGCGTGAGGTCACCAGCCTGCCTATAGTCCGTCGTTAGCCAGTGGCCTCTTGCCGCTCGTGCCGCCTTTGCTTGGCCCGATCGCTCTGAGAAACTGCTGGCGGCTTCCGCATCACGAATGACGGTTGCACTTCAGGGATCGCCCCCGTTTCGATGGGTTCGTCCCCAAAGTCACCTTCACTCCCGCGGACGCTGAGCAGTGGCCCAACCCTCCCCATCGTGGTGAGTCTCGGGCCGTATCGGCCTTGCTTGTCCCAATTGTTTTGGTGCAAGGAACGCCATCGTCTGTCGCCGATTCCTCGCGCCCAACACGGGCCGCGATTCGGCAGGAGTTCTTGTTTTGACCCCAGGTCCTATGCACCAGTCCAAGTCCGCTTCCCCCATCGTTCCCCAGTCCGTCGAACTCGTCCCCTTCACCTCGCTCGGGCTCGCCGAGCCAATCCTCGAAGCCCTCACCCAAGAAGGCTACGAGACCCCAACGCCCATCCAGGCCCAGACCATCCCCGCCGCACTCGCCGGACGCGACGTGCTCGGGTGCGCCCAGACCGGCACCGGGAAGACCGCCGCCTTCGCGCTCCCCATCCTCCACAAGCTCATCTCCGTCCAAGGCGAAGAGATGGTCCGTGAACGCCGCCCGCGAGCCCTCATCCTCTCGCCCACACGCGAGCTTGCCACGCAGATCGCCGTCAGCTTCCGTACTTACGGACGCCACACCCGCGTCAACGGCACCACCATCTTCGGCGGTGTCAGCCAGCGCGGCCAGGTCCGCGACCTCCAGCGCGGCGTCGATGTCATCGTCGCCACCCCGGGGCGTCTGCTCGACCTCCTCGAACAAGGCTACGTCGATCTCTCCGCCATCGAGACGTTCGTTCTCGACGAGGCCGACCGCATGCTCGACATGGGGTTCATCAACCCCATCCGCGAGATCGCGTCCAAGCTCCCCGCCGCCGGCGGCCGCCAGACGCTGCTCTTCTCCGCCACCATGCCGCGCGAGATCCAGAAGCTCGCCGAGTCGCTGCTGACCAACCCCGTCCGGGTCGCCGTGGCCGCCGTCGCCGCCACGATGCCCAAGATCGAGCAGCGTTTGTTCATGGTCCCCCGTATCCACAAGCTGGGTTTGCTGCTGCATCTTCTCGACGCCGAAAAGGCCACTCGCGCCGTCGTATTCACCAAAACGAAACACGGCGCCGACAAGCTCTGCCGCCGCCTCGAACGCGCCAACCTCTCGGCCACCGCCATCCACGGCAACAAAGCCCAGAACCAACGCGACCGCGCCCTCGATTCCTTCCGTGAAGGCCGCTCTCGCATCCTCGTCGCCACCGACGTCGCCGCACGCGGGCTCGACGTCGACGGCATCTCCCACGTCTTCAACTTCGACCTCCCCATGGAGCCCGAGGCCTACGTCCACCGCATCGGCCGCACCGGCCGCGCGGGCGCCACAGGCATCGCCATCTCCTTCTGCGACCGCGAAGAACGCGACCTGCTCCGTCAGGTCGAACGCTTCACCAAAGCGCAGATCCCAACCTTCCCGCTTCCCAAAGGAGTCGAACTCGACACCCCCAAGGACGAGCCCGACCACCGCGACGAACGACGCGACGACCGCGGCGGCGACCGCGACTACTCGCGCCCGCTGGGCCGAGGCTTCGCCCAACGCCAAGGCCGCCCCGATCACCCGCGCTCGGAATATCCCCGCGCTGATCGGCCCCGCGCGACTCCCTTCGCCGCGGCCAAGCGCGTCCCGCCGCATCACCCCGAGCATCCGGCCCACTCCTTCCATGCCACCAACCCAGCGCCGGTCTACCCAAGCTCCAACAAGGCCGCACGCTTCAACGAATTCGTCGACGAGTCCGCGGCGGCTCCCGCCCCGCGCAAAGCCCCTCGTCCCATCGAGCGGGTTGCCGCGAGCGGCAACCCGCACTCGCCGATGACACGCCCCGCCTCCGACGGCCGCGGCGCTCGGCCCGCCGCACGCCCGGGCAAGCCCAGGGCAGGCGCACCGGCGGACGCCAAGCACGCCGATCGCCCCAAATTCAAACCCAAGGCCGGCGACCGCACCCAAGCCCCCAAAGGTCCCAACCCCGACAAGGGACGCCCCAAGTGGGCCAAGGGCGGCAAAGCCCGCAGCATCAAGTACTAATCCCACTCAGGGATAACTCTCGGTCACGCCACGCGGGGCTCCACACGGAGCCCCGCCTTTGTTCCGCGACCACCCGCCACTCAGCCCGCTGACTCCACCATGCTCTTTGCAACGGCCTCGGCCACTTTGATCCCGTCCACGCCAGCAGACAGAATCCCGCCCGCGTAGCCGGCGCCTTCCCCCGCGGGGTACAGCCCACGCGTGTTCACGCTCTCAAAGTTCTCGTCACGCTTGATCCGAACCGGCGATGATGTCCGCGTCTCCACGCCCGTCATCACCGCATCAGGCATGTCGAACCCTCGGATCTGCTGCCCAAACCGCGTCAACGCCTCGCGGATCGCCACCACCGCGTAGTCCGGGAGGCACGCCGACAGATCCGTCGGCCTCACCCCGGGCTTGTACGATGGAATCACGCCGCCCAGCGAAACGCTCGCTCGTCTCGCCAGAAAGTCACCCACGCGCTGCGCCGGCGCGGCGTACGTCTCGCCACCGGCCACGAACGCCGCCGACTCCCACCGACGCTGAAAATCAACTCCCGCCAGCGGACCACCCGGAAAGTCCCGCTCCGGCGTGATCCCCACCACAATCCCCGCGTTCGCGTTCCGCTCCGCCCGCGAATACTGGCTCATCCCGTTGGTCACGACCCGCCCTTCCTCGGAGGTCGCCGCGACCACCGTGCCCCCGGGGCACATGCAAAAGCTGTACACGTCCCGCCCGTTCGACGCGTGATGCACCAGTTTGTAGTCCGCCGCGCCCAGCACCGCATGCCCCGCGCTGCTCCCGAACCGTGCCACATCGATCAGCGACTGCGGGTGCTCGATGCGAACGCCTACAGAAAACGGCTTCGCCTCGACGTACACCCCGCGATCGTGCAGCATCTGGAACGTATCGCGAGAGCTGTGCCCGATCGCCAGCACAACATGGCTTGATACGATCCGCGCCCCGTTCGAGAGCACCACCCCGCGCAGTCGCCGCGTCCCGTCGCGACACTCCTCAACCTCAACGTCCGTCACCCGGCTCTCGAACCGGTACTCTCCGCCCAACTCCTCGATCGTCGCCCGAATGTTCTCGACCATCTTCACCAGGCGGAACGTCCCGATGTGCGGGTGCGCCTCGGTCAGAATCTCCGCGGGCGCTCCCGCCTTGACAAACTCCATCAACACCTTGCGGCCAAGATGCCGCGGATCCTTGATCTGGCTGTACAACTTCCCATCCGAAAACGTCCCCGCCCCGCCCTCTCCAAACTGCACATTTGATTCGGTTTTGAGCACCGAATCTCGCCACAAACCCCACGTGTCTTTCGTCCGCTCTCGCACCGCCCGGCCCCGCTCCACTAATATCGGCCGGAACCCCATCTGCGCCAGCACCAGCCCCGCGAACAGACCGCAAGGCCCCGTCCCGATCACCACAGGCCGCTCGCTCACCCGGCCCTCGGCTTTCGCCACGAACCGATACTCCGTGTCGGGCCTGGGCCTCACCTGCGCATCCCCCGCGCACCGGGCGAGCACCGCAGCCTCGTCCTTGACCTCGACATCCAGCGAATACACCAGCTTGATCGCGTGCTTCTTCCGGGCGTCGTGCGCCCGCCGATACACCGAGCACGACACCATGTCCCCACGCGTGATCCGCAGCCGCGCGACCGCGGCCTCAGGAATCGCCTCGGGCCCGTGCCCCAGCGGCAGCGTGATCTCGGTCAGTCGCAGCATCGTCGTCCCCGCAGTGCATCACCAATCACAACATCCCGGGCACGCGACGCCTGCGCCGGCTCTCGATTAGATGTCCAGCAGCAGCCGCTGCGGGTCTTCGATGCACTGCTTGATCTTGACCAAGAACTGCACCGCCTCGGCCCCGTCCACGATCCGGTGGTCGTACGACAGCGCCAGGTACATCATCGGCCGAACCGCAACCTGCCCGCTCCCCGACGGGTACTCCATCGGCCGGTTCTTGATCGCGTGCATCCCCAGAATCGCCGACTGAGGCGGGTTCAGAATCGGCGTGCTCATCAGGCTCCCAAACACCCCGCCGTTGGTGATGGTGAATGTCCCGCCCTGCATCTCGTCGATCGCGATCTTCCCTTCTTTGCCCCGCGCCCCGTAGTCTTTGATCGCAGCCTCCACGCCCGCCATCGACAGCTTCTCGCAGTTCCTCAGCACAGGCACCACCAGCCCCTTGGGCGTGCTCACCGCCACCGAGATGTCGCAATAGTCGTGCTTCTCGATCATCGCCACGCCCGCTTCGTCAACGATGCACGCGTTGACCATCGGGAACGTTCGCAGGGCCTGCACCGAGGCCTTGACGAAGAACGACATGAACCCCAGCCCTACGCCGTGCCGTTTCTCGAACTCTTCCTTGTACGACTTGCGAAGCTCCATCACCGGGCCCATGTCGACCTCGTTAAAGGTCGTCAGCATCGCCGCTGTGTGCTGCGCCTGCACCAGCCGCTGGGCGATCCGCTGGCGGATCGGCGTCATCTTCTCACGCTTTGTCCCTCGAACACCGCGGGAATCCCCCCCGGGCGCAGGCCGCGCCTCGGCCGCATGACTTCCGTTCCCGTTGGCCATCCCGATCACGTCCGCCTCGCGGACCCTTCCGCCCGGGCCCGTCGCGGTCACTTTGGCCAGGTCCACATTGAGCAACTCGGCGGTCTTCTTCGCCAGAGGCGTCGCCCGCACTTCATCGCTCACCACCGACGCCCTCGTGCCTGCCGGTAAGGCAGCGCCAGGCATGCTCGCCGCGACCGCCGCCGGTGACGCCGCTGCAAACACAGCCCCCGCTGACGCCTTCTCATCGATCGAGCCCACCGACGCGCCGATCTTGACCGTGTCGCCTTCCTTGACCAACTGCGCCGTCAGCACCCCGGCCACAGGCGCGGGCACTTCCAACGTTGCTTTGTCGGTCTCGAGTTCCAGCAGAGCCTCGTCGCGCTTGACATAGTCTCCAACTCGCTTCACCCACCGCAGCACCACGCCGCTCGACACGCTCTCGCCAGCCTGGGGAATGATGATGTCCGTCATGCTCGCCTTTCCATGAGCCCAAGGCCTATTGCCTGTGCGCCCGTTGTCTCGAAGCCTTCCGTGTTATCGACCGGCCTTGACCGCCTGTTTCCCGTCCTGCTTCCCCGACGTCTTTCCATCGTGGGCAGCCTGCGCCGGCGAGCCGTTCCCCGCCGGTGTCACGGGCTTGGCCCCTTCCCCCGCCCCACCCAAAGGCCCAACGGCCCCGCTCAGGATCTTCTCCTGCTGCTTCTTATGTACATACTCGCTCCCCGTGGCCGGGCTCGCGCTCGACTCACGCCCCACAAACCCAAGGCTTACTCCCAAAGTCTCGCGGAACACGTCCGCCGCGTACAAGTAAGCCCCTTGGTTCCGCGGCTCTTCCTGCGCCCACACGCGAGTCGCTAGCTTCGGGTACCGCGCGTCGATCTTCTTCGCGAGCTCCCTATGGAACGGGTACAACTGCTCGACACGGACGATCGCCACTTCGCCCATCCGCAACGCGTCCCGCCGCTCCGCCAGCTCGTGGTAGATCTTGCCCGTGCAGTAGATCACCTTCGTGACCTTCCCGGCATCCTTCACGCCCGCGTCGTCGATCAGGTGCTGGAACGAGCCTTTCGTCAACTCGTCGAGCGTCGCCGTCTCCGTCCTCAGGAACTTCTTGGGCGTCATCACGATCAAAGGCTTGCGGAAACTCCGCTTCACATGCCGCCGAAGCATGTGGAACACCTGCGCACCCGTGGACGGGTACACCACTTCCATGTTGTCGTCCGAGCACAGTTGCAAGAACCGCTCGAGCCGTGCCGAGCTATGTTCGGGCCCCTGCCCCTCGTACCCATGGGGGAGCAGCAGGCAAAGCCCCGCCCAGCGGTCCCACTTCACCTCGCTCGCCGCCATGTACTGGTCGATGATCACCTGCGCCGTGTTGCAGAAGTCTCCGAACTGCCCCTCCCACATCACCAGCGCGTGCGGGTTCGCCCGGCTGTACCCGTAGTCAAACCCCATCACCGAATACTCAGACAGCGGGCTGTCCCACACGTTCAGTTTCGCACCCCGCGCCGCCACCGATGATAGCGGCGCGTACCGGTCGCCCGTCTTCTCGTCCCGCAGCACCGCGTGCCGTTGCGTAAACGTCCCGCGTCGGCAGTCCTGACCGCTCAGCCGGATCGACATCCCCTCGGCCAGCAGCGTCCCGAACGCCAGTTGTTCCCCGTCCGCGTGGTTTAGCTTCCGAGTCTCGCACAGCTTCGACCGGCTCTCCAGTAGCCCGCGAAGTTTCGGGTGGGCCGTGAACCCCGCCGGGAGCGTTCCCCAAGCCGCGCACACCTTTCGAAGCATCTCCTCCGAAACCGCCGTCGCAGGCGACTCGAACGAATACGAGCCACTGAAACCAGACCAACGCCCAAGTCCGGGCGGGTTCACCGGATTCACGGGCTTCTTCTTCGCAGCTTCCTGCGCCTTATCCAGCACCGCGACCTCGGCCTGGACTAAGGCGGCACCCTCGCCAGCCCCGATCACGCCCGACGACTCCAGCCGCGCCGCGTATTTCGCCCGCGTCCCTTGGTGCGCCCGCACCTTCGCGTACATCTCCGGCTGCGTGTAGCCCGGCTCGTCCTGCTCGTTGTGCCCGTGCTTGCGGAAACACACCAGATCGACAAACACGTCTTTCTGGAACCTCTGGCGATACTCAATCGCCATCCACGCCGCCCGCACCACCGCCTCGGGGTCGTCCCCATTGACGTGCAGCACCGGCGCGTTGATGATCCGAGCCACGTCTGTGCAGTACCGCGAGGAACGCGCGTCGGTGAAATCTGTTGTGAACCCCACCTGATTGTTGATCACGATGTGGACCGTGCCGCCCACGTGATACCCATCGAGGTACGACATGTTCAGGCATTCTGCCACGACACCCTGACCGATCACCGCCGCATCCCCGTGCACCAACACCGGCGCGATCTCCGAGCGACCGGCCCGCCCCTCCGCGTCCGCCGATTCCTGCCGAGACCGCGCCCGGCCCATCACCAGCGGGTTCACGCTCTCCAGATGGCTCGGATTGTTCAGCATCGACAGATGCACCGCGCCGCTGGCGGTTTGCTGATCGAAGCTGTACCCGCGGTGGTACTTCACGTCCCCGCCGCCCTGATCCCCACCCTCGGACCAACTGTCTTCAAACTCGGTGATCAGCCGCTCGGTGTCCTTGCCCAGGTAATGCCGCAGCACATTGAGCCGCCCGCGGTGGGCCATCCCGATGATGACCTCGCGCACGCCGCACGCAGCCCCGCGCTCGGTCATCTGTTTCAGCAGCGGGATCATGCTCTCGCCGCCTTCGAGGCTAAAGCGCTTCTTTCCCATGTACCGCTTGCCAAGCCACACCTCGAACGTCTCCGATGCCGTCAGGTGCCCCAAAATCTGACGTGCAACGTCCGCCGAGATTGCTTCAGGCGATTCGAGCTTGCCCGCGAACCACTCGCGCTCTTCACGTGGCAGATCCGCAAACTCGGCACCCGTGCTCCCGCAATACGCAGCTCTCAGCTCCGCCGCCCGCATGCCCACCGTGCCCCCGCCCGCCAGCATGTCGCTCTCGCTCAGCCCATGCAGCGATAGCGAAAGCTCTCGCACCTCGCCGGGCCGCGATCCCAGAGGATCGAGTGTCGCGCCCAAATGCCCGTACCGCTGATACGAGTCCCTCAATGCTGCGACGCCCGCCTCCACGGGCGTCCCGCCGCGATGAACTCGACCCGCCCCATCGGCTCCAAGATCAAACCCCTGGAAGAACGCCCGCGAGTCCGCCGACACCGAAGCCGGGTCGCGTTGGTACTGCTCGTAGAGCGATTCCAAAAACTCGCCATTCCACCCGTTCACCGCACCCGCTACTCCCCGTACATCCGACGGCACGTTGTGCGTTGACGATCCAGAAGTATTGGACGACGAGGGGTGTTCAGAAGTCATGGCCAAGTCCGTCTGACGGTATCCAAACATAATCCAAATGCTGCTGGGAACCGCCTCGTTCCACAGGACGCATGCACCGGCTGAAATTCTACGCCTACGCATCGGCGGCCCCCTTCCGTGCGCACGAATTCAGGCACTCCGTCAGGTCCGGTCGCTTCGGTGCACCGGACAACAGCACATGCTGGCGAATTCGGACCCCCGATTGTGGCAGGTTTGGTCAACCTTGTCCGAGTCTTAGCGCGCCACAAGATCGGATTGTTAAGGTGCCCATCTATGGTTTGCCCATGTCCGGAAGACTGACTTCCGGCACCCGTACATGTGGAGAATCGCCCGATGACCACCCTCAAACGCGTGTCCCTTATGCTCGCTAGCTTTGGCTTGGCTGCCCAGGCACTTGCTCAATCCACCATCAAAATCGACGGTTCCAGCACGGTCTTCCCAATCACCGAGGCTGTTTCCGAAGAGTTCCAGAACGCGAACAAAGGTGTCAAAGTCACCGTTGGCATTTCAGGCACCGGCGGCGGATTCAAGAAATTCGTCCGCGGCGAGATTGACATCTCCAACGCTTCGCGCCCCATTCTCGCCACCGAGATGGAGGAAGCCAAGAAAAACGGGATCGAGTACATCGAGCTCCCCGTTGCCTTCGACGCGCTGACCGTCGTGGTCAAGAAAGACAACACCTGGCTCAAAGAAATCACCGTCGAAGACCTCAAGAAAATGTGGGAGCCCGGCGCTCAGGGCAAAATCACCCGCTGGAATCAGGTCCGCGCCGAATGGCCCGACGCTCCGCTGAACCTCTACGGCCCCGGTGCCGACTCGGGCACTTTCGATTACTTTACCGAGGCCGTCTGCGGCAAGGCCAAAGCCTCGCGCGGGGATTTCACCGCCTCCGAAGATGACAACACCCTCGTCCAAGGCGTTTCTAAGGATGCCAACGCTCTGGGCTACTTCGGGTATGCCTACTACGTCGCCAACAAAGACAAGCTCCGCGCAGTACCGGTCATCAACAAAGCCGGCAAGTCCACCTACCCCAGCGACGAGACCGTCAAAGACGGTAGCTACAACCCCCTGGCACGCCCGATCTTCATCTACATCAACAAGAAGTCCCTCGTCCGTTCCGAGGTCAAGAATTTCGCGGAGTTCTTCCTGAAGAACGCTGAGACTCTCGTGAAGGAAGTCAAGTACACGCCGCTTCCTTCCGCCGCCTACGCCAGCGCGACCGAGCGACTGACCAAGCAGCTCACGGGAACAGGCTTCGGCGGGCACAACGAGGCCGGCCTGCACATCGACGAGATCTTCAAGCGCCCCCTCTCCACCGAAGTCAAGAAGGTTGAGAAGAAGGAAGAGAAGAAGGAAGAGAAGAAGTGATCTTCCCGATCTGCTAAACTGATCCACACGGACGCCCCGGGAACGGGGCGTCCTCGTTTGTCGACCCTCCCGGAGCCGCCGATTGACGTCCCTCTCCGCCAATGCCGGCCCTCACGCCGCCAGTCCGCTCAGAGCGGGGGTGGCTTCATCCAGGCGGTGGTCCGAGCGATTCATTGAAACTGGGCTTTGGGCCGCGGCCGCCTCCAGTGTTCTCGTCATGACCGCCATCCTCGGCGTTCTGCTTTACGAGTCATTCCGCTTCTTCCAGCACGTTTCGATCGTCGAGTTCCTCACCGGCACCCAGTGGACTCCGCTCTTTGATAACGCGAAGTTCGGGATCCTGCCGCTCGTCTCGGGCACGCTGACCACGACCGCCGTGGGTGCCATCGTGGCCATACCCGTCGGGACCATGATCGCCTTGTGGCTCAGCGAATACGCTCGGCCCCGAACCCGAGAAATCCTCAAGCCGGCCCTCGAGCTCCTTTCGGGCGTGCCCACGGTTGTCTTTGGGTACTTCGCGCTTCTGTACGTTACCCCCGCCCTTCAAAGTCTCTTCAAGCTCTGGGGCTACGACTTACCCGGATTCAACATGCTCTCCGCGGGCCTGGTCATTGGACTGATGATCATCCCCTACGTCGCCAGTATCTCCGAGGACGCCATGAGGGCCGTCCCGATGGCTTTGCGTGAGGGTGCTTATGCCATGGGCGCTACGCGAATGCAGTCCTCCTGGCGGGTCGTCTTCCCCGCAGCTCTTTCGGGGATCACGGCCGCATATATCCTCGCCCTGTCCCGTGCTCTGGGCGAGACGATGGTCGTCGCCATCGCCGCGGGAAATCAGCCCACTCTCACCGCTGATCCCCGTGAGCCCGCAGCCACCATCACCGCGTTCATTGTGCAGGTCAGTTTGGGCGATCTGCCCCACGACAGCATCGGGTATCAGTCGATCTTTGCCGCAGGGCTCGTTCTGCTCCTGATGACGCTTGTCTTCAATGTCTGCGGATACATCCTCCGCAAGCGCTACAGGGAGGTCTACTGATGCCAAGCGATTGGCAGATGCCCGATCCCGCACTCGTCATCCGCAGCGGCCGCCGCTGGGACCTCTTCTTTAATGTCCTGGGTTTCTCCCTCGTTATTCTCAGCCTTCTGGTCCTTTGTCTACTCCTTGGCGGGATGTTCCGCGACGGCGCCGAGCGCCTCGGCTGGAACTTCCTGACGAACTTCCCCTCTCGCTTCCCCGAAAAGGCCGGCGTCAAGAGCTCTCTGGTGGGGACTTGCCTCGTCATGCTCGTCACCGCCTGCACCGCCATCCCCATGGGCGTCGCCGCCGGGATCTACCTCGAGGAATACGCCCGCAAGAACTGGTTCACCACCATCATCGAGATCAACATCGCCAACCTCGCCGGCGTGCCTTCAATCATCTGGGGGCTCATGGCGCTCGGTCTCTTCATCTACCTCTTCGAGGCCTGGTTCGGCACCCCCAACGACGACGTCACCGGGCTCGGACGCAGCATCCTCACCGCGGGCCTCACCCTGGGCCTGCTCGTGCTGCCCATCGTCGTCGTGGCAACCCGCGAGGCCATCCGCGCTATTCCCCAGAGCATCCGCGAGGCTTCCTACGCGTGCGGTGCAACCCGTTGGCAAACCGTGCGCACGCATGTGCTGCCCTATTCCCTCTCGGGAATCCTCACCGGGTCGATCATCGCGTTGTCTCGCGCCATCGGCGAGACCGCCCCTCTGATCACCATCGGCGCACTTACCTACATCGCATTTCTCCCGCCGGTGCCCTTCACACCACGTCCCGAGACCCAGGGCGGCGTCTACGGGCCGCTCTCCTGGCTCTCGAGTGAATTCACGGTCCTCCCCATCCAGATGTTCAATTGGGTCAGCCGGCCCGATAATCGCTTCGCCGTCAACGCCGCCGCCTCGGGAGTTGTCCTACTCGCGATCACGCTCGCGATGAACGCGTCCGCCATGATCCTGAGGTACAGGCTCCGCAAGCGGTACCAGTGGTAGAGCCTTTCCTTTGCCTCTCCTGCCTGTACGGGAGTTGATACCATGTTCCAGATTGCATCCCAACCCGCTCCCACCATGATTGAAGACACCACCAGGACATCGAGCCCCCCCGAAGCCGCTCCGACCGCGGTCTTGGCTCCTCTCAAGGCCGAATCCAAGGACCTCAACTTCTTCTACGGCACGCATCAGGCTCTCAAGAACATCAACATCCCCGTTCACGAGAACAAAATCACCGCACTCATCGGCCCCTCGGGCTGCGGCAAAAGCACCTTCCTCCGATGCTTCAACCGCATGCACGACCTCTACCCGGGCAACCGCTACGTCGGCCGCATCGACCTTCACCCCGACGGGATCAACCTCGTCGATCCGCGCATCGACCCCATCGCCGTCCGAATGCGCATCTCCATGGTCTTCCAGAAGCCCAACCCCTTTCCAAAGTCGATCTACGAGAACGTGGCCTTCGGGCTCCGCCTCCGTGGCATCAACACCCGTTCGATCCTCGACGAGGAAGTCGAACTCGCCTTGCGTGGGGCTTCTCTCTGGGATGAAGCCAAAGACAGGCTCCACAAGCCCGCGACCGCGCTCTCGGGCGGCCAGCAGCAGCGACTCTGCATCGCCCGAAGCCTCGCCAGCAAACCCGAGATCATCCTCTTCGACGAGCCCACCAGTGCGCTTGACCCCATCGCCACAGGCCGCATCGAAGAGCTCATGCGTGAAATCGTTCCCAGGGTCACCATCCTCGTCGTCACGCACAACATGCAGCAGGCCGCCCGCGTCAGCGATTTCACCGCCTTTATGTACCTGGGCGAATTGGTCGAATTCGGGCCCACGCCGCGCGTCTTCCAGAAGCCCCAGAAAGACCTCACCAACCAGTACATCACCGGCCGCTTCGGCTAATCCTCGGCCCACGCCCCGTCCAGCACATGCTCCAGCGCCCTCCCGGCCCACAGGCCCGGGTCCACACTGTCGGCGTCGATCCACAGTTGCCTCACCGCCGACATCCGCAGTCGCCGAAGCCACGTGCGCTGGTTCTTCGCAAACCGCCTCGTCTCAATCTTGATCTGCTCAACCGCGTCTTCTCGCAGCGTCTCGGGCAAAGGCGCGGTCGGCATCCCCCGCGTGCGTGCCGTCTCGAACGCGACCGCCAACTGCTTATACCCAAGAGCCTCGCACGCCTGCTGGCCCAGACGACCAGCCGTCCACAGCCCGTGGACCTCTGCCTCGAGCCCCGCTTCCATCATGCCCCTCACCCGAGCGTTGATGCGGCGGTTGATCCCTTCGATGTTCCAGTCGAGCCCAATGAGCGCAAACCGCCGATCAACCTTCCGATCGACTCCCTGCATCGGTGCTCGCTCGATCCACTGCCGTTGGAGCGCCGAGATGGGTGTCCCTGTGAGCAGGTAGACCTCGAGCGCTCGGATCGTTCGTCGAGTGTCGTTGGCGTGGATCCGCGCCGCCGCCTCGGGATCCGCTCGTTCGAGTCTTGCTCGCAGTTCCTCGGTGGGGAGCTCTGCGAGTTCCGCCCGCAGCATGAGGTCCGGCTTGGGTCCTTCGAACATCCCTTCGAGCAGCCCCTTCACGTACAGATTCGTTCCCCCCACGACCACCGGCAAGGCCCCGCGGCCGGAGAGGCTCTCCATCGCGACCCGCGCGGCATCTAACCAGTCGTGCACCGTGAACTTCTCTGCGCTCGCAGGCTCCAGAATGTCCACGAGATGATGGGGAACTCCCTCCCGTTCTGCTACGGTGGGCTTGGCCGTCCCGATGTTCATGTCCCGAAAGATCAACGCTGAGTCCGCAGACACGATCTCCGCGGCAACGCCCCGCTCTCGCAGCAAACGGACCAACCCCATCGACAGAGCCGTCTTGCCGCCAGCAGTGGGGCCCACAATCACCGGCACGGGAAGGCGCATCACATCGGGCCTGTCGGTGCGGTGTCTTCCAGCGTGACCAACGGTCGTAACTTCTCGATCGTCGCTGGGCCGATCCCCTTGATCTTGTCCAGTTCCGACAACACCCGGAATGCTCCGTGACGCGCTCGATAATCGAGGATCGCCCGAGCAGTCACCTTTCCAACACCCGGCAGCATGTCCAACTCCGCCTCCGTTGCGGTGTTTAAATTCACGAGTCTTGACGCAGAAGTTGCAATGGTGCGAGCCGACTCTGCCTCGGATCGCCGCTGCTCATCGACCGATTGGGGAGCTGCGATCGTGTTGAGCGACATCGCCCTCTCTACCGGCGGCGCCGGCTTCGAACTGGATTGCAACGACCACACGATGCCAACCAAAGACCCGCCTGCAACGATGCCCAGCGCGACCCACTTGGCTGGTCCCGAAACTGGTGGTGCGGGTGGCCGGGCCTCCGACACCGATTCCGGCCCACCAGCGGGAGTGCCATCAGAGGCAAACGGTGCGTGGTCGGACTGTTCGGTCGCGGGCATGGGATGTAGACTAGCGATCTTCGATCGAGCACGCAAATTCTCTCCCAGCCGCTACTTGCGCAGTAATGCTCGCGATTTCCCGAGTTCTGGGGTGCGTGTTTGAACCCAAATGGGCCTTGCCGGTCTATATATGCCGAGCCACTCGAGTTTGGTTTCGAGGTTGTGGTCACCACAGAAAACTCAGACTCTCCAGGGATGCGGTGCGATAGTGCAGGGAATCTGATCAGGAGGCATTCATGTCGCAGGCGAGTTGCGGTTGTTCGGCAGAGCGTGTCGCGGTGGTGGTGATGATCGCGGGCCTTGTGCTCTGCGCCGGGGCTTGGTTGCAGCCTCAGCGTTCGAACGCCGAGTCGGGCACGAGTTACACATCTGAAACGGCACCAAGTCCGCTTGCGCCCGAGGTTATGAGGCCGGGCACATCCGATCTCGTACTTTCGGAGCCTTTCCATCCGACGCCGTCCGGCGACTCCAACGCCGCTCGTGGCGGCGAAACCACCGAGTGGAGATCGGCCCAACCATCTGATCATTTACTCTTTGAATCCGCCATCAACACCGTAAAAACGCGCATCTCGTTGAAAGACGACTCCCTCCGGCAGATCAACGTATTTGACGAGGTCATCGAGGGGGGATACGCCGCCGATTTCGACGGGGATGGGATTCTTGATGGCAAGGACATGCTCGAGTATTCGGATGCCTTTGATCTCGGGGACGATCGCGCCGACCTCAACGGCGATGGGGCCATTGATAGCGACGACTATGCGATGTTCGCCGAGCATTTCGAAACCGGCTTCCGCCATCCAAACGTCGTTTCAGTCCAACTCTCGTACAGCACCAACTTCCAGGTTCACGATCAAGGTGGAAAGAGCCAACCGGTACGCGCAAGGATCCTGCTCCTCGAAGGCCAGACCGGCTCGATCACGGTCAACGGCGAGACCATCACCATAACGGCTGACCCCGACGCTTCGAGCAAGTGATCGCAGAAACACTTATTTAGGTGAATGGCTGCCGGGTGCGGCTTCGATTCCCCTTCGATCCGCCGTGGGTGCGAGGTTCGTACACACGATTTTAGGTCTTTGTTCTGACTACTCTACCGACCACTCGGGACAGGGGGCCCGACGGGTATGAGGAGACTCGATTTCTATGCTCGGACGCATCTTCAAGGCCTATGACATTCGCGGCACCGTCCCCGACATGCTCAACGAGAACATGGCGTGGCAAATCGGCTATGGGACCAGCAAGTACCTGCTCGCCGACGCGACCGCCGCGGGTGAATCCACCCCGATGATGAAGAACGTGGTGGTGGGTCGGGACATGCGCACGCACTCGCCGGGTCTGGCCAAGGCGTTGATCCAAGGTGTACGCGATCAGGGCGGGCACGTGATTGACGTCGGGATGGTGGACACGAGTTTCATTTACTTTGCCGTCAATCATCTGGACTGCGCGGGTGGCGTTCAGGTGACGGCGAGCCATAACCCGCCGAACTACAACGGGTTCAAGATTTCCAAGCGCAAGGCCAAGCCCGTAGGCGAGACGAGCGGGCTGGCTGAGATCCGCAAGCATGCCGCGATGGTGGACAAACAAACGCTGGTCAAGGCGAGCGGCCGGTGCGAAGAACGCGACCTGTGGAAGGCGTACGCCGAGCATGTTCGATCGTTCTACAAGCCCGCCGCGGGCCGCAAGCTCAAAGTCGTGATCGACGCGAGCAACGGGATGGCGGGGACAATGATTCCCAAGGTATTCGGAAAGGAATCGCCCATCGGCGCGGCTCCCGGGCTCGAGATCATCCCGATCCACTTCGAGAACAACAAGGGGACGTTCGTCCACGAGCCCAACCCGCTGGTGGCGGCCAACATGAAGTGGACGCAGGACGCGGTGATCAAGCACAAAGCCGACGTGGGATTCTGCTACGACGGAGACGCCGATCGATGCTTTGCCGTGGATGAGAAGGGGCACATCGTGGGGTGCGATCACCTGACGGTGCTGATGGCTAAGCACTTCCTGAAGGACGAGCCCGGTGCGAGCATCGCCTACGACCTGCGCAGCACGAAAGCGGTCGAAGAGGACATCGCCAAGGCTGGGGGGAAAGTGGTCCGGGGCAAGGTCGGGCACGTGAACATGAAGGCCGCGCTGGCGGACCAGGGTTGCGTGTTCGGCGGAGAGCTCTCGGGGCATTTCTACTTCCGCGATAACTTCAACGCAGACAGCGGTGCGATCGCGATGGGCGTGATCCTGACGATCCTGAGCCACAGCGGGAAGCACCTGAGCGAGCTGATCAAGCCCATCGCGCGGTACGCACAATCGGGGGAGATCAACTTCAACATCGAGGACAAAGACGGCGCGATCGCGACGATCAAGAAAGAGTTCGGCGCGACGAGCCGTCACGGGGGCAAAGTCGATGAGCTCGACGGGGTGACGGTCGACTGCTGGGGTAAAGAGGGGTGGTGGGCGAACATCCGCAAGAGCAATACTGAGCCGCTGCTGCGTTTGAACGCCGAGGCCAAAGACAGAGTGACGCTCGACCGTATGGTGGCGACGCTCGCGCCGATCCTTGGCCACCGGGTAGACCATTAACCGGGATTGGCCGGCAGCGCCTCTACGGCGTCGCACCGACCCGGGCCCGGCCCGGGTGGTATGCTGCACTGGCTCGCGGGCACACCCATGAACCTTCCCGACTTTCTCCAGCACTGGAATCTTGTCGAGAACCCATTCCAGGGGGAAGAAGCCCGCACGGACAGGGTCTTTGGACGGATGAACGGTCAGGGTGCTCCGGCGTTGTCGCTGGCCGAGCAGTCGACTCCAATGGCGTCGTACCACGCCGAGTTCGACCGCGTGCTGGGCGATCTGCGTCAGCCCGCGTCGTCGGTGGTGTTCGGCGAGAAAGGGAGCGGGAAGACGGCAATTCGTTTGCAGATTGCGGCCCGCATTCGGGCGCACAACGCCGACCACCCCGAGTCGAAGGTCTTTCTGGTGTCGTATGACGAGCTCAATCCGTACTTGGCGAGGTTCCAGGAACGGGTGTCGGGCAAGACTCCCGCAGAACGGTTCGCCAAGTTCCGACTCGCGGATCACCTCGACATCGTCATGCAGATGGTGGTGTCCCGGCTCGTGGACGCTTCGCTCGGCGACCCGCAGCCCCAGAGCACGGGTGAGCAGCAGTTGTCCGTCGGGCACGATCCCAAGCGGACCCTCCGGGGCCTCGACCGCGAGCTCCGGCGCGACATCCTTGTGCTGCAGGCGTTGTACGACAGGGCTGTAGGCGCGGAAGTTCGCACACGGCGGCTGCGTCGGCGGCTGGGCCTGCGGTCGAGCGTCGCCGACTTTCTGGCCCGTGCGATGCTGATCGCCTACCCGCTGGGGGTCATCGCGTTTTTCGCCTGGGGTCAGACCCGTGATGACATCAAGGTCGCAGATTGGTTCAAATTCTCGCTGCTGGGCGCCTCTGGCGGGTATGTGCTATTGCTGCTGCTCTACCTGGCGAGGCAGGTCTTTGCCGTCAGGCAACTGGGACGCAAACTCCGCAAGCAGATCCCGACGGCTGGCCGCGGATTCGTCAGCTTCGCACGATCCATGGGGTGCGTGGACCGGGTCACGAGGCAACTTGTCCCACTCCAAGATTCGCCCGAGACGCGGTTCACCCTGATTGAACGCCTGCGGCGGGTGCTGTCGGCGCTAGGCTACGGCGGGCTGGTGGTCATTATGGATCGCATCGATGAGCCGCCATTGATCGCGGGCGACCCCGAGCGCATGCGTGCCGTGGTGTGGCCTTTGCTCAACAACAAGCTCTTGCAACTCGAGGGCGTCGGGTTCAAACTGCTCTTGCCCATCGAACTGCGGCACATGCTCTACAAGGAGTCGAACGCCTTCTTCCAAGAAGCCAGACTCGACAAGGGTGGGTTCGTCGATCGGCTGAACTGGTCGGGGGCGTCTCTCTACGACTTGTGCGAGAGCCGGCTGCGTGCGTGCACACGGGCTGCTGCGATGGGCGTTCCACAAGGCGGATCCGGGCTGAGCCTGGTTGACCTATTCGCCGACGACTGCACTCGGCAGGACCTGGTGGAATCGTTGGAGCAGATGCACCAGCCGCGGGACGCGTTCAAGTTCATGCACCATTGCATCACCGAGCATTGCTCGACGGTGACGGGCAACGAGAACCGGTTTCGGATCCCGAGATTCATCCTCGAAGTGGTCCGTAAGCAAGAGGTCGAGAGGGTGCAGGCACTGTACCGAGGGATCCGTCCGGCTTGACGCGCTAGTCGGGGGAATCGGCGGGGGTGAAAGGCCCGACAAATGAAACGAGATCGGCACGTCCCATGTCGTCGTCGGGCAAGGAATCCGTTGCCCAGGCATCGACCGATGTGACCGTGACAACCTTCTTGCCCGGGGCGATCGCCTCCAAGGCCTGCACCAGCCCGCCACGGTGGTCGATGTGGAACCGGCCAACGACGAGCACGACGGGGGAACTGTCCGATGACGCCGAGACCAACGACTGTGCCATTGTCCAGTCCCAGACGCTCTGGCTGAGGAACATTGAGTCGACTCGAGACTTCGACTCAGGGGTCTGGCCCATGACAGCGCCGAAGTCGTCGCGATAGCGGCCCGAGGGGATGAAGTCGGGAATGCGGAAGAGGCGGCGCTGTTCGGCGGTGAGGGCACGAAGCGAATCGAGGCCCTGAGTCCTGGCGCGGCGAACATAGACGCGAGGAGCGTTTGCGGCGATGACGGGACGCCCGGCCGCCCTGGCGATCTCGATCATTGAGCGATGCTCGGCGGGATAGCTTTGCGGGTTTGTCTTGCGGGCGAGTTGTTTGAAGACAGCTTCGTCGATAAGCCCTGCGAGATAGTCGTCCAAGTAGGATTGCTGATCGCGCTCGAAGAACTCGAGGGCCAGCGCAGCACGAGGCCTTGCGGAGAGCACCGACTGCCAGCGAGCGGTGTTCTGCGTGAGGTTGAGCCGATGCCCGTGGTTTTCGCCCAGAAGGATGAAGTCGGCGTCGGCGAAAAGGGCTGCGACATGTTCCGGCGTGGCGGGCTTCCCGTCCCCTTGCCAGAGCGTCGGCAGAATCGGTTTCGATTGCGGCGGTGTCCTTAGGATGGACGTGCAACCCGATGCAAAGACGAGAACACCTGCGGCTATCGCGACGAAGTGACGAACGCTCATCTTCGCATCCTACCACGACGTAGGATCCAACGTGCAACGACGGGCGTACATCGCGGCGAGTCTTGCGGCTTGCATTTTGGTGCTGCTGGCCGCTTCAGCGTGTGGCCGTCGCCCGGCGGCTGGCGGAGCACCCGTGCGGGTCGCGGCGCTGAGCCCCGGGCTCGCGGCGTCGCTGGTGGATCTGGGATATGCGCACACCATCGTCGCGAGGCACGCGTGGGATCTGGCCCTTCCCGGGGATGTGCCCGTCGCCGGAGATACGGTCGGCGGGGGGATCGACTATGAACGGCTTCTCGCGATCAACCCGACTCACGTCGTGGTGCAGTTCGGGTCGGAATCGGCGCCGCTGCCCGAACGGCTGATGCGGCTCGCCGCCGAGCGGAACTGGGTCTTGATGAGGTTCGAGCCTCTGGCGCTCCCCGAGGTGTGGTCTGCGGCGCAAGAAATGGACCGCGTTTTATCGTCGGCGGGGGCGGTTTGCGAGCCCGCGGGTCGCAGAGAACAGAGAGCGAGAGAGTGGGCCACCGCGTTTGTGCCTGATAGGACCTTGGCCAAAGCCGGGCGGGTGCTCCTACTGGCGGATCTGTCGCCTCCCACGGCGCTGGGGCCGGGGTCGTGGCACGACGACGTTCTCCGTGCGATTGGGGGCGTGCCGGCGATTGCGGATACGGGCAGGCCGAGGCCTTGGATCGTGTTGGATGCCGAAGATCTTCGGGTGCTTGCGCCAGATGCGATCGTGCTGGTTCGCCCGCGTGGGAAGGCCGCTGCACCGGAGCCTATGACACCGGCGCAGCTTCAAGAGGCGCTGAAACGATCGTCGGGTGGGCGCGGGATCCCGGCGATCGACTCGGCCCGGCTCGCGCACATCGACGATCCTCTTGGTCATCTCCCTGCAACAACCGTGACGCGAGTGGCGTCGGAGTTTCGTCGGCACCTACGGGAGTGGAGCCGTTAGAGAAAGGCCGCGACGGTCACAACGAGGGCCTGAACGACCGCCAACCCGCCTTTGATGGCAACAGCCGCGACGCGGCCTAGGGCGGCCCCTGTAGCGGAGGTCGAAGACTCTCTCCAATTCCGTCCCGCGACGCCTCGTTCGGCCCCCGCAGCGGCGAGCCCCGCGCCCAGCACCGCGCCCACCAGAGTACCGGCGATGGGGATCGGAATGAGCACGGTCCCGAGCAAGGCACCCACGAGCGAACCGACAACAGCGCCCGTCATACCCGCTTTGGATGCCCCGAATTGCTTGGCGCCAGCGGCGGAACTGGCGAATTCGGCGATCTCGCCCACAGCGGCCAGCCCGACAATCGCGCCGATCGTCCACCACGACATCAGCGGCTCGGGTGCGATGAGCTGGGCGATCAGCACGCCCAGGGCCATGAACCACATGCCCGGGAGCAGCACGAGCGTGAGCAGGGCACCGAGCCAGGCTGATGTCAGGGCGATGATGATCGCAAGGATTCCCACGGGGACTCTTTCGGGATGGGGCAGCGTTGATTTCGGCGGGCACGCCACGAGCGACGGTGTTATCGTCTGTGCTGGTATCGACGTTCAGAGGATCGCACCGTGACTCAACTCCGATCGTACATCAAGGACATTCCCGACTTTCCCAAGCCCGGGATCGTCTTTAAAGACTTTACGCCTCTGCTGGCAAACCCGCAGAGCCTGTCTTTGGCCGTGGAGCTGATGGCCAACCCGTTCCGCGGCCAGGGCGTCGATATTGTGGTCGGGGCCGAGAGCCGTGGATTCATCTTCGGGACGGCGATCGCACAGGCGTTGTCTGCCGGGTTTGTTCCGGTGCGCAAGCCCGGGAAACTTCCCAGGCCCGTGGAGCGCGTTTCGTACGCTCTGGAGTACGGGACCGACACTCTCGAAATGCACGCCGACGCGATCTTGCCCGGGCAGAGCGTATTGCTCGTCGATGATCTCCTCGCCACCGGCGGGACTCTGTCCGCGTGCGCCAAACTCGTCGGTGGACGCGGCGGCACGATCATCGGATTGACGGTGCTCATCGAGATCGAGGCTCTCGGCGGGCGGGCCCGCGTGAAAGACCACGGCGATGTCCACTCGGTGATTCGCTACTGATCTCCGCGAGAGGCGAGCATGAGCAAGGACGCTCCTGACAACCCCGGCCCACCCGCAAGCGGGCTCTCGAAAGAGACTTCCGGGGCTATGGCCGCCGCCATCCGATTGATCTTTGGGTTCACGCTGGTCTCGCGTGTGCTCGGGCTCGGGCGAGAAGTACTCACGGCGCGGGTGCTGGGGGATACCGCGGTGGGCTCGGCGTTTGCAGCTGCCTTTGTTGTGCCCAACCTCTTCCGCCGGCTTTTCGGCGAGGGTGCCTTGTCCGCAGCGTTCTTGCCCGAGTACGCGAGGCTTGTGAAAGCCGACCCTGAGCTTTCGCGTCGGCTCGCCTCGCTGATTCTCGCTCTTCTCGTGCTCGTCTCAGGGAGTATCACGCTGATCGCCGAACTCGGACTTCTCGCGGTCCTGCGATTCGCAGAGCCCGGCGAGAGCGCCGCGCTATCGATCCGGCTCACCATGCTCATGCTCCCGATGATGCCGATGGTCTGCTTGACGGCAATCCTGGGAGGGATGCTCCAAGCCCACGGCAAGTTCGGCCCGCCCGCGGCGGCCCCGGTCGTTCTCAATGTTCTCATGATCGCAGGATGCGGCGTCTACTTCGTTTCACCAAAAGCCTCGGGCGAGACGGTCGCGTACTGGGTTGGTTCGGCCGCGGTCTTAGCCAGTGTTCTGCAGATTGTCTGGTCGATGGCGGCGCTGCGATCCCTAGGCGACAAGGCCCGCCTCACGCGAGATTGGCGCGTTGCCCGGGACTCGGCGATGGTCGTCGCGGCGAGGTTCGGGCCCGTCGTTGTCGGTCTAGGAGCTTTGCAACTCTCCACTGCGCTCGATCAACTCATCGCGATGTGGCCCATCTGGGTCGGTCCGACGATGTTCGGCTTTCCGGGGCCTCTCGACGAGCGCTCCAATAGCATCCTGGCCGCTGCGAGCCGATTTTACCAGTTCCCGCTCGGTGTCTTCGGGCTGGCCGTCGCGACGGCCGTGTTCCCCTTGCTCTCACGGGCGGCGAGCGATCCGCGGGAATTTGCGGTGACGTTGCGGCGCGGCGTTCGCATCAGTCTCCTCGTCGGGCTTCCCGCCGCCGTGGGCCTCATGCTCGTCGCCGATCATTTGACCCACGTCATGTTGGCCGGGGGAACGCAGGGCGGTCCAGGATACCGGCCCGACGGCGTCTTCCGTGCCGCAGGAGTGTTGACCGGATTCGCCCCGGCGGTTTGGGCGTACTCGCTCAACAACGTGCTGACTCGGGCGTTCTACGCGCGAGGCGACACCCGAACCCCGATGGTGGTTTCCCTTTTCAGTGTGGGGCTCAACCTCGCGTTGACTCTCGTGCTGATCTGGCCTTTGGGGGAAGCGGGCATGGCCTGGGCCGCCGCAGGCAGCGCGACGTTTCAGTTCCTGCTGCTCCACACGTTGCTGCGGCGGCGGCAAGGGGTGGTCGCCTTCGACGACGAGACAGCCCGAGGGTGCCTCGGCATCGCGATGTGTACAGCGGTGATGGCGGGAGTGCTCATCGCCGCCAGGTTCGCGATGCCCACGCCTCTCGGTTGGTGGGGATGGGCGTGGCAGACCGGGGTACTGATCGTCGCGGGCGGCGGAACGTTTGCCGTGGTCGCGCTCGCCCGGCGATTGCCCGAACTTCGTTGGTTGACGCAGCGGGGGCCCACGGGTGGCGCGGGCGCGTACCTCAGCGAATAGGACCGCGTACAGTGTCAGTCATGCAGAGGAACGTGGACACTCTTGAAGCCGTTCGAACCCGAGGAATTGCCGCGATGGTCGGACTCTGTGGCCTCGCACTCAGCGGATGCAACACCGTGGAAGGCGTGGGGCAGGACATCCAAGCCGCCGCTTCGGCGACGAGGGATGCCCTTTCATCGGACTCGCCCGCTGAGCAGCCAAAGACGCACTCGACCAACGACGGCGCGAAGCCCGGGCGGTAATGTGGCCATCGATCTTCACGGAAAGCCGATCGTCATCACGGGCGCCAGCAGCGGCATCGGTCGCGAGTTGGCGATCCAGTGCGCTCGCGCGGGGATGCCCGTCGCGGTGGGGGCCCGCCGACTCGATCGGATCCAAGCCCTTGTTCGTGAAATTATCTCATTGGGAGGCCGTGCGATCGCCGTCGCGTGCGATGTCGACAAACCGGCGGATTCGGTGACGCTGATCGACCGTTGCGTGGAGGAATTCGGCTCGGTGTACGCCGTAGTGGCCAACGCCGGGTTCGGGCTCGAGGGCGGCGTACTCGATGTTACCGACGAGCAGTATCACTCCATCTTCAGGACCAATTTCTTCGGGACGCTCGCGTTGATACGCCCCGGTGTGGCCTCCATGCAGAAGCACGGGGCAGGCGTCGGGCACGTCATCATTAACAGCTCGTGCGTCTCCAAAATGGGCATCCCCAATCACTCGGCCTATTCGGCAAGCAAGGCGATGCAAGACCATATCGGAAGGGCTCTGCGTGTGGAACTCGACGGCACCGGGATCCGCGTTTCAACCGTTCACCCCATCGGTGTGGCGACCGAATTTTCCGAGACCACCGAGCGGCACTCGGGGGGCGTCCGCAAAGCAGTCCGGACCCCCGAGTCCATGAAGCAAACTCCCGAGATGGTCGCCAGACTGATCGTTGGATGCCTCCGAAAGCCCCGCGGCGAGGTTTGGACGCACACCCCAACCCGGCTGGGGATGGCCTTGCTCACCGCGTTTCCGGGGCTCTGCGATTGGTATCTCGCCCGCCGTCAACGCAAGCAGGGTCGCACCGCTCATGACCGTTCGGCGCGACCGCTTACCTAGGATCTCTCGATGACGGCACTCGTGGCATCGGTGCGGCTCGTCGCCGCGGACATCAAGGTTGCACACTCGGTGTTCGCCCTCCCATTCGCGGCGCTTGCGGCCGTGATGGCGCGCCCTTCAGCGCCGGGGTCGGTGGTGACGCAGGGTCGTTTTGCCGCTCAGATCGCGCTTGTCGTGGGGTGCATGATCGCCGCCCGAACCTGGGCAATGCTCTTCAACCGCATCGCCGACGCTTCCATCGATGCGAGGAATCCCAGAACCGCTCGCAGGGCTGTCGCGTCGGGCGCGCTTTCACGCGCCGCGGCCTGGGCTTTTGCGCTGGGGTCCGCGGGGGTGTTCGTTGCGTTGACGTCGGGTTTCGGTATGCTCACCGGTAACTGGTGGCCGGCCGTGCTCGCCTTGCCTGTGCTCGCGTGGATCGCGCTTTATTCGCTGACGAAGCGGTTCACCTGGCTCTGCCACCTGTTCCTTGGTGGTGCACTCGCGGCCTCGCCCGTGGCTGCGGCTGTCGCACTAGACCCCCAAGCGGTCGGTCTCAGCGCGTCGTGGCCTTTGGCGATCGTGCATCCGGCTGTGCCCGCGATCTGGGCACTGGCCGCTATGGTGTTGCTCTGGGTCGCCGGGTTCGACGTTATTTACGCCTTGCAAGACACCGCCGTCGATCGACGGGAAGGGCTCTTCAGCATCCCATCACGACTGGGGGTTCCCGCCGCGATCTGGATCGCGCGGTCCTTTCACGTCGCCGCATTCGGCGCTCTGGTGCTGGCTTGGAAGCTCGACCCACGACTCAACGTCGCATTTCTCGCGGCGATCGCGCTCGTCGGTGCCTTGCTCGTGATTGAGCACTGGATCGTCGCCAAACAGGGCGAACGGGGGATCGACATGGCGTTTTTCACCGTGAACGGGGTTGTGAGCGTGATTCTCGGACTTTCTGGGATTCTCGACGTCGCGTGGGGTTGAAATGGACAGAATCGGCCATGTTCCCACCGGATTCATCTTTTTCTTCGTTCTCGACTAAAGCAAACACCCTAGAGACTCCGATGAGTAGGGTGTTCACCCCCTGCTCGTGTGACTTGAATTTACCCCCGGAAGGGCGGTCGGTACGCTGAAGCGTCCGGCCGCTCATTTTTTAGACGAGCGTGAGTTGGTCGAATGCTGGGGAAACGCCGTCGGGCAGTTCTTGTGCGAACTCATCGTGCATGAGGTCGTGGGCGATATGCGTGAAATATGTTCGCCCGGCACCAACGTGCTCGGAGATGCTCAAGGCCTGGTCGGCTGTCAGGTGTGTCGGATGCTTCCTCTTTCGGAGGCAGTCCAGAACGAGCGTGGAGAGCCCTTGGAGCTTGGGCCATGTTTCGGGTGGGATGGCCGACACGTCCGTGCAATAGGCCAATGGAAGCCATGGGGCGTTCGGTGATTCTGCGGTGGCATCGATGCGGTACCCGACGATGGGTAGCTTACCGTGGAGCAGGCGCAGTGGCGTGACACGAAGCCCGTACAGATCGAATGCGGCGAGATCGGGCGACAAGCGATACGGGATAATGGTGGCGACGAAACTGTCGTTGATGTTCTTGGCCGGGTCGAAAATGTGCTGGTACACCCGTTCGAGAAACCGCATGCAGTGGTCCTCGGCGTACAGCGTGGTGGGGGACCGCTGCACCGCGTTGAACCTGCGGATTTCGTCGAGACCGAACGTGTGATCGACGTGGTTGTGTGTGAACAGGATCGCGTCGCACCGCGAGAGGCCCGCCCGCAGAGCCTGGGTGCGGAGGTCGGGACCGGCATCGAGGAGGATCGTTCTTGGGTGGCCTTTGGAGTCGGTGAATGTGACCGCCGCAGAAGCGCGCAGGCGGTCATCGCGCGGATCTGAAGACGAGCAGACGCGGCACGTGCAGCCGATGCAAGGCACGCCCGCCGAAGTCCCGGTGCCCAGGAAAGTGAATCGCATCGATGGAGGCTAGGCCTTTGGATGAGAACGTTCCGCCCGGAGTTGAGCCGGTAAACATTCAGGCGAAGGATCCCTCATGACCATCAATTGGATCATCGGTCTCTGTGTGGCGTTTGCGGTCGGCTTTGGGTGTCGGTGGTTCGACGTGCCCGCTCCGGCCCCACCGATGTGGCAGGGGGCTCTGCTGGTGGTCGCTATGACTCTGGGGTATTCGGCGGCGGGGCGGGTCAAGGCGGCCGACGTGCCCCCCGCCATCACCGATTCATCGGGTCGGCGGCCGGGCTGAGCGATTCGGCGGCGGCGGTCCCGGCGACAAACCCGCTGGCCCAAGCCCATTGAAAGTTGAACCCGCCGATGCGGCCGTCCACGTCGCAGATCTCCCCGCACAGGTACAGCCCGGGGCAGACGCGGCTTTCCATGGTCTCCAGGTGCAATTCGCCCAGCGGCACGCCCCCTGCGGTGACTTCGGCGTACGTGAACCCGCGGTCGCCTGTGACCGGCGCGGGGGTCTCGACGATCATCTGCGCCAGATTTTTGCGGTTGTCGCGGGCGATGGTGTGCCCTTGCACCGACGGATCGACGCCGGCGGCACGGCAGATCGCCTCGGCGAGCCGATCCGGGAGCCCCGATTCTCGCAGATACCGCCCGGGGCTCACGCGGCCCAGTTGTTGCAAGTCGGCATCGACGGCTTCGAGCGTCTTGCCCGGGAGCCAGTTGAGCGTGAGCCGGGCTCCCTTGTCGTCGTCGCGGGCGGCGGTAAGGTATCGGGACATGTCCAACGGCGCGGGGCCCGAAAGCCCGAAGTGCGTCAGCAGCGTTGAATTCGTGAAATGCCTGAGTTTTTTTCCCGTTCCCGAGCGAAGATCGATCGTGGCGTTGATCGTGACCCCCGAGAGCGAACAGATCCAGTGATCTTTGGGGAGCGTCAGCGGCACCAGGGCCGGGAACACCCGCGGCGTGATGGTGTGCCCAAGGGATTTGGCTAGGGCGTACCCGCCGCCGTCGGAGCCGGTCTTGGGCAGAGCCATCCCACCGGTTGCAAGGACGAGCCGGTGGGCGCGAACGGGCTCAGCGGGCATAACGCCTTCGGCCGGTTCGACGATGAATTGGTCGCCCTCACGGCGTACTGAACCGACTCGCCACGGATGGCGGAGCGTGACGCGGGCAGCGTTGGCGGCCTCGAGCAGGGCGCTGAGCACGGTATGGGCGTCGTCAGTAGTGGGGAAGAGCTTGCCCGTGTCTTCGCGTTTGAGTTCGACGCCCATCTCGCGGAAAAACTCGACGGTCTGCGGGACGTCGAATCGGCGAAGGACTTTCTTGATGGCGTTTCGGCTGCTACCCGCGTATTGGGTCTCGTCCACGGCATGGTGGGTGACGTTGCAGCGCCCGCCGCCGGCGACGAGGACTTTGGCCCCGAGCTTCTTGGCCCCGTCGAGCGTGATGATCGTCGCGGGCGTGCCCGCCGCGTTCGCGGCGCGTCCGGCCCAGATCGAGGCAAAGAGCCCCGCGGCCCCGGCCCCGATGATCGCGATGTCGGCAGCAGCTTCCACGCCCAGAGTATTCCGGGCCGCAGGAAAAACAAAGTCGCCCGGGTGACCGACGATGGTCATCCCGGGCGTGGGACTCAGAGGCGGAAGAGTGTGTGTGCCGATGAGTCGTGCGAGCGAGTCGCCGGCGGGCACAGTGAGCCCGAGCGGCGCGAGAACGGATCAGTCGTACTGGCCGGTGGTCGCGGGAGCCTCGACCGCGCGGAGCCTGAGGGTGGTTTCCATGCGGAAGTTGGACTGCGTGGTGCGGCGTTCGGCGTGGAAGATCTTGAGGCGGTAGGGCTGCCCGCTGACGAGCCAGGTGAGGCGGTCGAGGTCGAGGTATTGCTCTTTCTTCGAGTGCAGCCCGCCCAGGTCGATGACGAGTTTGTTGTCGATGAAGACCCAGACGTCGTCGTCACCGGTGAACTTGAAGACCTGCCCGGTGCCGCGCTGATACTCGAACTCGGTGGAGATCTCGGTGGTAAAGTGGAAGTTGTGCCCGGTGCTGCCGTAATTCCCGTAGAGCTCACCATCGATGGGGAAGAAACCACCGCGGGAGGCGTAGGGGGCGTCAACAGCCGAGTCGAAGACGTAGCGGTTGGTGTTCACGATACGATTGAGCGTGAGCGGGACGGTCTTGGAGACGTTTGTTCCGGCGACGTCGCGATACCACTGGTTAAAGCTCGCCTCGGAGGCGAAACCGTTGGTGGTGGGGCCAGCCACGAGGACGCCCACGCGGTCGCCTCGAGAAGTATCGACCATCGCGGGGTTGATCGGACGGGCTGCCGAGTCGCGGAATTCCGTGCTGATGGTGCGGCCTCGCAGGCTGAGCATTTCGGGCTTGCCCTCACTCCCGAGGGTGTCCTTCACAAGCCCGACCGTGGTGCCCCCGGTGAAGGCCTGGAAGTCGGGGTGGCCACCGACGGCTTCCTTGGCCTTGAAGTCGCGGATGACGGCATCGATCGACAGCGTCGAGGGGAGGTTGGAATAGGGGTCGGTGGTGCCGGTGGCCGTGGCCAGACCGGCGGAGACGGCAACCAGTGCAGCCAGGCCGATCATCCCCTTGCTTGCGTTCGTGTAGCGTTGAGAACCCATCGTTGAGACTCCTTGCAAATCGTTGCGCCCCGCCCATTCACACGCGGCCTGCCTTCCGCCGACAGGCTTTGCGGTTCGCTCGCACCAGAACCATCCGATTCGGGCGAGCCCCGTGCAAGTTGTTGCGGAGAAAATTCGCAGTCAAGGTTCGTCTGTAGCGGCCAGGTGCTTGGCGTCCCAACGAACAACGCCCGGAGCGGCCCCGGGCGTTATTCGTTGAATAGTGATCGAGTCGCCGTGGTTAGTCGTGCAAGCCTGTCGTCGCAGGGGGCGTGACGCTGCGCAGGTTGAGTGTGGTCTCGATCATGAAGTTCGACTGGGTGCGGTGACGCTCGGCAAAGAAGAATTTCAACGAGTACGTCTTTCCGTCGGCGAGCCAGGCGAGGCGGTCAAGGTCGATGACCTGATCGACCGCGCCGTGAACGCCCCCGATGTCGATCACGAGCTTGTTGTCGATGAACACCCACACATCGTCGTCGCCTGTGAAGCGGAAGATCTGCCCCTTGCCCGCTTCAAACTTGAATTCGGTGGAGAGTTCGTAGGTGAAGTGGTAATTGGTGCCGGCCAGCCCTCCTCCGCCGGAATTCCCGTACAGCTCGCCGTTGATGGGGAAGAACCCGCCCCGTTTGGCGTACGTGGAGTCCGTGCGGTCTGAGAAGGTGTATGTGTTCGTGCCCGATTTGCGTTGAAGGGTGATGGCTACGGGCTTGGACTGGTTGACCCCGGGTACGTCTCGGAACCATTGCCGGAGCCCGGCTTCGCCCGTAACAGCCCCCGACGCGGTGGATGACAGGTTTCCCTGACGATCGCCCGGGCGGGAGGCGATGTAGCTCTTCGTCGGCGAGATCGAACGACCCTGCGCGTCGCGAAACTGTGAGCCAACCTTCGTGCCCGAAGATTTGAACCGGGGCTTCCCGTCGGCGTCGAGATCATCGGCGACGATGTTGGCGTACTGACCGAATCCGCCGGTGGGGGCCCGCTCGAAGTCCGGGTGTCCCCCGGGAGCCGTCCGCTCTCGGAAGTCCCGGGCGGTGCCGGTGAGGACGATCTCACCCGGAAGGGCGGCAAAGGGATCACTCCCTCCGTCCGCTGGGGTCGAACCGGTGAGGACAACCAAAGGAGCCAGACCCGCGACAACGGCGACCCGGCTCGGCACACTTCGAAAGAGACGCATCATGAGGAAAGACTCCGCGCTTGCCGGTAAGAAACCCGGCTGGAGCTAAGGTCCAATTCGTGCGGGCCAAGAGCAAGCCAAACATCAAATGAACAGACCCGTCCGATCGGCCTGTGGGGTTTGTGCGGGGTGTGCCGGGGCGCTGGGATGGGCGGGGCCAAAAAGCAGGCCGCCCGGATCGCGGCGGAAGCGACCCGGGCGGGGGACGTGTCGCGGCAGTACACCACGACGTGCGCGGAGGTCCCAGATCGGGAGGCCGACTCGGCCCTTCGTCCGCCAGAAGGGGCGAAGGGTCGATCGGAGGTGGTGGTGGGGGTCTCTCTCTCCTCCCTGCGGGCGGCTTTCGCCAAACCCCGCCGGAATTCCACATCACCACGATCCTCTGCCGACCCCACCACTGTGCCATTCAACCGGGCTCGGTGCCAGTCTCCGAGGCCAAGGAGAGGTTGGGCGGGCTCGGATGTAACGACTTTTCCGGCTCTTCGAGCTTGGAATGCCCGCCGTCCGATGTATGATCGGACCAACGCCGATGGACCGGCGATTCACCCCGAGCAGGACGTACACCATGGAAACATTCGTGATCGAAGGCGGCCGGCGACTCACGGGCCGGGTTCGTGTCAACGGGAGCAAAAACGCCGCGTTGCCTCTGGCGGCGACCGTGTTGCTCACCGACGAGGAAGTCACACTGCGGGGTGTCCCCGAGCTGGCGGACCTCAAAAACATGTACCGGCTGCTCAGTGAGCTGGGGTGCGATCGTTTGAGCGAGCCCCCGACGGGCGAGCCCGGGGTCATCAAGTTCCGCGCGGATCCAAAGGGCAACAGCCACGCCAGGTACGACATCGTCAAGACCATGCGTGCGAGCATCTGCACCCTTGGGCCGATGTTGGCCCGCCGCGGGTACGCACGAGTGAGCATGCCCGGGGGGTGCTCGATCGGAGACCGCCCCGTCGACCTGCACGTCCGCGGGATGCAAGCCCTGGGGGCCGAGATCACCCTCGACGGCGGGGACATCATCGCCAAAGCCCCCGCCGGCGGGCTCCGCGGGTCCACGATGTTCCTCGGTGGAGCGTTCGGCTCGACCGTGCTGGGGACTGCCAACGTCATGTCCGCGGCCACATTGGCCAAGGGCGTCACCATCATCGAGTCCGCCGCGTGCGAGCCCGAGATCGTTGACCTGGCAAACATGCTCAACGCCATGGGGGCCCGCGTGCGCGGGGCGGGCTCGCCCCGTGTTATCATCGAGGGCGTCAAAGAACTCTCGGGGACTGACTACACCGTGATGCCCGACCGGATCGAGGCCGGGACGTTTGTGCTTGCCGCTGCCATCACCAACGGCGACGTCATCGTCGAGAATTGTCCGATCGATTCGCTCTTGTGTTTCATCGACAAACTCTCGGCGATGGGGATCCACGTCACGCCGGTGCCCAGCGCTCCGGGCGTCCCGGCGGGGGTTGATCCGCTTCGTGCCTGCGTCCGCGTGACGTGCGACCGGACTCTCAAACCCGTCGAGGTCACGACGCAGCCCCATCCCGGATTCCCGACGGACCTACAGGCCCAGCTCATGGCCACGCTCACCCTGGCCGACGGGAACAGCGTCATCACCGAGCGGATCTTCCCGGAGCGATTCCTGCACGTTGCCGAGCTTTCTCGCATGGGCGCCAAGCTGTACCGGCAGGGGCCCACGGTCATCATCTCGGGCGTCAAGAAACTCATCGGGGCTCCCGTCATGGCCAGCGACCTCCGCGCGTCGGCGTGCCTGGTCATGGCGGGGCTGGCCGCCGAGGGGACCACCATCATCCACCGCGTTTACCATCTCGACCGCGGGTACGAGCGCATGGAAGACCGGCTCAAATGCCTCGGCGCTTCTATCCAACGCATCGACGATAAGGACTTGCCCAAGTCGTCGCAGCTCTCCGAGGGCTGATCCCTTCTCCCCGCCGCAACGCAGCCCAACTCCATGGCCACGAGCACCACAGCAGCGAAGACCGAATCTGCCACGTCGGCGGAGCGGCTTCGCACGCTCGCGGTAACGTTCGGGCTCAGCGCTGTTTCCTGGGGCTTGTTCGGCCTCGCGCTCGACCCGATCAACCTCTGGTGGCTGTCCTTTTTCGCGTATGTCCCTTTGTTCCTGGCCGCGAGGCGTGCCGGGCAGGCGGGCGACGGCGGGTGGCCCTCTGCTGCCGGAGCCACCCTCGGTGCGCTCCCATTCTGGCTCTTTCAGCAGCGATGGATCGCAGATATTTCCGCGGCCGGCTTTGTTCCCTTCGCCGTGTACCTCTCCGCGTACTCGGGGCTTTTCGTCTGGATCACGGGTTCAGCCCGACGGCGCTTCCCGCGTGTGCCGTGGTGGTTCTCGGCGATCATCGTGTGGGTCGGGCTCGAGACTCTCCGGGCGGACCTGGTCTTTGACGGCTACCCCTGGTACCTCGCCGCCCAGCCCTTGATCGAATCATCCTGGGCGTCCGCACTGGGTGCGTGGGTGGGCCTGTCGGGAGTCTCCGCCGTCATTGTCAGTATCTCCGCAACGTCGGCTCATGCGATCGCGGGGTCTTGGAAGCCCGCTGCCTTGACCGTCGCGGTCGCAGCAACGCTCTTGGGTGCTGCGGCCGCGTCCCGTCCCGCGGGCAATGGCACCCCGCTTGTCACCATCGCGGCAGTCCAGACCAATGTGCCTCAGAGCAACAAGCTCAGGTCCAGCACCGAGGATTTGGTTCGCCAACACGCCGACCTCATGGACCTCACACGGATCGCAGCACAAGCCAATCCCGATGTGATCGTGTGGCCCGAAACCATGAGGCCCGGGCAGGCGTTCACGCCCGAGCAGAGACTCGTCGCCGACGAAGCAGGCGTTGGGCACGTGTGGGATTCACCGAGCGGCCGGGTCTTTCTGCCCGATACTCGATTCGCCGTCGAACTCCTCGAATTGAATCGAGAGCTCGGGATCCCCATGCTCGTGGGCGAGGATTACGCAGAGAATCTCAGGTTCACGCGGCGCGACGACGGAAGGATCGAGGTCGGATACGACGCGAGGTTCAACAGCGTTTTCATGGTCGATCGCGGTGAAGTTCTGCCCGGACGCTACGACAAGCTCTTCCGAACGCCCTTCGGCGAAACCATGCCCTGGATCCGTGCGTTCCCAGCGATCGAATCCAAGCTCCTCGCGCTCGCCGCAGGCGGGCTCAAACTGGACCTTGCCGCTGGCCAAGGGCCTGTTGCATTCACGCTTTCCTCTGGAACCCGCCTGGCAACTCCCATCTGCTTCGAAGTGACGGTCCCAAGCGTGTGCCGGCAGCTCGTGGTCGGGCCTGACGGCCGGCGTCGAGCGGACATGCTCGTCAACGTCACCAACGACGGGTGGTTCGGCCCGAACGCGGTCGGCAAGTCGCATCACGCGCAGTTGGCCCGGTGGAGATGTGTCGAGTTGGCGGTTCCTCTGGTCCGAGCCGCGAACAGCGGGATCTCGTCCGCGGCCGATAGCCGGGGGGTTCCGCTGGGGGGGCGGCAGTGGACGTCCGCCTCGGGTTGGACCGAAGTTCCCGTGCTCAAACTCGCCTCAAATACCGCGGGAGTGGTCGTTTGTACGGTCCCACGCCCCGGCGAGCCGACCCTTTATGGCCGCACGGGAAACCTGCTCGGCCCCGCTGGCGTAGGAGGGCTTTCGGCGCTCGTGTTGATTCTGCTCTGGTCAAGGTTCTCGAAGCGATAGGATCTCCTCATGCAAACTCTCCGTCATGCCAGTCTTCTCGTCCTTCTTGCAGGCTCGCTCGTCGGGTGCAGCACACGAACGGCACTGAAAGACCCGGGTACCGGATCTCCCGTTGCCCAACGGTCCTCGATGACCGTTCGAGATGTCGAGCCGCTCGGGGCCGACGCGACCCGTGCCCAGGCCGCCAAGCCCGCAACGCGTCCCAATGCGGTTCCCCCTGCTCAACCGGCCGGGCGTGAAGCCGCCATCGGCCTCGAAGGCGAATCCGAGACCAAGCCCACGACCTCGCAGCCCAAGCCTCTGCCGGTCGCCGCGCCGGCTAAGGCCGCAGCTCCCACCCGTGAACCCGCTGTCGAGCTCGACTCCACGATTCCGAGTCGGCCGCCTCAGAACCCCAGCCAGCCAGCGGCCGCACCGACAACGCCCCCGGCCAAGCCCGTCGATGCCCCCCCTGTGGTCAAAACCAAAGCCACGACCATGGAAGAGCTCCGCGAGCTCGCGATCTCCGTCGTGCTCCGGGCTGCAGCCAGCGACGACCCCTCGCTTCGGGCCAATGCGATCGAGGCGTCCGGGCTCGCCCCCCGTCGGCTTTCGCAGGCGATCACCGCTGGTCTTGCCGACCGCAACGAGGGCGTGCAAGCAGTCGCGGCGATGACGGTCGGTCGTCACAAGCTCATCGACTTTCTTCCCCGGATCAGGCCGCTGCTCGACAGCACTTCACCCTATGTCTCCAGTGCCGCGGTGATGGCGGTAAACAAGTGCGACGACAAGGCCGGCGACGATCGTCTCTCGAAGCTCGCCGAGCATCTCTGGACCAGCACCTCTCCCAAGCTGCGTTCCCATGTCGCGTACGTGGTTGGCGAGTTGGGGAACACGTCGGCGCTCCCGATGTTGCGGCAGGCGGCATCTCTCAAAATGCCAAGCGCCACACCCATCGAGACCGGGATCATGCTGCTCCAGTTTTCCGAGGCGATGTACAAACTCGGGGACGCCGAACAGATCGATAGCATCCGAGCCGCCCTGTACCCGGCGGCACCGGAAGATCTCGAATCCGCCGCGGTCGCCGCACAGATCCTCGGAGAGCTCCGCGACCGCAAACCCATGGACCAGATGGTGGTGTTGACCACCAGCCGTGATTCCGCCGGACAGCCTTATCCCGCAGAAGTGCGCATGGCCATGGCCGGAGCACTGGCCAAGCTTGGCCTCGACCGCGGGGGGTTCATTGCCGACGAATTCGCGTCCTCGCCTGATCTCCTTCTTCGCACGCAGGCCGCCGGGGTCTACGGCGATACCGGCCGCCGTGAGCACCTCTCGAAGCTCGCCGTGCTGATCGATGACGAGGACGAGATGGTGCGGCTGTCGGCAGCGGCCGCCGTGCTGAAGATCGCCAACCGCGTCGAGACGGGCAAGTGATCGGTCGACCGGCGATGACGTGGATTCCGAAATAGGATTTTGATAGGGGGGCAATGTTCGAGCGGCGCGTGCAACGGACCGAGAGACCCGCTATACTGCGACCTTTCCGGGAACCGTACCGGAACCTGAAGGCGAAGACATGAGTCCAAGGACGTCATGGGGTCGCTGCGGGGGGGATGAGGGATGTGTTAGGATTGGGCATGGTGCCGGTCGTGCGAGTCTCGGCCGGTATCTGAGTCGGATGTTGTCGAAGTTGAGGAGTCCCCCGTGCACGTCGTGACCAAGATTTTTGTGATCTTCGCGACCATCTTGAGCGTGTTCCTTTCCGCTCTGGTGATCTCGTACTCGTCGAACGCCAGCAAGATTGCTGACGAATACCAGGCCGAAGTGGCCCGGCGCGTTGCCGCTGAGTCGTCCAAGGCCGCCGAGGCGATCGATGCCGCGACGCAGCTCAAGAACGAGCAGCGGAAGGCGGATCTTGCCGATCGCACGGTCGCCGAACTCCGCGAGAGCAACCGCAAGCTTCTCGACCAGTTCCAGGCGGCTCTTCAGGCGCAGCGTGAACTGCAGGTTTCGTCCGACCGTAACGGGGCGCTTGCTCAGCAGCTTGGGAGCACGAACAAGACGCAGACGGACCTGATCATGGCTCTTCGTTCCGACGCCGACGAAAGCCGCAAATCACAGATCGATTCGAGCCGTCGCAACGCGGAACTTGAAAAGGCTCTCGCCGACCTCCGCCGCAGCTTTGAAGCGACCGAGAACGAGAAGAAGCTTGTGCGCGAGCAGCTCGCCGAGGCCAAGAACCAGCTCGACGCACTCCGCGCTTCGGGCGCGGCCGGGCTCACTTCAGGCAAAGCAAGCGAGCCCTTCGCCTATACAGGCCCGAATATCGCGGGCAAGATCGAGGAACTCTCGACCGACACGGCGAGCGGATCAGCCTTGGCCAGGATTTCGGTTGGCAGCGCCGACAACATCCGCGACAACATGAAGCTCGCCATCCGCCGCGGCGACGAGTTCATCGGTAACCTCGTCATCGTCAAGACCGATCTCCGTTTCGCCATCGGCCGCATCGACCTCTTGGGCCGTCAGGTCAGCCTCCAGGTCGGCGACACCGTTCAGAGCGACCTTACCAAGTAACCAAAGTCCTTGTGAGCGGCGTAGGTCCTCTGATTTCCGGCGGTATGGCTGCACTTCAGTGATCTTCGCGGAGGCTAGCACGATGAGTCAGTTTGGAATGCAAATGCCCGGTGGGCGGGCCAAGCGGGGCAATTCGCTCGATATCTTCACCGCGATGGCCGCAATGGCCTGCGTATGCTTGGGCGTGGCGTGCGCGATCGCTTTCGTCGCCGCGGGCAAAGTCTCTCCAGACGGCAGCCCATTCACCCTGCAGGACAGCAAGAAGATCCAGTTCAAGAAGTAGTGCTACGCCGAAGACCGACAGGCTATTCGGCGGAGAATTCGCTTCGCAATCGAGTCGTAAAGCTTGGCCCTTTCGACTTGAAACCCGCGATGAACCGGCTATCTTTACCCCTGTCAAGACGCGGGTTCACCTCTCGTCAGGACAGGAATCAGAACCGAGAACGAGCCGTTGATCGCGGAATATTCTCGGGCAGTTTGACAAGTCGGGGCGGTAGCTCAATTGGTTAGAGTACCGGACTGTCGATTCGGTGGTTGCGGGTTCGAGTCCCGTCCGCCTCGCTTGAAAGCGGCCCTTGTCAAAGGGCCGTTTTTCATTTTTCTCCAAACAACGGACATCGACTCATCCGCGATCTGAGCCTGTGTGCTTGAGCCACCAGCAGTTCAGATCCCGCCGATCCACCGCGGGAACGCGGTATGCATCAAGAATCGAGAGCGCACTCAACGCTTGAACCCCTCCACGGGTGCGAAGTCGATGTGCCGGTGCGGGCAGGTTCAGCAGGTCCTTCGCGGACAGCTTCAAGGCACTCGGGCACAACGCAGAGCCGGCGTGCCGCTGGTACGCGATCGCCGTGAGCAAAGGAGACGACAACAGTGCGACCAACTCATCAAGAGACACCCCTTGCCTCGGCGTCATCGTGATGATGGGCACCGACGGGAGCCATTCACCACGCACATCCGCGAAGCACTCGATTGTGCGCGTCTGCGTCGCGATGAGCACCTTGGGCACCAGCCGCAATCGAGCCCACCCAGCGATGCTGGGGGGCAATCGATCCAGCCGAACCGTTGGGCGGATCCATGCCCGCTTGTGGATCCTGCAGCCGCGTTGTCCCCACAAGTTGCATCCGGGCGCGATCAATCCCGAAGTGAGTAGGCCTGGACGCTCAGGCCCGGGTTGTTCGTGCTCTGGGGCTTCTTCGATGCATCCTTGGAGCCCGTAGTACTGGTCTCTGAAATCCGCTGTGGCCTCGGCGAGGTCCGCCAGTGTGCCACGTGACTCGAAGCGAGGCGTCGGAACGCCCAGAGCCTCGGCCAGCAGCGGGCTCCACGTCGGTAGCGCCGCCATGTCTTGCGGCTTCCACCGCGATTCGGTTGATCTCCCCGCGTCGGGGCCAAGCCTGCGGGCGATGGGTTTGCGGCCCTTCCCTCCCACGACGCACAGCGGGGCGCACGTGTGCACGCCTACCCCAGGGAACGCGTGTTCTTCGCAGATCCAGACCGAAGCCAGCGTTGCTCGGCGGCACAGTTCCGCTCGGACGGGGCCCGAGCCCGAAGCGGAGAGCAACGACATCGGCTGAACCAGACACACGCGGCCCCCACGGCGGGCGAGTCTCAGCGACAGAAGCAAAAATGTGGAGGCCTCGTCGGCATACCCCTTGAGGATGCCGCCAGACCACGCCGAGAGTCTCGAAGCTCGCACCCGGGTCGTCGCTGTCTCGGTCTTGAGCTGCCCGAGAAACGGCGGATTTCCGACGATGGCATCGAATCCTCCCGCTCCCCCTTCCCCGAAGACGCCCGGGAACGTAGCGTCCCACGAAAAGCCGACTCGTGGCCTGGAAGTACCGGGTGGAGAAAGTGTCGAGTCACCGACAGCGATCCCGGCCGCGACCTCGGCGATCGTCCGCGATGGGTCGCCCGCGAGCTTCCACAGTGAGAAGGCGCACAGTTCAGCGGCGCACGGGTCGAGATCCACTCCGAAGATGCTCGATGCGATCGCTGTAGCACGCTGAGATGGGGGAGTGCGATCGATCAGGCGGTGGGCGGCCTCGACCAGAAAGCGCCCAGTGCCGCACGCGGGGTCGCACACGATTCGTGTGCGAGGGCTCATCGCGTCGTCGAGAATGCTCCGCACGATCGAGAGCGGCGTGTAGTACGCTCCTCGTCGTTTGCGATCGCTCTCGGCGAGAAGCAATTCGTACGCCGTCGATAGCTCGTCGGGGCTGGGACTTGGGAGTTCCTCGGCCAGTCGGACGAGCGCAACCCGTAACTTCTCAGGATCGGTCACCCGAAGCGTGAGCGGCTCCCAGGGCATTCCCCGTGACCCGCCGCCGAATGATTGCAGGCACGCCGTGAGCTTTGGGGCGAGCTGAGAAGCGCGAGACTTCGCCAGGATTCGGTGGAGGTCGTTCCCGAGCGGCGAGTTCGATGAGTGGAGCATCGCCACGCGGAGCGCGAGCCGAAGCGGAGTTCTCCCAGAGCGTTCGCGCGCGTTAGGTCCGCACGCGAACGCGATCGCAACGCAAGCTGCGCGGAGCGGCATGAGAGCCGAGTTGCCGATGGCCTCGGTCATGCCGTCTCGGTGCCGTGTGGCACAGGCGTTGCCGCACGCTCGGCTCGAGCGGGAAGCCAGATGGTGAAGGCGGTCCCTCTCGACCGTTCGCTGTGAACATCGATCCGCCCGCCGTGGGCCTCGATGAGACGCTTTGATGTCGGGAGACCCAACCCAGATCCGCCGGCCTTGGTCGTGAAGTACGGCTGGAACATTTTGGCCAGAACCTCCGGTGCCATCCCGGGGCCGGTGTCGATCACCGTCACGGTGGCCCACGGCTCGCGAGCGGCGTCGGGTTGCACGCGCGTGCGAACGAAGATCTCACCGCCGCCAGCCTGATGCTGCATCGCCTGAACTGCATTGAGCAGCAGGTTGAGCAGCGCCTGCTTGAGAACCGCAGGATCGGCAAAGACCGGGACGGGAGTGGGGGAGAGGTCCGAGCGGAGCCGGATCCCTGCCTGAGCGGCCTGAGGAAGAAAGAAGTCGATCAGCTCATCCACGACTTCGGAGAGTTCGCACGGGCGACGTTCGAGCTTGATCCCACCCGCATACTCCAGGAAATCAGTGAGGATACCTCGGAGGCGATCGGCCTCTCGCTTCAGTGAATCCACTCGGCGAGAGAGCCCGCCCTTGGTATCGGCGTCGGCCTCGAGCTCTCCGATCCCCTCAGCAAGCAATTGAGCGTTGAGCCCGATGGTCGAAAGCGGATTCTTGATCTCGTGCGCCAGGCCTCCGGTCATCGCGCCCGCGTCGGCGAGCCGTTCGGCAGCTCGGGCCCGCCTCTCGGCGTCGCGGATCTTGATGATCGCTCGCCGCACGACACCACGCCACACCAGCGATGCTGAGAGCGCACCAACCGCCACGCCGCCCGCGAGTGAGAGAAGCCACGTCACGCCATCACTGTAGAACACCATGGGTCCCCGGCTTCAGGCACGGACTAGAGCCGTGGGGTGCGCGAGTATCCCCTACGAGGTGGGACCACCACTTCGACGGCATCCATGCGCCGGATCCGAGTCGCTTTCCAACCTTTGTCCGTGTTCACAGCGTCATAAATCACCGTCGAAGAATCCTTGAGCACACGGAACCCCTCGCCCTCGATGGTGGTGTAATGGGCGAACACGTCTTGCCCTTCCGGGCCAACGATAAAGCCGAAGCCTTTGCGCGGGTCGAACCACTTAATCAACCCTTGGGCGCCCGTGATCTGAGATGATGTGACAACAGCATCGGGGCCGATCGGGATCGGAGAGACCATTGCCCCTGTATCCGGGGGAAGATTGGTGGTCGGTGAAGGAAGCTTGATTTCGACGCGAGTCGAAGCGATGTGCGGTGGCGCGGGAGTCTGCCGCGAATAACTTGCGGCCGATTCGTCTCTGGCGTCACGAGAATCCGAGAATTCATCCGGCCGACTGCTCATGAGAGCCCCCGAAAAAAAATCGGGAAGCCACCCGCAAGCCTCACGCGATCATTCCACGAGGCCCGCGCCGGCTCAAACCGTCTACCTCTCTCTTCCCTCCGCGCCGAAACTCCGTCGGCAGACCGGCGTGTCTGCGTGTCCGACGGCACGTCAGTTGCCTAGATTATCAGACTCTGGTGGTTGTTGCAACCGATAATTGGTTATCCACATTTGCGTACAGAATGCAAACAAAAAGCGGCGGATGAACCGCCGCTTTAAGTCGCTTGAGATGTGGAAAGGTCAGACGGGCGCGGGTGCGTTGCCGCCAGCGGCCGCGCCGGACGCCTTTTTCTCGTCGAGGAGCACGGCCTTGCGGCTGAGCTTGATGCGGCCCTGATCGTCGACGTTGATGACCTTGACTTTGACCATGTCGCCCATCTTGACGACATCGGCAACAGACTTGACAAAGCCGTCAGCGAGTTCGGAGATATGGCACATGCCGTCGGTGCCCGGGGCGAGCTCGACGAACGCGCCAAAGTCCTTCATCGAGACGATCTTGCCGGTGTAGATCTGGCCCACGCGAACTTCTTCGCACAGGGCTTCGATCTCGGCCTTGGCTCCGGCGAGCCCTTCGGCGTTGGGGCTGGCAACCTGGACTTTGCCATCATCTGAGACATCGATGGTGACCTGCCAGCGGTCCTGCATCCCGCGGATCATCTTGCCGCCGGGGCCGATGAGTTTGCCGATCTTCTCGGGATCGATCTGGATGGTGACCATGCGCGGGGCGTAGGGGCTGGTGTCGGGGCGTGGCTTGGCGATGATGCCTTCCATGGTGTCGATGATCTCGAGACGGCCCTTTTTCGCCTGAGCGAAGATGACCTTGACCTGGTCGAGGGTGAGCCCGCGTGCCTTGAGGTCGAGCTGGATGCCGGTGATGCCCTCGCGGGTGCCGGAGACTTTGAAGTCCATGTCGCCGAAGAAGTCTTCTTCGCCGATGATGTCGGTGACGAAGAGTTCCTTGGTGTTGTCATCGTTTGAGAAGCGACCGACAGAGATGCCCGCGCAGGTAGCCTTGATGGGGACGCCGGCGTCCATGAGGGCGAGGCACCCGCCGCAGACCGAGGCCATCGACGACGAGCCGTTGGATTCGGTGATGTCGGAGACGACGCGGATGGTGTAGGGGAATTCTTCTGGGCTGGGGAGGATGGCAAGCAGCGAACGCTCGGCGAGCGCGCCGTGCCCGATCTCGCGGCGACCCGGGGCCGACACACGCTTCACCTCGCCCGTCGACAGGGGCGGGAAGTTGTAGTGGAGAGTGAACTTTTTGGTGTATTCGGGGAGAAGCCCGTCGATGATCTGCTCGTCTTTGCCCGAGCCGAGCGTGACCGAGCAGAGGCTCTGGGTCTCGCCGCGCTGGAAGAACGCCGACCCGTGAGTGCGTTGGAAGACGCCGACGTTGCCGATGATCTTGCGGATCTCGGTGGCTCCGCGGCCGTCGGCGCGGAGGCCTTGCTCGACGATGAGGCGGCGTGTCACCTTCTCTTCGAGGCGTTTGAAGGCTTCCTTGGCCTGCGAACGGGCCTTGACGCTGTCGGCGTACTGGGCGTACGTCCCATCGCTCTTGAGGGCGAAGTTCTTGTCGAGGGTCGCTTTGCGGAGCGCATCGACTTTGTCGTTGCGCTCTTTCTTGCTCTTAATCTGCCGGGCCGCGGTCATGTCCTTCTCGCAGAGCGAGGCGATCTTGGCGGTGATCTCGGCCGAGGGGAGCAGAAGCTCGCCGGCGACCTTGTCCTGTCCGACTTTGGCGACCATTTCGTTGATGAGGTCGAGGATGAGGTTGACCTGCCCGACGCCGAACTTGAGCGAATCGTGAACGACGTCTTCGGAAAGCTCTGCCGCACCGACTTCGATCATGTTGAGCCCGTCCTTGTGCCCCGAAAGAACGAGGTCAAGATCGGAATAATCAAGCTGGGTGACGGTGGGGTTGACGACGAACTGAGGGCCGTCGTCGGTGTGGATGCGGGCGACACGGATCGTCGCGATCGGTCCCTCGAAGGGGATGTTCGAGATGGCCAGCGCGGCGGAGGCTGCGGTGCCCGCCAGCACGTCGCTGTCGTTCTCGCCGTCGTGGCTCATCACAAAGGTCTGGATGAGGACTTCATCGACGAACCCGTCGGGGAACAGCGGCCTGATCGGGCGATCGATCATCCGCATGGTGAGGATTTCCTTCTCGCTCGGGGGCCCTTCACGCTTCTTGAACCCGCCCGGGAACTTGCCGGCAGCAGAGGTCTTCTCGCGATAGTCGACGGTCAGCGGGAAGAAGTCGAGCCCTTCACGCGGCGGGGCCCGCAGGACGGAGGCCAGCACGGTCGTGCCCCCGTAGGTTGCCATGACGGTCGCACCGGCGAGTTTGCCGACGACGCCGGTCTCGAGGGTGAGGGTTCGGCCACCAATTTCCTTCTTGAAAACGTGAGTACCGGGGAGGGAAGCGATGCCAAAGGGAACGCTGCCGGGGAGGGGCTCATTGCCGCTCATGGGGGATACGCCGACTCGTTGATCGAGACGGCCCTTCTGCACACTCGCCGATGTTGGCTTTGCCGGGCCATCGGCCCAGGCTGGAAAGCGCGGGCGCACGGGCCCATCGGCGGCGGCACGTCCGATGGAACTCCCGAACACTTGAGGCAGGGGGCAGCGGACAGAATGGTCACCACACGAGAAACCCGCGATCACGAACGGTGTGGGGATCTGTCGACTGCCTGCTGCCGCACCGGAAGTTGCGGCGGGCGTGCTGGTCATAGGCGTCGTGCCGCCCCCGGCCGATCCGGGAGCCCAACCACGAGAGCCTGACAGATGGTAGGGTCGATCGGTCACGAGAGCAAATCGGCGGGCGTCCCTTCGCCCCGATTCGCGGTTCGGCGCAGCGAAAAACCCGCCTGGATGAGGCGGGTTCATCTTCGGAGATGTTGGAAGCTCGCCACGTGTGAAGCCTCGACACTTCCGCCGTGTCAGCGGAAGAACAAGGGACAACTCGGCGAACAGAACTACTTGCGAAGGCCAAGCTTAGCGATGAGCTTTTGGTAATCCTCGGGAGTGGTTCGAGCGAGGTACTTGAGCAGCTTGTTGCGCTTGCTGACCATCATGATCAAGCCACGGCGGCCGTGGTTGTCTTTGTCGTGGCTGCTCAAGTGACCAGCCACCTGTTGGATGCGTGCCGTCAGCATGGCGATCTGGACTTCGGGCGAGCCCGAGTCCTTATCATGGCGGCGGTACTTCGTACGGGTTTCCAGACGTTCAGCGGTCGAAAGAGCCATCGATTGCCTTTCCTATCACGGGCCGAAATGCTAGGCCGCTGGACTGCCAAAGGACAATTCCCAAACCGAACATCCCCCCGGATGATTCCTTTGCGCCCGAGATGTCCGTCTATACGGGCATCGCTGGACGCACGCGCTGGCGTGACGAGCAAATTCGGCCCGGGTTCGCCGGTGGCAGACCGACAAACCGTATTGAGGTATAACCCGGAGATCACCGGGTGCGAAGATGGCGTACCATTCAAAGACCGAACGTGGGAGATGAGCGCATGGTCCGAAAGAACATCAACAAACGAGTGTCGGTTCTTGTGATGATGGTGGCGGCGGGCAACTGGTCGGGAACTGCGATGGGGCAGCTCCAACCGGACGTGCCGCCGGAGGACCAAGGTGGTCTCTTGTTCGCCGAGGGTCAGATTAAGTTCGAGAGCCTCGAGCACGATTTTGGCAAGATCGAGGACGGCGAGTCGGTCGACTGCGAGTTCAAGTTCACGAACACCGGGTCGGGACTCTTGCTCATCAGCAATGTACATCCCGGATGCGGCTGTACCGTCACTCAGATGGACAAGAAAGAATACAAGCCAGGAGAGTCGGGCACGATTCGCGCTCGCTTTGATCCCAAGGGCAAGGGCGGCATCCAGGCGAAGTCGATCACGGTCACCAGCAATGACCGGAGCACGCCGCAGCTATTTCTCACACTCAAGGCCGATATCCAGCAGCGCGTGAAGCTCGATCCCATGTTCATGACTTTCGAGGCCGTCGACAAGGGTGTTGGCGCGGCGAAGGTCGTGCGTGTCATGGGTGTCAAGCCCGACTTTGCGATCGGCGACATCAAGATTGCCCCCGAGGGGGTGTTCAGCGGCAAAGTCGTCGGGATGCCCTCGAAAGTCAAGGATGGCGACCGCGAAATGACTGTCGTTGATGTCGAGCTCTCGATCCGCAAGGACGCTCCGGTGGGCCGCCACAACGCTTCGATCACGTTCGTCACCAACGATCCCAAGGCCCTGAACGCGAACATCGGTGTGGGCGGCGAAGTGATGGGTGAGCTGACGCTGTCGCCGGCCCGCGTGAGTCTCGGTGTCGTCGTAGAAGGCACTCCATACGCAGGCGAGCTGAAGATCACGCGTCGCGATGGCAAGGCATTTGCGGTCAAGGCAACAGACCTGAGGACCATCGCTGGGCAAGCGGTTGAAGTGAAGGTTGAGAAGAAAGCGTCCACTCCCGACGCGGTCGTGCTGTCGCTGACCGGCACTGCGCCGATGGGCAACATCCGCTACACGGGCGAGCTGGTGATCACGACCGATGTCCCGGGTGAGGAGACGATCCGCGTGCCGGTGTACCTGACGGTGCGCTCGGCCAACGGCTCGATTCCTGCGAACCCCGAGGGCTTGCCGGCCGCAAAATTCCCGACGGGGAAGCCTCCGGTGGCTCCTCCGGCCCCGGCCGGTGTGCCCGCTGTCCCCGGTTCGGCTCCGGCTGGAATCCCGAAGAAGTGACCGAAGACCGATTATTGAGCCGATGGTTGACCGATCCCGCGGACGCCGCTCGAACTCGGGCGGTGTCGTGGGTATGAAGGAACGCAGCGCATGATGCCGTCCACAACGTTTCTGATCGCTCTGGTCTCGTTCGGCTGGCAGCCCGGAACGCCCGCAAAGCCCTCCACGGGCGACGGTGCATCTCCCCCTCCGGCTACAGCGACCCCAATCGGGGCGGGCACGTTATCGATCGAGAAAGATGGGGTCGACTTTGGAAAGATCGCTGACACCGCGCTTCCCAAGGCCGAGATCCCGTTCAAGAACACGGGGAAAGACACCCTCATCTTCACGGGGCTCAGGCCCTCGTGCGGGTGCGTGAGGCCAGAGCTCAAGGGCGGTAAACGCGACTACGCCCCGGGGGAGTCGGGCGTGCTCATTGTTGGTTTCGAGCCCCGCGGAAAGAAGGGCAAGTCCGATTTCACCGTGACCATCTCGACCAATGACTCTGCCAACCCGAACATGATCTTCAAGGTCGAGGCGAACATCACGCCCTCGATCGGGACGCTTCCCATCGAAGGCGTCAATCTTGACAAGCTCGATTTCGGCGTCCAACGGACGGTCACGTTCCACGTTTTCGCACGCGATCCGAAATTCAAGCCTACTTTTGCGACCGTCAGCGGCGAGCGCCCGTTCGGCGTGGCGGTGGGCCCCGTCGAACCCTTCGAGCTCGATGGCGACACCGTGTATCGGGCTGCGGTGCAACTCACCGTGCCCGCGGATACCAAGCTCGGCCGCTTCGCAGAGAAGATCTACATCCGCCACAACCTCGAACAGTTCTCCGCAGGGATCGAGACCGTCGCGCTCCAAGGTGAGGTGCAACACGATCTCCGCCCGGACGTCGCGGAGATCAAGAGCGCTACGCCGGCAGAAGGCGCGTACTCCGGCGAGTTCATGCTGACCAATGCAAAGGGCAAGGACTTTACAGTCACCAAGTCGTCGTACCAGATGCGGTTTGGGCCCGGCGTGACGTGCAATGCAACATTCGAGCCGACCGGAACTCCCGGACAATACAAGGTGAAGTACGAGGGCAAAGGCGGCGTAAAGCCGGGTGAAAACCGAGGTTGGTTGGTAATCGAGCATGACATCGCGTCGATGCCGCCGCTGCGGATCGTGGTTCGCAACATCGTCCAGGCAAGGACACCTGAGCAAGAAAGACCCGCCGGTGACGGAGCCCATCCGGGCGAGCACAAGAAGCCCGCAACTCCGGCGGAAACCCAGCCCAAGTGAACCGGCGGCTCCGGATCGGCACGCTCAGAAAGGCAGGCCCATGGCCATGAAAGTCTACATCGCAGCGGGATGCTTGGCGGGCGCGGGGGCGTTGCTGGCCGCGGTGGACTACGCACGTCGAGGCGACACGCTACGTGTTGAAACACAGCCCGGCACGAGCAACACAAAGCCGCGTGTTGATCCGCTTCCTCAACAGCCTCCAAAGGCGATCCCGTCCCCCGACAAGCCCAGTGCACCGGCCGTGGAGATGCACGGCGGCGGATCCGGCTCGGTCAAGCGGATCGAGGGCCTCGACCCCGCGTCGTTGCCGATGAAAATCGGGATCGATCACGCGTGGACGCTTCACGGGGATGCCGTTCAGTTCATCGACGGCCGCAAGCCCGTCGAATTTGCCTCCGGTCACGTTCCCGGCGCGGTCAACATACGTGCAGAGGACATCCAGACTGGCGGTGACACGTGGCGGACGTTTTACACCTCTGCCGACCCAAGCGCGTGGTATGTCGTGTATTGCGAGGGAGGCGACTGTCTCGAGTCCGAGCAGATCCGCGCCTTCCTCATCCAAGCCGGTTTCAAGAACGTGCTGATCTTCGAGCAAGGGTTCCCGGGATGGACGAACGCGGCGCTCCCCACGGAGAAGTCATGATCGCGGCGGCTCCTTCGTATCGGCTCGGCCCAGGGCCTGTTGAGTCATCTTTGCTGCTCGCCGTGAGGCTCGCGGTGGGGGTCTTGTGGCTTTATACGGCCTCTCTAAAGCTGCAGAGCGGTGGTATTGTCGACGGCGTCTTCCGCCCAACCGGCCCCATGAACTTCTCTCAGGCGCTCACGAGCTTTGCGATTCTGCCTGCTCATACGGTCCCGTTTATCGCCTTTCTCATCCCGTGGATGGAGGCAGTGGTCGGGGCGGCGCTGGTGCTCGGGCTCTGGACTCGGGCTGCCGGTGCCCTTTCAACGGCAATGCTTCTCTCGTTCACGCTGGCGGTGGCTTCGGTTATCGCCCGCGGGAAGAACATCGAGTGCGGCTGCTTCGGGCGTTACAAGCTCTTCTGCGAAGGACCTGTGGGGCTGTGCAAAGTCGGGGAGAATATGGTGCTGATGGCGTTTTCAATGATCCCCATGTTCAAGGGGGGAGGCGTGGCTGAGCTGGCCAAAGACTATTGCCCGCTCTGTCGCGTCAAAGTGGGGAGTTGTACAGGCTAAGTGTCGCGTGCGGGTCGCTAATGGGTGAAGTGAGACCGCAATAGTGGACGGAATGAACACCGACCGCTACGATCGAGGCCCTAACCGTCGCCCGGTGGGACAGGCGGAGTACGCCTGCCGATCGGGCCCAAAGCCCAAGACGGAGGCCGGTTTACCGGCATCAAGATGAGCAAGTTTGCACGATTCGGCACCCCGACCAAGACGAGCGTCACGAAGAAGACAGGCACCGGCGATGTAGTCGTTGATTGGAAGGATGTTGAGACGCTCCGCCGATTGATGAGCCCCAACGGGAAGATCATGGGCCGCAAGCGCCTCTCGACCTCAGCGGCCGAGCAGCGGATGCTGTCTCAGGCGATCAAGCGTGCCAGGTTCATGGCTTTGCTTCCGTACACGTCTGCGACGCTCTAACAAGCGTTCAACGAAACCGGTAGGATCGATGCCGAGCCCGCCGGGATGGAAACGGTGGGTGGTCATCGATATGTCCGAACCGATCGTTCAACGCGTGTACGCCCCGTTGCTTTCCAAAGCCCGTGCGCTTGGCTCGCGTGAAACACGGATGAAGACCTGTGTGGACGCGGTGTGGGATCGGTTCTCGATGCCGATGCACCCTCCCGCGGACACGATCGATTCGCACGAGCACACGCCGATTTCCTGGGTCGGTTTTTACCTCAAGGTTGAGGGCAAGGATGAACTTGTGCTTTCGTACTGCCGGAACAAGCCGGCGTGTTCGCCCATCGGGCTGCACGGGGTTTGTGGCCGGGGGTACACCGATCGGTGTCCGGCTTTGGTCGTCGATGTCAAGTCGCTCGGGCCCAACTACATCGCGTGCGATCCCAATGACAAGAGCGAGGTTGTCGTACCGCTGCTGGCCGACGATGGTTCGTGCATGGGTGTGCTCGATGTTGACAGCCACCACGTCGGGGCGTTCTCGCGGCACGACGTGAAGGGGTTGACGAATCTGTTGCAGCGGTACGGGCTCACGAGCCGGGTGGTGCCGATGCCGGATGCGATCGAGTTGTGAGCGTAGACGCGGGTTCAGCACTTGACAGTACGAGTCAGCAATTCGTGCCTTGGGTCACAGTCTTGTTCTTTGAAGTGCAGAAAGGCGTCGATGTCGAGCGAATCGACACGGCCGTCGCCGTTGATGTCCAGGAACTCGGCGAATGGGCCTCCGCGCGTGGAGAACGCGTCGAGGAAGTCGATGGTGTCGGACTCGTCGATGGCATCATCCCGGTTGAAATCCGCAGGGCAGAAGTAGAGAGCTGCACTCCGGCGTTCGATCGGCTCGGTTCGATTCGGAAGCCGCAGCATCTCGCTTTGAGAAAGCTGAGCGCTCAGGGTGGGCTGCATCGAGTGCGAGCCGGCGACTTCACATGACATCGTGACGATTCTACCGATGGCCGAACGTGAATCGGAGTAGCCGGCCGTCGAGGACCGTGAACGTGCGTTCTCAGCATGGGCCGGAGGCTGAACGTGCGAAACGGCGGGCGGAGTCTCAACAGACGGATCAATCTGTACGCGGCCCACACCGGTATCACCCAAATACAAGCCGCTCGCAACAACGGCGGTCAAAGCCGCAACGATGCCCAACTTTCGGCCGATGGTACAGTTGCATCCGCGGTTCATCGATGACTCCTTCGCTCGTTCCATATACGCCAAAGTACGGTCGATCGGCACTCGGGCGCTCAAAGATTGCGCCGCAGCGCGAACAGGTCACGAACCTATGCCCGGCCGAAGAGGCGTTCGAGCTCGCGGATGGACAGCCGGACCGTGGTCGGCCGGCCGTGTGGGCAGTTGCTCGAACGCTCGACGGCGTCTCTGAGACGCATCAACTCGTGGAGTTCGCTGTCGGTCATGCGATCACCTGCTTTGACGGCTGCCTTGCAGGCCATCATGTCGAGCACGTCACGCAGCGCGTCCTCGCTACCGGGGACAAAATCGGAGGCGGAGGCTTGATCGAAAAGGCTGGTAAGAAACTCGGCGGGCTCCACGCGTCGGTCGAAGAGAAAGGTCGGAAAGGCGTGCACGGCGATCTGCTTTGGGCCCAGCGGCGCGGCGTCGACGCCGATGCGAGTCAGCAACGGCGTCAATTCATCGAGCCTGGCGACCTGCGCAGGGCCCGCATCGACGATCACCGGAGTCAGCAATCGCTGCGACTCCAGATCGCTCTGCGTCACTCGAGCCAGCAATGACTCGAACATGACCCGCTCGTGCAGGGCGTGCTGGTCGACGATGAGCACGCCATGTTCATCCTGCGTCACCACAAACGAATTGTGGACCTGGAGCAGTCGTGCGGCGGGCGTGGGTATGAACGATGTCGCGCCGACGGGTTCTGTGATCGGGGATTGCTCGGAAAGTTCGACCGCCGGAGCGGGCGGGCGCGACTCAAAGGGTGCCGCGTCAACGGCCTGCCGGATTGCCTCGAATGAAAGGGGCTCTGCGCTCGCGGGACGGGTGAATCGCTTGAAGTAGTCGACGAATGAGCCTGTAGCGACCTGTGTAGTTCCCGCGGGGCTCGAAAGGCCTGGCTCGACCGCATCCGACCGCGAGGGGGGGATGATCGCGCGCGGGTCGCCTCGCCAAGGGGAAGGGCGTAGGGCGTGGAAGGAGGCCGTGAGGTCGGCCTCGGCGAGAGCTCTTTTAACGGCGTGATAGACGACGGAATGAACGACGCCGCTGTCGCGGAATCTCACCTCGGCTTTCTGGGGATGCACGTTGACATCGACACCTGCGGGGCTCATCTCGATCATCAAGAGCGCGGTGGGGTGGCGCCCGGGCTCGATGATCCCGCGGAAAGGCTCCGAGAGGGCGTGCTGGATGGTGCGGTCGCGGACGGCCCGGCCGTTCACGAACGTGTGCTGAGCGGCCCTGGTGGCGCGGGCGATTGACGGGCGACCAACGAGCCCCCACAGCGAGATGCCGCGGGAGTCGTCGAGCTGGTCTGCGGAGACTTCGAGGAGTTCGGGGCCTAGCTCACGCCCGAGCACGTCGAGCGCACGCTCGCGTGGGGACTGATTCGGAGGAACATCGAGCATCGTGCGCCCCTGGGCCTTGCAGAGAAAGGCGAGCCCGGGGTGGGAGAGCGCGAGCTCGAGAACGGTGTCGATGCAGCGCGACTGCTCGGTTGATATCGTGCGAAGAAACTTGCGTCGAGCGGGCGTGTTGAAGAACAGGTTGCGAACCGTGATGGAAGTTCCCACGGGGCCTGATGCGGGCCGCACGTCTTGCTCGCCGAGCCCCTCGACTCGGCCCTCGGTTTCGAGTTGCCATGCGGCGCCCGAAGGGTCGGTCGCGGTACGAGATCGGATGGAGAGCCTCGAGACGGATGCGATGGAGGCCAGAGCCTCGCCGCGAAACCCGAGTGTGGCGACGTGATCGAGGTCCTCGACGGAGGCGACTTTGCTGGTCGCGTGAGGGGAAATGGCAAGGGGCAGATCGGCCCGCTCGACGCCGCATCCGTTGTCGGTGACGCGGATGAGCTCGGTCCCGCCTTGTTCAAGCTCGACGCTAATCGAAGTCGAGCCCGCGTCGATGGAATTCTCGACGAGCTCTTTGACAACCGACGCGGGCCTTTCAACGACTTCCCCCGCTGCGATCTGGCTGGCCACCAGCGGAGAGAGGGCCAGAATCCTGGGGATGGAGGGAACGAGCGTCACGGACGAGTGTATCTCGGGACCGCCGGCTCGGGTTCCTACTCGGGCTAACCACGAACGGCGGCAAGGAGTTCTCGCGGCGACCTCCGACCAAGGGCAAAAACCGCGGGGGCGGAGGCTCCGACCGTGAGCACGAGAACGACAACCCACCCTGAGGCGATCGCGATCCATGGGGGGTGGACTCGGAGTTCGATCCCGATGAGAAGGGCGTCGATCTTCTGTCCCGCCCAGACGGCCTGAAGTCCCATGCACGTACCCAGAACGATCGCCGCCAGACCGATGAGGAACGCCTCGGCCAGCACGAGCCTGAGCACCACGCCGCGACGGGCACCCACGGCCCGCAGCACGCCGAACTCAAATTGTCGGGCGTCGATCCCCGCGATGATGAGATTGGCTACCCCCAGGCACGCAACGAGCATCGACATCACGGCAATCGCGCTGACGACGAGCATCGAGCGTTCGAGCACGGCGGTGATGTCGGCACGCAGCTTGCGACCGTTGCCGACGTCAAGAATCCCGCCGTCGGAGAGCGCATCGCGGATCCGGGCATCGGCGGTCTCATCGTCGACGCCCGCGGGGTCGGACTGGGGAACGAGCCCTACCTGGATCAACTGGGTATTGGGCTCGGCGCCGTCGAGCAGGCTATCGCGGAGGTCGGCGCGGCTTCCGAACACGGCGTGGACCGCGGTTTCGGCGAACGACTGCCCGAGATCAAAGTACTGATTGACGATGTCGAGCCCCGGGCTCGAAACGACTCCCACGATCTCGAAGTCCTTCCATCGGTTTTCGTAGCCCAAGCGCACTTTGGAACCCACGCCCATGCGGCGAGCGGTTGCGAATTCTCTCGCCACGAGGATCGCGCCGCCCTGCTCGAGCCGCTGGGCCGCGGTCACCTCGTCGCCCTCGACGAAGATGAGTTTGGCGAGCGAAAAAAAGGGCTTTGGCTCAAAGGCGATAAAGGTGGTTCGGTCCATCGCCAGGATGGTTTGATCGGGTGCCGTGTTTGGGTCGAGGGGTACCGCCTCGACCGCCTGGAGCGTAATGGCGACGGTCTGGGTCACGAAAGGCAGTCGGTCGAGCTCGCGTTGGTGGCGTGGCTTGAGCTGGGTGCCCGTGATGAAGACCTCGGGGAATCGGATCTTCCCGAGCCAGTCCTCGGAGATCGCACGCCCTTGGGTCCAGATCGCGACCAGGAGCGCAAGACCGGTCATCATCGCCCCGGCGGTGAGGCCGTTTCGGAAAGGGGTTGCTTCCATCGAACGCCGAAGCAGCACGGGGGGCAGCCTCATCGAGCGGGCGACCGCAACGGATGCGATCCGAGTCATCGCGAAGAGCACCGGCACCCCGAGGAGGAAATACCCGATCAAAAGGCAGGGGAGTCCGAACCAGAGATACAGCAAAACGGTTTGGTCGATGCCCAGCCCGGCGTAAAGAGGGACCGGCTGCAGCGCAATCATGATGACGCCGAGCAGAAGAAGCCACCACACCCCCGCACGCGGAGGTGCCTCGGCCCGCGCGGAGAGGGCCCTCAGAGGCGGCAACGACGAAGCCCGCCATGCCGGGTACCCAGCGCCGATGAGAGCCGAGACGATTGCCCCGCCCGCAGCGATGAGCACCCGTGACCCGGGCATCAGCACTTCGATCTTCATGTCGTTCTGGAAATAGTGGAGGAGGCTCAACGCGATGCCGACCCCGAGGGGTACTCCGAGCACCGCTCCGATTGTCCCGATCCCGAGCCCGATCCACAGCTGCGTCTCCGCGATCTGCCAGCGAGAGGCGCCGATGCAGCGGACGATGGCCAGTTCGCGCTTGCGCTCGGTGATGCTCACGGTCATCCCGGTGGTGATGATGAACGCCGCCGACAGAAAGGCCAGCCCGCTGGCGATGAGGAGCGGGATGTTGTTGTTCTGGATGTTTTTCTTGAACCCGGTCGTGACTTTCTCGGTGGTCTGGAGGATGAGCTTGGATCCATCGGGGAGCGCACGCAGGGGCCCCGCGTACTTGTCGACAAACGCCCCCGGCTCAAACCCGGGCTTGAGAACGATCTCGATGTCGCCGGCACGGTCAGGCTCGCCCGTGGTGCGTTCGAGCCCTTCGAGCGTGAGCAGCGTCTGCGGCCGCCCCCCGAGTAGTTCGCTCTTGGCGATCCCAACGATCGTGTAACCGACGACCTGGCGGGGGAAACGGACGGCCTCGATCCTGGACCCGAGTCCCAAACTCTGCGCCTCCTCGGCGGTCCACGCGGCGGCTTCGTCGCTCGATGAGGCCCGCGGGGAGCGCGAGTCGATATCTGTGGGCACGCCCCTCGATGCGAGCCCGTCCGCAACGCGGGAGGTAATCTGGGCAAGAGCGGTGCTGCGACGCCCTTCTATGCCCGCCTTCCCGCGGAGCCGGTCGAGGAGCACCTGGCTCACCACGATCTCCTGCGGGCTTTGTGGCAATCGTCCGTCGACGAGGTCAATAGGCCGAAGATCGAGGTGTTCGGGCGGGGGAAGGCTCGACCCCATCGCTGTGGAAGACAGGACGCGGACCTCGCGCTGGAAAGGTGGGTTGGCATTCCACGCGGGACGCACCACGCGGAGGGTCAGCGGGTGTTGGAGCCTGGGGACAGCCGAGGCGACCTCGGGCCACGAGGCGACCAATTCCCAGAGGCGTGCGTCGACGGTTTCGCCAGACACGATGTGGCGGATGCGTGCGTCGGCGGTGCCGACCATCATGGTCATGCGTTTGCGAAGGGCACCCTCGACCGAGCCCATCGCGGTGATGACGGCGGCGATCAGGGCCGCCGAGAGCGTCACGACAGCGATGAGGAGGAGAGTCCTTCCGCGTCTACCGAAGATATTGCTGGTAGCGAGCCGCAACGCCGGCCGCATCGAGCTTCCTTTCCGGCCCTTCGCCGGAGCTGAGCGTGGGGAACTCGCCCACGAGAGCCCCGTCGCGCAGGACAAACACACGGTCGCACCACGCCGCCGCAGCGGGCTCGTGAGTGACCATCACGATGGTAATTTTCATCTCAAGAGCGAGTGTGGCCAGCAGCTCCCATAGCCTGAGGCTGTTGGCCGAATCCAGGTTCCCTGATGGTTCGTCGGCGAGCAGCACCGGCGGCGAACCCGACAGCGCGCGGGCGATCGCCACGCGCTGCTGCTCTCCGCCGCTCATCGCATCGGGCCGGTGCCCGGCACGCTCGCCCACGCCGAGCTGCGAGAGCAGCTTCATCGCCCGCGCTCGCAGCGCTCCAGCAGGCTCCGAGGCGAGCACCCCCGGAAGCTCGACGTTCTCGACCGCGGTCAGCGTTGGGATGAGGTTGAACTGCTGGAAAACGATCCCGATGACCCGACGGCGATAGAGCGTCGCCTCCGCGTCGGTCATGGCGCCCAGAGGGCTTCCCGCGACGGTAATCTCTCCAGAATCGGGCGAATCGAGCCCCGCGAGGAGGTGGAGCAATGTGCTTTTGCCGCTCCCTGATTGCCCCATGATCGCGTAGAACCCCGGTCCGGGGATCTCCAGCGACAGCCCGCACAGGGCGTCGACTTTGCGTCCTCCAAGGTCGTACGTCTTGCGGATGTTCGTGCATCGGATCATGAGTGGTCACGAGTCTACGGCGATTGGTGGGCCCGGGCTCGGCGAGGGGGCCGATCGTACACTGAGCCGTGAGCGATGCACCCCAGAGCTCGGTTTGCACGCCGATCGCAAAGGGCCACCCGATCGCCGGGGCGGTCGTGCGACGATGGCGTGAGCTTACCGGCGGAGCCCACACTCCCGATTCTGAAAGAAAGACCGTCGTCGCATGCTCGGGCGGCCCTGATTCCTGCGGGTTGGTGCTCGCCCTACACGCTTACGGGGGGGTCGCCGCGGTGGTTCACATTGTCCACGATCTTCGTCCAAGAATCGAGTCGCTCGCGGATCGTGATGTAGCCGCTGGCTTGGCCCGGGCCTTGGGTCTGCCGTTCGCAGAGGCGTGCGTCGAGGTTGCAGCGGCCCAAGGGAACACCGAGGCCGCCGCTCGTTCGGCCCGATACGAGGCACTCGCGTCGTTGGCAGAGCGTTGCGGATCGAGGCTGATCGCAACCGCGCACCACGCCGATGACCAGCTCGAGACGATCCTGTTGCGGCTGACGCGGGGGGCAGGACCACGGGCCTTTGATGGGATTAAGGACCGCCGCCGGCTTTCCGCGAAGGTTCTGCTGGTCAGGCCCGCCTTGCGCACGACGCGGGACGAACTGCGAGCTCTGTGCAACGAGGCCGGAGTGCGTTTCGCTTCAGATCAGACCAATTTCGACGAGTCTCGTGCAAGGGCCTTCATCCGCGCCCAGGTGACCCCGGCGCTCGTAGCCCTGTCGCCCCACGCCGCCCGGCACGCAGCGGCTGCCGCTTCGAGGCAGGCTCTGGTCGCAGACTACCTCCTCGCCGGCGCTCGCTCGGCGATGGAGCGATGCCGAACGGTCTCGCGTGATGGGACTTGCACCCTTGACCGGGCGCTCCTCCGCGCAGAAAGCCCCGCGATTATCGCCGAAGTGCTCATCCTCGCGGCGCGGGTGGTGACGGTGCCCTATGGGAAAGTTCCGGGGCGTGCCCCGCATTCAAGTTCGATCGAATCGCTCTCGAAAGCCGTGAGGGGCGCAGTAGGCGGGGCGCGGGTATTCCGCCTCGGACGTGCCAAGGCGGTTCTGACACGCGATCATGTGCAGTTTGTCTCCGACGAGACTGGACAAGCCTGAACTCGATCAGGCCGCGTCTTCTTCCCACGAACCTGCGAGCCGTAAGAAGAACGGGGGCTCCCCGTCAAGTGCTGCGTCAGCGATTCCTGCCGGCTCGACTTCGCTCAGACGCGATAGCGCATCCTCGATCATCCGCCGTGCGGACTTCTTCAATTCAGGCAGCGCTGGGCTGGCATCCATGATGGGCAGTCGGCCGTCCCTTCGGTTGAGTTCGCGAAAGGCGCGTTCAAACGACGCCTGTCGGAGCATCAGCTTGGGGCAAACCTGTGGAGCAGGAAAGGTCGACCCCGGAAGTGGATCGGCAGGGAGTGGCTGGGGCTTGTTATGAGGATGAAGCATGGAAGCGGGCTCTCACAAAATCGGGATTTTCAGGCTGTTGGATCGGTACCGACGGGGTTCGAAGCCGATTCTCGGACGTTGGCGTGAGCGAGAGTTCGTGCAAACCAATGCCAAAATATGTTGAAACACTGAGTTTGGGAAATGGTCCTTCCCCCTTTCTCGGCATCCACTGCCCGACTGTTGTGTGACAATCCTGCGCATGGCCAGAGGTTTTCACCCTGAAAGAAGTTTTTTTGCGAGAGAAGCGGAAACGACAGGGAATCCACGGGGTTATGTTATCGGCGGGCCCGTTCGGGTCTGTTCGGGTCTTGGTGAGGCCCGTGAATTCAGGTTATTTTCTCCTGTCAGTCGATGGGAGTTGCCCCCGGTTGGCCGCGCGTGCCTCTGTAACCGGGCGTTCAGGTGGTACGCTTACGTTCGGGTGGATCCGGCTCTGGTGGGCCGGACGAGCGTGAGCGGTCAAGGTGGACCGGCGGTCCCGAAGGTTCGGGCTGTCGGGAACGAGTTGGAGCCAAGCCATGGTTGGCGGCACGCGCGGACGGTTGGTTCTTGAGCTTTTCGATCAATACTACGAACGGGTCTATTGGTTCGCGCGTCGCTCGGTCGACGCGCCGACGGCGGAGGACGTGGCCCAAGAGGTCTTTGTCCGTCTGCTTCGAATCCCGGATATCGAGAACCGAGCGGTGAGTTCGAGCTATCTGTTGAAGGTCGCGGACAACCTCATCAAACGCAGACACAAGCAGCATGTGAGGCAGGAGCGTTATGTTCGATCACGCCCGCTTGACGAGTGCTCGTGCGGCATCGACGACGGGATCGCTCGTGAGTACTCGTCGTCTGAATCGCTGGGGTTGCTCAGCGACGGGGAGCGCGATGCTTTGCGGCTGATCGTCTGCGAAGGGCTCAGCTACGAGGCCGCCGCCAAGGCGCTGGATGTCAAAGTATCTACGGTGAACAACTGGAAGTTCCGCGGGATGCGCAAGCTCCGCGGAGAGGAAGTTTCCGACGTGGACTCGCTGGCGGGCTGACCGACTCCGATCACAGCAAGCGTCGGATGGCTCCTTCGATGACCATGACGGTCAGCAGCAGTGGCAGCACAGCGATCGAGACGAGGAACACACGGCGAGCGTCGGCAATGTTGCGCGACTTCCAGACGGCGGCGCACAGCTTGATGAAGTAGAGGCCGCAGACGGTGGCGACCGCACCGTACGCCCAGCCCGTCGCAGTGGGCATGGTCAGCAGTGGCCAGAGCGTGGCGGGGATCTGGATCACCGACCAGACGAGGATCGTGCCCGCGGTCAATTTGCCCGAGGCGTCGATGACGGGCAGGAGTTTGTACCCGCCACGGCTGTAATCTTCCTTGTACATCCACGACAGCGCGAAGGAGTGGGGGAGTTGCCACACGGCCATCAGCACGACAAGCGACCACCCGCCGGGGTGTCTGAGCACATCAAGAGCGTCGATGCCGGGCACCGAGAGCGCGGTCCAGCCGATCAAGGGTGGGAGCGCACCCGGGATCGTGCCAACGTAGGTGCACAGCGCCGACACGGGTTTGAGCGGCGTGTAAATCAGGATGTACGACAACGAACACGCGGCGGCCACGGCCATTGGGATCTCGCCGCACGATACGAGCAGGACCGCGAGCCCAAGGAACGTGAGTCCAGTCCCAAAGAGCAGTGCGGCCCGGGGCGAAAGACGCCCTGTCGGAATCGGTCTGCCTTTGGTGCGGAGCATGCGTGCGTCGCGATCGCGCTCCATGTATTGATTGATCGCATTGGCACCCCCGGCGCACAGGGCGGTCCCCACGGCGCTGGAGAGAAGCAGCAGGAATACTCGCCCGCTGATCGCGGTCCCGGAAACGAGGAACGACATCGCAAAACCGACGATGGATGTGATGGTGACGAGGCGGGTGATTCCCGGCTTGGTGGATTCAACAAACGCAGCGAAGGAGCTGGTGCGGTGGGACTGCGAACCGGCTGGGGAGTCGATCGGTGTAGGCGACGCCTGCCCGGGGACGGGCGGGGTGCGGGTGTTCGGAGCGGTTTGTGTGGCGGAGGTCACGTCGGAGGAGGGTAGGGGCTTGAGCGTGCGGCGGGCGTTATTACGTAAGGATCGGGGATGTACACGTCGCCACCGGACGTCGAGATGCGTTGAAATGACGCCCCGAAGGCCTGCCGCAGGACATCGGGACTCATCGTGGAATCGGGGGGGCCATGGGCGACGACTTTACCGCCTGCGGCGAGAACAAGAACTCGGTCGGCCAGACGGGCCGCGGCGTTCAGGTCGTGCATGGCCACGACCACCGTGGCACCGGAGTCGGCGTGCTGGCGCAGAAGCCCGGCGCTGATGGTGGCATACGCCGGGTCCAGCGCGGCCGCGGGCTCATCTGCAAGCAGGGCGGCCCCGCTCACGCCCTGCACCTGGCACAGAGCCCGGGCGAGCACAACGCGCTGGCGTTGCCCCGCCGAGAGCGTCCCGACCCGTCGATGGGCGAGTTCCCCGAGCCCGGCCTGTGCGCATGCGCGGGAGGAAAGGCTGGGGCTGGCGTGCTCCATGGCATACGCGAAGCGTCCCATGGCAATAGCCTCGAGCACGGTGAAATCTCCCGTGTCCTCGTCGCGCTGCGGGATGTACGCGAGCATTCGGGCGCGCGTGCACGGCGCAAGGTGCGAGATATCCATCCCGTTGATGGTGGCGATGCCTTGGGAAGGTGTGATGAGCCCCGCGAGAAGGCGGAGGAGCGTGGTTTTTCCAGAGCCGTTGGGCCCCAGAAGGACGGTGACCTCACCGGGCACGAAGACGGCGGAGAGATCGCGCAGAGCATGCCCGATACCGCCCTTGCGATGGGGGTATTGATACCCAAGGGCGTCGGCTCGAAGGATCATGGTTCGTTACGAAGCCACGGAGGCGAGGCCGGCCTGCGTTGGATCTTGGCCCAGGCTGCTGGTCCGCATGGTCTGTTTCTGGCGGGCCAATTCATCGGGCAACGTGTCGAATGTGTAATCGAAGATGTCATCGGTCGAGGGTTTCTCGATTCCCTCGGCTTGCTTGACCACCTCGGCGACGATGGTCTCGGCCTTGGCTTGGGCCGAGGCCTGCATTTCGTCGTTCCAGAGCCCTTTGCCCACGAGGTACTGTCTCAGCCGGATCATCGGGTCCTTCGCGGCCCAGGCCTCGACCTCTTTAGGGTCGCGGTATCGGCGGGCGTCGTCGGCGGTGGTGTGGTCGGCCAGGCGGTAGGTGACGCATTCGATAAAGCTGGGCCCGCCGCCGGCGCGGGCGCGTTCGATGGCTTCGCGGGCGGCCTTGAAGACAGCGAAGAGGTCGTTGCCGTCGACCTGCATGCTGGGCATGCCGTAGGCGATGGCTTTCTGGGCCAGGGTCTCGGAATTCATCTGTTGTTCGCGCGGGGTGGAGATCGCCCACTGGTTGTTCTGGCAGATGAAGACGGTGGGGGTCTGGAACGCGGACGCGAAATTCATGGCCTCGTGGAAGTCGCCCTCGCTGGTGGCGCCGTCGCCGAAGAACGTGATGGCGACCTTGGGTTCTTTGCGCATCTTGAAGGCCCAGGCCATGCCCGTGGCGTGGAGCATCTGGGTGCCGATGGGGATGCACAGGGGCAACTGACAGACGCCCTCAGGGATCTGGTTCCCGCGTTCGTCGCCCATCCAGTGCAGGAGCACAAAGTGCATAGGCAGACCGTGCATCCAGAGCGCGGCGTTCTCGCGGTAGCAGGGGACGATCCAGTCCACACCTTTGCGTGCGGCGGCGGCAACGCCAACGGCTGCGGCCTCTTGCCCCTTGTTCTGTGGGTACGTCCCCATGCGGCCCGAACGCTGGAGCTTGAAAGCGATCTCGTCCATGTGGCGGCACACGATCATGAACTGGTAGTAGTCCAGGACCTGCTCGTCGCTGAGGGTGTCCTTGCCGAGGGCGGCGTCGAAATTCCCGTTCTCGTCGAGGATGGAAAGGTACTCAATCTTTGCCGTGTACGAGGTGCGGATGGGCATGCTGAAGGGTAGGCGGGAAGCGGCCCGGACACGGCAAGGGCACGGCTCGGGGATGGTCAAGTGTTGACCTCTGTGCCAACCAATGGTGCCCCGACGATTCCTCGGGCCGGACCAGCGCATCTACCAGTTTGTAGCCTAACAACTCAGCATAAAGGGGTCTGGATTTGAGGGGGGTTGAAGCGAGTTTCGCGGGCCCGGGTTGTTCCCTCGGCGAGTGGTCTGGGCACCGATCGATTGGTGCCCCCGGCTCCAGATTTATTCTGGCCGAGCGAGATTATTGAGCCGGTCGGACACGACTTATCGCACTGAGGGTGCTGACCAATGTCGGGGGGGGGAGGTCGGCAGGGAACACAGAAAGAGGAATACTTATGAAGCAGTGCAACGTGATGTCGGGTCGTGCGTCGTTTGTCGGAGCAGGATTGATGATTGCGGGTCTGGCCGGGACGGCTACACAGGCGTGGGCGCAGCCCGCGTCGCTGATTGTTGAGTCGGCAACAGGCCTGGCGAAGGCGGTCGCTGGCGACGGCACAGGGTCGAATCAACAGACCTCGACGAACATTGCCGGGTACAACCTGTCGGCGTCGAAGTCTTTCAGCACGGGCAATTCCAGCGCCTCCACGTCCTGGGGCGGGATCACTGCCGGGTGGATCTTGAGCGGCTCGTTCGGCGGGACTGCGTTCGCCAATTCTCCCTCGGAGGCGGGCACCGCCGAGACCAGCAACGTGATTGTGCTCAACGCTCTCGAAGACTTCGACGTTGAGTACGGGGGTGGATACTCCATCACCGGGAACAATGGGAATGCGACGATCGAGCTTCGCAACATCGCCACCAACGGCTATGTTGTCGGCGGGCAGAGCCCGAACCAAGCCCACATGCCCGCGGGTCGCTATCGCTTGACGGTGTCGTCGTACGCCAGCTATGCCGACGTGACGGGCGGGTTTAACCTTCAGTTCCGTCCGGGCAACGACCGCTGCCAGTTTGCCCGTGTGATCGGCAACGGCACGCAAACCGGTTCCACCACCTTTGCCACTTCAAGCGGCGACGGGCAGTCCAGCTGCGGGACCAGCAACAGCACCAAGAGCGTGTGGTATAAGTACACCCCCACCCGTAACGGCACGCTCAAGATCGACACCTGCGGGACGTCGTACGACACGGTGCTGACGGTGTACCAGTCGTCGTCGTGCCCCAGTGGGTCGGGCAGCGAAGTAGGTTGCAGCGATGATGATCTGGTGGCCGGGCCCTGTGCCGCAGCGGGCAACCGCACCAGCTACCTGTCGCTTTCCGTGGTCGCGGGCTTGCCCTACTACATCCGAGTCTCGGGGTTCAACGGGGCATCGGGCAACTACGTGCTGCATGTGGGCCCGGTGAACGACAACTGCGCCGAGTCGCAGCCCATCGGCCTTGGCTCGCACCCCTTCGACAATACCTTGGCCAACACCGACGGACCTGTGCTGAACACCTGCTCGGCGGGTGGGTCCGACACGCAGGTCAACGGTGACCTCTGGTACACCTACGTAGCCAGCGCGACCGGGATTCTGACCGTGGACACCTGCGGCAGCAGCTTTGACACCAAGCTCGCGATGTACGCAAACCTGCCCTGCTCGGGCCGTGCGACGTACCTCGCGTGCAGCGATGACGACTGCGGTGCTCGCCAGTCGAAAATCGTGCAGCCGGTCATCGCGGGCTGGACGTACTCGATCCGTGTGGGTGGATATCTCGGCAACCGCGGGACGGGATCGCTGAATCTGGCGTTCGCCGTGTGTGCGGCGGACTTCAATAACGACGGGTTCGTCGACGGGTTTGATTACGACGATTACGTCGCGTGCTTTGAAGGTGAAGGCTGCCCCCCGGGCCGCACGGCGGACTTCAACAACGACGGATTCGCCGACGGGTTTGACTACGACGACTTTGTTGCCGCGTTCGAGGCCGGCTGCCTGTAAGATCGCGCCGGAGTGGAAGAGAGAGCTCGAAGATTGCAGGGGGCACCGATCTCAGCGGTGCCCCCGCTTTCATTTTTCGGCGGGCTCGTTCTGAACGCGTCGTTCTAGGCCTCAGTGGAGGGGAGGGCCAAGAAACGTCACGCCGTACTCGGCGAAGATGTCGGAGATCCGCTCGATGCTCGGCGGCGAAGAAGCGGGCACTCCCGAAGACGAATCGAGAGGGCGCACGGCGCGGAACGGGGCCTCGATGCCGGCGGGGGTGCAGGAGATGTGCAGCGTGCCGACGGAGTGGCCGACGATTCTGAACGATTCCCCTTGCGAGGGCGTCAATAGAACGGCTCGAGTTTCGGCCGTGTGTTGCTGCTGAATTGGGCGGGATAGTACCTTGAGCTTCATGGCTTTCGAGGAGGCCATATCTACTTGAGAGCCGAGAGGATTCGTCTGTAGAACTCGGCCTGGGCGTCGCCCCCGCGGTGCCAACGCCAAACCACAACCAGATCGTGCGAGGGATCGATCCAGATTGAATTGTCGCCCGCGCCCTGAGCCGAATAGCTGTCCCTCGGGGTTCCGGGCCAGCGGTCCTGCGTGTTGAGCCACCACAGACAGCCGTAATCGGGGCGTGCGCCGGTGAGCGAGTGCTGAGGTCGGGCGGCCTCTGCGACCCAGCGTTTGGAGAGGATTTGCTTGCCGTTCCAGTCTCCCTTGCGGAGCATGAGGAGCCCGAAGCGAGCGTGGTCCATCGCGGAGATCCAGAGCCCGCCTCCCCAACGGGTGCCGCCCGAGACCGAGGGCATAGCCTGGCCGTTAATGGAGAACAAGGCGTTGTCGTAGGGGACCCACCGCCAGGAGTCCGACGCCCCGATGGGATCCATGATCTCACGGCGGAGCACGTCGGTCAGCGGCCTCCGCCAGACGTGCAACAGCGAGAGGGCAAAGCGGTTGACGCGGACATCGTTGTACTCGAAGTGCGTTCCTGGGGGTTTGATGTCTCGGGGCTTCATCTCTCCGCTGCCGAACGCGGCCGATCCGATGAACGTGCTGGGCTTGCCGTACATTTCCCCTTGCCATTCGCTGGTCTGTGTGGCGTGGTGACGCCAAGTGATGGCGGCATTGTGGGCTGACTCGTAGCCCCCGCCGATGTCGTCGTGCACGAGTTCACCGACGGGCCGGTCGATGTTGGGGATGAGGCCTCGGTCAATGGCGAGCCCGAGGAGTGTGGCGAGATAGCTCTTGGCAACGCTGTACGTGGGGTCCGGAGCGTTGGTGTCGCCGAAGGTGGCGACGATGTACCCGGAGCGAATGATGACACCGTTGGTGCGGGCCCGAGTCATTGGGATCGGGCCCAGGAGCGAGCCGAAGACCCGGGTCTGCATGGCAAAGTCCCAGTCAGACTCGCGAGATTGGGCGAACTCGACGGCTTGCTTGAGCTTGGCTTCGTCGAAGCCAAGCTCAGCCGGCGAACGTGACTCCCAGGCATCGCGAGACGGGAAATACGGGCTTGTGGCGCTCACTCGCGGTGAAGCCGAAGTCACAGGGACAGCCGAGGGATGTTCAGCGGTGTCCGGCTCTACGAAGGGCCCCCGAGCGCACCCGGCACACGCCACTGACACCACAGCACACCACAGGCGACGATGAACCATCTCTGGACTCCAATGAATGGCGATGCGTCGAGTGTAAAGCAAGACCGGAGCCCAGATCGATGCGGCACGCACATCCGCAGGGTCAGGCTGACAGACCGTAAGCCCGTCGATCAATCGGCACTACGGACGGTCGATCGGTCGCTTGAATTCGCTACCATGCGGGCGTGAACGCAGGTCATTGGCAGAAACTGACGTCGTGGGCTCCTTTCCTGGCCTTGGTCTTGCTGGTGGGCGGGCTGTCGCTGTACAGCCCGGACTTCCGCAAGCCCGAGAATTTCGTCAACATCCTCAACCAATGGTCGTTTGTGGGGATCGTCGCGATCGGGATGACGTACGTGATCATCCTGGGCGGGATTGACCTTTCGGTGGGATCGATGGTCGGGCTTCTCGCTGGACTGGGGATGTGGTTGATGCGACGGGCCGCGCTCCCCGTCGCCGACGCCGGTGGTATTGCCTCGGGGACAGAAGCCGGCTGGGGCTGGGGGGCGGGGGCCGCGCTCGCGCTGGGGATCGCCATCATGCTGATGGGCGGCCCGGTGCTGGGGCTGGTCAACGGGCTGCTGGTGGCCGTCGGGCGTCTCCCGGCGTTCATCGCGACACTCGGGGGGCTGGCG
>Ga0209573_1000172_pt1 | contig 165554 bp, 128 predicted proteins | sample TNRBio252014_DNA_FD_185870 | JGI IMG/M metagenome (GOLD analysis project Ga0209573, IMG submission 185870) | Wastewater treatment Type I Accumulibacter community from EBPR Bioreactor in Madison, WI, USA - TNR Reactor_6/25/2014_ DNA (SPAdes)... | ecosystem: Engineered > Bioreactor > EBPR >...
TTGAATCTGTTCCAATATCGATCGTTGCAATTCACTCACTTCAATTTTGGGACTCTTTGGCGTCGGCATCGCTTTTTTTCTTCGCAAGATACTAAACTTAAGCATCAATTGAATTTCGAACCACTAGTGCTTTTTTTGCAAAATCACTTATTTCTGCGTATCGAAATGTCCATAACTCAGGAACACCGAGAAACAAAACATGCTTACATTCCATGTACCCAGTAGGCTCAATTATCCGGTATTGACCCATGTCTGGCTGCATTTCGGAAATATTAATGCCTTTTTTATCTGCCAAAAGCTTTGAAACAAATTTGTCTGCTCCGCAAAATTGTTGTGCATATTTTAAGACTAAAACATCGCATGGAAAGCTGGTCACATCTGCATTTACAAGTTCAAAAGCTATTTCTTTGGTGTTGTTTTTAATTTGAGATTTTTCTATTAATATTTTTTTTAATCCTTTTACAACCTCCAAAAATGCACTATCCATATCTGAATATTCCTTTATTGGTTTTGCATCTTTGGGCAATCCTTGTAAGATTCCAAATGGGGCATCATGCCAATCACATGGTCTTAAAATAATTGGCACAACAATTGAAGCCCCTTGCTCATGCTGTTTCATTGCTTTCTGCACTTCAATATCATAGCAATAGTCCGATGCAAGGAAATCAGAACTGACTAATAGTACTATAATGTCCGAGGCTTCAAGTTCAGTACTGATTTCTTTACCCCACTCTTGGCCGGGCAGTATTTTTCTGTCAGTCCAAGTCTGAATTAGTCCGTTTCTCTTGAGCATTATCAAATGCTTCTCAAGTTCGTCTCGGTAATGTTCGTCTTTGTGAGAATAAGAAATAAATACTTTTGATTCAGGCATTATTTATTTTGATTTTATTGTTTTTCATCACCGGTCATCCGCCTACCTGCGAAGGTCTGGATTTTTTATCACAAAGTCAATATGGCCACGGAACACCCCTGTGGGTGACAAGGTGACGGCTCGGGAACGCCCCTGTGGGTGACGAGGTGACGGCCACGAACCGCCTTAGGTGGTGACGAGGTGACGGCACTGGAGCGCCCCTGTGGGTGACGGCTACGGCCCGCCTCAGGTGGTGACGGCTCAGGTATTTTTTTAATTTCAACAATAATGTAAAATATTTTTATCAAATTTTGTTATTTTTGTAAATAATAAATTCTCTTATGCCACGAATTAAGCCAGTTTTATTACCCAAAACCATGAAAATATTGTCCGAATTGGGCGAAAACATTAAGCTGGCCCGGTTGCGGAGAAAACTCAGCACAACGCAAGTCGCCGAAAGGGCGGGCATCAGTCGGCCCACCCTGACGGCTATTGAAAAAGGCGCCGGCAGTTCGAGCATCAGCGCCTACCTGCAAGTGCTGGCCGTATTGGGATTGGAACAAGATCTCCTGCTCGTGGCCAAAGACGATGTACTCGGTCGGAAATTGCAGGACGCGCAGTTGATTACCAAAGAACGGGCGCCAAAACGGAAAACCAAGCCAGAATGGAAAAGACTACCAGAAGAGAAATAAGCGTAAACGCAGACTGGCAGGGTATGAAAACGCCCACTGCCATGGGCACTTTGCGTTCTGAACTCCTGCGGGGAAAAGAGATCTTCTCCTTTGAATACGACAATGCCTGGCTGCAATCGGAATACGCCCAGGTACTCGACCCCGATTTGCAGCTTTTTTCAGGATTGCACTATCTCAACGATAGCGAAAAGTACAATTTCGGACTGTTCCTCGATTCTTCTCCTGATCGCTGGGGGCGCGTGTTGATGCGCCGGCGGGAAGCAGCCCTGGCCAAGTCAGAGCAAAGGCAGGAGCAAACATTATTTGAATCGGACTATCTACTGGGCGTTTACGATGAACATAGAATCGGCGCGCTGCGATTTAAACTGGATACCAACGGACCATTTTTAAACGCCAATAAAAAGATGGCGGCGCCCCCCTGGACTTCCATACGCGAACTGGAGGAAATCAGCCTGAAACTTGAAGCGGACAATGTCCAAGAACAACCGCAATATCTGGATTGGCTAAACAAGTTAATAGCGCCCGGATCGTCACTAGGCGGCGCCCGCCCTAAAGCGAGCGTGATGGATAGCCAAAATCATCTCTGGATCGCCAAGTTTCCCAGCGGCAGCGACCAAACGAATGTGGGAGGCTGGGAAATGGTAACCTGTGAACTGGCCAAATCAGCTGGCATTAAGATGGCGGAATCGCAGGCTAAAAAATTCTCCAGCAAGCGCCATACTTTTCTCAGCAAGCGATTCGACCGCACGGCAATGGGAGAGCGCCTGCATTTTGCTTCCGCCATGACTATGCTGGGCTACACCGATGGCCACAGCTACAAAGACGGCGCCAGTTACCTGGAACTGGTCGAATTTATTACACATCATGGCGCAAACGTAACAGCCGATCTGGAAGAACTATGGCGCCGTATCGTCTTTTATATCTGCGTATCGAATGTGGACGATCACCTGCGCAACCACGGCTTTCTGCTCACCCCCAGCGGATGGGTATTGTCGCCGGCCTTTGATATCAATCCCATAGAAACCGGTACCGGCCTCAGCCTGAATATTTCAGAAAGTGATAATACACTGGACCTCGACCTCGCTATGGAAGTACGCGCCTATTTCCGGTTGAGCGCCGAAAAAGCGGCTGCCATCATCACGCAAGTCAAAAGCAGCGTGCAAAATTGGAGGACGGTGGCCCAAAAGTACGGCATATCAAAGGCCGAACAGGATGAAAAGGCGAGGGCTTTTTTGTGGGCTAAGGGGTAACTTGGGTGGTGACGAGGTGACGGCTCGGGAGCGCCCCTGTGGGTGACGAGGTGACGGCTCGGGAACGCCCCTGGTGGTGACGACTGAGGAACGCCCCGGGGGGTGACGAATTATCCTTCCCATCCTTCCAACATCCCCGCTATCCTAGTTGAAATCGGTACCGGGAAGGAATTCAGTTAGTGACGGCTACGAAACGCCGGGAGGATGAGGTGTGGAATAAAATCAGTGTTTAGATATTATGCGGGTCTATGACCGGCAGCTCGAGAATTGCTTTAAAGTCTGCGGTGTTACGGGTAATAAGCGTACAGCGGTTTACTAAAGCGGTAGCTGCAATGATGGCGTCCGGCAGCTTTATTTTATGTTGTTTGCGGAGTTCAATCGTTTTTTCGGTTACTTCTTCTGACAAGCCAAAAACGATTGCATCGTCAAAAAAACCAGCAAGTAACCTGTGGGATGCTGAAGAAGCAGAAAATCCTAAAACCTCAATTTTTGTAATAACTGACACAAAGGGAATTTGGTCAACCACTTCGTTAAGAAACGACATGCCGCTAACTGGTAACTTCCCCATCAAGTAGTCAATGACCGCATTACTATCAATTATATAGGCCGTTCCCATTCCTCCCTGCTTTGGTTTATATACTGCAACAATTGCTCACCCACATCAGCGGGGAGCCTACCCGCGTATTTGTCGGATAGTTTTTGGCCCGGGTATATATTTTTTTTTAAAATATTGATCAGGTCGAGTTCTTCCAGAACTGATAGCAGTTGTAAGGCTTTGGGGTGGTTGACTTGAATTACGAGCGTATTTGCAGTACTGGAAACCGTAGCGGGGCCGCTTACCAGGTAGTCTACTGTTGATTCAAGCGCTTTAGCGATATTGACCACTACTTGTGCATTGGGCATTGTTTCGTTTCGCTCATAGCGGGAAATTTGCGTGTAATGCACATCAATGAGTTCCGCCAATTCTGTTTGGGAAAGCCCTTTTCTTTTGCGCAGTGTTTTTAATCGTTCCGCGAAGCTCATGTTTTTAATTATTTACTGCAAGTATACATATTAATATGCAAATTTGCAAATTTATTGTCAACTTAAAACAAGCAAAAATTCCCCATAACTTCTGAACTTTGCCCTTCCAAAAAAAACAAACCATGCCGCCACCCAGCATACCAAAGGGCACACGCGATTTTACGCCGGAACAAGTCAACCGGCGCAATTATATCTTCGACACCATCCGCAAGGTCTTCGTTGCCTTCGGCTATCAGCCCATTGAAACGCCCGCCATGGAAAACCTGTCGACCCTCACCGGTAAATACGGCGACGAGGGCGACAAGCTGTTGTTCAAAATCCTGAACAACGGCGACTTCCTCGATAAAGCCGACGCAGACGCCCTGGCCGCCCGCGACTCCTACCGCCTGGCGCCCAGCATCGCCAAACGCGGACTGCGCTACGACCTTACGGTGCCCTTTGCCCGCTTTGTGGTGATGTACCAGCACGAAATTACCTTCCCTTTCAAACGATATCAGATTCAACCGGTATGGCGCGCCGACAGGCCCCAGAAAGGCCGCTACCAGGAGTTTTACCAGTGCGACGTAGACGTGGTGGGCAGCGATAGCCTCTATTACGAGGCCGAATTGGTGCAGATTTACGACAGCGTCTTCCACAAGCTGGGATTACCCGTAGCCATCAAGCTCAACAATCGCAAAGTCCTCTCCGGCATCGCCGAAGTCGCCGGCATCGCCGACCGCTTTGTGGAGCTGACCGTGGCTATCGACAAACTCGACAAAATCGGCATCGAAGGCGTGCGCACCGAGATGCTCGGACGCGGCATCGACGCCGCATCGGTAGCTATCATAGAAGACATCCTCCAGATCAGCACCCTCGACGCCCTGAAAACCCGCCTCGCAGCCAGCGAAACCGGCGCCAAGGGCGTCGAAGAACTCGAAACGGTATTCGACTACCTGGGCCTGGCCCCAGTGCACAACGAAGTGCGCTTCGACGTGACCCTCGCCCGCGGACTCAGCTATTACACCGGCTGTATCTTTGAAGTGGCCGCCAAAGGCGCCCAGATGGGCAGCATCGGCGGCGGCGGCCGCTACGACAACCTCACCGGCGTTTTCGGCCTCAAGGGCGTGTCGGGAGTGGGCGTCTCCTTCGGCGCCGAGCGCATTTACGATGTGATGCTCGAACTGGGCCTTTTCCCCGATGACGCCACCGCCGGACTGCAAGTCCTCTTTGTGGCTTTCGACGAGGCCACGCACCGCTACGCCTTCCAGGCCCTCAGTCAGCTCCGCGCCGCCGGCATCAACGCCGATCTCTACCCCAAACCCGTCAAGCTGGCCAAGCAGATGGAGTACGCTAATAAGCGGAATGTGCCGTATGTGGTGGTGGTGGGGAGTGAGGAGATGGCCCAAGGAAAGTATACGTTGAGGAACATGTGGCAAGAGGATACTCCCCAATCAGGTGTTAAGCTCATGGGCGGAAGTTTTCAGGATAGTAAGGAAGAAATTGTTATTCCACCTAAACAACGGCTCTTGACGCTAGAAGCGTTAATTGACACATTGCTTGAAGAAAGTAAAGTAGTAGGCTTTAGAATAGTTAAAACAGTTAAGAGAGAGCCTCCAAACTAATATAGAAAATAATTAACTATTTAGCTGAACCAGCCGATAATGCCATGTATTTGCACGATTATTTCAAGGTTCGCAAAGGGGACGCAAAGTACGCTATTGGTTAAATATAGTCACGTATTAGATAGCGACCTTTGCGTTTCCCTTGCGCACTTTGCGTTATAAATCGACCTAAATAGTTACAATAATTTATCATTCTATCTGTCAGACAACAATCTCCCCACATCCCGCCAACTGAGTACCTCCGCTTCAGTTTGTGAAAAACTATCTGTTCCTCCATAAATCAGATAGGCATTTTGGAGGTCCTGTCCGGTAATTTTTTTCAAATAGGACAGATTATCGAAAAAAGAGCGATTTAGCGTAGTTCCCGACTTTACTTCTGCAATGTGCAGTTCATTATTTCTTTCCCACATCAAATCCACTTCATGGCCGTTGCTTTCGTGCCAGTAGTAAAAGTCGATTAACAGGCCGTTGTGATGAGATTGTTTGCGTAGTTCGGCTACCACCATATTTTCAAATAAATTGCCGCGAGCAAAATGGGCTTGCAGATCAGAGACCTGTCTGATTCCTAAAAGATAGGCCGCTAACCCCACATCGTAAAAATACAGCTTGTGTGCTTTGGTTAACCGCTTGCGGAAGTTTTTGAAATAAGGCGGTAGCGTAAAAATAATATGGCTCGCCTCCAGAATACCCAACCAGGCTTTAGCTGTAGATGGAGAGACGCCCGCATCGGTGGCAAGCGCCTGGTAATTGAGCGGTTGGCCCATCCTTCCTGCACAAAGCTGTACAAAAGTGCGAAATACTATCAAATTCTGGACGGCTTGCAATTGCCTGATATCGCGCTGCACATACGTCTCAATATAGTTGGCAAAAAAATCAGGCGGATTAAGCGGCCGGTCGTATAACGGGGGATAAAACCCCTTAAATACAGCTTCTTCCAGGCTTGTGGACAACATATCTACCGCTTCCACCTCGGCCATTGAAAAAGGAAAAAGACTGAACAATGCTACCCTGCCCGCCAGACTTTGCGTGATGCTGTTCATCAACAAGTAATTTTGTGAGCCCGACAGGATGTATTGTCCCATGATCCGGTCGTTATCCACTTTTCCTTGCAGGTAGTTAAACAAGTGCGGTACGCGCTGCGCTTCGTCAAATATGGCGTATCGGTCGAATCGCTCCAGGAAAAGCCGAGGGTCATTTAATGCCAAATCGTAATAGTCGGGATTCTCCAGAGATACGTATTGGTAGTCAGGAAACATACGCTTCAACATGGTCGTTTTTCCTGATTGCCGTGGACCAGTGACAGATAAAACCGGAAATGACGCGCTTAGCTCTCTTATTCGCTTTTCTATTGACCTGGGGATGAACATATTGCACTGTTTTATGCAAATGTATAATCAAAAAATGGATTTGCATAAATTTTTACGTCAATAATCAGCGACTCACTTCGTTCGCATCAGCGCATCAGTGCATCAGCGCATCAGCATCCCGACCTCCTTCCAGTCGGTACGGGACTCCCCCGATTTTCAATCGGGACTCACTTCGTTCGACTTCGTTCGCATCAGCAAATCAGCATCCCGACCTCCTTCCAGTCGGTACGGGACTCACTTCGTTCGCATCAGCACATCAGCAAATTAGCAAATTAGCAAATTAGCAAATCAGCACATCACTCATTATCTCCCCCACACTCTCATACCGCGCCCAGGCCTGCGGCTGCGTAGCCCGAAAAATGATGTCGCTTACCCCTGCCGGAATACCCGGCGTGTATTTGGAAAGGGTTTGGTAAATATCCCGCGGTGATGCAAACCCGGCGTAGGTCGAAAACCGGTGCGGATGCAGCATTTCAAACAACAAAATGCCGAGCTGGTAAATGTCGGTTTTTTTGTTGACGAGACCCTGCTCGGCCTGCTCAATGGGCATATAACCCCTGGTGCCGAAGATGTTTTGCTTGATGATGGTCTGGTAAACGTACATCGTCTGACCGGGCGGAGTAGGCCCCTGCATTACAATTGTTGCATTGGGGTCGGTAGGCGGCGGCGACGCATACTGGGTACGTGGCGACAACATCGTTTTTTTGTCGAATTGGGCCTCTAATTGAAATCCCTTTAAATAGCTCACATCAAAATACAGGAAGTCGAGGATGACGGGTTCGTAAGTCGAGGTAAGGATGATATTAGAAGGTTTAATGTCTCCGTGTACGACGCCCTGCACCAACTGCCCGTCGGCGTTGTAAAATTCGAGTCGGTGGGCAAAATCGATGGCGTCGACTATTTTTTTATAAATGTCAATTAGCTGTTGTACGTTTTCGGCGGTGAGTTTGTATTTTGAAAACTCGTCGATGCGGCTGCCCTGGATGTAGTCCATGGCGATGACGAGCCGCTGGGAGCCTTCTATCTGTTCGCTGCTGATATTGTAGGTGTGTACGATATTCGGATGCTGTAATTGCGGAATGATGGTGTTGCCCTCTACCAGCATTTTCCGGAATTCGTCGGAGAAGTAGTTGATTCCGTGCGATATTTTGAGGGCTACCCGGTGGCCGGTGACGCTGTGCGCCGCTTCGTATACCGCGCCAAAGCCCCCCGAAGCAATATAGCGTTCGATGCGGTAGCCCTGCACGACCTGTCCGACGATGTTGCTTTTGATGTATTCCGGCACCTGGCCAAATACCGTGGGATAAGCTATCGTGCGGTTGTCGGGGTTGATGAGCACGGTGGGGGCGTTTTCGATGCTCATCGGGGGCGCCCCTGGCAATTTAGGCTCGGGAGCCTTGTAGGTATGGATAATCGATATAAGCGACTCGGCGATAGCGCTGTAGGGCTTGTCGGGGGTTTCCCACTGCGGACTGCTCAACGGAAGTTCCTTATCCGGCAGCATATTCATCCAGCTGATCTTGGTGAATTGCCAGGGGCAATAGCGCGTCAGTACTGGCACAACAAGTAAGGCCTTTTCTTTGTGCAGCTTGAGGATGAGGTCGAGTTGGTCTTTATAATAAAAATCAGAAGCTATAAAATCCGCGCTGATGAGCAGGATGACGATGTCGGAGTCCGATATTTTTCCGGTGATGACGTCTTGTATGTTTTCGCCGAGCTCTACGAGGTCGCTGTGCCACAGCTGGTCTATGAGATGCAGGTGTTTCAGTACGGCCAGGTGTTTTTCCAGCCGTTCGAAAAAGTCTTTGTCCTCTTTTGTATAAATAATATTCAGCTTCACCCGCCTGATATTTTGTTCAGCACTTAGCACTTAGCGCTCAGCACTTAGCGATTCTACATCAACAATGACCGGCCTTATGGATTTTTAGGGCTACCGTTCTTAGTGGCAATTTGAATCACAGGCCGGTTGCCAAGCGCCCTTGTTTGAGCCCGGCAAAGTTCTTCCCGGCTTTGACCAGGTGAACTTTGGCGGGCGAGTTTGGGCGCGCGACAAAAAATTGCCACTTAGAACGGTCTAAAAATACATAAAGCCTTGATTTTTCTTTTGTTACTTTTCTTTTTATCAAGAAAAAGAAAAGTAAACCAGGCATGGCATGCCCTCCAGGCTGTCAAATTCGGAATTAATGGCTGCGATACTAAGCTCTATCGGCAATTTGCAAATTAAAAAAATCAATTGCTTGCGCCAAATTTTGCAACGCGTGTGCGCTAAGCCCATCGCCGAGTTGCCATTGCTCGCCCTTGATGAGCAAACAATAGGCATTGGGAGCGGCGTCAAACAACTCATTACAGAGGTGCACCACGGCGGGTGGCTCCAGGCGGTGCGATGTATAGGTGGGTTGCGGTTTGCCTTCGCAGGGCGCCCACTGGAAGGGCGTGTCGCCGTTTTGCCATGCATCTACGAATACCACCTGCCCGGCACGGCTGATGAGTTCGGCGTCTTCTACCTGGAGTTGGTAGCGATAGAGGATCTCGCCGTCGAAGCGACCTCCTTCGGCTATGGCGTCGGCGAAAGCCCAGCCGAGGCCGTCATCGCCGCGGGCGGAGTTGCCCACGGCGATGAGGAGACGATCAGGAGCGGAGGCGTTCATCGATCAGGATTCCATTTGCATCAAATAATGATACTTGCAGCGGCATCTGCCCCACGGCGTGGGTAGCGCAGCTCAGGCAGGGGTCGTAGGCCCTGATAGCCACTTCCACCTGGTTGAGCATGGCGTCGGTGATACTCGGATGTCCGCCCATGGACTGGCGGGCGACTTCGCGCACGGCTCGGTTCATAGCTTCGTTGTTGTGCGTGGTGGATACGATGAGGTTGCAGCGGGTGAGCTTGCCCCGCTCGTTGGCTTCGTAGTGGTGAATGAGGGTACCCCGCGGCGCTTCTACCACGCCGATGCCTTCGGAACGCCGTTGCCCCGTGCGCACCAGGTCGCTGCCCAATATGTCGGGGTCGTGGAGCAGGTCGCGCATGATCTCCGCACAGTGCAGCAATTCGATGAGGCGGGCCCAGTGGTAAAACATGGTACGGTTGTTGGGCATCACGCCGCTATATGCTTTAAAGTCCTGCCGCTCTTTTTCGGCCAGCGGCGTGGTGATGTAATCGCATACGTTGATGCGGGCCAGCGGGCCTACGCGGTTCCATCCTTTGTCGCGCCCCAGGTGGGTCAGGTAGGGGAATTTGAGGTAGGTCCAGCGCTCTACGCCTTCTGAGAAGTAGCGGCGGTAGTATTCATCGGGCACGTCTTTGAGGGTGATGTTACCCTGTGCATCGATGGCCCGCAGCCTGCCGTGGTAGAGTTCGAGTGCGCCATCGGCATTCACCAGTCCCATGTGTCCCGAGGTGTAGGCGGCAAATACGTCGAGCCAGCCGGCGTTTTTTTCGTGATAATTTTTAATAAAAGCCAACACCTCCAGCGACCATTCGATCATCTGGTCTACCGACGGCAACTCCTGCCCGTCCAGGAAGTAATCACGTTCTTCGGCGGTCATCGACTTGTACACGCCGCCGGGCACTGCGGCGATGCCGTGGATGCGCTTGCCGGCGATCACGCGGATGATCTCCTGGCCGAATTTGCGCATCAGGATACCCTTGCGGGCCAGTTCTTTATTGGCGATAGCTAAAGCTGCCACGTTGCGCTGCTCAACGGGCGCATCGAGGCCGAAGAGCAGGTCGGGCGCCGCCAGGTAGAAAAAGTGGAGCGCGTGCGATTGGAATATCTGGCCGTAGTGCAACATCCGCCTGATCTTGTCGGCGGTGGGCGATAGGTCCTCGGGGTCGAGGCCTTCCAGTCGGTCTACTGCTTTGGCGGCGGCCAGGTGGTGGCTCACAGGGCAAATGCCGCAGAGGCGCTGTACCAGCGCGGGCACTTCCCAGTAGGGGTGGCCTTGTATAAAGCGTTCAAATCCGCGAAATTCGACGATATGGAACCTGGCCTCGCTCACCTCGTTGTGATCGTCGAGGTGCACGGTTACGCGGCCGTGGCCTTCTACCCGGGTGACGGGGTCTATGATGATTTTCTTTCCCACGGTTAGTCGTATTTAAATTCCGATTTGATGATAGAGTAGTCCGCGCCGAAAAGGATGTTTTTCAACACCTTCCAGATGTGGCTGGCATCGGGCGGGCATCCCGGAATATAGTAGTCAATTTCCACAATTTCGTTGCAGCCGTACACGCGGTCGAGCAGTTCGGGCAGGTCTTCATGGTGGGGAATCACCTTGCCCTGTTCGAGGTCGGAGGTAGCGTGGCCGTAGGCTTCGTTGAGGCATTCCTCCAGCGGCACGAAGTTGCGCATCGCCGGCAGTCCGCCCCAGATGGCGCATTCGCCCACGGCGACCAGGATGTCGCAGTTGGCGCGGAAAGCTTTGAGTACTTCCACGTTTTCGTCGTTGCAGCAGCCCCCTTCGATGAGGCCTACGTCGCAGCGGCGGTTGAATTTTTTAATATCGGTGAGCGGCGATTTGCTGATATCCACGACTTCGATGACGTCCATGAGTTCTTCGTCGATGTCGAGCAGCGACATGTGGCAGCCGAAGCAGCCCGCCAGCGAAGTGGTGGCGATTACCTTTTTGGGCTGGCCTTTCAGCGGGGCCATGCCCGCTTTGGGCGTGGACACCGTCTGGCCGGCGTCCTGCAGGTCGTATTTGCGCTCGCCGCGCGGCCGGGGCTGCGTTTTGCCGCGCACGAGGATAGCGCCGGTAGGGCAAAGGTGCATGGCCTTGATGGCCTCTTCCTCGTCGAGTTTGGCTTCCTGGTCGTAGTCTACACGCACTTCGGTAGACGCTCCCCTATTTAGGAAACTAAAAACGGGAAAACCGTCTTTGGTATTCACCTCTTCCACACAGCGGCGGCAAAGGATGCAGCGGTTGTGTTCCACCACGATGCGCTTGGGCCGGTAGTCGATAAATCGGTTGAGGAAAAGGTGTGGAAAACGGCTAATGGTGACGCCCAGCCGGTAGCCCAGGCCCTGCAGGTCGCAGTCGCCGCTTTTTTCGCAAGCCGGGCAGAAGTGGTTGCCTTCGGCAAACATCATCTCTACCATGGCCTTGCGAGCGTCGTTGAGTTCGGGTACGTTAAACTCCACCTGCATGCCTTCTTTGGCCTTGATGGTGCAGGCTGCAAAGGCCTTTTTATCCACTTTCACCATACACACGCGGCAGGTGCCGAGAGGCGGGTCGATATGCTCGTAATAACAAAGCGAGGGAATCTTGATGCCGTTGGCGGCGGCGGCTTTTACCAGGTTCTCCCCTTCGGGCGCCTGGCAGGGTTTGCCGTCTATCGTAAAATTTACTATTTTTTTCATAACAAAAAAGTTATCCGGGTGATCAGGAAGTCTGTTCAACGGCCTCGCGGTAATCGCCCAGGGCGCGGTCGAGGTCAAAGCCTTTTTCGCGGCCTTTGGCGCGCACGCGCTGCTGGAAGTATGCCGGGAATTTCTGCATGGCGTTGATCAATGCATGGGCCGAAGCTTTGCCTAGTCCGCAGCGACTGGCCACGCCCAGCAATTGCCCCCACTGCCTGATCTCTTCGAGGTCGGCGGGACGGGCCAGGCCGCGCTTCAGCAGGTCGAGTTTGCGGCCCAGGATGAAGTTGCCGGCCCGGCAGGGCGTACATACGCCGCAGGATTCTTTTTTGAAAAATTCTGTAAAATTGATCATCACCTGCAGCAAGTCGCGCTGGGTATTAAACACCATCACCGAGCCGCCGCAGAGCAGGTCTTCGTGACAGATACACCGGCTTTGCTCGGCGGCGGGCACGCAAATGCCCGAGGGGCCGCTCACCTGGATGAAATAGGGGTCTTCAGCGCCGCAAAAGCCCAGCAGTTCGCCGACAGTCATACCCCACTCTATTTCGTAAATACCCGGAAACCTGCAGTCGCCCGCCACGCTGAGCAGTTTGGTGCCCGGCGAGCCGGGGGTACCCAGGCTGCGGAATTTATTGGCGCCCAATTCGATAATGCGGGCTGCGGCACAAAGGGTTTCTACGTTGTTGACCGAAGTAGGCTGGCCGAGGTAGCCGCGTTCCACCGGGAAAAACACCTTGGGCCAGGGTTCGCCGCGTTTGCCCATCAGGGAGTCGAGCAGGGCGGTTTCTTCGCCGCACACGTAAGCGCCGGCGCCCATCTGGATGCGTATATCGAAAGTGAAGGACTCTTTTGCCGGTGTAGGCTGGCCCAGCCATCCCAACTGCTTATAAGTGGCAATGGCCGCTTCCAGTCGCGGCAGCAAGTAGCGGTATTCGGCGCGCAGATAGATGATACCTTCGGCGGCGCCGATGGCGTAGCCGCCGACAATCATGCCTTCGATAAGCAATTCGGGCAGTCGGTTCATCAGCACGCGGTCTTTGAACGTGCCCGGCTCGCCCTCGTCGGCGTTGCACACCAGGTAGTGTTGTTCGCCGGGGTTATTGCGGCAAATCTGCCACTTGTCGGCAGTAGGAAAAAAAGCGCCGCCCATGCCCAGCAGGTGCGCCTCGCGAATCTCATCGATAACCTGTTGGGGGCTTAGCGTGGTGAGGCGTTGCAGCGCCCGTCCCGGCGCAAAATCGCGGAAGAAAATCGCGCGGTCGCCAGGCGGTACATAACGCAGATGGTCTTCCACCGTATCGGCCAGTTCGGCCAGCGAAGCGCCGGCCCGCAGGGCGCTGATAAGCTGGAACACCCGCTCGGGCGTAACTTTTACAAAAGGATAAAAATTGATCAGCATAGCGGGCTCCTGGTCGCTGAGACCGATACAGGAAGTATCAAAGAGTCCGAACTGCCCGGTAGCGTCTACGCCGCCCCAGTGGCCGCCGGTGGCCTGTTCGAGCGCTTTTCGGATCGCCGCGTACCCTTTCAGTTCCGACAAGATGCTGTTGTTGAGATAAATAATGTACTTACCCGCCGGTTTGCGGTGGAAGAAGTGGTAAAACGTACAAACCCCTTCCACTTCAATGGCGGAGACATCCAGTTTGGCAGCAATGTCAAAAATGTCTTGGTTGGAAATAAACCCCTTGGCGTCCTGGCAGGCCCACAACAGATTGAGCAGTAGCGTTTTTTCAGAATGATGCGTTGTTGTCATAATTGCTTTGTTAAGACTCTCGTAAGTTACGCCAAACTGAAATGCGAAGCAAGGAAAAAGGGAGTGGGTTAGTGTGATTTTTACACTAGTATTACGGTGAGAAAAGTCATTGCAAAATGATGTTGGATTTTTGATGTTGGATGTTTGATTATTTTAATTGTGGCTCAATAGGGTGGTGAATACGGCTCAAATTTTAGTGTTTTTGAGCCGTATTTGGTATATTTGTGAGCTACAAATGATCCTATCATGGCAAAATCAAAAAAAGACATAGGGAAACTCATCCTGGAATACATTCGGCAACAGCCGCGGAGTTCCTCCAGGATGATTTATGATGGGTTGGGCCATGAGGTAGGATACGCCACCGTCAAAAGGGAAATACAAGCCTTATTGGCTGCCAATTTGATTTCTGCTGTTGGGCAAGGAAAGGCGACCCGGTACGAAATCAGCAAAGCATACCAGCTTTTGTACCCTCTCGATCTGGACACGTATTTTGAAAAAGAAATTGACGAACGCGAAATCCACGAGCAGTTTAATCATTCCCTGATCAGGGACATACTGGCGTTTACATCACTTTTTACCCAAACAGAATACGAGTACTTAGCGACACTCCAGCAGACATTCAGCAAAAATATCTCCGCTTTATCAGAAACGGAATTCAAAAAAGAGTTTGAACGATTAGCCATTGATCTGAGCTGGAAATCATCGCAAATTGAAGGAAATACGTATTCCCTGCTGGAAACGGAGAAATTACTCAAGGATAAAGAAACCGCCGCCGGTAAAACCAAAGAAGAAGCCATTATGCTGCTCAACCACAAAGAAGCGCTCGATTTTATCCTTGAGCACACCGGGTATACGCAACCCCTAACCACGGCCGGCATCGAAGATATTCACAGCCTGTTAATCAAAGACCTCGGCGTAACCCGCAATATCCGAAATCGGAGGGTAGGCATTACCGGCACGAATTATCGCCCTCTGGACAATGAATTTCAGATTAAGGAGGCCATTCACGATATGTGTGATATTGTGAATAATCGCGAAAATGTATTTGAAAAAGCGCTGCTCGTACTGGTATTGATTTCCTATATCCAGCCTTTTGCTGATGGCAACAAACGCACTGCCAGAATTATCAGCAATGCAATATTAATGGATCACCGCTATTGCCCTATTTCGTTCAGAACAGTTGATTCTATTGACTATAAAAAAGCTATGCTGGTTTTTTATGAGCAAAATAATATCAACGCTTTTAAGAAGATTTTCGTGGAGCAGTTTGCGTTTGCGGTGGGGACGTATTTTTAGGAGGTCAATGTGACGATCTAAAGCATCGCATAACATTTTAAATTAAAGGTAATTTAGATATTTCAATTTATTAAGTGCCTCCTTTCGGACATCTTCATCCTTAGAATCCGAGGCTATCTTTATTAACAATTTTTTATCCTTTAATTTATAAACTGCCACTTCTCGAATCCTTCCGTACCGAGATTCCAAAGCTACCTTTGCCAAACCTTCCTGATCTTTCAATCTTTCAACCGCATCAAAACAAAGGAAAGAATTTTCATCTTCAGACGCTATTTTCGCCAATGTTTGCTGATCTTCCAATTTTTTAACCGCAGCTCTACGAACTTCAATTTCCTTGTCTTCTATGGCCACTTTTGCCAATATTTGTTGGTCTTCCAATTTTTCAATTGCAGCCTTACAAACTAGCGTATAATAACTACCTCCCAAAACCACTTTTGACAACAGTTGCTGGTCTTCCAATTTTGCCACTGCCTGTCTGCGTAAGTGCGATGTAGCCTGGTAAGTTGCATACGAACCTAAATCCAGAGCGTGTGCTTCCAATGCAATTTTTGCCAACAGGTGCTGGTCTTGCAATTTTACCACGGCCGCCATACGAATAGTCAAATTGGCATCATGGAAATTCATGGCTATATTAGCCAATGCTTGCTGATCTTCCAATTTATTAACTGCAGCCAGGCGAACATCCGTTTCTTTGTCTTCTAAGGCTACTTTTGTCAATGTTTGCTGGTCTTCCAATTTTTCAACTGCAGCCTTACGAACAATCAAATTCTCATCTTCGAAAGCTATCTTGGTCAATACAGTTGGGTCTTCCAATTTATCTACGGCTTTCATTCGAATAGCCCCACTTTCATCGTTTAATGCTACCTTTGCCAATGTTTGCTGGTCTTCCAATTTTTTAACAGCAGCAAAGCGGACATCTATATTTTTGTCTTCTGAGGCTACCCTTGCCAACAATTGCTGGTTTTCTAATTTTTCGATTGCCTCCGATCGTACAATCGTATCCTTATCTTCTAAAACTAACCTAGTCAATATTTGATTATCAAGCAATTTTTTAACTACTGCTATGCGAACATCTCTATGAATAGATTCTAAAACTACCCTTGCTAATAATTGTTGATCCATTATTTCTGCTACAGAGGCTAATCGCAAAGATGGATTCTTATCATTTAGTGCAATATTCGATAAGAAAGTCTGAGAGTGTTTATGAATGTTTGCTAATTTAGGTCTAATAATACCCAACCTATATAGTATTTTTTTCATATTCATTACTTTTATGAAATAAATCAGCAGTTGTCTATCTCTCTTCTATTTCCACGCAAACGCCTCATAATCAACAAAAATAATACATTTTCGGCCAGAAGTCAATAGCGGAGTCATTTTTCCGGAGAATCCAAGCCGCGCTGACAAGTCTGTACAAGAAAACATTATCTTAAAATAGAACAAATATTTGTTTCATTATAAAACACACTATGTTTTTGCCACAGCAAACAACCCACCACCATGTCGAACTCAGAACCATCCCAACAACAAATAGGCAGGCGGGGCATGCAACTGCGCAAGGCGAAGGGACTGTCACAGGAAGAACTGGCCAAAAGCATCGGCATGTCGCGGCCTTCACTGGCTCAAATCGAGCTGGGCAACAGAGGCATTGACGTGTTGGAATTGCGCAAACTGGCGCTGGTATTGACATTCTCTCTCGACGAATTGTTGTCGCCCGATTATGCAATACCGAAAGAAGTCAACCTGGTGAGCGAGCCTTCGGCAACTCAATACGCAGTCAGGGTTTCTGTGCCCGAACTGAATGTGGGCAAATTGAAAAATGTGCTGCTCTATATGTTGGAACGCTGCGCGGGCAAGCCCAATATGGGAGAATCGGTTTTGAATAAGCTGCTCTATTTTTGCGATTTTAATTATTATGAGCTTTACGAAGAGCATCTCACGGGAGCTAGGTACAAAAAGCTCCCCTACGGCCCCACACCGGAAAATTTGGATCACATCATTACCCAAATGATAGCGGATGGCCATTTGAAGCGAGTCAAGACCACTTATCAAGGATTTCCGCAAATTCGCTATTTGCCATTGGTTAAAGCGAACTTGACGAAATTTTCCGCCGCAGAAAAAACGGTAATAGATGATGTCATTCAGCAAATGAGCGATTGGAATGCGAATATGATCAACGATTATGCGCATAAAGATATGCCCTGGCCGGCTACCGATGAAGGGGATTATATTAGCTATAATTTAGCTTTTTATCGCGAACTGCCTTATTCTGTTCGGGTGTACAACGATGAAAATTAACCCACAACCCACAACTGACTTTTATCATTCCCCCCATTTGGCAATCTGCCTAACTTTCCCGATATTACACATTAACCAACAAAAACAAGCGTATGCAAAAAGTAATCGTCAACGGATTAATCGCCGGTGTGGTGCTCCTGATTGTGAGCGTCGGCATTTTGTATGTGTCCATCCGCGTTTTTCCGGGGATGATGGAAGAATACTACGACACCAATGTCTTTAGAGGCGGAGGTACCCGGGCTATGCTGTATTATGTGCACCCCTTTATTCTCGCCCTGGCGCTGTCGTGGTTTTGGGAGCGGTTTAAGGGACTTTTCAAAGGATCTTTTATCTTTAGGGGGCTGGAACTGGGCCTCGTATACGGCCTGGTTGCGATACTGCCTACGATGTGGATCACCTTTAGCGCTATCAACGTATCGGAAATGATGGTGCTGAGCTGGTGGGTATACGGCATCGTTCAAGCGGCTGTAGTAGGCTTGATATTGGCCAAGTTGAATCCGTAATATGAAGTTACAGTACGATTATGTGGTTATCGGCAGCGGTTTTGGGGGTTCGGTGAGCGCCCTGCGGCTGGCCGAAAAAGGATATAAGGTATTGGTGTTGGAAAAGGGGAAATGGTTCCGCGCGGAAGACTTCCCCCGTTCCAACTGGAACCTCAGGAAGTGGCTTTGGATGCCTCGCCTGAGGTTTTTTGGTATTATGAAAATGACGTTTTTCCGGCATGTTACGATACTCTCCGGCACAGGGGTGGGTGGCGGTTCGCTGGTATATGCCAATACCCTGCCGGTGCCCAAGCCGGCTTTTTTTCAATCGGGCAGTTGGGCAGGCCTCGCCGATTGGCAGGCAGAGCTAAAGCCGTATTACGAGACGGCTCTGCGTATGCTCGGCGCCGCGCCGCCGCCGGTTTTTCACGAGGGCGAGTTGGCCCTGCAAAAGCTGGCCGGGGAAATCGGCATGGCCGATCATTTTGAAGCCCCCGATGTGGCCGTTTATTTCGGAAAGCCCGGCGAACGCGTAGACGACCCCTATTTTAACGGCAAAGGTCCCGACCGCACAGGCTGCATTTATTGCGGCGGTTGTATGACGGGCTGCCGCCACAACGCCAAAAACACGCTGGATAAAAATTACCTCCACCTGGCCCAGCAACTGGGTGTAGAGATCAGGGCCGAGCAGAAAGTTTTTGATGTGAGGCCCCTGGGCCGCCCCGATGGCGCCGACGGCTATGAGGTTTCATTTCGCTCTTCTACCCGTTATTTTTCCAGGCCGCAGGCTGTAACAACCAAAGGCGTCGTTTTTGCCGGCGGCGTAATGGGCACGGTCAAGTTGCTTTTACAGCTCAAACGCGGCTCGCTGCCCCGCTTGTCCGACAAGGTAGGCCACGATATTCGCAGCAACAATGAAAGTCTGATACCGGTCACGAGCCTGAATAGCAATAAAGACTTCTCCCAGGGCATCGCTATTGGTGCGTTGCTTCATACCGACGCCGATAGCCACCTCGAACCTGTGCGGTATTCCAAAGGCTCGGGCTTTTGGCGATTACTGCTGGCGCCACAGGTATTTGGCAGCAATACGCTGCTGCGCTTACTCAGGATCGGCAAAGACTGGCTGCAGCACCCTGTCCGGAATTTGAAGGTTGTTTTTGTAAAAGACTGGGCAAAAAGCACGGCCACGCTGCTGTTTATGCAACACCTCGACAGTACGCTGCGCTTCACGCGCAATGCCCTGGGGCTGATGACCTCTACGGTCGACAAAGGCGCGGCGCCCAGCGCATTCATCCCCCGGGCCGGCGAATTGGCCCAACGCTACGCCCGCATCATCGAAGGTAAACCTACCGTTTTTGTTCTCGAACCCCTGATGGGCATTCCCTCTACCGCACACATCCTCGGCGGCGCTGTGATGGGCGCTAAAGCCGCAGAAGGCGTTATCGACAAACTCAACTGCGTATTCGGCTACGAAAATATGCTGGTCTGCGACGGTTCGATGATCTCTGCCAACCCCGGCGTGAATCCCTCGCTGTCTATCACGGCCATCTCGGAGCGGGCGATGGGGTTTGTACCGAGGAAGGAATGAAGGTGGTTGTGGGTTGTCGGTTGTCAGTTCTCTGTTCTCTGTTGTCAGTTATGTTTTGCCAGTTTAAGTTTAATTAGCAAAGTTAATGAACGGACAACCGAGAACGGATAACCGACAACGGATAACCGACAACGGACAACCGACAACGGATAACCGACAACGGACAACCGACAACGGATGAACGTGACATCCATCACTGACAATGCCCTCGCAATACCCCCATTTTTGTGCCATTATTTAATAAAAAACTTGACCATCAAATGTTTGGATTGTTTCAAAAGACAAGCAGCGATTATAAAAACCTGAATGCAGATGATTTCCGGAAAGCCTTCGAACACGACAAAAACGCGGTTGTACTCGATGTGCGCACGCCGGCAGAAGCGCATGGCGGCAAGATAAAAGGCGCCAAAGTGATCAACTTTATGGATCCGGGGTTTGCCACGGCCATTTCGAAATTGGACCCCAGCAAGTCGTATTACGTGTATTGCCGCAGCGGCGTCCGTAGCGCCAATGCCTGCCAGATAATGGCCAAAAATGGTTTTAAAGAATTGTACAACCTCCGCGGCGGGGTGTTGGATTGGCCGTTTCAGCTTATCTAATGTTGTGGGTTGTCGGTTGTGGGTTGTCGGTTTCAAAAAAAATTATCCGTTCCATATCTTTGCCATTTATACTTTGACAGAGAACAGAGAACAGAGAACAGAGAACAGAGAACAGAGAACAGAGAACAGAGAACAGAGAACAGAGAACCCACAACTCACAACTCACAACTCACAACAATCGGATAATGGTCGGAAAACTCAGTGTGGGCTCTTGCATAAGAGCGGATGCGCAGGGCCTGGTCGGCCAGGATATAATCGATGCGGAGCATAGGGACGCTTCCTGAGAAGGTAGTGCCCATGCCCCTGCCTTTAGCCCTGAAGGCGTCTTGCCGCGAGTCTGACAGGGTGCGATAAGTATAAGAAGTAGGCACATCATTCAAATCGCCGCAAACCAGGGCTGGGTGCGGGCATTGATTCACGTGGGCGGCAATTTCGTTGGCTTGTTCAGCGCGGCGGCGGGCCGAGCGGCCGTAGCGGCCCAGCATACCTTTGATGCGAAGCCATGTTTCCGTTTCCTGAAATTGCTTTTCGGCGGCAATTCTGTCAGCCATCTTCGACACGGCATTGGTTTGGAGGTGCAGGTTGTACACCCGCACAGTTTGGCGGCCTATGCCGAGGTCGGCAAACATATAGCCGTTGGCATTATTGGTAAAATAGTGCGCCGACTTTTTCTCTATGGGAAACCTGGAAAATATAGCCAGGGCGCCTTTATTGTCGCGATAATAATAGGGCAATCCACCTTGTTTGGTGAGGTAGTTGATATAGGGCGTGGCCAGATCGGGGTGTGGAAATTCCTGCAGGCAGAGCACATCGGGTTGGTGGGTGTCGAGTAGTTCGGCAAGTGCGTCGGGCGCGGCGCGTTCGGCGTTTTTCCCCATTGGCCAGAAACCGTGGCAGTTGAAGCTCATCACGGCAAAATCGCGTTCGGTATCGGCGGCTTTGCCGCTGAAGGAAAAACCGTAAAACCCCTGCAGGTAAGAAATGCCCAACAAAATACATCCCAGCGACAGCAGAAAGTGAGCCTTGCTTTTCAGGAGCCAATACACTACAAAAAGCAGGTTAAAAATCAACAGCCAGGGGTAAAACAATCCCGGCACCGCCAATGGCCAAAAGGCTATCGGCGAAAAAAACGGCGAGGCGTATGCCAGCAGCGTAAAGGCTACCAGGCCTACATTCAACCATCGCAAAAAGTGGGTGATTACCACGCTCTATTGTTTGCTGGCATTAAAAAGAAAATCCTTTTCCTCTTTTGTAAGACTATCGTATCCCGACAATTTGATTTTGTCGAGAATGGCGTCGAGGCGTTCCTGGTGCGAACCTCTTTCGGCTTTTGCGGGACCGCCCGGAGGGTTTTGACCCTGTGCGGCAGCTCCTTTATTATTCGGATTGCGATATACCACGCGGGGCCCGGGTCGCCTGATCTGCCCTTTGGCCAGCGCCCGGAAAAAGTCGGTAATCTTGAAAAAAAAGCGGTTGATAGGCGCTGCCAGGTCGTTACCCTGGCGCAGTTGCCACACAAAAACCCACCCCATCAGCACGCCGCCGAGGTGGGCAAAGTGCCCGCCGGTATTGATATTGCTACCCAAACCCACTATATCGATAAAAATCAGCACGGCGACAATATATTTCAGCTTGACATCGCCTATCAGGATTAGTCGCATGATGTAATCGGGCGAAATCACGCCGGCGGCGACTACCGTGGCCATCACTGCCGCCGAGGCGCCCCAGGCATAGTGGGGGTTGGGGTCGCCGTAAAAACGCAGGTTGGCATACAGAAAGAATACCAGCCCACCCACCAATCCACCCAGCAGATACAAAGGCAGGATGCGATGGTTGCCGATAAAGTCGCCCACAATACGTCCAAACCAATAAAACAAGAGCATATTGGCGAAGATATGCCAGAAGTCTTCGTGGAGGAACATGTGGGTAATAATCGTCCACGGGTGAATGAGGATATACCAGGGGCTGGACGACAGCGCGAAGAAATTGCGCAAAGCGACATACATCGGCGGGTCCACCCAACTGTTACTCAGCCGCAGAATCACCCATATCAGGCTGATAGTTACAAATACGGCTACATTGACCAGCACTATGCGGGTCACCATATTGCCGTAAGTATACTCCCGTTTGATATCTTCCCAAATAGAACGCAGCATTCGTTGACGAGATCTATGCGTGATGCAAATTGTAGAGCTTGTTTAAGCTCTTAGCTCATTGGTGAGCCGAATTTCCTCCAGTACAAAATTAGTAAGAATCCCGAAATAGCGCCCCCCAAATGTGCAAAGTGCGCGATATTATCCCATGAGAACTGGTTGACGCCCAGGAAAAGTTCGATGAGCATCAGCACCGGGATGAAATACCGGGCCTGCACGGGGATAGGCAAAAAGATGAGCATGAGTTCGGCGCGGGGAAAGTACATGCCGAAGGCCAAAAGCAGCCCGTAGATAGCTCCCGAGGCGCCTACGGTGGGTACGCTCATTTTGGCTTTCATATAGGACTCCATCATCTGGGTAGCGCCGGCCACGAGGTCGGCGTTGGGTTTTGCGATGAGGGTGCCTACTTCGTCAATCATTTTTTTGCCTTCTTCGGTCAAGCTCCCCCTGGGTATGTCACCAAAGAAAGCCCAATAGGTCTCGTATCCCGGATTGGCCTTGAAAGTATCGATGATCTGCTGCATATGGCTGAAATCGTAATAGTTGTAAAGCCAATGCACGATGGCGGCGCCGATAGCGCAGAAGAAATAAAAAAACAGAAATCGCTTGGGGCCCCACAGGGTTTCCAGGGCGCTGCCAAACATCACCAGGGCGAACATGTTGAAAAAGATATGCCCCAGGCTGGCATGCATGAAAAAGTAGGTGGCCAGCTGTAATGGCTGAAAATCAGGCGCCGCAGGATAACGCAACGCCAGCATATCGGCATTCAGCATTTTACTGATAATAAATACCAATATGTTGATGAATAATAGATGTTTGACGACGTCGGTTATTCTCAGCATTTATGAGGGTTTATGCGACTGAAATGAGTCCCGTACTGACCAAAGGGAAGTCGGGAAGGGGTTATGAGGGGTTATGAGGGGTTATGAGGGTTGGGTGACAAAATCCGCAATCCGAATTCCAAATTCCGCAATTGAATCATGCCTCAAAACGTCGACTCAGTTCATCGAGGTCGTAGGTAACAAAGCAGAGGCGGCCAGAGGGACTTTTATAGGGCAATTCGCAGGCGAACAGTTGGTCGATAAGCGATTGCATTTCGCGAGCTTCGAGTACTTGTCCCCGGCGCAGGGCGGCGCTTTTGGCCATAGCGCGGGCGATATTTTCGTGCACATCCAGCTTGAGGCCCACATTGGCTTTGTATTGCTCGATGAGCATTTCCACTACCAGCCCTTCGTCTTTTTTGCCGGCCATCTCGGCGGGCAACCCGCTGATGACAAAGGAATTGGGGCCGTGTGCCTGGATATTAAAGCCCAATGCGTTGAGGTCGGGCAATATGTCGCGCAGGAGGTTGGCGTCGGCGGGGGGCAGCATCAGGGGTTTGGGAAACAATTGTTGTTGCGATACCACGCTGCGTTGCGACAGTGCTTTCAGGAATTGCTCGTACAAGATGCGTTCGTGAGCTGCCTGCTGGTCGATGAGCACAAAACCCGACTTGATCTGGCTCACGATATAGGCGCCGTGAATCTGGTACGGCTCTTTTTGGGCTGTCGGGGTATTGAGTAGCGAATCGGAGGGGTTGTCAGCCGGCCATTCGCTTTCTATCGTGAGTCCGCCGGGGGTATTGTCGTCGCCGGGGGTGCCTTGCAGTCCTTCGTACAGTTGCTCCCATTGTTGTTTAGCCTGACTCGAAGGCTTACCCGTGCCCCTACCCTGGCGCCAGTTGATGGATGAGCTTTCAATCGTAGGGGGTATGTTTGAATCGGTAGATTGCGTGGGTATCGGGCGCGCCGTAAAAGTGGGGTCTTGTTCAAAATCGAGCGTGGGCATCACGCTGTATTGCCCGAGGGCGTGGCGCACGGCCACCCGCAGATAGTTATAGATCAGATGTTCGTCTTCAAACTTGATTTCCTGCTTGGTAGGGTGTACGTTGATATCGATGCGGGCGGGATCAATTTCAATAAAAATAGCATAAAAAGGAAAAGCCTCCTTAGGCAGCAGGTCATCGTAGGCGCTCACCACCGCGTGATTGAGATAGCCGCTGCGAATAAAGCGGTTATTCACAAAAAACAACTGCTCGCCCCTGGTCTTGCGGGCAAATTCGGGTTTGCCGATAAAACCCGATATATTAATCACGTCGGTATCTTCGCTCACCGGCACCAGCCGTTTGTTGTATACCTGGCCGAAAATGCCCACCAGGCGTTGGCGCAGGTTGCCCGGCGGCAGGTGCAGGATCTCCTCGTTGTTGTGGTGGAGGGAAAAGAAAAGATCTTCGTGCGCTATTGCAATGCGCTGAAACTCATCGATAATATGCCGCATCTCTACCGTGGGGGCTTTGAGAAAATTGCGGCGGGCGGGTACGTTGTAAAACAAGTTTTTAACGGCAATATTAGTGCCCGGCGCGCACTGGCAGGCCTCCTGGGTTTTCACTTCCGTAGCTTCCACGACAAGGCGCACGCCGAGTTCGTCGGCAGCGCGCCGGGTGCGCATTTCTACTTGTGCCACGGCTGCAATAGAGGCCAGTGCCTCGCCCCTGAACCCCATCGTGCGAATAGCAAAGAGATCTTGCGCATTTTTTATTTTCGACGTCGCATGCCGTTCAAAAGACAGGCGGGCGTCGGTTTCCGACATGCCGCAGCCATTATCAATTACCTGTATCAGCGTTCGGCCGGCGTCTTTTACGATCAGTTTGATCTGATTACTGCCGGCGTCGATGGCGTTTTCCATCAATTCTTTGACCACTGAAGCGGGGCGTTGGATTACCTCTCCCGCGGCAATCTGGTTGGCTATGGCATCGGGTAAAAGCTGAATGACATCAGCCATGTGTCTCCTCCTTTAATTTTTCAACCACTGCTCCAAACCCGGCATGGCCATGGTCAGTATTTTGTAACAGGCCAATAGCAGCACGATAAATATGCCGAGCAAAAGCCTGTTGGACCGCCTGGTTTGTACAGACAAAGGGCTTTTGTCGGCAATATAGCCCCTGCGAAAGCCTTCGGCGATGCGCGATTTGACGTCTTCCGGATTGACATTGCCTTTCTCCAGCATGCGCAGGCGCCTTTCGCGTTCTTCTTTTTCGGGGTTCCAAAATCGCGGATGATACTCGTACTTCCGGTGTTTGGGCAATTTAATCAGTTTGATAAAAGCCATGTGGTTTGCCTTTATTTAGATAATATAAACGCACAGCAGTCGCATTTGGATGCGACAATTAACTATATAGATGCAATTAATGGCAGTCCCAGTGGTATACGACCTTAGAAAAATCGCATTTTTTTAGATCTTCTTCTGCAATAAAGAAGTGTGCGGTGCCCATATCTCCCCAGTTGCACTCTATTTCTATGTCGGAGTCCATCTGAAAAAGCAACAACATAGGATTGTCGGGATCGCGTGGGTCTTCCTGGGCAAAATGCGCGTAGCCGCCTATTTTGTGTCCTTCTGCGGAGACTTCATGGCCGTATGACTGTATGATATCCCACTTTTGTTCTTCGTCTTCAAACTGGTCGAAAAAGTTTTCACCCATGGCTTTTTCAAAAGCAGCGTCTTCAACCGGCGCTATTTCGTCGGTTAATTCGAACGACATGCCGTAGTATTGATCGGGATAGATGGGCGTATTTTCGAAAGCAGGCAAGAAGTCGAAATCGGATTCAAGGGCGGTTTCCGACTTGATGACATCGGAAAAATAGACGACCTTAAAGGCATGCTGCGTACCGCCTTCTTCGGGGTCCATACCGTAGAGGTCGTCGTCGCCGATGTAAAACTGCAGCAATCCTTTGGAAGGATAAGGCGCCAGTGCGGGCACTTCTTCAAAGTTGATCTGCGCAAGGAAAAACAGCGGATGGCCGCCGGGAGTAGTGGGGTAAGGCGTACCGACCGGCAGGTAAGGATGGCCGCCGAAGCGGCTGCCCCAAGGCGTGGTAGCCTCTCCAACGGGAATAATTTCAATAAAAGAGCGCCTGGTATCGGCCAGCGCCTCGGCATAGGGCGCCAGCTCGTCGGGTAGTTCGTAGTTCATCAGTTCCATGGGGCGAATTTAGCATTTTATGGTGGAAAAATTTAGTTAGCAATTAGGTCTTAGCTCTTAGCGGTCAGCAGTTAGCAGTTAGCGGTTAATTGCTAAGACCTAATCGCTAAGACCTAACCAGCGGTCAGCTGACTGCTGATTGCTAACCGCTAAGAGCTACTAACTGCTCAATCCTTGCGTTTCACCGTAGTCTCCTTCTTCGGCTGCGTCTTGGGAGTAGGGGTCTCCTTGCGCGGTTGCGTTCTCGGAGCTGTCGTTTCCTTTTTAGGCGTAGCCTTGGGTTGTTCCCACTTATCGCGGTGATAATCGCGGGCCTTGTCTACTTTCGGCATTTCGGCGGGCGCCTTTTTCTCGGGCTGGGTTTTGGGGGTAGGCGTCTCCTTGCGGGGTTCCTTCGGCTCCGTTTTGGGTGGTATTACAATGGGGTCTTTTCTCGGGGTCGGCTCTGTGCGGGGTTTCTGGATGGGCGGCGTTACGTCTTTGTCTTTCCTGATTTCTTTTTCAGGCTGAGCCGGCTGGGGTCTTTCTTTGGCCAGCACGGGGTATTGCCGCTTGTTTTTGTCGAGATACTCAGTCGGGCTCATCTCTTTTTTGGGATGCGATTGGTTGTATTTTTCCCGCGAGCTCTCAAATTTGCCGTATTCTCTGAATTTCTCCTTGTCGAAGCGCGCCTTATCGAGCCAGTCGTCTGTGATGATTTCCCTGTTGTTGCGGCGCCAGTTGTCTACGCCGGCTGTAATGCTGCCGCCGTGGTGGCGATGGCCGTAGTAGTGCCGGGTGAAGTGGCTGGACAACTGCGGGTAGTAGTAGTGGTGGTACGGGTTGTAAAAATACCAGTTCGTGAAATAATACGAAGGCAGGTCAATGATCACAATCACATGCCCGGGGCCCCAATAGAACCCCCAGTCGTACCATACCGGGTAGGGTCGCCAGCGCGGGTAGGTATACCAGTAGGGGTAGCCGAACCAGTAGGGATAGTGATGGTAATAGTGGTGTTCGACCACTACTTCCCGCACTTCACCGCTTTCATACACGTCATCATAGGGGTAGTAGGAATCGTCGTAGTTGTATTCTCTGGCAAAATCCTCTGCCGAGCGGGCAAACGCTGCTTTAGCTTCGGGGTCGACTTCGAGGCCGGCCTTCCAGTCTTCGATCTCCTTGGTATGCGCCCTGGCTACTACCAGGTTGAGGCTATCGAGTTGCTGCATCAGCCAGACGGGGTTGCGGCGGTACAAATCGCCCACCATCACCGTCATTCGGATGCCGTCGCTTAGTAGCGTGAGCACCTCGGGCAGTTCCACGAGTTGTTGCAAGGCATCCTGTGTTTTGGCGGGATAATCGCGGATCAGGTTGTCGAAAGTGCGGCGCCATTGCTCGTTGAGTTCATCCACGCGCAGTAGTATGTCGAAGTAATATCTGCGGGCTTCGAGGGCTTTGGGGTGCACCTCGGCGGGGTAGTCGGCGAGTTTAACCCGCACTTCGCTATCCGACTGACCGGTTGTCATGGTCAGTTTGGTAATCAACCCGGGGTATCTGGTCAGATCCCAGATTAATTCCTGTGTTTCCTGGGCGTAGCCCTGCATCAGGTTTTTGAATGCTTCGCTGGTTTTGGATTGCATGCTTTCCAGCTTAACGATAGCTTCCGGATGCAGACAGGCCTCCAGGATGTCGCGCCGCGTCTGCTCGGGATACAGCACGAGGGCTTCTACCGAGTTTTTCTCCTCCTGGAGCAATTGGTCGAGCAATTCCTGCTCGGACTGTGCCGTAACCAGGAGGGGTGTGAGCAGCGCTAATACGACAAATATTACACGTCTCATGCCGCTTGTTTTGGTAAAAAAATAGGAGGTTAGCCTCAGGTAGGTGTTATTAGACGCAAGTTACGAGACTGTGAGGACTTTGTAAATGACAAGGGTCACCGGTCAGGGGGCGACTTGGCGAGGTGGCGACTTTCAGACTATCTGTCATCCAAGTCTTAGTGGTACTTAGTGCCCTTTGTGTCTTTGTGGTAAAAAATCGGAGTCGAAACTGCGACTTTACGACTTTTTTGAACCGACTGCCGACTGCCGACCGCCGAATAACGCACTTAGCGAAGTCTTCGCGAACCTTGGTTAAAAAAATATACTGCTACAAAGTCAAATCCAACTCCAAACCCTCGAAATGCTCGATAAAGCGGATGATGTGGTTGAAATGAACAAACTCTTCCCGGGCGTGGGTGGTGGTGACGATTACCGCACGGGCATCAGCTCTTCGGGCTGCCTCCGCGCCGGTGACGCTGTCTTCGAAAATCAGGCATTCGGCAGTAGACAGCCCCATCGAGGCGGCGGCCTTTTCAAAGATTTCCGGGTCGGGTTTGCCTCTGCTGACGCTTTTGGCATCAAAAATGCCGGTGAAGTAATGTCGCAGGTTCAGGTTGTCGAGTACGAAATCCACGTTTTCTGTCGGTGCTGCGGTGCCTATCGCCATGGGGATGCCGGCGGTTTTTATTTTTTCTAAAAAAACAGATAAACCAGGCAAGAGTCTCAATTCGGGAAGGAAAATTTCGCGATAAGCGGCTTCTTTTTCCCAGGATATCCGTCGGCGTTGTTCAAGTGTAAATCGGTCGCCGAAGAGGCGTTCCAGGATTTCTTCGTTGATGCCGTGTATTTGGGCTTTAACTTCTTGAATGGACAGGGGAAGCCCAAGTTCATTGAGTTTATGCTGCCAGGCCCTGTGGTGAACCATCATATTGTCCACCATCGTGCCGTCCATGTCGAAGATGACGCCTTTATACATTCGCATAAGTATTAAAAAGTCAGGCGGCGATCAACTGCCGCCGCCTGACTAATCCTTTAGAGAAAGAGGATTGATTACCCTCTGAAATACAGGTATGCCGCCAAAATCAAAACGACCACCAGCGCCGAAACGACTTTGTCTACTGTGCGGTAGGTAGCCCTCGTTTCAGCCTTTTGCCCGGCGCTAACGGTGCCAAGTGTCAATCCCTGAATTTTTTCCACAGATGGAGCCTCTGACGCGTAGCTCACTACCACCATCACAGTGGCAGACACGATAAAAATCAACAGACTGTAATATTGGAAAAACGTGTTGTTGATAATCCAGAAAAATGATCCTTCCGGGTACGAGAATCCTTCCTGTAGCATCACAGGCGTATCGATTGACAAGCGGAAAAGCCCCAGGGCAAAACCGACCAGTAGCGCAGCCAGCGCTCCTTTTGCGTTAAGGCGCTTGTTAAAGATACCAAAGAAAAAGACCACAAAAATGGGCGGTGCAAGGTAGCCCTGCACACTTTGCAGGTAGTCGTACAAACCCCGGCTACCCTGAATTACCGGAATCCACAGTAGCCCGATAACAACCATTACGGCGGTGGCAATGCGGCCCATCCGCACCAGTTGGGCTTCGGAAGCATTGGGGCGGAACTTGGAGTAAAGGTCCATCGTGAACAAAGTGGAAGAAGCGTTAAACACCCCTGCGAGCGAACTCATCAGGGCAGCAAGCAGGCCGGCTACCACAATACCACGGATACCGGCGGGAAGCACCTTGGCCACTAACAATGGGAATACCTGCTGGGCATTGGCATTAATGATCTTTCCATCCTCGCCGAGCAGTGATTGCGCAAGCTCCGGCATTTTGCCACTGGCAGCCAATGCAAAGCAGATGAGGCCCGGAATAATGAATATGAAAACTGGTAGCAACTTGAAAAACGCTGCCGCAATCGTACCCCGGCGTGCTTCTGTCAGATTGGCGGCGCCCAGCATCCGCTGCACGATGTATTGATCAGTGCACCAATACCACAAACCGATGATGGGGGCGCAGAATAACATACCCAGCCAGGGGTAGTTGCTGTTGAAGTACCACGCCATATGGGTTTCGGTCTTCACGGGCGCCCAGGTGCCCTCTATGCCTGCGGGTACGAGGGGTTTCCAAAGGTTGAACATGTCAGAACCGGCAATACGTCGCAGTTCGCCCCAGCCGCCTAAGGCTTCGAGCCCATAAACCGTAACCAACAGAGAACCGAGGATGAGGATAATAGTTTGTATGGCCTCCGTATAGGCCACTGCCCGCAAGCCGCCGAGAATCGTGTAAATACCGGTCAGTACGATCATGAGTATAGATCCTACCCAAAAGCTGTTCATCCCCATTAGGTTGACTTCAGGCAGGAGAACGCCGAATACAATTCCTCCGGCAAATATCCCGACCGCCACTTTTGTGAGCACGTAAGCGACCAAAGAGATAACGGACAATACCCAGCGAGCGGTCGGCGAGAATCTCTTCTCCAAAAACTCGGGCATCGTGTAGATCTTGGAACGCATATAAAATGGCGCCAAAACCCAACCCAGTATGAGTAGGCACCAGGCGTGCAACTCATAGTGGGCCATGGCCACACCATCGGTGGCGCCGGAGCCCGCAAGGCCTACGATATGCTCGGAACCGATGTTGGAGGCAAAAATAGAAGCTCCGATGACGAACCAGCCCAGGTTGCGCCCGGCAAGGAAGTAATCGTCGGAGGTATCGTTTTTCTGGCGGATGACCCACCAGGCAATGCCCAGGATGATGGCGAAGTATAGGGCAATGACTATCCAATCAATGGTCGCTAATACTGACATAGGCTAGGTGGTTTATTTCGTTGAGAATTTAAAGGTGGTTTTCGTAGCGTATTGCTCGCCAGGGGCTAAGATAACGGATGGAAATGATTTTTGATTCGGAGAATCGGGATAATGTTGCGTTTCCAGGCAAAAACCGGTGCGATGGGCGTAAGTACCCCCTCCCGGCGCGGGCAAAGTACCATCCAGGAAGTTGCCGCAGTAGAACTGGAGGCCCGGCTCGTCGGTGAATATTTCCAAATATCTGCCTGTAGCCGGGTGGTAAGCCGTGGAGACTTTTCGGAAGCTGCCCTGCTTGTTGAGCACCCAGCAGTGATCGTAGCCCTTTCCTTTGGTCAACTGTTCGTCCTTTTGCTCGATGTCTTTCCCGATAGACTTGGCCTGTCGGAAATCGAAGGCCGTGTTGTTGACGGGCCGCAATTCCCCCGTCGGGATCAGCGTAGCATCCACGGGCAGGTACTGATCGGCGTCAATAGTGAGTTCGTGGTCGAGGATGTTTTTGGTGAAATCACCCGACAGGTTGAAATAGGCGTGCTGTGTCAGGTTCACGATGGTTTTTTTGTCGGTGGTGGCCACGTAGCTTACTTCAAGCGTATTGTCGTCTGTGAGGTGATAAACTACCGTCGAAGTCAGCGTGCCGGGGTAGCCGCCCTCGCCATCCTGGCTTACATAGGTGAGTTTCAGTGCAACGCCCTTGTCGGTAGGTTGTTCGGCAGCCGTCCACACCACCTTGTCGAAGCCCTTAACGCCGCCGTGCAGGTGGTTTTGGCCGTCATTGGTTTCCAACGTATAGTTATTGCCGTCGATAGAAAATTTGCCTTTGGCAATCCGGTTGCCGTAGCGACCGATGAGCGCCCCGAAATACGGGTTGCTCCTGATGTATTGCGCCAGACTGTCGTAGCCCAAAACGACGTTTGCGTAGTTGCCGTTTTTGTCCGGCGCCGTCCACGAAGTGATGATGCCGCCGTAGGTTATCACGTCTACCTGCATGCCCTGTTTGTTTTTCAGGGTGTACTTGTCCACTTCCTCCCCATCGGGGGTGATCCCGAATTGGGTTTTAGCAATGGATGCAGAAGCGGTAGGCGTTTCCCCGGCTTGATCCGGAGAGGAGGCATTTTTGCATTGTACCATAATAAAAGCGATTGTCGCAAAAAAGGCGAGTCGGACGAGTTGGTTGAAAGACTTGTTCATTGCTCTTATTTTTATTACAACCCATGCTGAAACAGGTGGTAATACACCTCATTTGCATTGAGTTGGTTTTTGAAATCACGGATATGGGTCTGTTCGTCAATAACGAGTATTTCGATGCCCGCTATGTCGGCAAAATCCTCCAGGTATTCGGTCGTAAGCGCCTGGGTGTAAACCGTGTGGTGGGCGCCGCCGGCCAGTATCCAGGCGGTGGCGGCGATTTCCAGGTTGGGTTTGGCATCCCACAATACGCGGGCAACGGGGAGCTTGGGCAGATCCGCCTTTGGCGCTACGCTTTCTACTTCGTTCACCAGCAGCCGGAAGCGGTTGCCCATGTCAATAAGGGAGGCGTTGAGCGCAGGGCCGGTTGCGCTGTTGAACACCAGCCGCACGGGGTCGGCCTTGCCGCCGATGCCCAGTGGGTGTATTTCGCAGGAGGGCCGGTGCGCAGCAATGGAGGGGCATATTTCGAGCATGTGCGAGCCCAGCACATAGGATTTTTCGGGAGTAAAATGGTAGGTGTAGTCCTCCATGAAAGAGGTGCCGCCCTCCAGTCCCTGCGCCATAACTTTCATGCTGCGAAGCAGAGCCGCCGTTTTCCAGTCGCCCTCGGCGCCGAAGCCGTAGCCGTCCATCATCAGGCGTTGCACGGCGAGGCCCGGCAGTTGCTTGAACTCGCCGAGATTTTCGAAGGTATCAGTAAAGGCCCCGAAGCCGCCGTTTTCCAAAAAGGCCCTCAATGCCAACTCGATACGGGCGGCTTCTACCAGTGAATCCCGGCTTTGTCCGCTGGCCCGTAAAGCCGGCGTCAGGGCGTATTGGCTTTCATAAACATCCAGCAAAGCCTTGATCTCGCTGCTTGAAACGTCGGGCAGGTATCGCAGCACGTCGGAGGTGTCGTAGCCGTTGACTGCAAAACCGAAGCGGATTTGGGCCTCTACCTTGTCGCCTTCCGTGACGGCTACTTCGCGCATATTGTCGCCGATGCGGGCTACTTTCAGCGTTTGCAGCTCGTGCCAGCCCATCGCAACCCTCGACCAGACGGCCAGTTTCTGCCGCACAGACGGGCTCTGCCAATGCCCTACGATGATTTTCCGCTTCATTCGCATCCGGGACATGATGAAGCCGAACTCCCGGTCGCCGTGGGCAGCCTGGTTCAGGTTCATGAAGTCCATGTCAATGGTTTCCCAGGGGATTTCCGCATTAAACTGCGTGTGGAGGTGACAGAGCGGCTTTTTCAGGTTGGAAAGCCCCCTTATCCACATCTTTGCGGGGGAAAAAGTGTGCATCCAAACCACTACGCCGATGCACTTTTCATCGGCATTGGCGGCGATGCAGGTTTGAAGGATTTCGTCGGGGGTTTTCACCACGTCTTTGTACTTCAAGGATACCAAAAGGCCGGCGTCCTCGTTGAGTCCCTTCACGATGGTTTCGGAGTGTTGGGCGACTTGCTTTAAAACCTCCGGCCCGTACAAATGCTGGCTTCCTGTGATGAACCAGATCTCTTGGTGCTGTAATTTTTTCATTCCAATCGCTTTGTTGGTTTACTGCCCGTAATAGGCGTTTTTGCCGTGTTTACGCTCGTAATGTTTTTTAATCAATGCCTCTTTCAACCTTGGCGCCTGAGGGTTGATTTGGAGGGTAAGGTAAGCCATCCTCGCCACCTCTTCCAGCACTTTGCTGTGGTAAACAGCCTTGGCGGCGTCTTTGCCCCAGGTAAACGGCCCGTGGTTGCCGATCAGCACCATCGGCACTTCCTCGTAGTCCAAACCCCTCTCCCGAAAGCAATCCGTGATCTGGATGCCCGTATTGTGCTCGTAATTGCCCGCTATGAGGTCGTCGCGCATGGGTTCGGCACAAGGAATATCCTGGGTGAGGTGGTCGGCGTGGGTGGTGCCGAAAATGGGGATGTCGCGCTGCGCTTGCGCCCAGGCTACCGAGTAAGTGGCGTGGGTATGCGCGATACCGCCGATATTTTCCCAGTTTTTGTACAGCCAGGCATGGGTTTTTGTATCGGACGAGGGTCGTTTGTCGCCTTCTACGATGTTGTTGTCATAGTCCACAATGACAATGTCTTCAGGCTTCAACACTTCATAAGGCACGCCGCTCGGCTTGATGGCAAATACGGCCGCCGACCTGTCCACGGCGCTCACGTTGCCGAAGGTGTATATCACCAGATTCAGGGCGTTGAGTTCCATGTTGGCCTCGTAGCACTGCTGTTTGAGTTCTTTGAATTTGGACATTGGTTGTCGGTTGTCGGTTGTCGGTTTGTCGGTTGTCGGTTTGTCGGTTGCACCAGTTGTCGGTTGTGGGTTGTCAGTTATCCGTTCTCGGTTGTCTGTTATCGGTTTAACTGATAACCGACAACTACCTCACTCCCTTCCTTCCACAAAAGCGCTGAGGGCTTCGTATTTTTCCATTAATTTTTCAAAAACGACCACTTGCTCCGCCTGTGGGTAATACTCTGCTTCGAAATTGCCGGCCAGGCTTTGGCTCGCTTCCAGCACATTGGGATAAAGTCCTGCCGCCACAGCAGCGTAGATGGCTGCCCCCAGAGCCGGAGCATAGTCGGAAGCCGCTACGATGATAGGTCGGTTGAGCACATTGGCCAGCGTTTGCATGATGTAGGGCGACTTGCGGGCCACGCCGCCGATGCCGATGACCTTGTTGATTTTCACGCCTTCCTCCTCAAAGCGATCCACGATTTTTTTAGAACCGAAACAAATAGAATGAACCAGCGCCTTGAAGATATGTGGCGCCTGCGTGCCCAGCGACAGTCCCGAAATGGCGCTTTTCAACGCCTGGTTGGCATCGGGGGTGCGGCGGCCGTTAATCCAGTCGAGGGCGGTGGGCAGGTTTTCCGAAAGGGGAATAGCCTCCGCCTGCCGCGCCAGGCTGCGGATGAGGTTTTGATCATACTCAGCGGCGAGTTGTTGTTTTTGCTCCGCTGAAATGGATTCACTGTTTTGCAAGAGGTTTTCGAAGGGCCACATCAGTACGTTTTTGAACCAGGCCAGCACGTCGCCGAAAGCGGATTGCCCGGCTTCCAGGCCGATCATACCCGGTATTATCGAGCCGTTGACCTGACCGCAGATGCCCCGCACCGTGTTATTGCCGATGACATCTTTAGAGGCCACCATCATGTCGCAGGTGGATGTGCCCATTACCCGCACGAGGCTATGCTCTTCTACCTTTACCCCTACGGCGCCGGCATGGGCGTCGAAGGTGCCCACTGCAACAACGGTGTGGGTAGTCAGGCCTAGTTTTTCGGCCCAGGCGGCGCTCAGTTTGCCGGCGGGCAGGTCGGATGTGTAGGTGTCTGCGTAAAGCCGACTCCGCAGTTCAGCCAGGTGGGGGTGGAGTTTTTCCAGAAATGCAGTTGGCGGCAGCCCATCCCAGTCTTCGTGCCACATGGCCTTGTGCCCGGCGGCACAGCGACTCCGCTTCAAGGTATCCATATCATTGTTGCCAATCAGGATGTTGGTCATCAAATCGCAGTGCTCTACCCAGGAGTAAGCCCCTTTCAGCACAGCAGTGTCTTTGCGAATGATGTGCAGTATTTTCGCCCAAAACCACTCAGAGGAGTATATACCGCCTTCGTATTTGGTATAGTCTTCACCGCCCCAACTCCTTGCCAGGGTATTGATTTCTTCTGCTTCCGCAATGGCCGTATGGTCTTTCCAGAGCACCATCATGGCGTTGGGGTTTTCTTCAAAACCCGGCGTCATACACAGCGGCGTGCCGTCTTTGGCTACCGCAATGGGCGAGCTGCCCGTGGTGTCCACACAGATGCCCCGCACGGATTCCGGTTTTACGCCCGACTCCTTCACGACGGCTTTAATGGTATTTTCCAAGCCCTCTATATGGTCGAGCGGGTGCTGGCGAAACTGGTTGGCTGCGGGATTGCAGTATTTGCCCTCGCGCCAACGTGCATACCAATGGACGTTCGACGCGAGTTCGGCGCCGTTGCCGGCGTCTATCAACACGGCCCGCACCGAGTCCGTGCCGTAGTCCAATCCGATGACGTAGTTTTTCATTTTATTTAATCATTTTTTTCTTCCAAACCTATCCAAACCTTCATCTTGCCGATACCTCGGTTCGACCAGGCGTAATAGGGTATGGCTTTCATTTTTTTATTATTTAAAGTGACAATACCGCCCAGCAAATCTCGCTCTTCTTTTGTCAAAAACTCATCTGAGGGTGAAATCCTGATATCGTCAAAGTTGGTTTTATTATCAATTTCCTCGATGGCGTACACCAGCGGCCCCCTTTCGATGGCAACCGTGCCGATATTGTCTTTAATTTTTTCGTCGGACAATACCAGGCGCGCAGGCATGGGAAAATTCAGCGTTACAATATCTCCCTTTTTCCATTTTCGGGTGACGGTGAAATAACCGTCTTCACTAGCGCCCTGGATAGCTTTGCCATTGACGGAAATCGTAGGTATTGCAGTAGAAGATTGCAGGTAGCTGTAGAGGTTGCCCGGCAAGGGCGTGTTCCTCGCCCACGAAGGAATGCGGAATTTGATGGTCGCCATTACTGCTTTTTCAGGTTGAACGGTCAGCTTGACGTTGCCGTCCCAGGGGTAGTTTGTTTGTTGCTGAATGGTGATTTCTTTACCCGCCGTTTCCATCGTTGCGGTGCTCGATGCATACAAATTGACGTAAATCGTTTTGGGAGATTGGGAAAAAAGCAGCCCCGGCATAGCCGGAAGAAAGCGAATCAGGTTCGTAGGGCAGCAAGAGCAATCGAACCAGCCCTTGCGGGTGCAAGCTCCCTGATTGAAGGTGTGCTTCCCATCAGACTCCAGTGCATTTGGGTAAAAAAAGTTTGTGCCATCGAGCGACAAGCCGCTGATTAGTCCGTTGTACAATGTCCGCTCAATTAAGTCGAAGTATTTCACGTCGCCCGTCTGGCAATGGAGGCGATGGTTCCAATACACGCTGCCGATGGCGGCGCAGGTTTCGTTGTAGGAGGTGAGGTTGGGAAGTTCGTAGTTTTCACCAAAAGCTTCCCCGTCGCGGCGGGCGCCGATGCCCCCCGTGATGTACATTTTTTTATCGACCATGTTGTGCCACAATTGCTGCACGGCGGTATTGTAGGCTACATTGTGTTCCAGCACGGCAATATCAGTCATTGCCGCATACATGTATACGGCCCGCACTGCGTGGCCTACCGTCTCGTTTTGTTGCGTAACGGGGATGTGGTCTTGCGAATAAGCGCCGTATAGTTCGTGATGGGCGGCATTACCCCTGTTGTCCAGGAAGTATTTGGCCAATTGCAGGTACGCTTGTTTGCCGGTTGCCTGGTATAGCTTCACCAGCCCGGTCTCTACGATTTGGTGGCCGGGCACACCCTGTACGTTCCCCTCTCCAAAGCCGAAAGTGCGCACCAACATGTCCGCATTTTTCAGGGCAATATCGAGAAAGTTGCGCTTGCCCGTTGCGATATAATGGGTGTAGGCGGCTTCAAACAGGTGCCCGGAGTTGTATAATTCGTGGCTGGCGCCGAGCGATTCCCAGCGTTTGCCTTCTTTGACGGGCACCCAGGGCGCGGGCGGTTTGGCAGGGTTGATGGTGCGCCAGGTGGTCAGGTAGCCGTCCTCTTCCTGCCCGATGGCGATGATGGCAATCAGGGAATCGAGCAGTTTTTCCAGTTTGGGGTTAGGCGTGCTGATAAGGGAATTCGATGCGCCTTCGATGATTTTATATACGTCCGTATCGTCAAAAGGCATTTGTCCCTTCGTCTCACCTTTCATTTTGCCTCCGGCAATGAGAAAGTTATCAAAACGGCCTTCTTCTTCGCATTTTTTCAAGGCATAATCTATAGTCTTTTCCTGGATTTTCCGGATGGTTGGCAGCCACAGGTTGTCCGCCATTTTCACGTGGCGGATGTTGACCGGCGCAATTGGGTAAGCGTTGAGTGCCTGTTGGGCTTTGCAATTTAAACCCAAACAGGCACCTATTACCATCAAAATAGTAATTAAAAAACTTTTCATGCTTAAGTTTTAATGGTTCATAAACCCTCATAAACCCTCATAAACCTATAAACCCCCATCATTTCAGCGGTTCCACCATCGGCCACCCGTCGGATGTCCAATTGATGTTCCTGATTTTTAATTTCGATCTGCCCTCGTCGGCGGCGTCGTAAGCATGCAAAAACAGGTAGTCTTTGCCGTCAAAGGTATAGGCGCTGCAATGCCCGGCCCCGTACCAGTTTTTGTTGCCTTTTATGACGAGGCTCCCGCCCCCGTGAAACAGGTTTTTTCCCTCGGTATCAAAATAAGGGCCTTCTACGTTTTTCGAGCGCCCAACCACGACTTTGTAGGTGCTTTCCTCGCCGCGGCAGCATAAATCCCACGAAACAAACAGGTAATACCAGCCGTTCTTTTTGAAAATAAAAGGCGCTTCTATAGCTGCATCGCCGGGGTTTTTGTCGCTCAGCTCGAAGCTTCTTTCCCGGCGAGCAACGGTATGCCATTCCTGCGGTTCGGCAATTTTAAGCAGCGAAGGGTCGAGTTTAACCAACTTCATACCCTCCCAAAAAGAACCAAAAGTCATCCAGGGGGTACCATTTTCATCAAAAACGATATTGGGATCAATAGCATTCCACAAATCCCGGTTGGGATGCGACTGGATGACGATGCCGTGGTCGGTCCATTTATAGTTTTTGTCCTTGGGGTCGAGCGTTTTGTTGGTAACTACGCCGATAGCCGAGGTATTTTTGCCGAAAGCCGAAACAGAATAATACAGGTAGTATTGGCCATTGTGAAAAATGATGTCGGGCGCCCAGATATGGTTTCCGAAATCGGGCACTACGCCATCCGTCCAGGTTGGTTTTTCAGGAAAAACAGGGTCTGCTTTCTCCCAATTATCCAAATCGGTAGAAGTGAAATGGCCGATGCCCCTACCCGTACAATAAAGGTGGTAAACGCCACCCTGTTTGATGACTACGGGATCGTGTACCCGTATGTCAGAAATCTGCGCCCGGCCCTGGACGTACAGGGCCAGAGCGAAGATCAATATAAGTAGTGTATGAAGCGATTTCATAATTGAAAATTTTATTGGACTTTTTTACCCCAAACCGTCACCTGCTGGTTGTTCAAACCCGTAAACAGGATGGTGCTTGTTACTTCGTTTTCCCAATCCCGCCCCCTTTCTACCCGGAGTGTTGCCGTTGTGCCGTTGCCATACTGTATGGTCAGCCAGGGACTTGCGTATGTCCAGGCGCCGGTTGAGGCGCCGCTCAGCGTGCCGCCGGGTTCCAGCGCGATGGTTTCCGAGTCGCTGAAGCCAGGTGAGGTCTGCTCGTTGGCATACCCCGGCACTACCTGGTAGCTGAAGGTGATCTGCTCCCAGTTGCCAACCAGTTCGGATTCCTCTATGGGCGTTTCTTCTTCGGTGGCAAAACGCTGGCAACTCACCAACGGCCAGCCGTCGGGCGTCCAGAATAATTGTCTGACGTGCATGACCATGAAGTACCTGTTGACGCCGGGCCTCCCTTGATGGCCGATGTAGAAACGGTCGTCTTTTTTAAAAACGCCGGGGTGCGAAACGCCCTGCCAGCCGCCGTGCCCCTGAAACCGGTACGGCGCCACAATCATGGGCATATCGTCTTTTTCCTCGTTCATGTTGTTGCCCAAAATGTCGTAAAACGGCCCGTTGGCGTTGTCAGACCTGCCGACCCGTACGTTGTATTTGGTTTCTAGCCAGTCGTAAGCGATGAACAAGTAGTATTTGTCAAATTCGGGATTGTAGATAATTTCGGGACCTTCGATGTTGCCGTTGACGGTACCGCCGGTAAACGCCCGCTGCGCAACCCGCACGCCCTTGTCTTCGTTGAGCCGGGCCAGGCCCGTAGCGGGATTGAGTTCCAGCTTGTAAATACCATCCCAGGCCGAGCCGTAGTACATCCAATGCGAACCGTTTTCGGCCACGACAACCGTGGGGTCGATGGCGTTGGTCTGGATGGTCCCGTTAGCCCGGGAAGTGACCACCAGGTCGCGCTCTAGGAAAGGACCTTTAGGACTGGAAGATACTGCCAGGCCAATGACGCTCAGTCGTGGGGTTGGCGAAGAAAGCGAGTAGTACAGCCTGTACTCCGATCCAATTTTGATAATGTAAGGCGCCCAAAGGCTGTTGAACGGTTCGCCCCCGTTTTGGCGGATGAAATTGGCGCCCTTCGTCGGGAGGCCGGGGAAGGCCCAGCCTACGAATTCCCATTCCACCAGGTTGATGCTTCTGCGGATTTGGATGCCGGGCCTGATGTCGTGGCCAAAGGCAACGTCTGTATTATAACAATAAACAAAGTTATCGTCTACCCAATAAGAAGGGTCGTGCACGTTGTAGTGCATCCATTGGGCCGTCAAACCGGGCGAGGCGAGGTGGCCGTAGGTGTCCTGAAGTTTCGAAAAATCCACCGGGCCGTCGTCGAGCGTGGTCGTGTCCACAGGCGTGCCCCCGCCGCCGCCGCCCGGCGTGAAGGGCGCGTCGTCGTCGTCTTTGCAACTGAAAACGGCGCTTGCCAGCAGGAGCAACAAGAACGGCTTTATGATTTGACGGTTCATGATCTATATTGTAATAGTTTAGCGTTAGGGTTTAGTGCATGCGCAGTTTAGCGTTAGGGTTTAGTGCATATGCAGTTTAGCTAAACCCAATCGCTAAACCCTCCTAAACAGCTACTATTTAAAATTACTCCACACTCAGCACTACCACCGAAAAAGGCGGCAACGTGACCTGGAGATTTTCCCCTTTTAATTCAAAATCCTTAAAAACGGTGGGTTTCACCGCTTCCGGGCCGTCGAAGCCGTTGTAGTCTTGCAATTTGCCCGATTTGAGGATGGTACCGTTCACCTTGCCGGCCTTCGTGCCCCGCAGTTTGAGGGTGACGCTATTAGATTTATTGGCGTCGATATTCACGAGTGATACATGGATTTTGCCGGCTGCGTTCCGGGAAGCGGAGCAAGAGATGGCGGGCAGGCTCTTGCCATTGTGGCTGTATTTCACTTCATCAAAAATCTCAGTGGGCAGCAGCGTAGCATCCTGGTGTACGTTGTACATCTTCATGACGTGGTATGTCGGCGTCAGGATCATTTTTTCTTCTTTGGTGAGGATCACCGCCTGCAGCACGTTGACGGTCTGGGCGATGTTGGCCATGCGCACCCGGTCGGCGTGGTTGTTGAAGATATTGAGTGAAGTGCCGGCAATCATGGCGTCGCGCATGGTGTTTTGTTGGTATAAAAAGCCGGGATTGGTGCCTTTTTCTACGTTGTACCAGCCGCCCCATTCGTCTACGGCCAGCGCAATTTTTTTCTCGGGGTCGTATTTGTCCATGATTGTTGAATGCCGGGTTACCAATTCCTCCATCCGCAGGGCGGTCTGCATCGTGGCGAAATACTGCTGCTCGTTGAAATCCACGGCATCTCCTTTGTCGTTCCACTCTACGAAGGAGTAGGAATGCAGGGCCAGGCCTTCCACCAGGTGTTTGGGCACTTCCCGCATCAGCACTTCCGTCCAGTGGTAATCGGCAACGTTTGCGCCGGAGGCGATCCTGAAAAGGCCGCTGGTATTACTCCAGTCGGTCACAAACGTGGCGTATTGCTTGTAAATATTGGCGTAATACTCGGGCGTCATATGGCCGCCGCAGCCCCACATTTCGTTGCCTATGCCCCAGTATTTTACATTCCAGGGTTTTTCCCGGCCGTTCTCCTTCCGCAGTTTCGACATCGGGCTCACGCCGTCGTGGTTGACGTACTGCACCCAATCGGCCAGTTCTTTTACCTCGCCGCTGCCCACGTTGCCGGCCAGGTACGGATCTGCGCCGATCATTTCGCACAAGTTCAGAAAGTCGTGGGTGCCGAAGCTATTGTCTTCCGTCACGCCGCCCCACCATTGATTCACGATGGTCGGCCTGTTTTTTTTCGAACCAATACCGTCTTTCCAGTGGTAGGTATCGGCAAAACAGCCGCCCGGCCAGCGCAACACGGGCACTTTGAGTTCTTTCAAGGCATCTATCACGTCTTTCCTCACGCCGTTGATGTGGGGGATGGTGGTATTGTTCTCACCTACATAAAACCCGCCGTAGATACACCTGCCGAGGTGTTCGGCAAAATGGCCGTAGATGTTTTTGTTGATGGTGTGTCTGCCCTGGTCTGCGTTTACGTAGATGGTGGTTTGTGCCCCGGCGCAAAGTGCAGACAGGGTGAATAATAGGATAAAGGTGATGGTTCGCATGTTTTATTTATTTATTCGTGGATTATTTTACCACAGAGTTTCGCAGAGTTACACAGAGGGAACGCAGAGTTGATCTACCTCTGCGATATACTCGGCGTAACTCTGCGAAACTCTGTGGTTAAAAAAATCAAGGAGAGCCCATTAGTTTTTATACGGCACTCTTAGCACATTCAAAGACATAGCCCCCAACGTCATTTCGATGGTCTTACCTTTGAAACTGAGTTCTTTGCTTACATGGGAAATAGCTACCGGGTTCTCAAATGAATTCACGGCATCTTTATCCTGGCTAGCCAAAACCGTGAGATTCCCTTTGGTTCCCGGTTTCTTTTTGCCGTCCAACTTAATGCTGATGGGCTGGTCGGCGCCCGTGGCGTTCACTATTTTGAATACCAGCTCCCTGGTTTTTTCATCCAATGTAGCGGTGGCGTACACCCCGTTTTGACCGATGATGGGCTGACCATCTTCAGTTATTTTCAGCAAGTGCGTGCCGGCGTTATTTGCAAAAAGCTTCTGCACGTAGTAATTGGGCGTGCCGTAGGCCTCCAGGTTATTAAACCAGATCAGGTCAGGCGTCCATTGCCAGCCTTCGGCATGGGCGAGTAGCGGGGCGTAGGAGGTGAGGTACACCACGTCGGCGTTGCGCTCCAGGCCGGTCATGTAGGCCGCTTCCGCCAGGGCGCAATCCCAGTTGTTCTTGTTGTCGGGGCTGGCTATGGCTACGCTCTGGGCAGCGTATTCGCCGGCAAAAATCTTTGGGCCCTTGCGGTCGTAGCTATCGTAGCGGTTGGCGTTTTCCAAAAACCACTGCGGTGCGCGGTAATAATGTTCGTCTACAATCTCTGCATTCAGGGCTTCGAGCTCTTCCATGCCGTATTCAAACATCTCGCCGTCGGGGAAGGGGCCTGCGCCGGACACGATGACCATGTCGGGGTATTTTTCCTTGATGGCCTTTTCAAAGACCTTGTATCGCTTGATGTACTCCGGCCCCCATTGTTCGTTGCCGATGCCGATGAGTTTCATGTTAAAAGGCGCCGGGTGACCCATGTCGCTGCGCAACTTGCCCCAGGGAGAAGTCACGGGGCCGTTGGCAAATTCGATGAGGTCGAGGGCATCCTGCACATAGGGCTGCAGTTCTTCCATGGGCACGAGCTCGGCGGTGTTAAACTGGCAGGCCATGCCGCAACTCAGAATGGGGAGCGGGGTGGCGCCGATGTCTTCGGACAGCTGGAAATATTCAAAGAAGCCCAGGCCGAAAGTCTGGAAATAATCGGGCGCCGGGCGGTGGGCAAATTCCGTATTCCAACGGTTGATGAGCAATTCACGCTCGTTTACATCGCCTACCGTTTTTTTCCATTGGTAGCGCTGGGCCAGGGTTCTGCCTTCTACAATACAACCGCCGGGAAAACGGAGGAAGCCCGGTTTCAAGTCGGCGAGCAACTGCACGAGGTCGGCGCGCAAGCCTTTGGGCCGGTTTTTCCAGGTGTCGGAGGGGAACAACGACACCTGATCGAGGTCTACCACGCCTTTGCCCTCAAAGCGGATGTGGAGCTTGCCCTTCATGGCGCGGGCAGATGGTTTTAAGGTGGCCGTGTATTCTTTCCAGCTATTGCCGCTAAGGGTTATCGGCGCAACGGCCAGTACTTTGTTCTGCTCGTCGAGCAATTCGACGTATAGCGTTGTGCCGCCTTCCAACTGCCTGGCCGACAAGGACAGGTGGTAGTCCACGCCCTGCTTGAAGCCCATACCCCTGAAGCCGGTGTTAACCAGCCTGTAGCCGGCTGGGGCGTTTACTTTTACGTTTAAGTAGTTCTTGTTGGCGCCGGGGCCTGCGTATTTTACGGGCACGGCAAAACCCGATTTGTCGTTCATGGAGAAGCGGTCGCTCGCCGGCTGTTCCCAGCCCATCATCGGCTCTGCGAACTCAAACGACCTGTTTTTCACCAGCTCTGCGTAGAGGCCGCCGTCGGCCCCGAAGTTGATGTCTTCAAAGAAAATCCCATACATCGTGGGCTGAATGGGGGCGACGATGTTGTCGGTGTTCAGTACGTATTGATTGCCTTTCAACGGCAGGGACAAAGTGTCGGGGCCACTGTTTGACAGCAGCTTTTCATGGCATCCCAGTGTCAAAACCAGGGATGCAAGTAGGTAAGTGGCGATGGATGTTTTTTTCATGGCTTACTTTTTTGCTTAATGTTGATTCCCCTCCTCACACCCCCAGCCCCTAAAGGGGTGTCATCCCGCTGTCTTGGAAACCCTGCCCGTGGGTGGGTTCCCCTTGAGGGGTTAGGGGTGCTGACAGGCACTTTTTTACTTAAAAGGACACCCGCCGGGTTTGACGCCCGGCCGTATCCAGAAATATTACGTTTTTGGCTTGGGGTGAAATGCGGAAGCTTGCCGACTGCTGAGAGAGGTAGCCGCTTCCTATTTGATATTCTATTTTGCAAATGCTTTTCTCTCCGTATTCGATAGTGGCGCTTGCCTCGCCAGGTTGAAATGTAAGGAATTTTGCCCCGGCGTCATTGCCAACAGTGTAATTTTCCAGGGGCCCGTTGTTTTTTCCAACGACAACCAACATTCGGCCTTTGCCTAGCGCCAGTTTTGCAATAGCCCTCGCGTCGCCCGCCACGTGGAAGCCGGAGTTTTCGCCGCTGATCGCCCTGAAAGTCAGGTTGCCTTCGTTCAATAGCACGCAACCCCTGGAGGCATCGTACCTACCGCTGACGACTTCGGTGTTGTACTCGTTGCCGACCAGCAGTATGTCCAGCAGCCCGTCCAGGTTCAGGTCTTCCACCAGGATGCCTTTCACCGGGGCGATTTGGGCTATACGGGGCAGCGGTTTCAGCGAAAATCGGCCGTTGCCCATATTCTCCAGCAGGCTACTCGACTGCTGCTCGCAAGTCAGGGTTTGTTTTTGCGAAGCATCTAAAGTTTGCAATATGTCGGCAGTGGCAGCTTTGGCGTAAGCCGAATATTTTAAGAATTTTTTCTTCAAAACGGGCATTTGCTGTGCCAATACGTCGAGAGAGGCAAAAGGATAATAGCTTCCCTCTTCGTACATCGAAAAAATGGGGTCAACCGAGCCATTTTTATCAAAATCAGCAAAATGCAGTTGCAGCGGATGTGCAGGCGATAGTTTAAAAGGGGTGTTTTGGCCAATATTTCCGAGCACATAATCCATGTCGCCGTCGTTGTCAAAATCTCCGGCGGAGATGCTGTTCCAGAAACCGGTGGAGCGCTCCAGCCCGGCCTGGTCGGTGATGTGTTGTAGCCGTTTTCCATCGTTTTGGAAAACGGAAATTTTCATCATTTCGCCCACGACCAGCAAGTCCTGCATGCTGTCGTTGTTGACATCCGTCCAGATGGCCGAAGTGACCATGCCAATGGATTTCAATGCGGGGCCGACTGCTTCGGTTACGTCTGTGAATTTGCCGCCATCGTTTTGCAGCAAATAACTGCGCGGCGCCATCGGGTATTTGCCAGGTATCACCCTGCCTCCTACGAATAGGTCGAGGTCGCCGTCCTGGTCGAAGTCGCCCGCTGTAACGGTTGCCGTGCTGGTGAGCATGGCCGGCAGGGCAGTTGGGTTCAGGGTGAAATTTCCCTTTCCATCGTTGAGGTAGACCCTGTCCTGGTAGTCTTTATGGTCGGCATATCTTTCTGCGCCGCCACTGGCGACGTACAAATCCAGGTCGCCGTCTTTGTCTATATCAAACAGCAGGGCGCCCAGGTCTTCGTAGTTTTCGGTGGGGATTTGCTTTTCAGCAAAAGTGCCGTTTGCCTTTTGCAAAAACAGGCCGGCCGGACTACCGTAAGAACCGCCGATGAACAAGTCATCCAGGCCGTCGGCATTCACGTCGCCTACCGCCATGCCGGGGCTCTGGCTGTTGAAGCTGTGCAAGAGCAAGGGTTGATTTTTGAAATCGTCGGCGGCGATAGCCTCTTTGTGGCTGTAAATAATGACATCGTTGCGGTTCAGCAGCAAGTCGGCGGTTTGTTTGTGGGAAATAGCGGCGCGTGCGTCGCTGTAATTCAGGCTGATCGTTTGATCGGCTTTTACGCTTTGGACTACGTTTCTTTTGCCGTCGGGCCAAACGACTTCCAGACTATCAATTGAGGTCTTAGCGCCGAGTCCAAAGTGCAACAAATCGGTAACCGAGCTTTGAAAACCCCGGGCGGCCTGTTTGTAGCGGAGTTGTTTTTCCCCTCCGGCATAGATGCGCACGGCAGCGCCATGCCCGGATGGGTTGCTTTTGCCGCCCATCAGTTTTATTATTAAAAAATGGGTGGCGGAGGAATCCCTTTCCCGAAGGGTATTTTTATAAATAAAGGCTTTTTGGTCAATATTATTCGTGATTATTTCGAGGTCGCCATCGAGGTCGAGGTCGGCGTAGGCGGCGCCGTTAGAGATGGAGGGCTGTGTAAAACCCCATTGTTTTGTTTTATTTTCAAAACTAATGTTCCCATTATTTTTAAAAATATAATTGGGTAGAATAATGGGAGGAACCTCGTCGAGGCTTTTGATAAGCGTCTTGCGCACTTGTTCGGGGTTGGCAAACTGGCCGATGGCGTCCTGGCGGAATTTCACAAAATCGAGGTCGGTGATGTCTTTGCCATAGCCGTTGGTGACAAACAAGTCCTGCAGTCCGTCGTGGTCGAAATCTGCCAGCAGCGGGCACCAGCTCCAGTCGGTGCGATCGATGCCGGCCAATTGGCCAACTTCGCTATACGCCATGCCGTTGCTGCCCAGATGGAGCATATTCCGCATATATTGGTGTCCATAGCCGTATCGAACGGCCTGTTCAAATTTGTCTCTGAGGTGGGGGCCGAACATCGTCATGCGACGGCGCCGGCTTTCGGGCAGCATATCAAGCGTAACGAGGTCGAGGATGCCGTCGTTGTTGATGTCGCCGACATCGTTGCCCATCGAAAAATGGCTGGTATGGCCGAAGTAATCGGCAGCCGCTTCCCGGAAAGTACCGTTCTGGTTGTTGAGGTACAGCAAATCTTTCGACAAATAGTCGTTGCAAACGTACACATCGGGCCGGCCGTCGTGGTTGGCGTCAATGATGCCGGCGCCAAGCCCAAAGCCTTCGACGGCGATGCCCGCCTGGGCGGAAACGTCCGTAAAAACCGGGTGCCCCAGTGTGGGGTTAAAATTGTTTTGGTACAATTTGTCGGTGTTCCTCGATGATCCGTTGGTTAGTATGGGTCGGATGGTCAGGGGGGATTTTTCAAAGCCGCCGCCATTGAGCAAGTACATGTCCAAATCGCCGTCGAGGTCGTAGTCGAAAAAAACAGCCTGATTGGATTCGTTGGGGTCGTCCAATCCATAAGCAGCGGCAGATTCCTTAAAGGTCAGGTCGCCCTGGTTGATGAACAAGAGGTTCGGGAAAACGCTTTTTTTGCCCGGCCCGCCCACGCAGACGTAGATATCGTCGAAGCCGTCGCCGTTGATGTCCACGATGGAAACCCCGGTACACCATTTGCCTTTTGTGTGGAAGCCGGATTTCTGGGTTATGTCTTCAAATTCAAGGCCGGCCTGGGTTCCTTTGTTGCGGTAAATCCTGCTTTCTACCATGTTGCCCGTGAATACCAGATCGGGGAAGCCGTCGCTGTCGAAATCGCCGACGCCCACGCCACCGCCGTTGTACATGTATTCAAAATCCAGCAGGTTTATCGTGTCATTTGGCGTGATGGTGTTCTGAAAATCAATCCCTGTTTGGCGGGCATCCAATAGCTGGAACAATGCGTCGGGGTCCTGATGGGAAGGACCGCACTGGCACATTGCGATAGCTATTGGAAGATACCACCAATATAGGCGATTGAGTTTGAGCATGATTTTCTGAAATTAAGTTATCGATCGGGGGATTTTGAGCGTGATGTTGTCAATTTAAGCCTATTTTTTAACCACAGAGTCACACAGAGTAATCACAGAGGTGGTAAAGCCTCTGTGCGCCCTCTGTGTAACTCTGCGTTACTCTGTGGTTAATAAAAAACTTAGTTAGCCGAATTCCCTACCAGGTTCGGGTTTCTGTCCAATTCCGTTTGCGCGATTGGAATAAAATCCTTGCCGTTGGAATAAGTATTAAACTCGAAATCGTGCGATTTAAGCTCATCCAGCCTGGCCGGGTTATTTAGGTAACCCCAGCGTTTTACGTCGTACCAGCGCTTGCCTTCCACCGCCAATTCCATGATGCGTTCGTGCTCCAATTGCTGCATGAACTGGTCGAGGGAGTAACCGGCAAATTCGGCTTCCCTGTCGGGCAGGTTGGCCCGGTCGCGCACCTGCTGCACATATCTGGCGGCATCGCCAATTCTGCCCGTATTGGCCAGACATTCGGCGTACATGAGCAGTACGTCGGCATAGCGAATTACGTGATAGTTGAAACCGGCGGTAAAGGCATCCGTACCGTTCACGGCATTCGTGTACTTTTTAATATAATAATTACCTTCCGAACCCGGGCCGTATCGCGTAAGCCAGTCCTGGTTGTAAGCGGTGGTGTAGCCTTCGCTAGGCTCGTAGGACAAGATGGTGGCGTGGTAGCGCGGATCCAGTTTGTTGTCGATAGTGCGCTCTTCCCGCATTTCATTATAAAGGAAAGCGGTCGGGTAAAAGTCGAAGAAATCGCCCTGCGAGTAAGTCGGCGTCAGGGCCAGAAATTGGCGCCAATTCACGTTAGGGTCGCCGCCCCAGTTGAAGTCGGAGTTGGCGCTGGTAGTGAATTCCGCCCAGAAAATACGCTCGGTGTTGTTCCTTTCCACGGCGGGGTCTTGCGAAAACAAGTCGGCGTAGTTGGGCGCCAAGGTGTATTGATTGGAGTTTACAACCGCTTCAAAATGAGGCAGTGCGGCCGCATGGCTGCCTTCATACAGATAAACCGTGCCCAGCAAAGACTGCGCAGCGCCTTTGGTTGCGCGGCCTTCCTGGCCCTGGTCGGGGCCGGTCACGGCATTGTAGTTGAGCGGAAGCCGTGAAATGGCATTTTCCAAATCGGATTTTATCTGGGCGTAGACGGTGGCCAGCGTCACATCGGCATTGCTTGGGTAGAATGCTTCCGACCCCTTGGGCGTTTCCAGAATGAGGGGCACTTTGTCGTGCACATTGGCGAGGTTGAAATAAGCCAGCGCGCGCAGGAAATAGGCCTGGCCCAACAAGCGCTCTCTCAAACCGGCTTCCACATCCGGCACACCGGGAACCTGTTCCAGTACCTGGTTGGCACGGGATACCATGATGTAGTGTCCGGCCCAGAAAATTTCCAGGGCGCCGTCGGTGGGCGGAATGGTGAAGGCGCTAAAGCCGGTCAGAAACGGCCAGGGGCTTCGGCAGGAAAGCTCGTCGCCACGGCCGTCGTTGTAAACCGGCGTGATGCGCTGGTACATGCCGTCGATAATGAGGGCATTGTAGATGGCATCAACGGCAGCTACCGCTTGATCCTGGTTTTCGTAGAACTGCTCCGAAGACAGCCTGTTGGGGTCGGCTATCTCGAGCTCGTCTTTGCACGCGTATAATCCTATAAAAAGGAAGAAAACGCTCAGAGATATTTTGATGAATTTAATCTTCATGTTGTTAAAATTTAATTTGTAAGCCAATCATGGTCGTGCGCGGCCTCGGATAGGTGCCAAAGTCAAAACCGGGGTTCAGGATGCCCGCCTGGAAATCGGGGTTGTACCCCTTATAGGAAGCGAAAGTATACACGTTCTGCATGGTGAAATAAACCCTTGCGCTTTGCATTTTCAGCCTGCTCACCAAATCGCTTCCGAGGGTGTAGCCCAACGAAATAGTGTTAATCCTGAAATAATCGCCTTTCTGCAACCACCCCGGGCGGTTGGAGTCGCGCTGATTGTTGTTGGGGTCGTTCCAAACTACCCGCGGAATATCCGTGTCGGTATTGGTCGGCGTCCAGCGGTCGAGGATGTCCTCGTGCCAGTTGGTGTACCCCGAAGTGGGCATCAATCCCCTGTAAAGGTTGCTGTTGATGAGGTTTCCGCCGCTGCCCTGACCAAAGATAGTGAAGTCGAATCCTTTGTATTCGGCCACCACGTTCAGGCCGTAGTAATAAGTGGGCATTCCCTGGCCCAGGTACTGGCGGTCTTCTATGTCAATCACGCCGTCTTCGTTGAGGTCAACGTAGCGGATGTCGCCGGGGGCCGTGTTGTTGTTTTGGAATGCGGCCGCTTCAATTTCTGCCTGGTTCTGGAAGATGCCGTCATATACCCAGCCGTAGTGTTCACCCACGGAGTTGCCCACTTCCGTCCTTGCGCCTGCGCCGGAGATGAACTCCAGGTTGCCGATTTCGAGCACCTCATTTTTGACGGTGTAAAAGTTGGGGGCAATATCAAAATTAATGCCGCCCAATCGAGGCCTCCAATTGGCGGAAAATTCAAAACCTGAGTTTTGGATAGAACCTGCATTGGTAGTCAGACCGGCCAAAGAACCGTTTGAAAGCGGGATGGGGAGGTCGATTAATACATCTTCCGAGGTATTGGAATAGTATTCGGCGGTGAATTCCAGTCTGCCGTCCCATAGTTCAACATCGAGGCCGACGTTTCTGGTGATCCTGGTTTCCCAGGTAATGGCGGGGTCAACCAGAATGGTAGTGGCCGCGCCCAATACCCTGCCGGTTGAAAATTCATAAGGAATGGCGCGGTTGATGGTACTTTGATAGCGGAAGTTCCCGATCTCCTGGTTGCCCAATTGGCCGTAACCGCCGCGGAGTTTCAAGCCGGTTACTGCTTCTGGCAGGTTGAGGTCGTTGTGCAATTTCCAGGCCAATCCGATGGAGGGGAAAATAGCAAAGCGGTCTTCTTCTCTGAATTTCGACGAGCCGTCGTTCCTTATATTAAATGTGAGCAGGTACGTGTCGTCAAAAGCGTAATTTATCCTACCCAGGTAAGACAGCAGCGCTGCCGGCTGCTGGTTGTCCACTACGCTAAAAGTGGAAGCGCTCGACAAGCTGAGGACGTAGGGTTTTTCCAGTCCCGAACCCACGGCGGCAAATTGCCTGAAATTGAACTCCTGGAAACTCTGACCCGCCAGAAGGGTAATGTCGTGTTTGCCGAATGTATTTTTATAGGTCAATGTGTTTTCTACGAGATACGAATCGGAAGACCGGTTGCCCAACTGGAGTTCTGCAATCGGCCGGGGGAAGAAGTACCCCAGGTCGTAAGACGGAGCGAACAATTCGTCGGCAATGTCGGTGTTGTCGTATTGAAAATTTAACTTGTAGGTAAGGCCTTTGAACAGTTCAACCGTGCCGTAGACATTTGCGAGAAGCCTGTTGACCTTGGTCGAGTTTTGCACCAATGAGTTGAAACCCGGCACGTTTAACGTAATAGATTGGTGGATAACGGCGTCGGCGCCGCCGAAGCCGCCTTCCCGGTTTTCGTCGTAGACGGGGATAGTAGGCGCAGCCTGCAGCAGGTCGTTTACGAGCGTCGGTCTGCCGCCGGGCAGGAATAGCGAAAACGGCCCGGTGTAGAACAGCGGATTTTCATCCGAGCGCATGATGTAAATGTTTTCGCCAAACTTGAAGCGCCCCAGGTCGGTTTCGGAGTTCACCCGCAAAGAATAACGCTTGTAGTCGGGGCCGTCACCCGTCAAAGTACCTTTGTTATTAAGGTAGTCCAGTGAAATGAAATAGCCCGTCTTGGCGGTACCGCCGCTCAGCGACACGTTGTAGTTTTGGATGGAGCCATCCTTGTAGCCTTCGTTCTGCCAGTCGGTGTCGATATCATCGATAAAAAACGGAGAAGAAGGGTCGTTGCCCGGCACGGGCGCCTGGCCGGCGTTGGCCAGCAGTTCGGTATTTACGGCCTGGTAGCCTGCCCGGTCTAACACGGGGATGCGGTCGGGCACGGTCTGGATGCCGGTATAGGCCGACAAATTGACGCTGAACCGGTCGTTTCGCTTGCCCGACTTCGTCGTGATGATCACCACGCCGTTGGCAGCCCGGTTGCCATAGATAGCTCCGGAAGTAGCATCCTTGAGTACCTGGATGGTCTCGATGTCGTTGGGGTTGATGTCGCGGATGCCGCCGGCGAGAGGGAATCCATCAACTACGTAGAGCGGTTCGGCGCTGGCGCCCAATCCGAAGGTGCTCACCCCCCTGACACGCACACTCGGCGCGGCGCCGGGCTGACCGTCAGAAGTAATCGATACGCCTGCCACCCGGCCTTGCATCATTTGAGTAACGTCGTTGGAAGCCTGCTTCCGCATTTCTTCGGTGTTCACCACGCTGACAGCCCCCGTGAGGTCTTCCTTTCGCTGCGTACCGTAGCCTACTACGACTACCTCGCTCAGGATCTCCACATTTTCTTCCAGCGTGACATTAATGACCGTCTGGCTTCCAACAGCAACTTCTGTGGTCGTAAAGCCGGTGTAGGAAAAAACAAGGACGTCTTCGGGGGTTGCCCTTACCGAAAAAGAACCATCTGCGTCGGTTGTCGTTCCAGTGCTACTGTTTTTGATAAGCACGTTCACACCGATGAGGGATCCTCCGTCAGTCGATGTGACTTTACCTGTAATGGTTTTACCGTTTTGGGCCAGCGCAACCCCAACAAACAGCAAAATCAAGCTAGTTGTAGTACCCCATTTCTTTAATCGGGCGCCCAACATTCCAGCCATAATGGTGAGTTGGCATTTCATCATAAGTTAATGATTAAGGGTAATAAATGTAATTTTCACACTTCTAAGTACAAATGTAAATTATACATTTCTAAAAATCAAATTTTTTTTTCGCATTAGCAACATACCTATGGCTGATACAGCCTTAGTGTTAGTAATACACGAAATATAATTTTTTATGTAATTTTTACACTTATCATTACACTTATTGCATAAAGCGCTTAGTTTTGTAGCTACGCCCACAAAATGCTATCATTGCAAGATGGAACAGATAAGCGGACATGAAATAACCTACCAATACGAAACAGAGGACAAAGTACTGTTGGCCGTAGACTGCATCATCTTCGGGTTTGACCAGGAAGATTTGAAAATCCTGCTCATCAAAAGGGGGTTTGAGCCCGAAATGGGAAAATGGTCGCTGGTGGGCGGATTTTTAAAAAAAGAAGAAACCCTGGAAGCTGCTGCTACCCGTATTTTGAATTTATACACAGGGCTCGACAACATATATATGGAACAGGTAGATACCTTCAGTGAAGTGGATCGCGACCCGGTGGAAAGAACGATTTCTACGGCTTATTATGCGCTGATTGATATTAAGGAGCACAGCAAAAACCTGATCCAACAATTCTCCGCCAATTGGTTCAGCGTTTCAAAGGCGCCGCATTTGATTTTTGACCACGACAAGATGATACAACACGCGCTGAGGCGCCTGAGAAACCGGGCAGCCACGGAGCCCATCGGTTTCGACCTGCTTCCCGAAAAATTTACAATGCGGCAGTTGCAAAAACTTTATGAAGCAATCTGGGATACCAAATTCGACAAGCGCAATTTTGTCAATAAAATCAACTCGCTGAATATCCTCGATAAATTGGATAAAAAGGACATGACCACGTCCCGCAAAGGCTCGTATCTCTATCAGTTTAATGCGGAAAAAGCCAAGACCCAGGACATTAGGCCTTTTGGGCTGAAGATTTAGCGCTTCACCACCTTCTCCAACCAGCGCCGGCCATCCTGTGCTGAAGTGAATTCCAACAGGTACATACCCGACGGCCAAGGACTCAAATCGAACGTAAACGGCCCGACGGGGATGAACCCCAAGTGGGTCAAAAATCGACCGTGTATATCATAAAGCGAGCAGTTCAAGTCAGCAGCCTGGTCATTGCGGCCATAGAGCGGCCCGCTGACGGGGTTTGGCCATATTTTTAGTCGTAACGCAGAGGGTTCGCGCGTACCGGTAATGGGCGCCGTAAACGACAACTCGTCGATATACAAATAGGCGGCGCCTCCGCCGGTGCCATTGGGAGCCGGTATGGGTATAGCCCGCAGGATAATCTCTATAGAATCCGCCTGTGCAATACCTTCGGGATTGACCGGCGCGGATAAGGGGCGGTACAAGGCCGGCAGGTTATTGTAGCATTCCAGCGAAGCACAAACCGAAGTATCTATCGCCGTCACCGTCGAGCTCAGCACCTGTCCGCCGCTGCGCAGGTTGACCTCAATTTCGCAGTAGCCCGGCGTCGAAAACGCGGTGAGGCAAAACCCGGTGGCGTACAACTGCTGCGGGATGGTATCGCCGATGGCGAAGGTCGTTTTGGCAAAACCCGGGCACCAGTAAAATTCAAATGAAGAACAGGCCGAGCGCACCAGCGCACTGTAATTTCCGGCGGCTACTATTTCATCCAATTTTTTCACCGGCGGGTCAACGAGGTCGGTGGCGTTGTTCGTTTGCCATCCCACCGGTTCATCATAAACACCTAAATCAATCCATTCTTCAAATCCCGGGTTGGGAATTTGGGCCTGGAGGGCTGCCAGGGGCAGGAGCGCAAGGAGGGTGGAGAGGAGGTTTTTCATGGAGAATGCGCATTGGTTGTATTAATCGCAAAATACGTAAATGTAACCCTGGCGGCAATATTCGCGCGAATATTGCCGGTGTAACGTAAATATTCGTGCTTTTTTCTAAGCTCCTGAGGAGCGACTTATTGGTAGACAACACATTCAAACCGGTATTTATAGCTCGCTTTGGATAGGCATAATATTCTTGCACCTATTAATTTTCGTTGTCATGCCCGCCAGGGCATCTGCACACGAAACGCTTGAACGGGCGAGTGCTAGTATGATGTTGTAGATTCCCTTCGGGAAAGACAAAAAAAGGGCGAAAAACGGCTATGCAATGACGACGCCTGCCGGTACCGGAGCCTATTGACTTGGTAAACAGCAAATTCTAACAATAGTTCGCCCCGCTGGAGCTGCCCCCTCACTCTTTATCCCTAAGGTTTTCAATGCTCTGCTTCACTGTAGCCACATACGGATGATCTTCCCCAAGTTGTTTTCTGAAAATCGCCAAGGCCTGCTCAAACAGTCCCAACGCTTTAACAGTATTGCCAAGGCCTGCATAAACATGCGCCAGGTTGTTCCAACTAATTGCCACGCTGGGATGCTCTGGGCCAAAATTTTTCAAACCCGACTCAAGGGCCGATTCCATCAAATTTCGCGCCCGTTCGTATTGACCTAAATTTCTATACACGTCGGCCAGTTTCAATTGGCTCACGGCCACGTTGGGATGCTCCGGGCCAAAATTTTTCAAATCCGACTCAAGGGCCGATTCCAGCATATCGCGTGCCTGGTCGTGCTGCCCTAACTGGAAGTAAACGCTGGCCAGGTTTGATAGGAGAACGGCCACGTTGGGATGATGAGGCCCCAAACTACTCTCTGTCAGTTCCAGTGCAGATTCCAGTAAATTGCATGCTTCTGCGAACCGACCTAAAAAGGTGTACACTATTCCTAGGAATGTTTGAGTATAAGTAACCTCAAGATTCTCCGGCCCAAAATTTTTCAGATCCGATTCAAGGGCCGATTCCAGCATATCGCGTGCCAGATCATATTGGCCTAAATCAATGTATAGGCCTGCTAGAACTGATCGACTTTTTGCTGCGTATGGATGTTGATGGTCAAAATGTTTCAAATCCGATTCAAGGGCTGATTCCAGCATATCGCGCGCCCGATCGTACTGACCTCCCGCTCTATACATTTCCCCTAGATGATATTTAACTGTAGCCACGTCATCATGTTCGGGGCCTAGTATATTTACTGCGAACTGTAAGGTAAGATCCAACAAATTACTTGCCAACTCGAACTTGCCCAAATCATAATATACAACACCAAGGTTATTCATTAGGTCGAGCAACCCTTTATGAGCGCGATCCGGTTCTTTTAGAACAGCTAGTATCTGCTCTGCAAAGGGTATCCAGGGAAATAGCAGGGTGTAATTGGTAGATGTATCAAATTCCATCTTTTGCGTAAACGTCTCCACCAGCACGCCTAGTTCGGCCATCCCCGGCTGCAATTGGTATAACACAGCCTGCTGTACCATACGGTGCAGAGAAAAGCTGTTATCGGGATTGCGGGTGAGCCAGCCCTTGCGGTCGAGCCGGGACAGGGTTTCGTGCAAGCTCCGGCGCTCGGCGGCTTCAATTTTAAGCCATTCTTCCAACTGCGCGGCGGAGTGGGCGCCGCCGGATGGTAGGGCGGAAAACCTGGCAAGCAGCAGGCGCTCAGCTTCGTCCAGGCCGGCGCAGTCGAAGGTGGTGAGCAGGTGCAGGTAGACCTCTGTTTCTTCCGGACTATGGTTCAAGGCAATGCGGCGCTGGAGCTCGGCGTCGGCAAGCTGACGGCGTTGGAGTCGGGTGGTGAGCTCGCCAATGCTCAGACTGCCGAAATGCTCCTGCAGGGTCTTGGCCAGCAATTCGATGGTGAGGGTGTGATAGTCTACTTCGCGCAACAGCGCTTCCAGTTCGTCATCGGGACAAGGGCCCTGGTAATGCTGCCGGAAAAGTTCTGCTGCGTATTGAGGGGCAAGGCGGTCCAGCGGCATCGGCTCGTAGCCGCTGAGCCGGCGGCGGGAGGTGACCAGCACCTGCCAGTGGGGCGGCAGCGGCAATTGTCCGCGGATGTCGGGTTGTTCCAGGTCGGGGCCGGCGTTGTCTATCACGAGCAGGTTGTTGCCTTTGAGTTGGCGCAAGGCATTCATGATAACCTGAAAACGCTGCTCGGGCGGTTCTTTTTCCCCAAAAGTGAGATGCAGGTTCGCTGAAAGCGTCGGGTGGTATGCGACCGCCTCTACAAAAGTATAGGCATACTGCCGGTTGCTGCGGTCGTCGTTGCCCGCCAGGTCAATCCAGGCAAAGTGGTCGTGCCGGTCTTTTACAGTCTGAAACCAGGCCTTGGCAACCGTGGTCTTTCCAATACCGCCCAGGCCGTTCACCACTACTACTTTAGACGAGCGGCTCAAGGTATCGGCGAGGGTCTTCAGGTCGGCATCGCGGCCTATGCATTCTTTTTCGGCATCAATAGGGGTGTATGGCGTGAGTTGTTGGGGGATTTTTCTTTCGCCGGCTTGGTGAATAACATTACCGTCGCCGATAATTACTGTATTTGCAGAAATAGGAGAATCAATCACCACATTTTTGCTATTCACAATCGCCCGCTCCAACTCCGTTTTAATCTCCGGCCTTTCGCCCTGTTCTTCTATCTCGCGCAGCAAATCGAGCAGCCCGGCTCTGATCTGGTTATTGGTCAGGGTGGCTTCTTCGTGGGAGACGGTCCCCAGACGGATTTGTTTGCGAATAGCCTGAAATCGGGCTTGTTGCAGGATGATCTCATCCAATTGGGGGCTGTCGTCCAGCAACTGGCGGAAATGCTGGAGGGCCCGGGGCAGGTCGCCGGCGATGAGATCGCGTAAGTCGTTCAGGTATTTGGCGTTGGGCATGGGTTGAGGTTGAGTGGGGGTAAGATAGGGAGATTTTCATAGAGACGCAAGGCATACTCAACCACCGTAGGAGACTGACAACGGCTTATAGTCCAATAGTCCCAAAGTCCAATAGTCCTCCTCCCCCCCTACCCTTTCCCAAAAAACTCGCTCAGCTTCTCCAACTGCTCATGGTTGCCCAGAATGATAAAACTGGCGCCGGGAGAAAGGCGCACATCGGGAGTGGGGTTGACTTTATAGCGGCCGGCGGGGTCTTTAAACCCGATCACATTGGCCCCCGTGCGCTCCCTGATACGCATTTCGCCGATAGAAAGGGATTGCATGGTGGCAGGCAGGTCGTTGAAACCGATCTCTTCGAAACCGATATCTGATTCGTATTCATTTGTAATAAAATAAAAAAACTCCACCGCGCTGGGTTTTGTGATGAGGGTAGCCATATAAAAGCCGCCCAATTGTTCGGGCATCACGGCGTGGTCGGCGCCGGCTTTGATGAGCTTTTTCTGCGACTTGAGCTCGCCTACCCGGCTGATGATACGCACGGTGGGGTTGATCTGCCTGGCGGTGAGTACGATGAATACGTTGTCGGAGTCGTCGGGCAGGGCCGAGATGACGGCGCGGGCGCGCTCCAGTCCCGCCTTGATGAGCGCCTCATCGTGGGTCGCATCTTCGTAAACATACAACATATTGGGGTCTATCTGCTGGATGAGTTCGATCTTGGATGCGTCGTGCTCGATCACCACAAAAGGCATCTTTTGAGCGGTGAGCTGCGACGCCACTTCCTGCCCAAAACGCCCGAAACCACACAAAATGATATGGTTTTTCAGCTTGTCGACCTTGCTGTTGATGAGATTATCATGCATGGTTTTGAATATTTCTCCCTGGATGATATAATACGAAAAAACGGCGAGGATGTAGGCAAAAATGCCGATATTGACCAATATGTAAATAGAGGTGAAAACCCGCCCCGCTTCACTCAACGGCTGTACCTCGGTAAAGCCTACGGTGGCCACGGTGATGACGGTCATGTAGAGCGCGTCAAGTATTTTATAATTCTCCAGTAATATGTACCCCAACATGCCTATAACCAGGTCGATCCCAAAAAGAATCGCCGCCGCACGCAGGTTCATAATCGAGGTGGGAAAGTTGGCCCGAAGCTGTTTTCTGACGCGAACGTCCGGTTTTTGCATCTCTTTATTTGGAGGTATAAGATCCTCGCTATTCCAAACAAATTTAACTAATTTGCCCTTGCTTTTTTACTTCCACAATAAATGTTTCGCATATGTCGAAGAAAAATAAATCCGCCATGTCGCGCCGCGATTTCGTGAAGACGGCGGGCGTAGTAGCCGGCGCGATGGTGCTGGCGCCTTCCGCTATTGCAGCCGGTGTATACAGCGCCGGCGAGGAGACGATCAGGGTGGGACTCGTCGGCTGCGGAGGCCGCGGCACCGGCGCCGCCGTACAAGCCCTGCTGGCTCACAAGTCGGTGAAACTGGTGGCTATGGCCGATGCCTTCCGCGATAACCTCGATAACAGTTATAAGCAAATAGGCCAGGAGCTGACCGCCAATGGGCTCGAACTATCGCGGCTACAGGTGCCCGAAGACCACAAATTCACAGGTTTCGACGGCTATGCCAAGGTGATCCCCCTCTGCGACGTGGTGATCCTCTGCACGCCCCCCGGCTTCCGCCCCCTGCACTTCGAGGCAGCTGTGAAAGCCGGCAAACACGTGTTTATGGAAAAACCCGTAGCAGTGGATGCCCCCGGCGTGCGCCGGGTGCTGGCCGCCGCCGAAGACGCCAAACGCCGCAAACTCAATGTGGTGGTAGGCCTCCAACGCCGCTACGAGACGAAGTACCTGCGCTGGGTGGAACTCCTCCAACAGGGCGTGATCGGCGATATCTTGACTTCGCACGTGTACTGGAATAGCGAAGGCGTGTGGGTGCGCCCCCGCCAGAAAAAACAAACGGAGATGGAGTACCAGATGCGCAACTGGTATTATTTCAACTGGCTCTGCGGCGACCATATCAACGAGCAGCATATCCACAATATGGACGTGAGCAACTGGGTGAAACAAGCCTATCCGATAAAAGCTTACGGTATGGGCGGCCGCCAGGTGCGCGTGGGCAAGGAATTCGGCGAGATCTACGACCACCACTTTGTAGAATTTGAATACGACGACGGCTCGCGCATGTACAGCCAATGCAGGCATATGTCGGGTTGCGTAAACCGCGTCACGGAGAGCTTTCAGGGCGCCAGCGGCTCGGCGCCCGAACCCGGGGTGATCCTCACCGCCAGCGGCTACCCCATCCTGCGCCATGACGCCCGCAAGGATCTCAACCCTTACCAGGTAGAACACGACCTTTTGTTTGCCGCTATTTCAAAAAGTGAGTTTAAATTTGCCGACGCCGAACACGCCGCTAAAAGTACGATGACGGCTATCATGGGCCGCATGGCTACGTATTCGGGGCAGCTGATCGAATGGGAAAGTGCGCTGAATTCAGAAATCAGCCTGATGCCCAATAAATACGCGTGGAATGCCGAGCCGCCCGTGCTGCCCGGCAAAGACGGCATGTACGCCTGCGCAATTCCCGGCGTGACGAAAGTATTGTAAGTTCTTTTGAAATAGTTTAGCGATTGGGGTTAGTGCATGCGCAGTTTAGCTAAACCCAATCGCTAAACCCTCCTAAACCGTTTCGTAAGTTCTTTTTGAAAATGATGACTATGTACCGTTTGCTGACTACGATTACTCTGTATGGCTTTGTCGCCCTGCTCCTACCCCGCTATGCCGGGGCTCAGACTGAGGCGCCGCTGAAACGATTTACGTTTTCCCACCCCCAGATGGGCACTTTGTTTAATATTTCGTTGTACGCCGCCGATTCGAGCCAGGCCCGGAAGGCCGCCGATGCCGCCAAAGCCCGCATCGACGAGATCAACAACAGCATGAGCGATTATATGCCTACCAGCGAGCTCAGCAAATTGTCGATGACAGCCGGCAGCAAAAAAGCCGTGCCCGTAAGCGAACCGCTATGGCTAGTGTTGTCAGCTTCTCAGGAGTTGGCGGTCCAGACCAAGGGCGCTTTCGACGTCACTGTAGGGCCGCTGAGCAAGGTGTGGCGCAAGGCTATCCGCCAGAAGACTATGCCCGCCAAATCGGAGATCAGTATGGCCCGCAAAAGTGTGGGTTATAAAAAAATGCAACTCAACGCTGCCGATAAGTCGGTGCAGCTCAACGCCCCCAATATGCAACTCGACCTGGGCGCTATCGCCAAAGGTTATGCCCTCGACGAGGCGCTCAAAGCTATCGAGCAACACCAGGTGAGTCGGGCGCTCATACAAGGCGGCGGCGACCTCATTGCCGGCGATGCCCCTCCCGGCCAACCCGGCTGGCAGATCTTCGCCAAATGGGTGACGCCACAGGGCCAACTTCGCGATACACTGCTGCTGGTGAAGCGCTGCGCAGTGGCTACCTCCGGCGCCCTCTTTCGCTTTTTCGAATCGGATGGCAAACGCTATTCGCATATTATCGACCCACGCACAGGCATGGGCGTTACTCACGCTGCAATGGTGAGCGTGCAAGCCCCCACGGCTATGCAAGCCGACGCGCTGGCCACGGCAGTCAGCGTGATGGGCCCCCGAAAAGGCTTCGCCTGGCTGCAAAAGAATTATAAGAATATCCCCGCAATTGTGACTTTCCAGGAGAAAGGCAAGCCGGTGCAGCTGGGAGCACTCCGGGGGGAGTGAGAGAGTGAGGGAGTGAGGGAGAGAACTCTGCCGGTCGTTGAGCGGAGTCGAAACGAGACTATGCGACTCGTGCGAACGCTGGCATTTGTTCCTAAACCTATAAACTTATAAACCCATAAACGAACCGACAACAGAGAACAACCATGAAACGAAGAACCTTCCTCCAAACCGGATTGGCCACCACCGCAGGCGCCCTGACCGGCATCAACAGCATACAGGGCATGACCCGGCAGCCTGCTTCAGCGCCGGGCTTTAAGCTCAAATACGCGCCGCATACCGGCATGTTTAGCGCGCATGCTGGGGAAGACCCCGTAGATCAGCTGCATTTTATGGCCGACGAAGGCTTTACGGCTTTTGAAGACAACGGCATGAAAGACCGCGACGTGGATACCCAAAAGCGAATGGGCGAAGCAATGGCCAAACGCGGCATCACGATGGGCGTTTTTGTGGCTCACAAGATATACTGGAAAGAAGCCAACCTGGCAAGCGGCAAAACCGACCTGCGCGATGAGTTTTTGCAGCACATCAAAGATTCAGTAGAAGTGGCCAAACGCGTGAACGCCAAATGGATGACCGTGGTGCCCGGCCACCTCGACTTGCGCCTCGATATGGGCTTCCAAACCGCAAATGTGGTGGAAGCCCTGCGCCGCGCCGCCGAAATCCTCGAACCCCACAGACTGGCAATGGTGCTCGAACCGCTCAATTTCCGCGACCACCCCGGTCTGTTTCTCACCAAAGCCGCACAAGCTTTCGAAATCTGCCGCGCCGTGGACAGCCCCGCCTGCAAGATTTTATTCGATATCTACCACCAGCAAATCCAGGAAGGCAACCTGCTGCCCAATATCGAAGCCGCCTGGAACGAGATCGCCTATTTCCAAATCGGCGACAACCCCGGCAGGAAAGAACCCACCACTGGTGAGATCAATTATAAAAATGTGTTCAAATACATCCACAGCCGCGGCTTCACCGGCGTATTGGGTATGGAACACGGCAACTCAAAGCCCGGCAAAGACGGGGAAAGGGCGGTGATTGATGCGTATAAATCAGTGGATTCCTTCTGAGCTAGCAGTCAGCAGTTAGCGGTTAGCAGTTAATCGCTAATCGCTATGACCTAATCGCTATGACCTAACCGCTATGACCTACAGAAAATACCTAATCGCCAACTCATACCCGCGCAGCCCGAGGCCGGAAATGCTGCCCACACAATTGGGCGCCAGGTAAGAATGGTGGCGGAATTCTTCGCGTTCGTAAACATTGGAAATATGCACCTCAATGACGGGGGTGCGGATGGCCGCGATGGCGTCGGCTATAGCAATAGAAGTATGGGAATAGGCGCCGGCATTGAGCACGATGCCGTCGTAGGTAAAACCCGCCTCGTGCAGCTTGTCGATCAGGGCGCCTTCGGAGTTGCTTTGAAAATAGTGCAGCGTAATGCCTGGAAATTCCTGCTGTAACGTGGCGAAATACTCCTCGAAAGGTTGCCGGCCGTAAATATCCGGTTCCCGCGACCCCAGCAGGTTGAGGTTCGGACCGTTGATGATAATCATTTTCATAACGACGTATTTACGGGCTAGTTGGCTATATCGGACAAAAATTTGATCCTGACCAGCTGAATTTCCTCAATCGTCACATCGTCGCCTTTCAATTCGGTATAGGCCTTTTCGGGGTCGTCGCTTTCGGCGTTCATAAAATAATCATAAATATCTTCGCGGGCGTATTCATCCACCGCGTCTTCCAGGTAATAATCGATATTCACCTTTGTGCCGGACACCACAATCGCGTCGAGTTCGGCCACCAGTTCGTCCATGCTGAGTCCGTTGGCCGAGGCAATATCATCGAGGGGTATTTTGCGGTCGATGGCCTGGATGATGCTGACTTTCACCTTTGATTTGTTGGCTACTTGTTTGACCACAAAATCGGTAGGCCGCTCTATTTCGTTTTCTTCTACGTATTTGTTGATCAGCTCTATAAAGGGTTTGGCATAGCGGGTCGCTTTGCCGATGCTAACGCCGCTCACCTTGGTCATATCCTCCATCGAAATCGGATATTGGGTAGCCATATCTTCGAGCGAGGGGTCTTGGAAAATCACAAACGGCGGTAGTCCGAGGCGTTTGGCTTCGCGGCGGCGCAAATCTTTGAGCAGCTTGATCAGCGTTTCGTCGAGCACGGCGGTTTTGCCCTGAGGTTCTTCGAGATCCTGGGGTGGTTCATCGAAATTATTATTAATCGGGATTAAGAACGAGTGGGGTTTCTTAATAAACTCGTGTCCTTTTTCGGTCAATTTGAGCAAGCCGTAGCTTTCAATATCCTTGCGCAGCAGTCCGTTGAGCATAGCCTGGCGGAATACCGAGCTCCACAGGTTTTCATCTTTGCCGGCGCCGACGGCGAAGAGTTCTTTTTTATCAAATTTAAAGTCCTTGAGTTCCTTAGTTTCGCGGCCCAGCACAAAATCGATAAGCGTTTTGATGCCGTAATTTTCGTCGAGTTGGGCCACAGCTCTGAGCGCCTGCTGCATTTCGGTTTTCACCTCCACGCGCGCTTTGGGATAACGGCAGTTGTCGCACATACACTCGCAGCGCTTGTCGTCAAAAGGTTCGCCGAAATAGTGGAGCAGGAACCGGCGGCGGCAGGCAGTCGTTTCGGCGTAAGCCATCACTTCCTGCATCAGTTGGGCGCTCATTTCGCGTTCTGCGACGGGTTTGTCGCGGAGGAATTTTTCGAGGCGCAGAATATCCTGGTAAGAATAAAACGCGATACACTTGCCTTCCAGTCCGTCGCGGCCGGCACGGCCGGTTTCCTGGTAGTAGTTTTCAATACTTTTGGGAATATCGTAATGGATTACAAATCGCACATCGGGTTTGTCGATACCCATGCCGAAGGCGATTGTAGCCACAATCACGTCGATTTCTTCCATCAGGAAGTCGTCCTGGGTTTTGCTGCGCGTTTTGGCGTCGAGGCCGGCGTGGTAAGGGGCGGCTTTGATATCGTTGACCACCAGGGTCTGGGCGATTTCTTCGGCTGTTTTGCGGCTTTGCACATAAATAATGCCCGAGCGCCCCGACATATTTTTGATCGTTTGCACGATCTGCTTGAGCGTATAGTCCTTTTTGCCTTTTTGCCTTATTTCGTAATACAGGTTTTCCCGGTTAAACGAGGAGACAAATGTATTGTACTCCTGCATGTTCAGGTTCTTGATAATATCCGACTGCACCTTGGGCGTAGCGGTAGCGGTGAGCGCTATCACGGGAATGTCGGCATTGATTGCGTCGAGCATAGCCTTAATGCGGCGGTATTCGGGGCGAAAATCGTGGCCCCACTCCGAAATACAGTGCGCCTCGTCTACGGCGACGAAGCTGACGTTAACCTGTTGGAAAAACTCGATATTTTCGTCTTTGGTGAGCGTCTCAGGCGCGATAAAAAGCAATTTGGTCTTGCCCACTGCAATATCGTGCTTTACCTGCTTCATCTGCGCCCGGGTGAGCGAAGAATTCAAAAAGTGGGCTACCTCGTCGTTTTGACTATACCCGCGAATAGAATCCACCTGGTTTTTCATCAAAGCGATCAGCGGCGATATAATAATGGCTGTGCCTTCCAGCATAAGCGCCGGCAACTGGTAGCACAGCGATTTGCCCCCGCCCGTAGGCATGATAACGAAAGTGTCTTTGCCGTCGAGTACACTACGGATAATCGCTTCCTGATTTCCTTTAAAATTGTCGAATCCAAAGTAATTCTGCAATGATTCGTGCAAGGATTCTTTTGTAGCAGTCATGGCTCCCATTGCTTTTTACGTATTTTTGCAAATCCAAGGTCGGACACACCCTGGGAATTGTGGTGCACCTCGTGGAATTGCAGAACAATAATCGTTTACTGGCCGGTGTTGTGAAATAAAATTCCATTATTGCGACAACATCCTCATTGTGTTTGCTCTCTATATGGGCGGGGTTGCAAAACAAAATAGGAAAAGTTTTGCTTATTCACATTGTTTTTCTGGGTATTTTTTTTCGAAGCCCGCACCAACTAAACGTTTTTTCGAAAAAGGATGCCAAAAATATAAAATTTTGTCGTGATTTCCGAACAACTCATCATAAAAACTGCATTGGAAACGCTGGACATTGAAGCATTTACGATAAATGCTTTAAAATCAAGCATTAATAGCAGTTTCACAGCTTGTGTAACACATATTTTTTCGGGTACGGGGCGATTGGTCGTGACCGGCATAGGCAAAAGCGCCATCGTGGCCCAAAAGATGGTGGCCACCTTTAATTCTACCGGAACACCGGCTTTGTTTATGCACGCCGCCGACGCCATCCACGGCGACCTGGGCATGATCCGCCCCGGCGATATCGTGATGTGTCTGTCGAAAAGCGGCGATACCCCCGAGATCAAGGTACTCGTGCCCCTGCTCAAAAATATGGGCAACCTGCTTATCGGCATGGTGGCCAATCCCGGTTCTTATTTGAGCAAACAGGCCGACTATGTGCTGCTGACGCCCGTTGACAAGGAGGCCGACCCCAATAACCTCGCTCCTACTGCCAGCACTACTGCGCAAATGGCCCTGGGCGATGCCCTGGCTACCTCGCTGCTGGCCCTGCGCGGCTTTACTCCCAGCGATTTTGCCCAGTTTCACCCCGGCGGCGCCCTGGGCAAACAACTCTACCTGCGCGTACGCGACCTGTATACCCACAACGAAAAACCACAGGTTTACCTCCACGACTCGCTCCAGCGCACTATCCTGGAAATGACTTCCAAACGCCTCGGCGCTACCGCCGTACTCGACGACCAAGGCCGCCTCTGCGGCATTATTACCGACGGCGACCTGCGCCGCATGCTGGAACGCAGCGGCGATTTCTCGAGCCTGCAAGCGCAAGACCTGATGTCGCACGCCCCCAAAACAATCGGCAAAGACGAGCTCGCTGTGGAAGCGCTCGACCTCATGCGCCGAAATAGTATTACCCAACTGATTGTAGCAGAAGATAATTTTTACCTCGGTTTTATCCATCTCCACGATTTGATCAGGGAGGGGCTTATTTAGGTTGTCGGTTATGGGTTGTCGGTTATGGGTTGTCGGTTATGGGTTGTCGGTTGTCGGTTATGGTTATTTTTACTTTATGACAAACTCACAACCCACAACTCACAACTGACAACCGACAACTGACAACTGTCAACAACCGACAATTAAACCTCAACGAAATATTTGAATCTAAGAAAAAACCTCCCTAACATTGGCGTCTTAATATTCAATTAACATAGCGACCCGCAATGCAGGAATTTTTATCGCTTTATTCAAAAATCGAAAACCCCACCCTGGAGATGGTATTATTTACCTTCCTCCTGGCCTTTTTATTGTCCTCTATCATTGCCATTACTTACGAAAAAACTTCGCCGCATACCATACGGAATCCCAATTTCCTGCAGGCGCTGATACTCAGCTCGCTGGTAGCTACTACTATTATGCAGGCCATTGGCGATAGCGTGGCTACTGGACTCGGCATGCTGGGCGCACTGGCGATAATTCGTTTTCGCACTACCCTGCGCGACCCGCGCGACATCGTGTTTATGTTTGCCGCCCTCGGCACCGGCATAGCCTGCGGCGTGTCAGGGTTTTATATCGCGGTAATCGGCGCTTTCGGGTTTTGCCTCGTGACCGTTATCCTGCGATTTTCGCCTTTTAATGTGGGCAATAATGTGATCTGGGAGCTCCGGGTGCGGCTCCCCGAAGACCCCGATGCCGTGGCCGCCGTTGAACAATTACTGAAAATCTACTGCCGCTACTGGAGCCAGCAGTCGATAAGGGTGGTCACCGAAGCTACCCAGGAAAAACAGTGGGAGTACGACTATGTGCTGATTATGCGCCGCGAGCAAGACAGGCCCGCCCTGCTCAAAGACCTGGAAGCCACACCGGCTATACCGCGCCGGTTTAGCAAACAGGTAGATATGAATCCCTTTATGTAATGGCCGTAACCGAGTATTTTGCCATGAAATTCAATATCCTCTATTTGTTTTTGTTGATCGCGCTGCTCGGCATCTTCTGGATCAAAGAGAACTTCGAACACCAGAATGTGAACGTCTTTTTCGGCACGGCAGAAACCGATGAGCGGGAGCTTAGCGTGGATTACGATGTGCAAGTCACCGCGCTTTTTGTAGCCGTTGGCGACAAGGTAAAAGCCGGCGATACCCTGATGCTGCTTGCCCAACCGGAACTGGACAAAGACATCGAAGAAAAACAGTTTGCCATCGAGCAACTGCAATCTCAACGCAATGAAAATATAGTTGCCCTTCGCAACGATATAGGCCTGTTGCAATCGCAATACGAGTCGAAAAAAAGCGAACTGGAGTCGGAAATTAACGTGCTACGCACCGAAGCGGCCGTGCAAGCCCAGCTCCGGCAGGCGATAGGCCGCCAGCAAAATGAAGCTATCAAGGAAAACCAGTCGTATAACCAGGTACAACTACAAGAAATCGCCGTGCTCGAAGAATCCATCCGCCAACTGCAAGACCCGCTGAAAAAGCAAATCCAGCAGTCAAAACAAAAGCAAACCGGCGAAGATGCGGCTATTGCGATGCAAATTAACCAGCTCAACTACGAAATCAACAACCTCCGCAACGAAAAACGCATCCTGGTGCTGTTGGCGCCTATCGACGGGTTTGTGTCCGACTTGCCGGTCAACTTGGGCGAGATGGTGCAAAGTTTTACCACGCTAACCAAATTGCATTCTACTTCACCCGCCAAGATAAGGGGCTTTATTCACGAGTCGGTAGACCTCGCCTTTAAGCTCGGCGATACGGTCTCGCTGAACTCATCTGTGCGCGAATTACCCGCCGTAAAAGGCACGCTGGTGAGTAGCAGTCCCCAACTCGTAGAACTACCTACCCGGCTGCGCAAATTCCCGGAAGTGCGAGCCTGGGGCCGCGAAATTTATATACAATTGCCCCCCGATACGCCCTTTTATATCGGCGAAAAGGTGATGATTACCATGACAAACGAGCTTAGCAAATGACGATCAAGACGATATTGCTGGCATGCGGCCTTATGGCCTGGAACGGGTCGATGCAGCCATCCGACCCCGTGGTAGTGGGCGCTGCTACCGTACTGGCAACTGCTTTGCAAGATCAACGCCTGCTGTTGAAGCAAAGCGAAACCGTTTTTTTACAAAATAATCCGCTCTACCTGCCCTGGCTCGACGAACTCGAATTCCGCTACGGCCCCGACGATCTATACCTCAACGAACAACGCGCCGCTATCCGATTTTCTGCTAATGGCTTTCGCCAAATTAAACGACAGAAAGCTATTCACAATCTCGAAGTAGACATCACTAAGGCCGAACGCAGGGCGCTCCTCCAGGAATCTCTGGTGGAACGCTATACCACGCTGTGCGATTTGTATTTTTTGCCGCAACTCATCGCTGCGCACGAACACCTCGCGCAAATGTACGACACCACCCGCCAGGCATACAGCTATCTGCTGGCCGCAGGCGCCAAAGTAGACGTGGTAGACATCATCGACGCCGAAGAAGACGGCTACGATACCCACGATAAACTGATGGAATTGCGCGGCGAAAAAGCGGAGGCGCTCCAAAAGTTGAAGCGCTGGATGAATGCATCGGAAGATGTCGACCTGCAGTTTGACGCTTTTATCGGCCCCGAACAGATGGCCCAGGTAGCCGCTTCACTTTTGGCCGGCACGCAATCCGTTTCGCCGGAACTAGCTATCAAAACGCTCGACGTACAACTGGAACAGGCCCAATGGCGCCTGGAAAAAGCCAGGCAATTCGATATTTTTAATTTTTTTCAAATAGACTACCAAAGGCCGGTAGAACCTTTCCAATTACAGCGGGATTTTTCCGCCCGCATCGGCCTCAATGTGCCCATCCCCGGCAGCAGGCGCGTCAATCAACGCGAGCAGGCACTGGCCGTTCACCAGGCCGAAAACGACCTCCAATGGACGGCCATAGCTCAACGCCAACTACTGGAACAGCAAGCCCTCAAACTCAATAACCTCATCGAACAACAACGCAGCCTGCTGGCCGATAACCAAAAAAGCCCAGTGCAACGCCTACTGGACAGCCCCGTCGCCCTCACCAACCTCGAAGCTGTCGACATCCTGCGCCTCCGGCTTATTAAGCAAAAACAAGTGATCAATCAGATCGAAATAGCCTACGAAGTGGCGCAATGTTATGTGGAGCTCCTCTATGTCAGCGGCGCAGCCGGCGCCGAGCCGCTCCGCAATTATCTGTCGCCTTCCCTGGCCCCCCTGTAGGTGCGACTGTACGACTGTACGACTGTACGACTTTGCGACTGTACGACTTTGCGACTGTACGACTTTGCGACTGTACGACTTTGCGACTGTACGACTTTGCGACTGTACGACTTTGCGACTGTACGACTTTGCGACTGTACGACTTTGCGACTGTACGACTTTGCGACTGTACGACTTTGCGACTGTACGACTTTGCGACTGTACGACTTTGCGAATAAATAATTAATCTGCAATCCCCCCCTCTTTCACATCAGCACATCAGCACATCAGCACATCAGCACATCAGCACATCAGCACATCAGCAATATCTCTCAGCCCATCCGGGTTTTCTTCTATCAGGCTACCCACCACAATCATATCGGCGCCGGCTTGCAGAGCGTTTTGTGCCTGCCGGGGTGTGCGGATGCCGCCGCCCACGATAAGCGGAATATCGACAGCCTGGCGCACGGCGGCGATTAGCGAGGGAGGGACCGGCTGCGGGGCGCCGCTGCCGGCTTCGAGGTACAAAAGTTTCAAGCCCAGCATTTCGCCGGCCATAGCCGTACACACGGCGATATCTTTTTTATTGGAAGGTATGGGCGTGGTATTGCTCATATAAGCCACAGAAGTCAAGGCGCCGCCGTCGATGAGCATATAGCCGGTGGGTAGAATTTCAAGTTTGCTCTGCTTGAGCCAGGGCGCCGCCACCACATGTTTTCCGATGAGAAACTCGGCATTGCGGCCCGAGATTAGCGAAAGCAACAGGATGCCGTCGGCATCAGGATGCAGTTGTAGCACATTACCTGGAAAAAGCACCACGGGAATATCGCAGTGATCCTTGATTGTCCGGATGCACTGTCCGAAGTGGTCGTTCACCAACAGACTGCCGCCCACAAGGAAGTAGTGAACCCCGGTTTGCGTGGCTAATGCTGCCAGTGCGGGCAATTTACCGGGGTCGGTTTTATCGGGATCGATCAAAACGGCAAGTTTTTTGCCCCCGCCGGCCCTGGCTTCCAGTAAAGAAGTATATATCATGGGCGCCGGTGGGTTATTGGGTAAAAAACTTGCGCTGTTTATCCTGTTCAAATTTTTCGGCATTAAATACCTGCGAGTTGCCCTTGGGGATCGACAGCGACTGCCACTGCGCGCCACTCAAGTGCTTTGCAAGAAACACGATTTGTCCTACGTGGTAGCTGTAATGCGCTATCTGCCGCTGTATGGCTTCCATCACCGTATGGCCTTCGTTGCGAATATATACGATGCGCTCGATATCGGCGGCGGTAAGCGGATCTACGGCGTCGAAGAGGCATTGCCAGCCTTTTTCCCAGGCTTCCAGCAGCGCCTCCCTGTCGGCATAGCTGCCTTCAAACTCCTGGTCGCGTTGCCGCCAGGTTTTTTCGCCGTCGGAAGTAAGGAAGTCGGTCCACCGCGATAGCATATTGCCGCTCATATGTTTGACAATCAGCGCTATGCTATTCGATTCAGGGTCGGGCTGGTGCATGAGTGCTTCGTCGTCAACCTGTGCCATTGCTTTGTCGCCCAGGCCTTTATAATAGCGAAACAGACGCCGGGAGCTTTCCAGGAAATTATCGGCCAAGGTAGTGCTCATAGCAGTAATTTTGGGTAAAGATAAGCTTTAAGGCGGGGCGTCGCTATACCAATACCAACCTTTTTGCCGTTGTATACACTGTTCTTATTAACTTTGCGCACTTTTCCACTATTAGCATCATCAACAGCAGAAATAAAGTGAAAAAAGCAACCTTACTATTGATAGGTATTTGTTTTACCCTCGCGACAGCCCAGGCACAACGCGGCTGGGAGGCAGGATTTTGGTTGGGCGCCAGCCATTATTTCGGCGATTTGAATACCAACTACGACCTGGGCCTGCCCGGCGCCGCCGGCGGCTTGTTGGCCCGTTTTAATTTCAATGATCGCATTTGCTTCAAGTTGTCGGGCAATTACGGCACGGTAGCCGGCGACGATTCGCGCTCCAAAAACGTATACGAAAAAGCGCGCAACCTGAGCTTCCAATCCACGGTGATCGACGGCACCGCCCAGTTTGAATTTAACTTCCTACCCTATCGCCACGGCAGCAAAGACGAGTTTTTTACCCCGTATCTCTTCGCCGGCTTGTCGGCGGTATATTTTAACCCAAAAGCCGAACTCGACGGCGTGTTGTACGAGTTGCGCCCCCTGGGCACCGAAGGGCAGTTTAAAGGAGAAGAATATTATACCGTCAACGGCGGACTGGCCTACGGCTTAGGTATCAAAGTAGACCTCAGCTACGAGTGGAGCGTCAACATAGAACTCAGCGGCCGCCGCCTGTTTACCGATTACCTCGACGATGTAAGCACGGTATACCCCGATAAAAGCGACCTGCTGCGCAACCGCGGCGAAATCGCCGCCGCCCTCTCCGACCGCTCGCTGATCATACCCGGCACCAACGAAGGCCAGCTCAGCGAAGAAGGCCGCCAGCGCGGCAACGCCAATAACAAAGATTCGTATTATTTCCTCGGCATCGGCCTGGTCTATTATTTCGGCGACCTGAAATGCCCGGAATATCAGGATAGGAGGAGGAAGAGGAAGTAAAGGGGGTTGTGGGTTGTAGGTTGTAGGTTTGTAGGTTTGTGGCGCCTTGTCACCCTGTCACCCTGTCACCCTGTCACCCTGTCACCTTGTCACGCGTCACCTTGTCACCTTGCAAGTCGGCCTCTGCCAACCCGGGATGCTCCTCCGCGATGGGTATAAAACCGCATCGCTGCGGAGCGCGGGGGCGACTGTGTGACTGTACGACTATACGACTTTACGACTTTACGATCCTTGCCGTTCGCTTTTTCGTTTGTCATTCTCGAAGAGAATCTACAACGTCATGATGGCTACACGATACCGTACCGGCGGGCTTTAGCCGCCGGAAAACCGTGGCTTTTACGGTGATGGCCTTGGAAAGACCTTGCAAGGTTTTCAAGGAATGATGCTAAGAAAACCTTGCAAGGTCTGAACCGGGGATAGCATGGTTTAAAAGGATACAAATCAGGATTTAAGCCGCTCTATAAGCCACTGCCGTTTGCGGTGGAGTTCTTCGGCGAGTTCTTTTTCGGTGGGCAAAATAAAGCCAGGTCAATTTGCTACACACTGTGTAACAAATTGCATCGACAAATCCACCGTCTTAGCCGCTACGCCGTTGGAATTGGCTACACAGTGCGTAGCTTTTTTCAAGGTCTGGAGAGCGACCTGAGCCGTTCGTTGAGCGGAGCTGAAGTGCGACTTTGTGACTGTGCGACTGTACGACTGTATGACTTTTACAATCCTTGCCGTTCGCTTTTTCGTTTGTCATTCTCGAAGAGAATCTACAAAGTCATGATAGCTACACGATAACGTACCGGCGGGCTTTAGCCGCCGGAAAATCATGGCTTATACGGTGATGGCCATGTAAGCGGTCATTTCGACTCCGCTCAATGACCGGCAGGGATTGTCTTAGACAATATCGATGACCGGGGAGCGCTCCTTCGCGATGGGTATGAAACCGCATCGCTACGGAGCGCGGGGGCGACTGTGCGACTGTCTGACTTTACGATCCTTGCCGTTCGCTTTTTTGTTGTCATTCGTGATACCGCCGAGCCTTGGATTCGCATAATATTTCTTGCACTTATTAGTCTCGTTGGCATCTGCGCACATAGTGTATGTACACCGACAAGTGCGATCTTTGGCCCAGTCCCCGGGCTGAAGCCCGGGTTTGAAGGGAAAAAACAGGGATTGTCGCACCTTGTCCAGCATGACAAAAAAGGGCGAAAAACGGCTATGCAATGACGACACTCGCCGGTAAAGAGAATCTACAAGGTCATGCTAGCACTTGCCCGTTCAAGCGTTTGTTGTACAGATTCCCTGGCGGGAATGACAATGATTTTCACCTATTTTGAATGCTATTCCAACCCCGCCAGATATTGTCTGACCACCTCCAAATACTGCTGAAATTGCGCATACTGAGGCGCATCCCGAACCAATTCGACCCAGAGCGCCTCGGCTTGTTTGAAATAGGGTTTTGCTTTTGCCTTGTCTTTGAGTTGCTCCAGACTGAATACGCCTAATTGAACATAAGAAAAGGCCAATCCGTTTTTGAAGTCCACATTTTTCGGATAGGCCGTGTAGAGTTCTTGAAATAACTTTGTTTCATCCTCAAAAAAAATCAATGCCTGACCCAAATTGCCCAAGGAGGTGTGCGTTTCTCCGAGTTTTTCATAAGCAATGGCCAAACCATTTTTGAATTCTATGAATTGGGGATAGGCTGTATAGAGTTCTTTTGACAATTCCATACTTTTTTCATAAAAAGTCAAAGCCTGATCAAAATTGCCCAGGGAGGTGTGTGTTTCTCCGAGTTTTTCATATGCAATGGCCAAGACGTTTTTGAACTCCACATTTTGAGAATAGGCTGCATAGAGTTCTTTTGACAATTCCATACCTTTTTCAAAGAAAGTCAAAGCTTTGTCCAAATTGCCCAGCGTGATGTGGGTTGAGCCGAGTTTGGAATAAGAAATGGCCAATCCGTTTTTGAAGTCCACATTTTGCGGATAGGCCGCATAGAGTTCTTTCGATAATTCAATGTCTTTTCCACGCTCATAGTCGTCTCGAAATGTGATTTTTGTGCGCGCGAGGTCATCTTCCCGAGGCACGAGGGAAGGTGACATCTCGTTCCGGGTAGCAAGGAGATGACCTTTCTCGTACCTCGAAAGATGTCACCTCCTTGCGGCATCAAGTAGTTCATGCCTGGGTGGTTTTTCAGGGGGGGTATCGGGATTTTTTGGAAAATGGCGTAATGATGTTGGATGTTTGATTGATAGGTTGTTGCGCTTGTATGTACACGAAACGTGAACCTTGTATATTCATGAACACCAGTATCTGTTTGGCTATAGTAGCCGAAAAGACTGCGTAATGGGGCATTTTTTTTAACGCAAGGCTCGCAAAGGTGTCGCAAGGGACGCTATGGTTAGATTAAGTAAGGTATTAGATAGAGCTCTTTGCGTTAAAAATCGACCTAATACGCGCGTAAAAAATGAATTGAATTTTAAAAAATCAGCTTAATAAAATACGTTTGCAGATGCCCTGGCAAACCTACAACCTACAACCCACAACCCACAACGGACACCTACTCCCTCAAATCCTCCACATGATACCCCGGGTATTTCGCCTTGTCGAACGCAAAATAATTGGCGGCAAAGGTTTTATTAGGCGTCAGCTTGGTAATCGCGAAGGTATATCGCGAGCCGTCTTTGGAAAATGCCTTTACGCTGATCACCTCGTAGGTCTTTTTGTCGAGGGTGAGGCGCAGTTTTGAGTATTCTGAATTTTTATCGATGGGCTTGAATTCAATCTGTTGGAGGGCCCGGCCGTTTTCGGTGTAGTCGTTGACCAGCGCGTAGATGAATTTTCCTTTTTTATAAAAACTAAAAATCGACTCGGGCGACAGCAGGTTGTCGTCGTCGGCGGGGTCGGGCAGGTCGTTGATCTGCACTTCTTTGTTTTTGTGCAAAATGACCCACAACGCCTTGCCGTCGCTCAGCATCGACTGGCTGTTGACATCCACTTTATACTGCTTTCCTTTGCGCGCCACGGCGCCCTTTTGTACTTCTTTGGCCTGCTCGGCTAATTCGATTTCGAGGTTAAAGCTCGCTTCCAGCGAGGCATACGAGTCGTATTTCTTGCTTATTTTGTCCAATATCGTTTTTGCCTTTGGATCATTGACGTCGATGGCCGCGCTTGACGCTTTTGGATTCGACTTGGTCGGCTTTTGTGCCATTACCGGCAAGGTCAGGATCAGGGCTGCTACGACTAATACTATTTTGCTCATTTTTTACCATGTTGATTACTTGCTAAACGCTTTTTGCCCTGCTTTATTTAAATGAAGTTGGTTAAAGTTGTATTAAGGGCGGGGGACACGCGGGGGGGTGACGGCCGAGGGACTTGCTGGGGGGGTGACGGCGGGGGTATTCGCTTGGGGGGTGACGGCCAGGGGGACTCGCCAAGGGGGTGACGGCAGGGATTCTCCCGGTCCGTCACCCCCAGGGATGCTCCCCCGCCGTCACCCCCAGGGTATTCTCCCCGGCCGTCACCCCCTGAGATGCTCCCCCGCCGTCACCACCGGGGATGCTCCAAGGCCGTCACGCCCTGAGGTGCTCCCCGGCCGTCACGCCCTGAGGTGCTCCCCGGCCGTCACCTCCAATACGGCATGCGAAACCCCACTGCCAACCCGAAAGACAGGTGATTATCCTCCGGGCCTTGACCCCAGATCATGTTGGGCTCAATATATACAAACAAATTGCGCCCTATTGTTTTTTCCAACCCGATACCCGTTTGCAGGGCCGGCGTAAAGGCGCGGCGGCGGGCAATCCAAGGTTCGGCGGGAAAACCCTCCGGGGTAACGGTATCCTTGCTGCTCATCGCTACGCGCCCCAAAAATCCTTCCTGAATATACAAGCGCAGCGGGCCTGTAGTTATGTTATAGCGCAGGCGAAGGGGCAAGGCCAGATAGTGGTGCGTAAAGGTGATGGTAGGTTTGGCTTCACCAGAAGGTATGTCGGGATTAAAACCTCCGTTGCCGTTGTGCTGAGACCCCCATCGCAACCCCGCCACGCTGGTCTGATGCGATACATAGGCGTACAACAATCCTGTGGTGAACATCCACCGCTCATTGATGCGCTGTGCCGATAGTATCCCGATACTTTGTGAGAGCTGAGGCGTGTGTTCGGCTGGAAATCCAGCGTAGGTACTGCGCAACCCCCTGGTCATAAAGGTGTTGCTCTCCAAGCCAAATTGCCATTGACACTGGCTCCAGGCGCTGTGGGCCAGCAAAAGCAGCCCGATGATAATTGTTGATTTTGTCATTGTTAATTAGATTAATGTTATCTGTTGTCTGTTATCTGTTATCTGTTAGTTATCGGTTACTTATTGACTTATACAGATAAACGGACAACCGACAACCGATAACGGAGAACAAACATCATTCCATCACCACCATCTTCCCCTGACCAGCTACCTTCCCATCCGCCAGCAGGCGGCAGAAATACAGGCCTTGCGCCAGGGTATGGCGTTGAAAAACAAAGGGATTAGAGTCGTGAATATCTCTGCGTACCAGCCGGCCGCTGCTATCGAAGACCTCGAACTGGAAGCGCGTGCCGGGGCGGGCGTCGAGCAGTCCGATCAGGGCATCGCCCGAGACCGGATTGGGCGTCACGACAATGCTGCCCGGCTTCCAACCCGGCAGGGGGATGAGGTCTATTTCGATAAAATTAACCTCCACCCGGTGGGTAGTCTTATTGGTAATAATGGGTGGGTTAAAATCGAAATAAATCGCTGCAGCGTTGTTGATTATCGTGCCGGGGGCGTTGTTGAGCAATTGCGAGACCCTGAATTTCACAAACCCGTGCGAAGCGACCTCGTTGATATTGCTGTCGGGCAATTCGATGTTGTCGAAGCGGAATTCGAGCATACCGTCGGGCGCTACACTAAGTTGGTAGGGATGGCTTGCCGTGCCGGGGCGCAAGCTGCTCAGGTCGAGAAATGGCGACAACTTGTCGCGAACGATGACCGTGAAAGCCGTATCGCTACCTGTATTCTGAAAGCGGATCAGGTATTCGAGGTCGGTATTGGGTTCGATATAGTGGGGCTCGCCGTAGCCCTTGGGGAATCCGCGTTTGTCGTTGGGATCCCAGGAACCTACGTTCTCCTGGCAATCGATAGAGATGAAGGGGTCGGCGTCGTCTTCGGGCAATTGGGTGGCGTAGCCCAGACTCGTGGGCTCGCTATCGGGGCCGCAGCCTTCTATGGTGATGCTGGGCATGCTGTTGCCGGGGTGGTTGGGCTCCTGGTCGGCTTCCAGCCGGAAGGTACCGCCGTTGGCGGGCAGGCGCACCTCCCTGATTTCCTGGGGCAAGAGGTTGAATGCGCTCTGCATCAGGATCACCTGGTCTTCGATGACAAGAAAAGGTAAATTGGGAGTAGTTGGGCTCGTCCCCACATTTTGAATATAAAAAATGATGCTATCGCCGGTACAAGATGCGTCAACCTCAATGCTGGCGCCGCTCCAATTAGGGGTAGGAATGCATAGCTCGTCAGGAAAGATATGCGCCGATGTGCAGTGCGTCTGACCGAGCAAGGTAGAATCACAATCAACCGTGACATTAATTTCAAATGATCCGCAATCGCCGGCTTCCAACAAACCTACGTCAAAACGATAGATATTGCCGGTTTGACTGGTTACCGGTATAGAGGAGCTATTAAATTCGAGGTAGGGATCGAGTTCGACCTCTATATAGGCATCTCCGGCAAAGGTTGTCCCCTTATTGCAATAACTAACATTATAAGTGTTGTCGAAGCAACGGCGCAAAAATGGGGTAGAAATGTCGGTTTCCAGCCAGGGGCAGTCGATTTGGGCAAAAGCCGGCAGCGTCAGTTCGACGGTATCAAAAGCAGCTACCGTGACCGTAGTGACCGGCTCGCACATTTGCCAATAGGGGTTGGGCGTGGCGATACTCACCGAATAAGTACCCGGCTCTACCGGCATGGCGAAATAGCCGTTTTCATCGGTGAGGGCATAACTCGTGCCGCCATTGCCCTCGAGAGTAACCAGCCAATCGTTCAACGGCTCTCCGAATGTGGCGTCGCAGTTATCGCTTCCGGTGCGGAAGACCGTGCCGGTGATAAGTTGAGTAAACGTATTGCCGAGGCTGTCGAGCCGGAGCAGGTATTCGTCGCGGCCCAGGTTATTCAATTCCCATATGCCTTTGCCGCCGCCTATCAAAAAGCCGTTATCGGGCAGGGACATGATATCGTTGACCTCATCACTGAGCAATCCGCCGTATTGGCGTTGCCATTTCAGTTGGTTATCCGGGCCATAGGCGTGTACGAGGATATTGTCCTGGCCGCCGTCTGCAAAACCCAGGGCAAGCGCCCAGCCGCCGTCGGTGGAAGTACTCAGCTCACCGAAAGTGAGCGCGCCGGCGGGCGCTATTTGTTGCTGGGATATAAGTTGTCCGACAGCGGAGACGTGCACTGTGTTGACCGAGCGGAAGGGACTGGAGGCCGGAGGCGCATAAGCTGCCAGGCGCAGCGTGCCGTCGGCCAGTTCAATACAGCCCATCGGCGTGAGGATAAGCTCGGTAGGAGGCCTGGCTTCGCCCATCAATTGCTGCCAGATGACGTCGCCATTTGCATCAATTTTTAATAACATAAATTGGCCCATATTACTTCCCGGCGCCGCATAACGACCGGCAAGCACAAAATGTCCGTCGCTGAGCGCCACGATGCGCTGGCTCACTGCCATGTCGCCCGCTTCAAAAGCGTAATATCGCCGCCAAACCTCGTTGCCATTTGCATCGAGTTTAATGGCAACGGCGTCCATATTTATGACTATACCCGTATCGCGGTCGATGCCGCCGCTGAGCAGATACCCCCCGTCAGGCGTGGGTATCAGTTCACCGAATTGCGCCCGGATTTCACCGGCTTCTGCAATAGGATCATACAACTTGTGCCATTCTACATCGCCGTCTTCGTTTACCTTTACAATCAGTAACTCCGTATTTTCATAGGTGCCTAAGTCTGTTTTTTGCAGCATGGCAATATACCCGCCCGACGGCACGGGTTTAAGTACTTCCACCGAAGCCAGATTGCCGCTGAGCTGCCCAAGGGGAATAGACAATATGCTTTTCGACCACAAAACCTGCCCGTTGGAGTTCACCCTTTTGAGTTGCATCAGGGGCGACAGGCAAAGAAAATCGCCGTTCGGGGCGGCCGTTACCCGGCTCAAGGTGCTGCCTCCCGTATACACGCGCTCCCAGCCCTGCGCTATCACCGGCGTTTGTATTACACCCCAAAAGAACAGGGTCGATATCGCGATAAGCAATATCGTGCATTTCGTTTTCGGCTTATAGTGACGGGTAGAATAAAACATGTCTTTCGTTTTTTTTTCAAAGGTGAGATAATTGCATCGCCCGCGCAAAGACATTTTTATCTATTTGTTAATCAAAATATTCTTTAATATTGACTAAAGCCATTATTTTTATTACCCAAAATATAATCAGCGTTAATTTTCATTAACAAAAACCGACAACCCACAACCCACAACCCACATCAATGCACTCCAGCCTCCTCCTCCAAATCCTCGAAAAATTAAGCAAACGCGATTGGCGGCAATTGCACAAGTGGGTGCATTCCGATATCGTGCATCAGCGCGACGATGTGCGCAGGTTATTCGACTACCTCTCTGAAGCGCTCCGCCATCCGGCCAAAGAAAGCTTGGAGCGGCAGCAGGTTTTCGAAGCGGTTTTTCCCGGGCAGTCTTTCGACGACGACCTGTTGCGATTGTTAATGCATTTTTTATTAAATATTGTCAAACAATACCTGGCCTACGACGATTGGAGCAGCGACACTGCCGAAGTGAACTGGCGCCAATGCCGCGCCCTGCGACGACGCGAAGCGGATAAATTGTTTGAAAAAGAATGGGAACAAGCCACACAGGCCCTCCAACAGCAACCTTTTCGCAACGGCGATTACCACCGCCATTGGTACCGGCTGCATTTCGAGCGCTACGAATACGACCACCGGCAGCGCCGCAGCGGCCCGATGAATCTGCAGGGCATGCTCGACGAGCTCACCCATTCCTATATAGCCGACCTGCTCAGGCATTGTTGTACCATTCTTACCTATCAAAGCGTTAATCCGCAACCCTACGACTTCGCCCTCCTCGAGGCCGCGCTGGCCCAAATTGAACAGCCGGGCTATCAGCCCACGCCGGTAATCGCCGTGTATCACTGCGCCTACCGGGCCCTGCAATCGCCGGAAGACGATAACCGGTTCCTACAATTTGGCAAACTTATCACACTACATTGGCAGCTATTTCCCGCCCACGAAATCCGCGACCTATACCTCCTGGCGATAAACTATTGCATACGCCGCCTCAACAGGGGCGAACGCCGTTTTATTGCCGAGGCATTCGCGCTGTACCGCGACGCCCTCGAAAAAGAAGTATTGCTCGAAGACGGCCTTTTGTCAAAATTTACCTACAACAACATATTGATGCTGGCAATTGCCCAGGAGGACTGGGATTGGGCCGACCGCTTTCTCGACGACTACAAGCAACGACTGCCGGCCCGCGAGCGCGAAAACGCATATCGCTACAACCGGGCCGTGTATTTTTTTCGCCGGCCCGACTATACTAAGGCGATGGAATTGCTGATGCACGTAGAATTTCGCGACCTGCTTTACAATCTCAACGCCCGCAGCATGTTGCTTCGCATCTATTACGAATTGGGCGAATACATGGCCCTGGAATCGCACCTCGACAGCTTTCGGAATTTCCTGCGGCGCAGGGCCGGGCTGGGTTATCACCGCGAGAACTACGCCAACCTGCTAAAGATGGTGCAAAAGATGCTGCGCAGCGACCTGCGCAAACCCAACGTACGGGCCGCCCTGCTCGAAGAAGCCGGTCAGTTGCGCGCGCTCGCCGAGCGCGAATGGCTCATCAGCGTTCTCCGCCCTTCCGGGGATTGAGGCTGGAGTCGCTGCAACCGGTGAAAGTCTCACCATCGCGAACTACCGTCACCGTATACGGCGCTTCAAAACCCGACATCGAGTCGAAACAGGTTTTTTCTTCCAGTTTGACCACAATTTTGCTGTCGCCGCTCGCCGATTCAAAGGTAAGCACGGCGCCCTGCTTCACTGGCGAGCGATAAGGGTAAAAGGTCTTGCCCATGTCCATGTGGTGGAACAAAATGGCGCTGCTATCGATGCGCACGTTCCAGAACGGCTCGTTGCCACTGCAATTATAGCTGACGATGGGCTCAGCCGCCTTCTGCCCGACATCCGATTGTTTTTTTGAAGCGGTATTGCAGGCGGCAGCCATAAACAAACAGGCAGCCATACAGGTTGAAAAAATAAAAGGCAGTTTCATTTTCATGCTGTCATTAGATTTTGCCCCTAAATTATAGTATTATTGAAAGCAAAAACGAACAAACTGATAACAGAGAACCGACAACCGACAACCAACAGCGTCACAAATCATGAAAGAAATCACCACCATAGTAGACACTTACCGGCAAATGGAAGCGGAGGGCGAAAATGCGGCGCTCCTCACCGTAGTGCATGTAGAGGGCTCGTCGTACCGCCGTATCGGCGCCAGGATGCTGGTATCAGAAACGGGGCGCTGGGTAGGCGGCATCAGCGGTGGCTGCCTCGAAGGCGACGCCTTGCGCAAAGCCAAACATGCCATCCTGCAGGCCCGTCCGCATGTGGTGACCTACGATACCCGCGAAGAAGAAGACCGCCCTATCGGCATAGGCCTGGGCTGCAACGGCCGTATCGACGTATTGATCTCACCCTTACAGGCCGACAAAGCCCATCACCTCGTCAACTTGCTGGCAGCGGCCTGTTGCAGTCGCCAGGCGCACGTGCTGGTTACCGTTACCTCCGTCACGGGCGACATGGAGGGCGTAGTGCCGGGCGATACCTGGCTATTCGACCATACCGGCCTCCCCGATCAATCGCTGCCGCCGGCCCTTACTGCTGTATTGAGCGAAGCGGTAGCAAAAGTAGTGCAGAGCGGGAATTCGGCACACCACACATTCGAAGGTTTCGAAGCGCTCGTAGAAGCCTTGCTGCCTCCCATCCAGGTAGTCATGTGCGGCGGCAACTACGACATTGCGCCCTTTGTCGAACTCACCCGGCTGCTAGGCTGGCGCTCCGTCGTAGTGGCCAACCTGCAGAAAGTCAACCCTGAATATATTGCCAACGCCGAAACCTTACACCAACAGGGTCTGCCACTGCCAGACTACGACCCCCGCACTGCCATCGTGCTTATGGCCCACGATTACAATACCGACCTGGCTAACCTGCGCAGCGCCATGGAAACCCAGGCGCCTTACATCGCACTACTGGGCCCGCGCAAGCGCGCTGAGAAGATGCTCACAGCGCTCGCCGCCGAAGGCATCGACACCGCGCCACACGCGTTTCGCCTGCACTACCCCGCCGGCCTCGATATCGGCGCTACTACCCCCGAAACAATAGCGTTGTCTATCGCCGCCGAGATTACCGCCCATTTCAGCGGCAGGCAAGGAGGATTTCTCCGGGATAGGCCCGGGTCGATATATAGCAGTTAGATCCTACAACCTACAACGGACATGAGAAAACGCCTTCAAAACATATGGCATTCCTTCCCCCTGCAGTTGTTGCTATTACACCTGCGGAGCAACCTGCTGTTTGTGGCTATGTGGCTGATGCTGGCGCTTACGCTATCAGGTGTGGTGGGCTCGAGGCTGGGCATGCAATACCTCTTCCTCGACCCGGAATACTTGGGCAGGGTAAACGTGTGGAGTTATCTTTTTGTGGGACTGGCCTTCGGGGGATTTTTCATGTCGTGGAATCTCACTACTTACCTGCTCAACGCGCAGCATTTTCCTTTTCTGGCGTCGCTGTCGCGGCCGTTCACCAAATTTTGCGTCAATAATTCCGTATTGCCGTTGCTGTTTTTGGGATTTTATATCGGCATGATCATTCATTTTCAAAAAAACTACGAAGGCACGCCGGCGGGTGCCATTCTGCTGAATTGCCTGGGTTTACTGGGGGGCATAGTATTGTTGGTCGGTTTGTTGTCGTTGTATTTTTTGTTCACCAACCGCGATATTTCCTATTATACCCGGCGCAGGGAATTACCACCCCACTTGCTGGGGGTTATTGCACCGGGCAGGCGCGGCATGGAGATTGAAGACATCAAAAAAGATGACAAACGTCGGCGGGTGCGCACCTACCTCAGTGAAAATCTAAAACCCCGACTGGTGCGCAGCGTAGCCCACTACGACGCGCGCCTGCTGATGAATATTTTCAGACAAAACCACCTCAACGCTCTCATCTTGCAATTGATCACGCTAGTGACCTTATTGGCGCTGGGCTTCCTCATCGATTTCCCCTATTTCCGCATACCCGCAAGCGCCAGCATTTTTATCCTTACGGGCGTAATAGTTGCACTGACAGGCTCCATTACCTATTGGTTTGATGAATGGCGGGCGTTCATTCTCATCGGGTTATTGGTGATAATCAATTACGTGACCGGGTTCGACCTGTTCAATCACCGAAACAGGGCCTACGGCCTAAACTACCAAACGCAGCCTGCCGAATACAGCAATGAGCGCCTGCAGGACATATTCAGCTCCGAGCAGGTAGGCGCCGATATTGCCCATACGCGCCAGATACTGGATCGCTGGCGCGCCCGCACAGGAGAAGACAAGCCTAAGATGGTCATCTTGTGCGTAAGCGGCGGCGGGTTGCGCTCGGCAGTATGGGCCCTGCAAGTGGCGCAAACCGCCGATAGTATGCTCAATGGCAACCTCCTAAAACACACCACGCTCGTTACCGGCGCTTCGGGCGGTATGCTCGGCATGGCCTATCTGCGCGAGCTCTATTTGCGCCGGCAATTGGGCGCCGACATGCACATGCACGATAAGCGGCATATCGATCTCATCTCGCGCGACATGCTCAATGCGCTGGCTTTTACCATCGTCTCCAACGACCTGTTTCTGCCCTTATCCACCGTAGAGCGCGCCGGGCATATTTATTTCAAAGACAGGGGGTATATTTTTGAAGAACAATTTAACGAAAACACGAGCTACCTGCTCGACAAATGCCTGAGCGATTATGCTGCGCCGGAGGTTCAGGCAATGATCCCCATGCTGTTTATCACCCCAAGCATAGTCAATGACGGTCGCCGCATGATCATTTCTCCGCAAGGCGTATCGTACATGATGTCCGTCCCAATGGGGCGCCGCCGGCCCTTGTCGGTAGAAGTTGACGCCGTCGACTTTGGCAAGGTCTTCGAAGCCCAGGGCAGCCGCGACCTCCAGTTCCTCACGGCCCTGCGCATGAATGCCACCTACCCCTACATCCTGCCCAACGTACACCTGCCCAGCACTCCCCAAATTGAAGTGATGGATGCCGGCATCCGCGACAACTACGGCATGTTGTCGGCTACCCGCTTTATCCAGGTCTTCCGCAAATGGATCGAACAAAACACCAGCGGCGTAGTACTGATGCAGGTGAGCAGTTCCGAACTCATCGAAGAAATTGCCCCCAGCAATCGCACCGGCATTATCTCCAGTCTGGTAAACCCCGTAGGCATCCTGGGCAAAGTATTCACCCTCCAGGAATTCGAACACGACAACAGTTTGGGATTCATCTACGACCTGCTGGGCCCCGAACGCTTTGAAGTCATCCGCTTTGTGTACCACCCTACCCAGCGCAAAAAGCTGACGGCCTCGGTGTCGTTTCACATTACTTCAAGAGAAAAGGTGGATGTGATGCGGGCGATTGGGCTGCCTGAGAATCAGGAAGAATTGGAGCGTTTGGAGGAGGTGCTGGGAGAGGAGTGAATTTGAAAAAATACTATCTTTGGCAGGAATCAAAATAAAAATGAATATAATCTATGCTGCCTGGGAATACTGAAAATACTTTAGTTGAAGTAATCATTGATTATTGTGTAGGCTACCGCGAGGAACAGTTAAAGAAAGATATACTTTAATATTTTCCTGACGAAATATTTGTTAAGCATACGATTAATACATTGGCAAAATCAGAAATTTGGTAGCTCATAATAGCTATGTTGGACAACATGAGAAATATATTTTAAGGGTGAGCTATCATTCGCTATTACAGCAAATAAACAAGGTTATAATCATCTATCCCACGGATTCACATACTTCAAATCATTGACATTTTGAAAGTCTCTAATATTTCGAGTAACCAGAATTAGATTATGAACAATAGCCGTAGCCGCAATTATTGCATCGGGAAGTTTAATTTTATGCTCCTTACGTATATCAGCAGTTCTGAGCTTAATAGGTTGCTCCAATTCTATTACTAAAATACTATCAATAAAATTTTTCAATACCTCCGCATCCCTTTCCGTTGGAGCTTTCCAACATAGCAACTCTATTTCTGTAATTGCTGAAATACAAGGAGTTGATTCAGCTATAATAGCATCCATAAATTGCTCAGCAGACGTCGGAAATTGTTGCTGAAGATAATATATAGCCGTATTGGTATCCCAGAGATATTTCATTCCCATCCGTTGCGAAGATCATTCAACTGCTCATCAACTTCATCCAAAGGTTGTTTAGACATGGCCCCCTTATAGCGAGCTGCCAAATTAACGTCTATACTCTCCGCATGATCCCTGTGCAAGCGGATAAGTTGCAGAAGTTCTAAATCTTCCAATAACCTAATAGCCTTTTCGTTTATGATATCAATCGTGATTGTCTGTATCATGGCATGGCACCTTTTGAATCAATAACAATATTTATTCAAAAAACGTTTCAGCATAAAGTTAAGTTTTATTATTAAATTTTTTCAAGCTTTAAACCCTGTAACCCCAAAAACGTCAAACCCAAAACGCTTTAGCTTATGAAATCTACGCTACTCTCGCTGTTATTGACCCTTATCGCCACTTTCAGCTTTTCCCAGCAAAACCTGTACTTCCCACCGCTAACGGGTACGGCCTGGGATACCATTTCTCCCGAATCACTCGGCTGGTGCACCGAAAATATCCCCGCCCTCTACGACTACCTGGCCTCTGAAAACAGCAAGGCCTTCATCGTACTCAAAGACGGCAAAATCGTTCTCGAACAATACTTCGACGCATTTACACGCGATAGCCTCTGGTATTGGGCCTCCGCAGGTAAAACACTAACTGCTTTCCTCACCGGTATCGCACAAGAGGAAGGCTACCTCTCGTTACAAGATCCTACTTCCATGTATCTGGGCGACGGCTGGACTTCCTGCCCCGCAGATAAGGAGGACCTGATTACCGTGCGCCACCAACTCACCATGACCAGCGGCCTCGACGACGGGGTAGTCGATCCTTACTGCACCCTGCCCTCCTGCCTGCAATACCTGGCCGACGCCGGCACGCGCTGGGCCTACCACAACGGCCCCTATACGCTGCTCGACGACGTGATCGCCGATGCGACAGGGCAAAATTTCAGCCTGTATTTTAACAGCCGCCTTCGCAATAAAATCGGCATGAACGGCTTCTGGTTTCCGCAAGGCTTCAATAATGTCTATTTCAGCAACGCCCGCAGTATGGCCCGCTTCGGACTGCTCACGCTCAACCACGGCGTATGGGCAGCCGACACCATCCTGCACGACCAACAGTATTTTACCGATATGGTGAATACTTCGCAAACCCTCAACAAATCCTACGGCTACCTCTGGTGGCTCAACGGCAAGGAGTCATATATGATCCCCGGACTTCAATTTGTCTTCAACGGCAAATTACTCCCCAATGCCCCCAACGACAACATCGCCGCTATGGGCAAAAACGGGCAGTTTGTCAATGTGGCGCCCTCGCAAAATCTGGTGATGATACGCATGGGCAACGCCCCCGATAATTCCTTGATTTCTTACTTGCTCAATAACGGTATCTGGCAACGCCTAAATGAGGTGATTTGTACTGCCACCGCCACTAACTCGATTTCCGAGGCCGGCACTGGCTTCCGCCTATACCCCAACCCCGCCACCGAAACTTTCCACCTCCAACTCGACGACGAACAGACGCCTTTTTCGGTGCAGTTATTCAGCCCTACCGGGCAATTGATCTGGCAGGCACAAAACACCCCAACCCTCGATGCCAATCCGCTGACACCCGGTGTTTATGTGGTCAGGCTGCAACAGGGAGAGCGCGTTTTTGTGCAGCGACTGGCCAAGGGGGGATTTTGAGACTGTACGACTGTAGGACTGTACGACTGTACGACGGTGGGAGGGAAGGAAGGAGAGTGTCACCTCGTCACCTACTGAGTCAGTTCAATGCCGTCACCACCCCAATTAGTTCCACGCTGTCACCTCGTCACCTCCTGAGTCAGTTCACTGCCGTCACCTTGTCACCTCATTCCAGCACAAAAATATTATGCTGCCTGCAGATATCCTTGAGGCGTTCGGGCCAAACCGTTACGCTGACCTCGCCGATATGGGCCTTTTTGAGCAACAGCATAATCGTGCGCGATTGTCCGATGCCGCCGCCGATACTCAGTGGCAATTCCTTGTTGATAATTGCCTGGTGATAGGGCAGCTTCAGAAAATCGAGTTGTCCGGTAATCTCCAGTTGCTGGCGCAGCGTTTCTGCGTTTACACGCACGCCCATCGAAGAGAGTTCGTGGCGGCGTTTGGTGATGGGGTTCCACACCAGGATATCGCCGTTGAGGCCGTGCATGGGCTGTCCTTTGGCAGAAACGGTGGGCGTTACCCAGTCGTCGTAGTCGGGGGCGCGCATCTCGTGGGGGTAGCCGTCGTCGAGCGTCCAGCCGATGCCGTAGATAAACACGGCGGGATAATCCTGCAGGATGGCCGTTTCACGTTGTTTGCGCGGCAGGTCGGGGTAGCGCTCCAGAATCTCTTCGGCGTGGATAAACACGAGTTCTTCGGGCAAGTCGGGATAGCGCTCGTCTTTCAATTGCGGAAATTCCTGATGGATAAACAACTCTGCTCCTTTAATTACCTTCCATAATTTGCGCACCACATCGGTGAGAAAGTCGAGGTTGCGCTGGTCGGCGGTAATAGCTCGCTCCCAGTCCCATTGATCCACATAAGCGCTGTGGTCGTGGTCGAGGAAATAATCTTTGCGTATAGCGCGCATATCGGTGAGCAGTCCTTCGCCGGGTTTCATATTGAATTCGCGGAGGGCCATCCTTTTCCACTTGGTAGCAGCTTGTACTACCTGGGCGTGAACCGGATTTTTGCCGTAGTCGTTGTTGATTACAAATTCTACCGGCGTGCGCGAGCCGTCGCGGTCGAGATAATCGTTGACACCGCTGTCGCGATCTACGATAAGCGGCACAGTGACGGGCATCAGGTTGAGTTCGGCGCACAATTGGTCTTCGATAAAGCGCTTAACGGCCATGATGGCCCTTTGCGTCTCTTTAGGATTAAGCAAGGAGCGATAGTTTTTAGGTAATATTTTTTCTACCTCCTCGTAGGTGCCGATACCGGGGCCTACCAAATCCGCCTTTTTATCGAGGGTAATCATAATGTGATGGTTTTGGTTAGCGCAATAAATCAGTTGGCATAAGTTAGGATGAATAAAAATGGCTATTGGGAAGATGAGTCACCGCCTTTATTGATTTTTATCAATATTTGCATAAACAAAGAGAAAATGGCAGAGCGGGCAACGGGTGGCATAGGATTTTGGCCGGCAGCGGCTTTGGTAGCGGGCAATATGATCGGATCGGGCATTTTCCTGCTGCCGGCGGCCTTGTCGGCTTTCGGGGGGTATAGCCTCATCGGGTGGGGGGTGTCCACTGCCGGCGCGATATTGCTGGCACTGACCTTTGCCGCCCTGAGCCGCCGCCGGCCCCTCACCGGCGGGCCCTATGCCTATACCAGGGAGGCTTTTGGCCCGTTTAGCGGCTTTCTGGTAGCCTGGGGATATTGGATATCGCTATGGAGCGGCAACGCCGCCATCGCGGTGGCGTTTATCGCCAGTCTGACGCCCTTTTTTTCGGTACTGGGCAAAGTGCCTGCCCTTGCGGCGGGTTGTTGCATTGCCTCCGTGTGGTTTGCCACCTGGCTCAACCTGAGAGGGGTTAAAGAGGCTTCCTATTTTCAGCTCGTCACTACCATTCTGCGCCTGGCGCCGATTTTACTGGTGGCTACCGTGGGGTTCTATCATTTTGACGCAGCCAATCTGAGCGTGGCGCACGTGCAGGTGGGGTGGCTCGAGGCCGCCCTGCAAACGGCGGCGCTCACCCTGTGGTCTTTTTTGGGTATAGAATCTGCCACCGTGCCCGCCGGCGATATCCGGAATCCCGAAAAAAACATAGCCCGCGCTACGATCGCCGGCACTATTTTTTCGGCTATCGTATTTGTAGCGGCAAGTACCGCCGTACTGGGCGCTATTGCTCCCGGACAACTCGAACAGGCATCGGCGCCTTTTGCCCTCGCCGCCGGTCAGATGTGGGGCGACGCAGGCTATTACCTGGTCGCAGGGGCGGCAGCCATCGCCTGCCTGGGCGCACTCAACGGCTGGATACTCCTGCAGGGGCAAATACCCTGGGCAGCTGCTGTTGACGGCTTATTTCCGCGCTGGTTTGGGCACAAAAACAGCCGGGGCGCCCCCGATACCGCGCTGATAGTCTCCAGCGTATTGATTACGGTGATGGTAGTTTTTAATTATTCCAAAACCCTCCAACAGCAATTTCAACAAATGATCCTGCTGGCTACGCTGTCATCGCTGATCCCTTATCTTTTTTGCGCTATCGCGGCGCCTGTACTGGCTCGTAAGGGCGACTTCAGGCGACTGCAAGGCAAACACCGGCACGTCTATCTGCTTGCCGCTTTTACAACCCTTTTTTCAATAGCTGCTATCATCGGTACAGGCTGGCTGACAGTGGCTTATGGCCTTGCACTCTTGGCGGCAGGTATACCTGTATATTTTTTTATGGTAAATAAAAAGTGACCATTTACCACAAAGCCTCTATTTTTAGAGCCGCAAATAACAATCTAGCATGGCTACAAATACTTCCTTACCCCGCGTGGCTTATTTCTGTATGGAATACGGCCTGGATACCTCTTTCAAAGCCTATGCCGGCGGACTCGGCATTTTGGCCGGCGACTATCTCAAGGGCGCCAAAGACCACGAATATCCTATCGTAGGCATCGGCATAAAATGGAAACAGGGATATACCGACCAACTCATCGGTGAAGACGGCCAGCCCTACGATACTTACCACAACTACGACTACGAGCAACTATTGGAAGATACCGGCGTGGTGGTCAGCGTGGAGATCCGCCGCCGGGAGGTGCGCTGCAAAGTGTGGAAAATGACCTGCTTCGGCAATGCTACGCTGTACCTCCTCGATACCGACATCGAAGGCCAGCAGGAAGCCGACGGCTGGATCAGCGGCCAGCTATACGGCTGGTTTGGCGAAGAACGCATCGCCCAGGAGATGGTGCTCGGCATCGGCGGCGTGCGCGCGCTGCGCGCCCTGGGCCTCGATATCGACGTGTACCACTTCAACGAAGGCCACGCCCTGTTTGCCGGATTCGAGCTTATGCGCGAAAAAATGGAAAAAGGCCACAGCTTCGACGAAGCCTGGGCCGCAAGCCGCCAGCAAATTGTATTTACTACCCATACGCCCGTGGTGCAAGGCAACGAATCGCACCCCATCGACAGGTTGCTCTATATGGGCGCCAACCTCAACATGAGCGCTGCGCAACTCAAAAAACTGGGCGGCGATCCGTTTAATATGACCGTTGGCGCACTGCGCCTCTCCCGCATGTCAAACGCAGTGGCCCAACTGCACGGCGTGACCGCCAACGAGATGTGGAAAAAGGTGAAAGGCCGCTCCAAAATCGTAGCCATCACCAATGCCATCCACCGCCCTACCTGGGTGGACCCCGCTATGATTCAAACCGCTGAAGCCGGCGGTGATCTCTGGCAAGCCCACATGCGCAATAAACAGCAACTGGTGGAGTTTGTCAAATCGCGCACCGGCGCCCAGCTTAACCCTGAGAACCTGATCATCGGCTTCTCGCGCCGCGCGGTGCCTTACAAGCGCAGCGACCTGATATTTAGCAAACCTGATATTATCGATCCCCTGCTGCGCGAGCAAAAGGTACAGGTGGTCTTCTCGGGCCGCGCCCACCCGCTCGACGATACCGGCAAAGGCATTGCCGCCAACCTCGTGGCGATGGCCCGGCGTTACCCCAATTCGGTGGTGTTCCTCGAAAATTACGATATGACGATCGGCGCACAACTCACCCGCGGCTCCGACGTGTGGCTTAATAATCCGCGACGCCCCAAAGAAGCCAGCGGCACCTCGGGTATGAAGGCTTCGATGAACGGCGTACTCAACGTGAGCATCCTCGACGGATGGTGGCCCGAAGCCTGCCAGCACGGCGTCAACGGCTGGCAATTCGGCGACGCCTTCGAACATCCCGACGAAACCATCCACGACGCCCACGACCGCGACGCCCTCTATAATTGCCTGCTGAATGAGGTGCTCCCCACGTATTACGATAACCGCCCCAAATGGACGGAGATGATGCGCCAAAGTATCCTCTCTACGAAGGACTATTTTGCCGTGAAACGTATGCTGGAGGAATATTACGAGTTGTTGTATACCACGTAGGGTGAACGTTTTCCGTTCACCGCCACGATGGTGACAAGGTGACAAGGTGACAAGGTGACAAGGTGACAAGGTGACAAGGTGACAGGGTGACAGGGTGACGGCTTTAGAATTGGCTCCTATAGCCGGTATGCAACCCTCAGTGCCAGCTGCAGTGATCTAAAAGCGGAATATTCGTGCATCTTGGTCAGCAACTGGCGGGCGCCGGCGTGAACTCCCCAGCGCTGACTGATCGGGATAAATACAAACAAGCCGGCGCTGAGCGTGCCTTGTTTTTTCAGCTCATAATCGATTTGTCCGTCTTTTTCTACGGGCGTCGCCAGCGGAATATAGGGCTGTCCCATAGGGTCGCTGTTATGCACACAATAGACAATGTCGTGGTAATTCCAGCGGCTGAAATTGACCAATTGGATATTATAGCGGATTTCCGGCTCCACACGTATGTTCCGCCAGGTGTTGATGCCAAGCCGGAGCGGCAGCGACAAATCAATTTTGCCCAGGCGTACCCTGCCCATCTGCCTGTCGACCGTGCCGCAATACAAAATCCAGAAACTGGACTCTTGATAAAAACTGCTGCGGGTAGCCAGTATATCCGCGCCCCAGATAATGGTAAGCCGGCCGGAAACGGGAACATCCATGGCTATCCCCAACTCGCCGCCTATACCCGACCGCTCTTGTGATTTATAATCATTATTTCCGCCGCCAAGTCCGCTTTGCGGCTCATCTTGCGCATTTGTCAGGATCGAGGAATTAAGGCCTGCATATAACCGCGTCGTATACTGCCCATACGCGCTAAAGGAATACATACACAACAAAAAACAAAGGGGAAAAAGTAGATTTTTCATAGGAACAGGGGTTGATTAAAGATAGTATAAATTTAATAAAAATCATAACACCGCGCAATCCCCACTCTCTCACACTCCCCCCTTCCCTCACTCCCTCTCCGCCAGTTCCATCCACCGGAGTTCCTTGTCTTCGATGGCTGACTTCACCTCGGCGAGTTGCTTGGCGAGTTCCGTAATGCGTTCGGGGCTGAGGTCGGGCGTGGCGAATTGTTGTTCGATCTCGCTTTTGCGTTCCTCCAGGCGGCTGATCTCTTTTTCCACGCGGTTGAGTTCCTTGCGTTGCTCGTAGCTGAGTCCGGCGCTTTGGGCGGGCGCCGTTTGTTGTTTGGCCTGCTGCTGATCGGCGCGATCCTGGCGGCGCTGGTCGCGCTCGCGCAATTTAGCGGCTTCGCGGTATTCGGTATAATCGCCGTTAAAATCCTTGATCTGGCCCTTGCCTTCAAACACAAACAGGTGGTCGACCAGCTTATCCATAAAATAGCGGTCGTGGGTAACGATGAGTACGCAACCGGGGAAGTCGAGCAGAAAGTCTTCCAGTACGTTGAGCGTTACGATATCGAGGTCGTTGGTAGGTTCGTCGAGAATCAGGAAATTGGGGTTTTCCATCAAAACGGTGAGCAGGTAGAGGCGGCGCCGTTCGCCGCCGCTCAGCTGCGATACATACACCTGTTGCTGGGGCCTGCTGAACAAAAAGCGCTCGAGCAATTGTGTAGCTGTGAGCTTTTGGCCTTTTTCAAGAGGGATAAATTCGGCGATATCCTGTATCACTTCCAATACGCGCTTATCTTCTTTGAAAGCCATGCCGTCCTGGCTGTAATAACCGAAAACCGTATTTCCGCCCACCACCACGCGGCCCGAGTCGGTGCGCGTCTCGCCGGTAAGCATTTTCAGGAAAGTGGTTTTTCCTACGCCGTTGGGGCCGACAATGCCCACGCGTTCGCCAGGTTTAAATTTGTAAGAAAAATCTTCTACGATAGGCGTATCGCCAAAGCGCTTGCGCACATTATAACACTCCAATACCTTCTTGCCCAGTCGCTGGCCCTTGATATCAATTTGCAGTTCGGTATTATCGACCCGCTGCGATACTTTTTCTTTTATTTCATAAAAACCATCTACCCGGGATTTGGCCTTAGTAGTACGCGCCTGCGGCGAGCGGTGCACCCAGTCGAGTTCGCGCTTGTATAGCTTGCCCAACTTTTCCATCTCTGCCGATTCGTTTTCCTGGCGCAGGGCCTTTTTTTCCAAAAAATCGACATAATTGCCCGAATAACGAAAAAGCTGCCCGCGGTCCAGTTCAATAATCTGGTTGCACACCCGCTCCAGGAAGTAGCGGTCGTGAGTCACCATAAACAGCGTAATATTGGGATTGCGCAGGTATTCCTCAAGCCACTCTATCATATCGAGGTCGAGGTGGTTGGTAGGCTCATCGAGGATGATAAACTCGGGTTCGTCGAGGATAAGCCGCACCAGCGCCACGCGTTTGCGCTGACCGCCGGAAAGGCTGCTGATGGTCTGGTTGAAATCGGTGATGCCGAATTTGGAGATCAATTCTTTGACGCGCGCCTCGAAATCCCAGGCTTTAAGATCGTCCATGCGGGCCATAACCGCCTGCATCTCGTCGTGGCCGGCGCCCAGAAGCAGGGCGCGTTCGTAGGTTTTAACCGCCTGCACCATCGGGTTATCGGAGTCGAGTACGGCCTCCAGCACGCTATGTCCGTGGTAGAGATCGGGGTCTTGTTCGAGGTATGCCACCTTTACATCCCGGCGCAGCAATATTTTAGCGTTTTCGCCTTCGGGGGCGTCTATGCCGGCAATGACGCGCAGCAGCGTACTTTTTCCCGTGCCGTTTTTGGCCACCAGCGCCACCTTCTGCCCTTTGCTAATTTGCAGGTTGATATCGCGGAATAAGACCTTTTCGCCGTAGGTTTTGGTAACGTTTTCTAAAGTAAGGTAGTTCAAAACGCAATAAGTTGACGACATTAATCTCACACTCTCCCTCTCTCAATCACGCCGACTGCACCCGCTCCCGCATGTAAAACTCCTTAAAAGAGATCATGCGTTGCGTCTCCTCATCCCAGAGTTTATTAAACATACACTTCAGGCTTTCCACAAAACCCAGCGTAGTGATGTATTGCTCCAGGAAGGAATTCTCGCGGGCACAACGCGCCAGGTTGTAATTCGGAATCTTCGGATTGAGGTGGTGAATATGGTGAAATACGATATTACCCGTAAGCCACGGAAACGGCTTGGGGAGGCGGTAATACGTACTGCCGCGGATAGCGGCAAGGAGGTAATCCCAGTTGTCGCGCCACTGCTTATACGTGTGTTCGTGCTGGTGCTGCACGTAGAAGAACCACACCGCAATGATCGAGAACAGCCAGATGATGGGCAATTGAATCAGCAAAAAACGCTGCCAGCCCAACAGCCAGCCCAGCAACACATAAAGCCCTATCCACAGCACATTATTGACCTGCAAGGAGGCGTATATATTTTTCCAACCTTTAAACCGCACCAGCGGCAGGCGGTTATTCCAGAAAATATAAATCATGGGGCCAATGCCGAAAGTGATCAACGGCATGCGGAAGATGCGGTAGCCAAGGCGCTCCCAGCGCGACGCCTTGCGATACTCCTCCACCGTCATCATGCGGATATCACCGATATCGCGCACCTCCAACTGGCCGCTGTGGCCGTGGTGGAAATTGTGCACCTGCGCCCAGTAACGGAACGGGATAGCCGTAAACAAACTGGCAAACCAGCCTATCACCTTGTTGAGCATCTGCGAGCGCGTAAACGAGCGGTGCCCGCAGTCGTGTTGAATTATAAAAATGCGGACGAGGAAAAACGAATTCACAATCGCCAGTCCGAAAGTAATCCAATACGAATAGTCGAGGCTGAAATACATCAGCACCCACACGCCCACAAAAGGCCCAAAAGTATTGATTATCTGGATAAAAGCTTTCGTATTGTCAGCCTTGGCATATTTGGCAAACAAGGTCGGCCAGTTATGCAATGCCTTGCTAATCTCTTCGTTAGACTTAAGAGCCGGGTTGTTCATTTACTTAAATTTGGACGCAAAGATAGCTATAATTTTGCTATCCCCATCCATTAATCCACAGAATCTACCCGGAACGAAATCTTGCAAATGACCCCGAAGGTAGTAATCTTCCCGTCTTTGACATGCGCTTTGATATCCTGCACGTATACCGAATCGATGTTGCGAATGGATTTGGATGCCTCGCTGACGGCTTTGCGCACGGCATCATCGATACCAACTTCTGAAGAGGCGATTACTTCGATTACTTTGACGATACTCATAGGAGATGTTGTTTTTGGGTGGTGAAAAATAATGTCAAGGACAATATACCCTTTTTTAAAGAAGATTTAAAGTTAAATCGGAAATGGTTGAGTTGTCGGTCATTTTCAGATCTTGATAATTGACCTCAAAATAACCGGCAACTACTACGATTATATAGCCCTGAGACGATTAGCGAGACTTCGCAATTGCCCCACTACATTGTCGAGCTTTCGGCGCGTTTCTTTTTTATTGCCAAACAAGCCTTTTATCCGGGCATCTTCCAGCGTACGGGCTTCTAAATCCAATGCACTGGCGATGTCGCGGGCTTCTCTGCGCATATCGATAAGTTCCTCTTTACAATCGCCGGCGCCGCCTCCATCCGGATCATCGGGCCAGTTATTCAAGCGCAGCTTCCAGATCATCTTTCTGGCAATGAGCAAATAGTCATAGGCTTTTGCGGCATGCGTAGCCAGCGTGTCATCGGGTAGCTCTGTCACTTGGGTACCAAGTTCTACTTCCAATGGTTCCATTCTACGCATCAGCTTGGCGCTGGCATTAGGAGTATTACTACTTTCGTATTGCCCGTCAAGTTCGGAAATAGCCGCATATGTAACCTCCATCTTCTTCAATAGGACGAGCAGTGCTTCACGTTGCTGTCTCAATGAGTCAAGTTCCTTTTTGTTATTACGGCAATCCTCATCGCTTCCAAATTGTTCCTGGTATTTGGCTAAGGGCGCCAATGATACTCCGAAACCGGTAAACAACATAACGATCACAACAAGCGCAATAGCGCGGAGTAACGCATGGCGGCGTTGTTTGGCATTTGATTGTGGCGTGTTCATATCTGAAATAGTTTTAGGTTAACCAATAAAAACATTACCCGACCCTTCGGTAATCACTCCGCCGTGAGCGGTAGGATCGCCTGCCCGGGCCGCCGGCAGGCCGTTGATAAAAACCGAGGAGGAACCTCCGGATACAGTGTCAAGACTACTGCTGTTGCATTGTAGTTGGTCGCCCGTGCGACAGGCGCTTTTGCCGTTGACAAATACGTTGGCACTACCTTGCAATACCGGGCCTCCGGTATGTGCCTTGTCGCCGTCGTAAGCTGGACAGGTATGCTGGCATCCTAGTGTGGCTGCGGGTTTTGACATGGCTTTTGCTTTTACCAGGTGGTGAATTCTTGTCGCTTTTCATTTTCCCAAACTGTGCGATTCTTAACCTGCTCTACGCCATAAGCGAGCGCCTTGAAAATTGGCGTAACGGTTTCGAGGAATAAATCGACAGTTTGTATCGCGCCCAGTATATTCTGCTGGTTATAAGTCAGGTTAGCCAATTGCTGTATCGCCGCATCCCAGCTCTGTGCGGTAAAATATACGCCGTTGCGCTGCCGGGTATTTTCGTTGAGGAGGTTGTAAAACCCGGGGCGATCCTTCAGACATTGCAGCAGAAATGAGGCCTGCCGGGCAAATGCAGACCAGAATTCGAACATATCAAAGGGATGCCCGCCTTCACTGATATGCTGGTATTTGAATTTGTGAAAAGCGCTGAACGAACCCAATTGCAGCGCAAATTCGCGCAATTCTACCATGGCTTTTTCATGGTAAGCATCTGTGTTTACTACGATTTGAGGCAGCAGGGCCAACAACTCGTTGATTTCTTCCAGGTAGGTGCGGTAGCGCTCACGTAGTACCGGGCTGGCGCCAATTTGAGCACAAGGCGGTACGTATTCCGCCAGTTGCCATTCGCCGTATTCCATTTGCAATTTGCCGACGCAAAAAGCATCTGACCTGAAAACCATAGCCTGTCCGGCAGCTTGAACATGCAACTGACAGGCGGGCATGGCGTGTACAGGACGATAAGGCAAGTCGATCGACTCGGGGCCGAAAGCGGAAAATTGCCGACGGGTCAATTCTATCAGGATATGGTACTGCTCCTGCGGACGCATATCCTTTAGCGGCAATTCCAGCGTCAACGGGGTATGAATATCATCAAAAATACCCAGTACGCTACCCGCAGGTGTGATACCCACACAACGGGAAACGATAATTGAGTCGCCTTTTTTTTCAAGACCGAGGGCAGGTTTGCCGTCGTAGGGGATGAGCAGTCCGTATTGGAAAGGGCGTCGGATAGAAAAGGCTGTATCGGCAGCCGTGGCCGAAACCCAGGCATATAGTTCTGCAAAACGCTCGGCTGTGAGCTCAACGCCGGGAATAATAGTCGGCGCGGGGTGGTTGACGGTAGTATGCATGGCTTTTTATTTTGAACGGTTGACGTAAATGGTGGCTGCTCTGAACTTAGGCACAAGCTTGACGATTGACTTGGCGCGCTCTTCTTCCGATACCCTTTTAAAGCGAACGCCTAATTTCCGCAAGGCTTTTACCGGAGATAAATAACGCTTTCGCTGTGGCCAAAACCAATAGGGATAGTGGTAGAATTCCCAGCCGTAAAAGTCATTTCCCGATTTAAAATCAATGGGCTTCTGGGGGCATTCGGTGATGTTATGCAGTGAAATCACACCTTTGAACAATTGCCCCAAATTTAAATCTTTGACGTCTTTGGGCGTAAAGGTGCGAAAAGCATACAGCCCCGACGGGTCTACTTCCTGAAAGTCGTCTTCGAAAACCCAGCGGATGCCCTTGGTTTCGTCTTCTGCAAAGCGAAAAGCGGCAATCACGTCTTTGAGGCTTTCAAAAACCAGGGGCGCATATCGCAATTGCGGTACGTTGGCAAGCGCTGTTACCGCCCGCCAATAAAACCAGGGCAGCAAAAACAGCAGGAGAGAAGGCATGTAGAGCTCTAAGTAAACCTGTTTAGAACCCGTGCGGCCAATATGCGGAGATATTACGGTGAAGATGAATACGCCCCACAATACGACGATCAAGAGCAGCATTGTACGCTGGAGGATGGTCTGATCCTGAAATACTTTTTTATCAAAAAGCCAGGTTACCAGGCTACCCATTGCCAGGGCGATAAATACCAGCACGGCCAGATGTATCGTGACGCGCAGGTTGGCCAGCCGTGAATCCAGCAAAGCTACCGCCGCAAACAAGATGGTGGCCAGCAATAACAGCGGGATGTATTTCCGCACGATGGGGTGCCGGCGTATGTTGAGCCGGCTGCGCAAAGGCGCTACAATGTTCCTTATCATAACTAAAGGGGTTTAAGCTATTCGAGAATTAATACCTACATAAGCTGGACGCCCGGCTTCTGCTACTTTTAGCGTTCGATATTCGGGCTTTACAGTGATTTCAAGGGTCCATTCCCATTCTTCCGGGAGCAATTGTGGAAGCAGTACTTCTTCCAGAAACCGCCGTTGCCGGCCACCTGGCGCAAATTGGGGCAGCAATGCCATATCGACAGGGCCGATGGTGATGTGTACACATGGTTTCTGCGAAACTATTATTCCTCCTACTGCACTTTCTGCATTTAATACGCAATTGCCTGCTTTTGCGCCGGCTATGTTTTGCTTCAAAGGGGTCGAATCGGCCAACCTCACCTCCTGTCCCAATGCCGCTTGCAGGCATTTTGCAGTAAGTACCTTATCCCCCCTGATTTGTGACCTGTACGGCAGGAAAAAAGCCAGTATTTTTTGTTGGTCGGCTTCCCATAGCCTCGTTTCTTCGAAAAAAACAGCTTGCAACGGCGATAAGCCCAGCAAATGCGTCCGCTCGTGTTGGATGACCGCTATTCGAAATAAGGTCATTTCTCGCTCAAAAACCTGCGCCCATCCGCGCATTGGATCTTGTGCAGGCAAACCCTGCTCCAGGGCGAGTCGCTGCTCGCTTTTGCTACGAGCGCTGATGTTCACGTTGCCCGTTTTACGGTCGTGTTTTACTTCCTGCACTTCGCGCAGTGCGGCCCCCAGCACTCCCTCTACCGGGTGTATGCCGATCTGTTCTGCCGTATATGCTCCTTGCTCTACCAAGAGGGCGGCGAGGAAGGAAGGGCGGGGGTTGAGGTGTTGCGTTGTCATCTTTTAACGGATATAAAGTGATTTAGTATTGACTTTTACTTCCGGTTGATCAGGGATAAATATTTTGGGGCTTTCATAATTACTGTCAATTGCATTAAGCAAGTTCTTTTTTACTTCAAGTTTTTCCATGGTCAGTTTAAGAGCTTCTGATACTGCAATTCCAATTACAAGGCTAACCCAAACTGGCGCAGTCGCTGAAACTAGCATAGTCGTAAGTCCTGCTGCCAAAGCAATTGCTACTACATCCTGAGAAAGATCAAAACCGACACTAGACAATTCTTTTTTGTAATTGTATTCTTCATCATTGAGTATTGAAACGGCAATTTCAATAGGTACCTTTACCAGATTAAATGCGACTGCCCATTTTGCGTTTTTGCTGATCGATTTTAATACCCCCGCCTTATTAAGGGGTATTTTTTTAAAAAAATTATCAACATTATCTTCAAGAAACCTGGTCAAATTTTTAGGCCTATACTTTTTTATGTAATTATATAATATCACGTATGTCTTTCCATTTTTTGTTGATTTCCTCACCCTTCCTGTTATGCCGAGAACTTTTATTATTTCTTTTACCCTTTCATAAACACCAGCTAATTTTCTTATTTTTTTCAAGTGGCCAATATTATTGCTCGCCTTATTTATAATGTAAAGTTGATAGAACTCTTCTGCATCTATTATAGTGATAGATGGCGCTTCTTCAAATTCGGAAGGAATATTGAATAATTCGAAAGCGTTTAACTGCAATGATAATAGCGTACGGCTCATTTTAAATGATTTAAATGAAATTTCAATCGACTCAAAACGAAGAAGCCCTAATGCCGTTCGTGTGCCTGCATTATTAGACGGAAATTATTCTTGCGCCAATTACTGTTAACATATCATCTCCAGAATTTGCAATTTTCTCCCGGATGCTTTTCTTTAGAATAATACATCCCTTAGACGCTGTATTATTGAGAAGTGAATTATCTCCATGTATTTGAAAACCTCTCCTGCCTAATGCGCTATGATCAACTGGAGTCAAATCAAGCACAAATGGACCGGTTGTTGCACTATTCCTCGGTAAACCTATTTGATACCTTCCAGGAGGGATGGGTCCCGTGTTGGGCAACCATTGAAAATCAGGATTATTTAATCCTATAGTATTTCCAGAGTACCCCTTCGCAATAAATTGATGTTCATGATAGAGTTTTCCGGTTCTGCTAAAATAATACCACGGCATAGATTTAAAATTTTAAAGGTAATAGAATAAAGATCCCTGATTTTCATGATTTATTTTCACCCTACCCACCAAGCCCTATCCCCTTCTAGCGCAGTGTTCTTCTCTGCCGTCAGCAAGTCTCCCGGGGCGCCCACGCCTGTTGCGTATTCTCCCTGGGTTACCCAAAACCGCACATAAATCATATCCTGGGTGTCGAGTGGTTTGATGTGCAGGAAATAACCAAGGTCGAGGTCTTTGGGCGGCGCCTGTCGAAGGGCGTTTTCCAACATCTCAGCACCGTCGGTTATTTGTGACAGAGCCTGGTTTACGGTGTGTTGCGGCAACAGCGTGAGCGTGGAAGCATGGCTGCGCAACAGATGGCTCAACTCTCCTATGCGGGCATAAATATCCCGGTAATCGTCAGCCTCTACCTGTCCATGCTGCAGCGCATAATATCCCACCGGCGCCTCCCGGAATTGCGCAAAGGCGGCGGGTTTGTAATCCGTGTTCCGGGCGAAAATGCGCTGAACACCCAGAAAATAAAGCCCGCTTTCACTCAAGGCCGCTCCCCCTTTGATAGAATTGCTAAGCGGTACGATATCGATACCACCTTCTCCCGATGGCGTGAAATCGCGCGAGCGGTCCAACTTGCGATTGAGCACGGGAAAGCAATTGAGCTGCATTATGGTTTTCTGAACATCTTCGGGCTTGAATCCGGCGGGGAACGACAGTCTGAGCCATACCAGCTCTTCTTTGATGATCCCCTCTAGCTCGCCTTCGGCAAATTGACCGGCGATCTCAACAGGTACGGGTGTTTTATCCCATTTATCGGCGCGCACGGTGATGAAATGGGGGTTGTAGTGCTGCAAGATGCGCCGCTCCATATCATACAGGTGCATAAATTCTTCGTCGACGTAGGAAGGCATATGACGGTCCACGGCCTGCAGGTCGTAATGCAACCCGATTTCTACAGCCACTTGCTTACCGCCGTGTTGCCAACTTACCAAAGGCAGCAGCCGGTTTAATTCCTGCCGGCGCGTTTCTTTTTCGACTTTGTAGTCAAAATAAAAGCAAAGGGGCTGTCCTTCCGGTAATGTTTTTTCCATCTGCACGCCCACCCACAAGACGCCGGGGTGAAAACCCCTGCCCGCAACTGCTGCGTAGCGTTGCTGGCTATCCATCGGTTCTGCTACTTCTGCCAGTGACTGACCGGCAGCGAGGTATTTTACCCTGGCTTTTACCATAGGTACGGGCATCAAAGGGGCGAAAAAAATCTGCCTCGGCCCCTCTGTTCCCGGCCTCGAAATGTGCAGGATGTCTTCTTCGGGTTTCAGCATTACTCCATTTTCCCGGGGTTGGGCATAAGCCAGCGCAAAGGCCGGCTGTGGGCGCGTGGCTGTATCCGCCTGCAAACGACGGTTTATCCTCGTGGTAATCGCGTCATTGCTGCGGTCGAGTTCGCGGTGCAAAACGCTCAGTTCCCAGGCCATCCATTCGATGAATAGCTTTTGCTCGGGGCTCGGCGAGCCGTTGAGCCTTCCTGAGGCCTGTGTGTTCAGGCGTGCGCGTATGGATTCAAACGTTTGCATGAGCAGGGTTTTAGGAATTTAAGTCAATGCGGGCGGCGCTAATGCCCAGGTGGCTGCCGCCGTCAATTTTCATGCGTTGTTCGGCTATGTGATCAGCCGTGTCGCCTTTGGTTTTTAGTTTTTTACGGGCTATGATCTCTATATCGTCAGCTTCAATGGTGAGTTTACCGCTGCGGTCATCGATTTTGAAGGCCACTTTTTCGGTGGTAAATCCTTTTTTCTTGTTTTTGGGGTCGTGCCACTGGGCTGCATCGGCTTTGCCGTGGTAAAAAGCGCCATCGACGTACGGGAATTTTTCGATATTGAAATCTTCCGATTGCACCACCACCTGATCGCCGGGTTCGGGCAGCCAGTACATGCCACCAAAGCCGGTATACGGGGTGAGTACGCGCAGCCAGGGCGAAAGGGTTTTTTCTTCGTCGCCGATGAATTGTACCCTCACCCTGCCCAGCTTTTTGGGGTCGTCGTGGTCTTTCACAATAGCCATTAACGGACCGCACAATGGGTTGCGGGCGTTCTGCATGCGCAGTGGAAATGGATATCCCGCCGGCACCGCCGTAAAGGTGTTGGAATACGAATGGTCGTTTTGAACGTTGTGGTTGACTTCTATGAGGATGTATTCGCCCTGGCCAAATATTTCCGGAGTATTGGTTATGTTGATTTTGCTGCCGATCTGTAGGGAAGGCAGGTCGGAAACACCGGAAATACGAACGAGTTCATGCGCCTGTTTGGCCAGCAGTCGTTTGGCTTTTTCGCTAAGCTCCGTCTGACCTGCTGTAAGGTTGAACAGGTGTATATTCGACACAGGATATACCGCCGATTGCTGCACGACTTCGCTTACCAGGCGGCCCCCGCCTGCACATTCGTTTACACAGCGGTAATATTCCAGTTGGCTTTTTTCGAGTTCGTAAGCGCCGAGTAAAAAATTCAGTGGCGCGGTATTCAGCGATAAGCCGGCTTGTTTGAGGTCTTCGCCAAATGCTATTTTTATAGCGTTAGCACTGTCTTTTTTCTCCAGATCGCCAAACTGCATCTGTCGGCCGTCGTAGTAAAATACCTTGCCGTAATTATCGGCGAGACGGCAGAGAAAGCGGTAATCGGTCTCCTGGGTTTGTACCGAAAAATCGATTTTTGCGCCGGCCCCGTTACAATTAAGAGGCGGCAGTTTAGAGCCGTATTCTCCTACGATTTTCTGTGCAATATCGCTGAGCGATTTTTGGTAAAAGGTGCGGAACCGAGGCCCGCAATCCATGAACATCTCAGGGCTATAACCGATGATACGCAGGACGCAAGCCCTCGAAGTCCACATCGGCGATACCTGGTCGACAAAACCCTTGAAAATGCAGGAAGCGCCGTTTTTGCCTTCCGCTTTGATCGTCAGGGTAATCTCCTTTCCCAGAATCTGAGTAAGCGACTGACTGGTCAATGCCGGCGTTTGTGGGCTGCCTTTTTTCCTTCCCGGGTGCGGTACCATTACGGAGAGCTCAAACATGTGGTGGTCGTTGTACGACTGCCGCAGATTCAATCCGTTGAATATCCAATGGTTGTCCCAGCCTTCCAGTTTGATGATATGTCGAGATACTTGGGTCATGGCGGTGTTTTTTTGGCAGTCAGCTATCGGCAGTCAGCTATCGGTTATTTGATCAAAGTTGCCGACTGCTGACTGCTGACTGCTAAAACCTGATTACGCTGCATCCTGCCGGTCAAACGGGATCGTATCGATTTCCGTTTGCTGGGGTGACAGGATGAGGGTTTCTTCAATGGCGCCGGGTTCGCAGCAATCCTGGTTGTAGCTCACCAGGTAGGCGTCGGTAATGCGGATACAGCGCACCAACTGGTTGTTGTCGTAGAAAGAAATATCGAGCGATTCCTGGCGAGTAGGGTCGAGCATCCAGTCGATATAAAAGGGGGCTGCAGGTTCGCTTTCGCGGCGAATGCGGATAGAAAACTGGGTAAGTACTGGACGGCCTACCGGTCTGCCTGTTCGCTCGTCGATGCGTTGGTCAAAATCGATATGGTAGCTCAATACGCGGTCGCGGCGATCTTCGCCGGTGGGCTCCAGATAAATATCGGTAATAGGCATGGCTGAAAATTTTAGATGGATTAATAATTATTTCTTGTCATCCTGCTTATTGAAATCAATTAGCCCGCGGGGGCCATGCAGGTTGATATCGAATTCATCGGCTACTTCGTAGAAATGTATCGTGATATCGATGTTGACATTTTCTTCGTGTTCGTCGTATTCAATGGTGTTGATAGAATAACCTTCTATCAGGTTATGCTTGATACGGCGGTTGAGATAGATCTCGATTTCCTTTTTGAACTCGCGTTTCGGGCGCTCACCCCATTTGGAGTATGCCTTGTCATTGCAGAACTGCACGAGGTCTTTGAGCAAGGCGTTGGCCACGTCGACTTTCGGGAATTTGCGCAAGTCGTAGTTGTTTGATTTGTTGGCAGTAGTAGCGCCCTGGATGTGGCCGTAGCTTTCTATTTGGATTACGCCGCATTCGTCCCATTCCTTGGCGTCTACACGCTGGAGGTCATAAGCAACCTTTACGCCGTTGATGCCGAGTATGGCAGACTTTTCGAGGCCAGTGATGTATTCGCCGGGCATCGCCGACATCATTTTGCCGATAAAAGCGCCCGAAGCGGGCACGGCCATTTGTTTTTCGATACGCTTGAGGCGGCCGTTGTCGTCGCGGGTAAACTCCACTTCAAATGCGTTGTGTGCATATACCCAGGTGCCCAGTACTACCAGGTGAGCCAGGTGAGAAGGTATGCCTGCAATTTTGAGCCTGCTGGCATAATCCACTACTGCTTTAGCGCTGCTCATTTCCTTGATATCGACGATAGCCAGGGCACGGGTTTCCTGGGCGATCATGGCCATTTTGTCCATAGCGCTTTTGCTGCCGATATCGCCGATATACGAGATGTAAAAGGGTGAATCGTCCATCATCCACTTATAGAACTGTTGGCGAAGAAAGTGCCTGAACTCATCAAAATGCTTGGGATTAGCCGAGTCGGCAAAGCGAGCTTTGTTAACCGGCATGATGTACACATTCGTATCGCCGGTGGCGTTTTCGTAGAGCAGATGCAGGGCCCGGGCTGTTTTCTCAAAGGGTTTGGTTTGTGCAAAAACCGCCTGCATATTTTCCTCGTAACGCTCCTTTTCTGCCAGGTAAGTTTCGTCTACTTTGGCTGCGATCTCCTCGACAGATGTAATTGAATCGAGCAACAGGGCCAACAGATCAAATTTAGCCAGTATTTCTTCCTTTTCCTGCTGGTCGCTAAGCACCTCTGGCAAATCGCGACGGGCATCTACATCACGGGTATATTTCAATTCGGGAAGTACGTATTCCAGGGTATCTATCTCCTCCTCGATGACGGCGGTTTTGAGCAATTCTTCGAGCTCGAGCGTCAGAGTGGCTTGCTTTTGCTTGGTCATGGTGCGTCAGGTTTTAGTGTTGAATTAAGATCGGAGCAATTGCAGGAACTGGGAGTTGGGCTTTTTCATCTGTGCGGCCCATCCTTTCAGGAATTCCATGAACTGTTCGCGTTTGTCGCTTTCCAAAAATGCTTTCAATTCTTCGCGGAACACCGGGTTGTGTTTGAGCTCGTTTTGAAACTCGTGCAGGAAATTCATTCGCATTTTTTGTTCGCGCAATACTTCCGATTTTTCTACGATCGTAGCTTCCTCCAGGTCTCCGAGTGTCTGGATTTTCAGTTTTTCACGAGAAGTGGTGCCATCAAGACGGCGAAGCTGGAATTTGAATTCCACGTCGAGTTGTTCGAGCGCCGCATCGATATTGGTTGCCTTTACAGCCTGTGTTTTAGCCGGTGGATTGGGTGTTTCAACGGCCACCAGGGCGCATTTTTTGGTGATGTTGACGCGGGCGCCGGCTTCAGCCCGTGTTACGTTGGCGCCTTTGGCCCGATAAGGATAACTCATGTATTATCGTTTTTAGGTGAAAAAATCTTCCCATGCCGGGGCAGGACCTGCAGTCCTTCCGGTGCGACATCTTTCGCTTTGTACTTTGACTATCCGTACCCCGGGATGTCGGGTTGTTACCCGCCGGAACACTTTTTTTCGAAATTTATTCCGCAGGCGATCGGATGGGCTTATTCAGCCGTTTGAAAATAATAGCTTGATTTTAGAAAAAAAGTGACGGAGAATTTAAAAAAAATTTCGTCAGTTTTTTTATAATTATCTGGAATACAATTATTTTTGATAAAATGCAAATATTATTTTCAAAAAAAATTCCTAAATCTGTCTCTTTTTCTAATCACCAACAGATATATACCGTATGAAACTATCCCCAAATACATCTATCCCGGATTCAATCAAAAAAGTGCTGGCCCTGGAAGCCTCGCTCAAGGGGCACATCGCCGCTGTGGTCAACGGTTATCCGGAATTGCGTACGGAAAAAGACGATATTGTGCAAGAGGTAATGATCGCGTTATTAAAATATCCGGATAAACTGGAAAAATTGCAGGTGGAGGCTTACGCCCGGGCTATCGCCCGCAATATCTGCTACGATATGGTGAACCGCCTCCGGAAGATGCCCACAGTGAACCTGGAGTCGCTTCCCGATAACCCCGACGACTCCGAAGAACCCCAGGGCTTCACCATCGAACACGCCAAATTGATGGGAATGGCTCTAAAAGAACTCAAACCCGACTGCTTCCAGGTGCTCAATTTGTACTATTTCGAGGAAGGACTTTCAAAAGACCGCCTCGTGGCCGAGCAACTAGGGCAAAAAACCGACGCTGTAAAACAACGCAGAGGGCGGTGCCAGGAATCGCTCAAAGACATTATAACCATGAACAAAAAATACAACGTTTTGCTGTATTTAATTCCGCCATCAAAAAGAAGATGAACAAAAAATGGAAAAACTCACGCTCACATCCAAGGAGCTCCAATGGCTGGAAAACCACAATGAAATAGCAACTTTCGAACGCTTGCTCGAACAAAGCCGCAACGATCCCGCTGCTGTTAGCGATCTGGAGGCTACTATCTCAGGATTGAAACAATTACAAAATGAACTTTTGAGCAAAGCCGAACAGGAAGCTTTACTGCAAAGGCTCAACGCCAATTCCGGCCTGAAATACGAAGCGCAATGGAGCGCCGCCGTACGCGCGGGTTACGCCCGCCTGGCCTATCAAAATGCCACCGGCAACAACTGGTCGGCGTATTATAAATGGTGGCCGCTCGGGCTGTTACTTCTCCTGTTTATCGCATTGGGCTACGTATTATGGCCCGATGCGGTAAACAACCCTTCCACAACGACAGCACAACACAATCCATCATCCGGAGATTCCACTTCAAAAACGCAACAATTAATTGAACCGCCACAAGTGCAGGCAGAAACGCTTCGCATTGATACGCCTGAACCGCCGCCGATAGCCAAAATTGAAGAGCCTCGTAGACAAACAACCAAAGAGATAGATCCTCTTGTAGTATTCACCATTAAAAAAAATGAAGACCAGGGTATAAATAATGACTTCATCATCCTATTCAAAGAAGTTTCTATTGATCAATACAATTTTTACGCTGAACAAAACAAGATTAAACCCTTAAAAGGCAAAGGGATCATGCCGGCATTGGTAACCGCTGAAGAAGCGAAAGGTTATGCTAATTGGATTGTTGCTGCGCGCCATCAGGCCGGTTACGATTTTCCCTCCCCAGCGCAATTGCTACACGCGCTTAATTCAAAATACGACGTAAAAAAATTCAGCTCAAAACCGGAATGGGTATTGACGGACAGTGGGGACGGTCTGCAGGTCATATCCCTGGATTGCAATAATCTCCAAACGAAATGTAGTCGCCCTGAAGCTTACACCCGCGCACCCAAACCTCGCGATCGTTGCGCGTTCAGGCTCGTGGTACAGAAAGGATAATCTACTATTTTATCCCCCCCACATCCCCTACCCCCACAAACCCCGCCCAAAAAAACGGGTGCGACTTTTCACCGGGCTGCTGCTGCATATACCGCAGCTTAGCCTGTTGCATGGCCTCGTCTTTGGGTTTGCCGGCCCTTAGCTGCTCATGGAAATAACCTATCAGCTTTTCACTGGCCGCGTCGTTCACTACCCACAGACTCGTGATGATGCTTTTGGCGCCCGCCGAGGCAAAGGCCCGCGACAAGTTGATGATGCCCTCGCCTTTTTGCAGTTCGCCTACTGCCGTTTCACAGGCAGATAGGATTACCAGGTCGGCGTTTAAGGCGAGTGTGTAGATTTCTCTGACAAATAACCGGGAATCGTCGCCGCTACCCGGCGAAGCAGAGAATGCCAGGTAGGAATAATCCCCTGAGCGACTGTCGACCGCGCCGTGGGTGGACAGGTGCAGGATTTTGTATTGGTCGGCCTGGCTCAAAAAGGCGGACTTGGAGGCTTCGGCGCCGACGAAATACGCCCCCTTCCATCGCCTGGCGGCGTAATATACTTCAGGGCCGCTATGCGGCAACTCTGTCCATCCTTTCCTGTTGGCCATGGTTTCCGGATCGTTGAGCCAGTCGTCTTTTGGGGCCAGTTGGGCTAACTCCGATTTCGATTGGGTGTAAAAGGGCGCAAATGCAAGTAACCCGTTGGCCGCCGGCTTTCGGTGCTGCTTTTGGATCATTTCCCTCAAAAGGGTGGCGGAATAACAATAGCTGATCTGGTATTGCCGAACCAGAAAGGGATAGGTGGTAAAATTTGCCAAATCGCGGGGCGGGGCGCTGAGCAATACCTCGAACGGCAGCATAGCCAGCCGGGGATCGGCAATGACGACGACGGAGGATGTCAGATACGATTTGACGGGTGCGATGAGTTTGTCGTATAATTCCCGAGCGGCAGCCACGTATTGCTGCAAGCTGCTGATATACATGCTTTCGCTTCTTTTTGAGGCGGGCAACTCGTAATAGCGGTAAAGTCCGTCGCGCACGTCATTCACAAGCGAGTCGATCCGCCCGCCGTGAGGCGCCCTGATCAATTTGTGTTCGTCTTTATTTATTACAAAAATAAATACCGCACTGTCGCTAACCATGTATTCCAGCATGGTTTGGTCGAGACGCAATATCTGCTGCCGTACTTCTTCCAGCGAGGCGATGCTCAAATCGTATTTATGACGAAAATAATCGGGGTAGTTCGATTCGAGGTCTTTTTTGAGTGTGTTATAGACCGTTCGGGTTTCGTAGAGATTTTGGGTGATGGCTAATAGCGCCGTATCAGTCAGACTTTTATTGTCGTCGTTGAGCGCCTGAAAACGCTGTTTTTCGTATTGGGCGATTTGCAAATTCAGACTGCGCTCTTGCTGTAAAATACTATCGGGAATAATGCCGCTGTAAATAGCCTCGGCATCCTGCAGAAATTCGAGCAGACTCACCGCCCGCGATTCTTCCATACAGGCAAAAGCATCTTCGATATACTGCGGGTCTTTTGTTTGTTGATAAAGCAAATAATTCGTCTGCACACTGCCGTCGAATACCGGGGCGGCGGCGGTAGCCAGTTCTTTTTTTCCGGAAGTCAATCTGCTGCGCTGATAGCGAATAGCTTCGCGGGCTGCAAAGTATGAAGCGGATGAGGAAATTAACGCGTCGGGAGCATTACTCAATCTTTGTGCAGTCCCCATTTTGTCCAGCGTTTTAATAAAGCGGGGAATGTCGTTGACCTGGGTTATATCGCCGTAATAATTGTTGGCTTCGAGTGCTTTTTGAAAATACGCCAGCGCCTGGGTATAATTGGATTGCGTTAACTGGCAATTCCCCATATAATTATTTACGTCTACATGGTGATGATGTTTTGCAGGTAAATGCGCTAAAAAAAGCTGTTGCGCTTTTTGATAATAATCTATCGCCTGCTCGTAATCTTTTTTCATTTCATAACAAAAACCAATACCGTCGTAACACACCCCCAATTCCTCTTCATAACCGGGTTTATTGATCCAATTATTTTTGGTTTTTTCATAAAATGAAATAGCCTGGTCGTAATTACCTGTATTTTTATGAAAAGTGCCTATTCCGTGATAGGCAAAGCCTGTTTTGGCACTGGTTTCACCAGCTTGTGCTATCCATATTTGTAATTCTTTTTCTTTAAATAAAATTGCTTTTTTATAATCCTTTGCTACTGTATAAATATTGCCAAGGCTGTGATAGGCGAAAACAAGGTTGGGCGTATTTTCTCCAAATTTTTTGACCATTAATGCGATAGAATTTTCGACAGCTTCGATAGCGAGATTAAAATCGCCTTTGCAACTGTAACTATCGCCTAGGCCGATGTAGGCAGTCGCCAATTTTTCGACGCCGATTTGTTGGTTGTTCTCAAAAAAATTTATCCCTTTTTTATAATACACAACCGCCTGATCGCAGTTCCCCGATCCGAGATAAGCCAATCCCAAATTATTATAGGCGGCGCCCAAATCGGGACTGCTTATTTTTTGTGCAATAGCTACCGCTTTTTGCATCCAATCGATTGCTTGTTCGTATTCTCCTTTTTGTTCGTAAATACTGCCGAGATTTATCATTATTTTCCCCGACAGCGCATCGTCAGTGCCGATTTTTTCCGCCCGGATGCGGAGGGTAACGAGATACGCGGGAATGGCTTTGCCCAATTCCCCTTGCGAGTGGTAAATCCTTGCTTTAAGATACTGCACCGTACCATACTCCACGCTATTTTGCCCAAGCACAGCGGTATATATTTCGTCAGCGCTATCCAATTTGATTAGCGCATCGGGCATTTTTCGGTTGTTCGTCAAGTCCTGAGCCTCTGTCACCAAAATACGGGCATAAGCCGTATCCCGACCCGATTGGCCGTAAATGCCAGGTGCGAATAAGAGGATGTCCAAAAGGAGGGCGAAGGCGATGTGCTTATTCATATATGCGAATTTACTAATTGCCCGTAAAACTTTTGCCAATTTCCCTATTTTTACCCTGGAGACCTAAAACACGCTTTTACATGCCATTACACCCCAACACCTATTATCTCGACGGTATCCGCCACCACCGCCCGGAAGTGATCAGGGGGGTATTCAGCGAATTCCTGCCCATGGTGGCCGCATTCATCCGCCAAAACAGCGGCACGGATGAAGACGCCCGCGATATTTTCATGGACGCACTTGAGGCCATCTATCGCAAATTGCGCGACGGAGAACTCGAGCTCACTGCCTCGTTTTCTACCTACCTGTTCGAAATCTGCAAAAGACTATGGTATAAACGCTTTCGTAGAAAAAAATTCGAAAGCGGGGTAACAACTGACGATGAAGTGGTACTCAATAAGGTGCAGGAAATGGATCAAGCCCTGGAAGAAACCGAACGAATGAAGCTGATGCGCGAGAAATTCGCCCAGCTACAGGAAGACTGCCGGCAGTTGATGAGCCTGTCCTGGCACACTGACAAAAACATGGAAGAGGTGGCCGAAGCATTGGGGTTTAGCTACGGCTACGCCCGAAAACGCAAACACATCTGCCAGGAACGGCTGATTGCATTAGTCAAAGCCGACCCGCGGTACCGGGAGTTACGCACGGATGGGAGGGAGAGAGGGAGAGAATGAGAGAGGGAGAGAGGGTGAACGTTTACCGTTCACCAATTACTCCGTTTAACTCTGTGGTAAAAAAATAACATAGCGCATGAAAAAAAACACTACACACGAAAAAATAGAAGCTTACATTCTCAACCGGCTAGCCCCCGGTGAACGTGCCGATTTTGAAAAAGAAATCCGCGCCGACCCCGATTTATCGGAAGAAGTAAACATCCTGCGCGATGCGATAAAAGCCACCGGCGAAGAGGACATCAAAGCCTTTCGCCGCGAAATGGAAGCTGCTACCGCAAGCAGTGGCGGCCACCGAGGCAGCTTTTTTTTATCCATGCGCTGGGCCCTTGCTGCTGCGGCCATAGTGGTACTGGCGCTAAGCGTATGGTTAATGACCCGGCAATTCTCGGGTCCGGCGCCGCAACTACCCATCGCAAAAGACCAACCCCAGCCCCCCAAACAACCAACTGCCCCCCAAAAGCCGCCTGTGATCTCACCGCCTCCAGCCGAGAAGGCGCCCCAAAAAATCGAATATCTTGCCCTGGCCGAAGAGTTGTACGTGCCGTACGACGCCTCCGGCCTTCGGTCGGGCGAGCCTGAAGACACCGTCACCCCATCGGATTTTGAGCGCGCCGTGGAGGCATACAATAACAAAGACTGGAAACTAGTCGTCCGACTATTAAGATCCCCCAGCCCCGATCAACTCACCGAATCGCTGAAGCTGCGCGCCCACGCCTACTTCCAGCTCGACAACTTCGACAAGGCCGCCGCCGATTTCCAGCAATTAGCAGAAAAAAGCCTGTCGTACAAATACGATGCGGAATGGAATTTGCTGTTGTGTTATTTGGCCAGGCTGCCGGAGAAGCAAGCCGCGTTTGACCAATTGCGCAAGCGGATTTTGGATGATCCCGATCATCCGTTTTATCAGCGGGTGAGGGAGGTAGCGTGGTAGGGGCATAATGAGCAGCATGTGGGAGCGTAAATTTCTCACCCTCCCACATGCTCATCTCACAATTGCGCAATTAATCGAATACGGGGCGGTCCACCTTGTTTTTGATAGGCGGCACCGTGCGCAGGTAGGCATAGATGGCCTTCACTTCGCCGTCGGTGAGGGGCGTATGCGGCAGCATAGGATAGCGAATGGAGGTACCATCGGGTCTTCTGCCGTGTTTCACGGTTTGCACAAACTGTTCTTCCGTCCAACTGCCGATACCGGTTTCCGGGTCGGGGGAGATATTTGCGGAGGGCATCACGTTGCCTTCCATATCGAGCATGGGATTGCCGCCGCCGAAAAATCCGACGGATTTTTCGGGTTCGAGGGCGTTGTTGGTGGCAAAATCGGCAGAATGGCAATCATAGCAACCATAGAGGCCGGTGGCCAGGTATCGCCCCAACTCAACTGCGTTGGTCGTGTCGGGCAAGGCTATAGGTTGCGTAGGAAAAGGATAGGGTTTAAACACAAATTTCATTAATCCCTTGGCCAGGAAGGTGAGTTCCTGGGGATGTGAGCCCCTGTCGCTGGGTTCCAGGCGCTGATCGTCGGAGCGCAGCCAGGCGATCACGGAATAGAGGTCTTCGTCGGTGGCTTTCGGGAATTTGGGCATGGCGGGGGAGGCAAATCTGCCGTCTTTGCGCAGGCTGGTGCGCAGGAAATAATAGATCTCTCCGTCGGTCCACTTGCCGATACCCCGATCGGGATGTTTAGTGATATTAGCCGAATAAAATTTCCCGAAAGACTTGGGAGAGTCTTTTAGTTGCTGGCCGCTCAGCCTGCCATCGCTGCCGGTATGGCAAATGATACACTGCATAGAGGCAATTTTGGCGCCTTGAGCAATGCGCTCAGGCGTAACCTCTACCTTGAGATCGGGAATAGTCGGCGGATCATACACAGGCGCGGGGGCGAAATTGATCCAGGCAGCCACGCCGGCTACAATCAGCAAGGCGATGCCCAGCAGCCAGGCAATTACTTTAAGCACTTTTTTCATGGTCGGTGTTTTATTAAAGTTGGTAAATAAAAAAACCAAGCGAAGTTGGCTTTGTATCATGCTCAGAAGCAGGTTCAATTCCTGCTCAGTTTTTGGTCTTTTTTACACCGCGCGCACCGGGAATTAGGCAAGTATCCCTTGATTTTTTCAGTCGAATGTTGTAAATTTACGAAAAGTCCTAAACCAAAACGCCAATAATTAAGATCGCGTTTTCATTTATCATCTTAAAACCAATACATTATGGAAGGGTGGACGAAAGTGTTTATCGCTGCAGATGTACTCCAGGCCAAATTAGCGGAAGACGCGCTGAAGCAAAACGGCATTGAAAGCCATATTTATCGCGGTCCCGACCCCAACTTCCCAGCTATTGGAGAGGCCGAACTTATCGTGCCGGATGACAAAGCGGAGGCCGCTATTGAGGTACTGCAGGAAAACGGATTCATCGAATAACTGTTTTTTTTTCGTCAAACGCATCATATATTTGCGATTCATTCGTTGAATAGAGACTTCAGGTGTTAATCCTGGAGGTAAGAATTATAACTGGGGTTTAGTTTTATTTGTGAAAAGTGTGGCTTTTAGCCGCACTTTTCTTTTTTTACCCCCTAAAATACGGGGGTTTGACAAAAGTCACCAAAGCTTTTGACAAAACACCGTTGATAATTTTGCTCGTTTCCATTCTTTTGATATTTTCATTGCGCTAAAAACGATTGCTACGCTAAAGCGACTTCATTGATCACATCAAAAGTATAATGGCTTATGAGCTTCGATACCAAACACATCAGAAACGTCGTATTGTTGGGCCACCCGGGGGCAGGCAAAACCACTTTTGCAGAAACCATGCTGTATGAGTCAAAGACGATAGGACGCAGGGGCAAAGTGGAAGAAGGAAATACCGTTTCCGATTATACCGATATAGAGCACGAACGCGGCAATTCTATATTCAGTACGCTTTTGCACGATACCTGGAAAGAATCCAAGATCAACGTCATAGACACTCCGGGTTTTGACGACTTTGTAGGCGAGGTAGTTTCTTCGCTCAAGGTTGCCGATACGGCGGTCATGCTGCTCAATGCCAAAAGCGGCGTAGAAGTCGGCACGGAGTTGATATGGGAATACATCGAGCGCTTTAAAGCGCCTACTATTTTTGTCATCAACCAACTCGACCACGAAAAGGCCGATTACGACACTACGCTGGAACAGGCTCGCAACCGCTTCGGCCACAGCGTAATCCCCATCCAATACCCGCTTAATGCCGGCACGGGCTTTAATACGATCGTAGATGTGCTGCGCATGACTACCTATGTATTTCCCGCCGGCGGCGGCAAACCCGAGAAGAAACCCATTCCCGATTCAGAAAAAGACCGCGCCATGGCATTGCACAACGCGCTGGTGGAGGCTGCTGCCGAAAACGAAGAAGGGTTGATGGAGCGATTTTTTGAGCAGGGCACGCTTTCCGAAGAAGATTTGTCGATGGGGCTTCGCATTGCGATTGCCAACCAACAGATCTTTCCGGTATTCTGCTGCTCTTCTACTAATAACATGGGTAGCGGCCGCATCATGGGCTTTATCAATGATATTTGCCCCTCCCCTGCCGAGCGCCCCGCTGCCGAACTCGAAGGAGGAGATACGCTTCCCTGCGACCCCGCAGGCGATACGACTGTTTTTATTTACAAAACCGTTACAGAACCCAAAGTGGGTACGGTTTCTTATTTCAAAGTATACTCGGGCGTATTGCGCGCGGGCGAAGAATTGGTGAACGCCAATAACCGCACCGCAGAGCGATTCGGCCAACTCTATATCTCCAATGGCAAAGACCGCGAGCCGGTCAACGAGCTACGCGCCGGCGATATCGGCGTAACGGTGAAACTCAAAAATACGCACACCAACCAAACCCTCAATCCCAAAGGCAACGATCGCCGCATCGAGCCTATGCATTTCCCCGACCCACGCGTGACGGTAGCCGTGCAGCCTCCCAATAAAAACGACATGGAGAAGCTGATGAAGGCCCTGCATGCTATTGCCGAAGAGGACCCCACGCTGATCCTCGAACAATCCCAAACGCTTAAGCAGACCCTCCTGCACGGACAAGGGCAGTTGCACCTCGAAATCGTGAAAAACAGAGTAGAGCGCACGCAAGGCGTAACCATGGACTTTATCCGCCCGAGAATCGCCTACCGCGAGACGATCACCAAGATGGCCAATACGATGTACCGCCATAAGAAACAAACGGGCGGCGCCGGCCAATTTGCCGAAGTGCACATGCGTATAGAGCCTTTCCACGAAGGCATGCCAAACCCTTCCGAACTTACCGTGAAAAATACGGAGATCGACAACTTACTCTGGGGTGGCAAACTGGCTTACCTATGGTGTATTGTGGGCGGCTCGATCGACGCCAAGTTTTCAAGCGCGATCAAAAAGGGTATCATGTCTAAAATGGAAGAAGGCCCGCTCACCGGTTCTTATTGCCAGGATATCCGCGTAAGTATCTTCGATGGCAAGATGCACCCGGTAGACTCCAACGATATGGCCTTTATGCTCGCTTCTATCCAGGCCTTCCGCGAAGCCTTTGCCAATGCAGGCCCACAGTTGCTGGAACCCATATACACCCTGGAGATTCTTTGCTCCGACGATGTGATGGGCGATGTGATGGGCGATTTGCAAACGCGCCGCGCGATTATCTTGGGTATGGACTCCGACGGGCACTATCAGAAAATTATCGCCCGCGCGCCACTGGCCGAGTTGTATATGTATTCTTCAACGCTGCGGGCACTTACTCAAGGACGGGCTAAGTTCAGCCTCAAGTTTTCAGAGTACAGCCCCGTCCCCAACGATATTCAGCAAAAGCTGATCGAAGCGCACAAAGCAGAGGTGGCGGAAGCACATGGCTAACCAATTTGGGAATTCGGATTGCGGAATTCGGATTTGTCCTTGAACAATCCGCATTCCGAATTCCCAAATCCGAAATTACATTATCTTCTCCTGGTATTGCGCAGGCGGTGCACTACCTGGAAACCTGAAAATTGGTACCAATCATTTCCATCGGGGTTGCCTGCTTTGCTGATTCCATCGAGGTAATCGGTAAAGGCATAGCGCATGCCGAATTCGAGGCCCAGAAACCAGTAATCGGCCAGGTCAAATTTTACACCCAAACCGACGGGTAACACGATCAGGGTTTTGGAAAAGTTGGCATTTTTATCCTGAGCCAGCAACAGGGCCATACCCGGAGAAACCGTTTCAGGAGCGGGGTATTGCGCATCGAGGCCGGTAAAGGTGAAGCCTAACCCTGCAAAAATGTAGGGTGAGATCATTTTTTTAAATCCCATACCCGACAGGTAGCGCCATTCGCCGAAAGGCTCCCACTCTGCCCCTACCGACAATTCGGCGAGGGTATTTTCAAAACGGGCATTGCGGCTTTGGCGAAATTCGTCATTTCGGTAGTTGGTATCATCGCCGGTGATTTTTCCTATCGAAAAGTTGCCGCGAAAACTCCAGGTGTAGTCGTACACATAACGCCCGCCAAAGCCAAAAGCGGGATTACCTTCTTTAAACAAGGGGAAAGTTTCCTTAACCAGGTCGCCCTGGTAGTTGGCGAGGCCGATAAAGGCGCCGACTTCCCACTTCGGTTGTGCCAAAGCAGCCGTGGAAAGTACTATCATACTCAAAATGGTGTATATAAATCTCATGTGATATGGGTTGTGGTGAAAACAAATATGGTTATTCCAGATAAAGTCTAAATTCTACCCGACGGTTCAGGCGCCTTCCTTTGTCGGTTTTGTTAGTAGCGACAGGCTTGGTTTCTCCCCAGCCGGCAGCGCGCATTCTTTCGGGGGCAATGCCTTTTTTTGCCAGGTATTTGAGGCAGGCGGCAGCCCTGTTTTCCGACAGTTTCTTGTTGGTTTTGTCATTACCGCGGCTATCGGTATGCCCTTCGATGCTCAATTTATAATAATCGTAGGTTAAAATCACATCTGCCACTTGATTTAGAATAGTGTAAGACTGTTTTTTGATCACGGCGCTACCTGTTTCAAACTGCACATTCCGCATGGCGGTAATCAAAACCTTCTTCACTTTCTCCGGCAGGGGGGGGCAGCCGTTATTGGCTGTAATGCCGGCTAAATCGGGGCATTTGTCGAGGGGGTCGATAATAAAGTCGTTGTCGGTATCGAGGCAGCCTTTGAATCCGATGTACCCCCGCGTATCGGGGCAAAGGTCATCGGCATCGGCTACGCCGTCGCCATCGCGGTCGGCAAAGGGGCATCCGTTGCAGGAGGCCCAGCCGGCTTCGCCGGGGCAATGGTCGAGGCGGTCAACGATACCGTCGTGGTCGCTATCGGGGTCGGGGCAGCCTTTGCGATGTGCAGGGCCTGCTTCGAGCGGGCAGGCGTCCAGCCTGTCAGCTATGCCGTCGCCATCGGTATCGGGGCAACCCTTGAGTTTGGCCGGGCCGCTTTCCGCGGGGCAGGCGTCCAGTTTATCGATGATGCCGTCGCCATCGGCATCGGGGCAACCGCCCAATTCGAGGATACCTACCTCCGTGGGGCAGGCATCTTCGAGGTCCTCTACGCCGTCGCCGTCTTCATCGGGGCAGCCGCGTGCCGACAAAACGCCAAAGATATGTGGGCAGGCGTCTTTTTTATCCACAATGCCGTCGCGGTCGGTATCGTATTCCCCAAACCGCTTAGCAAGGCCCATCATGCCAAAGAGGTACCAATCGTCCTGGTCGGGATTACCGGAAAAGCTAACCCCGTCAACCTTATCGGAAAAGACCTTGCGCACGCCCAATTCCAGGTTAATAGAAGTTCGTTTGCCCACATCAAATTTCAAGCCGCCGCCTATAGGGATTGCCCAGTGCACACCGGAAAGCCCGGTCTGCACGTCCTGTTGTGTTTTTTCGAACCACACTTCGCGTTGTGTAGCTGAAAAATCGGGTTTGGCATCAATATAAGACGCCGCCCCCCCTACAAACCCATAAGGAGAAACGATACGGCGATAACCTCCTCCGGCAGGATAGCGAGCCTTGCCAAAAGGCTCCCATACTACACACACGCCGAGTTCTGCTACGTAAGAGCGGAATCGAAAGTTGCGTTCAAGGCTAAATATTTCCTGAGAAAAATTATCGTCGTTGCCGCTAAACTGGCCGTAAAAAGCGCTGGTGCGAATAGCCCAGCGATACCCCAGATAATGACTGGCATAAATGCCGGCAGCAGGCTGCGTTTCTTCCCAAACCGGTAGTTCTTTTTCTACCAGATCGCCAAGGTAATTGGCGCCTCCGCCCAATAAAGCCCATTCCCATTTGGGTTGCGCAACTATGATACATGGGAGGAGCAATACAACTAGCAGTGTGTAGTTTACCCTTTTCATCAAAACAGGATTTGGCATGTTGTTGCTACAAAACAAATATATATATGTTCATGGCGACAGGTAGCGTACACACGCCAGTCCCGCGCTTCAATTATACAACTGTAGCCTCCTGTGTAAGTCTTCTCAACAATAAAAACCTTTTGCTTGCGCAAAAAGCGGTTGTTTGTATCATGTATTGCCGGCTGAGCAAGAGTCAGACCGAAGGGGTGGGATGACGATTGTTTGCCCGGCCCAGTCAGTATACACCAACTTTAGCCAGGATTTCAAGTGTAAGACACTACCGGCATTAAGGCGAAATAGATTGTGCAATAGGCTATTAAGTAACCCGTCGCATTATTTTAACAATGCAAATATGGGTAAAAAATTGTTGTGGAAGGGAAAAATAACAGGTGAGTGACGGCCGCGTAGGGTGAACGTTTACCGTTCACCGACTCGGTGGTGACAGGGTGACAAGGTGACAAGGAGGGAGAGTTATCGGTTGCCGGATAATTAAACCCGACAACCGACAACCCACAACTCGCAACGATTAAGCTTTGGGCAACAACACAATTTTCTCAGTAAATACCTTATCGCCTTGTGTTACACTTAAGGTATAGATACCGGGGGTAGCGCCGCCGAGGTTGAGTTGGCGGTCAAAATTGCCGTCGAAATTATTGAGCTGTTCGCGATATACCACGCGGCCGTAGCTATCGGTTACTTGCAAGCCCGTAGGCGTCGGCTCGGCTTGGAAGCGCACATTGATTTGGCCATAAGTCGGGTTGGGGAATGCTTTCCACTGCTCAAGTTGGAGTGGCTCGGCATTGTTCAAAGCGGGCTGTTGTTGAGCGGGTATGACCGGTTCTTCTATTACGGGTTCCGGGGTGGTTGCAACCGTTTCTTTTGTGTTGGTTGGGCATTCTTTAAACTGTGCATCCACATCAAATGTGAGTTCGCCGCGACGGATAGTGAGCGTATAAAAGTCACCGGCCTTGTGCTTGTCGCGCTCGCGCACCAATTCTTCATGAGTGCCCACGGTTACATCGTCGAGCGCCAGGATGACATCGTTTTCCTTCAAGCCGGCGACTTCGGCAGAAGTACCGCCAATCACGCCATCTACTTTTACGCCGGGGCCTTCCTTCCAGGTATGCGTATACACGCCGATAAATACCCTGCAGGGGTCGCGTTCCTCGCGCCAGCTCCACTTGTAGTCATGGGCCTGTCGGGGGGACGTTAGGTTGACCACTGCATAATAACTTTGGTCGCCGCGCAGATACAACACCCGCACGTCATCGCCGGCTTTGTGGGTAGAGAGGGCATAGCGCAGGTCTTCGGCATCTGAAATCTGTTTGCTATCCACTTCCAAAATCCTGTCACCGGCGAGTATACCGGCTTCAGCGGCGCCGCCGCCGTTCACGAGTTCGCTAACTGACAACCCTGGGCCTTCGCCTTTTTCGCCGGGATAAATACCGAGTATCACGCGTTGTACTTCATCAGTTTGCGATAAGCGATAAAAAGTAACATTCTCCTTACCTGGGTGTGGTTTTAAGTCGTTATTGCGCAAGATAATAACGTGTTCTTTTTCCTGTAGCGTATTGTTTTCCTGCGCGGAAAGCGCTGTAGCGCCCAGTACACAGAGTGCGGGCAAGATTAGTGAGCGGAGCGTAACATCCTTCATAAGCCAATTTATTTTTAGGTGATAATACAAGGACACGGGAAATCGGCGGGGGTTGCATGTTGGCTTATGGGCGCTCCAGCAGCCACCACAGCTGATTTCTCCGTTCCTTTACCTTATAATTTTTGGTAATAAACATATCGATATGGGCGGTAGCTTCGTCGATATCATCGGTGAGTTTTATCAGGTGGAGATCATCGGGAGAAATCGTCTTTTGTTCCACCATAAACTCGAGGTATTTCATGAGCGGGTTGTAATAGTCGGTGCCGATCAATACTACCGGAAAATTATGGATCACGCCGGTTTGAACCAGTGTAAGAGTTTCAAACATTTCGTCCATCGTGCCCCAGCCGCCGGGCAGCACCACAAAAGCGTAGGAATATTTGAGCAGGAGTACTTTTCTAACAAAAAAATACCTGATTTCGAGCCAGGCGTGCATGTAGGGGTTGGGGGTTTGTTCGAAGGGCAGCGTAATATTGCAGCCTACCGAGCGGCCGCCGGCTTCGAAGGCGCCGCGGTTGGCGGCCTCCATAATGCCGGGTCCGCCTCCGGTCATAACCGTAAAACCCATTTGAGAGATTGCTTTGCCCACCTCCCGGGCTTTTTCGTAGTAGGGGTGGCCGTCGGGGAATCGAGCCGACCCGAAAATTGTAATGCAGGGGCCTACGAAGTGAAGTTTGCGAAAGCCCTTAATAAATTGAAAAATTACTCTGATCACAAAAACAAGTTCGGTCGTACGGCTTTTAGGTCCTTCCAGGTATTGATCGTTGCCTGATAAGATGGCTTTACGAGTTTTTTTCATGAAGTTGTAAGATTTGCGCGGCTGAAAGATCAGTAAAAAGCTAAAAAAAAGGCTGGATTTGCTTGTCATTTAACAAAATAGTTTTGCCCATTGGAATACTGCCCGGGGGTATCCTGTCGTTGATATACCGCACGCCGGTTTTTGAATTGAGCAAAAATTCTGCCGGGACAGGGCATAAAAGACCGTATCGGAGTAATTAGCGCGAATGCATTTGAGCGTTTGATTGGCGATACGAGTTTACTTGGCTATTTTTGTGCCCGCTGGTCAAGCCGCGAAAGCTGCGGATTGGGCAGCAGAAGGTCCCACAAACTATTTACCATAAACTTCTACGATGAAGAAATTTTTCATTCTCCTGTTGTTGTTGGGCGCCTGGCAAATGCAGGCGCAAACGCCTGACGTAATTATATACAATGGCCGGGCGGCTCGCGATGCTGCAAAAGCCCGCATGATGTGCAATTCTGCCGGCACTTTCGAATTCGGGCAGCATTTCGGACAAAGCAACGATGTGACGCCGGATACGCTGTACCTTTGTTTTGGCGACTCTATAAGGCTGGAACACAATGGCGATATGGACCTGAGCGGCGACCCCGTGCCCGCCACGCCGGCCGGGGTGGGCTACGCTTTTTACGAGTGCCCGCCAACAGTAACCGGGCCCTCCCTGGGCGATATCATCGCTGACCCTTGTGTAGCCGACAACCCGCCACCGGCAGGAGGTATTTACGTATTTACCCGCAACGGCACCAACGGCGACGCTACATTCTTCAACGGTGGGGTATTGCAAAATTTCTTCAATGGCGGCGCGCCCATATTGCTGTGGTTTGCCCCTATTACCTACGACCGCCTCAATTTCCCCAACGCCGAATTTGAGGGCAACCCCGCCGGCCCCTGCGTCAATGTGAATACTGCCGAGCAATTTGCCGTGGTATACCTCAATGCCATTACAGCTAGCAATATCAATCCCAATACCGGCGCCACGGGATGTCTGGGTTCTTTCACCGTGCAGGGCGGTCTGCCTGAGTTTAATGCCAATTCGTTTTACTCGGTAGACATCTCATTTGCCAGCGATCCTACTATCAAAGGCACCTTGATGACCGGTTCGCCGAGCCATGGCGAAACGCTCGACTTTTATGTGCCCCGTCCCGGCAACTACATCATCACCATAGAAGACGGCAAAAGTTGTGGCGCTTCGTTTAACATAAACATGAGTGCCTGCCAGGCCGTATCGTTCCAGTTACCATTGGAAAATGCACTTCCCGGCGATAATGTCTGCATAGATGTGCTGGTTGAAGATTTTGTCAACGTGGGGTCCATTCAATGGTCGATTTCCTGGGATTCTACGATTCTCGATTATACGGGCGTACAAACTTTTAATGCCAATATGCCCGACCTAAGCCCAAGCGTTTTTGCATTGCCATACGGTCCTAATAGCGGTACCCTTACGATGTCGTGGATTGATGCCAGTTTTACCGGGGTTACTTTACTCGACGGAGCTTCGCTCTTCCAGATATGCTTTGATGTGATCGGCACTCTCGGCGAATGCAGCGATGTAAATATTGTCAACTCGCCCACACCCATTGAGATAGGCGACCCCAGTACTCCCGAGCCTGTTCCTTTTGGCGTGATTATCAGAAACGGCAAGATCAATATTTCTGACCTGCCCTTATTTTTAGTGATCGAACAGGATAGCGTGACTTGTGCGGGCGATAGTAACGGCGGTTTTACGCTCACTGTCGCAAGCGGGATGGCGCCCTACCAGTATTCCTGGAATACGGTGCCGCCGGCAGGGCCCAATAACGGCCCCATAGTGATTGCCACCGAAGGGGGAATGTCTACGGTAACCAACCTGCCTGCCGGTGTATACCAGGTAACCGTCACCGACTCAAGCATACCCCCTATTGTGGTAATGGATACCGTACAAGTGCTCGCCGCGCCTCAACTTGGCGTAGAGCCATTGTTCCAGAGACCCTCTTGTTTTGGCGAAAGCGACGGCTCCGTTCAGGCTCAGATTGTGCTAGACGGCGTGGTGCAGTCAGGCCCAACTACAGGTTATTCATTCACATGGAATACCACCACGGAAGATACTTCAACCCTGTCTAATATTCCTTCTGGTTTTTACGCCGTAACAGTTACTGACCCATTGGGCTGTGAAGCCACTGCGAGCGTTACGCTTTCGCAACCGGCAGCGCTTACGATATTGCCCAACAATACATTTATTACCAATGCCTCCTGTACGGGCGCCGAAGACGGTAGCATTACGGTTACTGCCAGCGGCGGTACAACTACAGGGGGCGTATATACATTCCAATGGGATAATGGATTGGGTACGCTGAATGCTACCACGGCTACCGTAACCGACCTGCTCCCCGGCTCATATTGTGTCACGGTAACCGATAACAACAGTTGTACTTTCAACACCTGTTTCACGGTAGGCGCTGTAAAAACGCTTACGGTAACGCCCGTAATCGATAATGTCAATTGCAACGCCGCCTGCGATGGGCAAATTTTCGTAACCGGCTCCACCAGCGGAGCGCCTGCCGACCTGCCTTACACGTTTACATGGAACAACACGGGCAACCCTCCTGTCAATTCAAATACGACCAGTTTGCTAACCGGCCTTTGCGCCGGCACTTATTTTCTGACGATGACCGACGCCAGCACGGCGGCTTGTCAACTCCTCGATACTTTTGTAGTAGCAGAGCCTCAGCCTCTTGACGCTACCATTTTGGAGTTGGTCAACGAGTCGTGCGTAGTAGGTAATGACGGCCTCATCGTTGCGGGCGTAACGGGCGGTACCTTCCCATACGACTACGATTGGGCACACGACGGTACTTTGCAGGATTCCATCGCCGGCAACCTTACGCAAGGCAGCTATAGCCTTATCGTTACCGATGCCAATGGTTGCACTGATATGCTAAGTGCTACTGTGCTAGCTCCCACTCCTCCCAGCATTACCCAACTCAATGACGATGCCGTGAGTTGTGCCAGCAACTGCGATGGTATGCTGAGCGTAACAGCCGTTGCCGGCGGTGCGCCCATTGCCGGTTATGCCTGGAGCAACATGGCGGTAGGCCCCAATATTGTAAGTTTGTGCCCCGGCACGTACATCGTAACCGTAACCGCCGAAGACGGCTGCCAGGCTATTGATACGGCCATGGTAACCTCCCCGGCGCCGCTCAGTCTCGATAGCTTCTCGCTGCAATTGCCCACTTGCCCCGGCGATGCCAACGGACAGATTACCGTATTTGTAAACGGCGGCACAGGGCCGTATAACTATATCTGGTCGACTAACCCCGGCCAGGTGACCACCATCAACCCGATTGCGGGCCTTGCCGCCGGCAGTTACGGCGTGACGGTCATTGATGCCAACAACTGTACGCCGCTGCCACTGCAGGTTACCCTGCCCGACCCGCCGTCGATTAATGTATCCTTTACGGCCTTGGCGCCGGTGAGCTGCCCCGATGATGTAACCTGCGACGGACAGGCCACGGCGACCGCCATTTATAGCGATGGAAGCACAGGACTGTTTAATTTTATCTGGTCTTCCGGCGAAGCCACCGTCAATGTACCCAGTGCCAGTGCAATGCAATTGTGCCGCGGGCCTCAACAACTCACAGTCAACGACGGCGTGTGCGGTATAGATACGGTATTTATCGTACCCACCCCTCCCAATATCAACATTGCCGTAGACCAGGAACCGGTGAGCTGTAACGGCCTCTCCGACGGCTCTATCTCGCTTGCTCCTTCCGGCGGCACCGGACCTTATTCCTACTTGTGGACGCCAGGCGGGCAAGTGACTCCGACTATTAACAACCTCAATGCAGGTGTATATACCGCGGTAATAACCGATGCAAACGGATGTAGCAAAGAGCAAATAGTACAACTCAGCCAACCCGATGCGCTTGTGCTTACCCTCGACCCCAACATATCGACACCCACTGTGTCGTGCAACGGCGGCGCCGACGGCATAATGGCCGTGGTGTACAACGTAAATGACAATATCAATCCCGTAGGGCCGGCGCCTTACACCTGGTCGGGGGGCGTAGCGCCTGCTGCTGCCAATATTGCCAACAACCTGACTGCCGGCGTTTACTCGGTAACGATCACGGATATCAAAGGATGCCAGGATTCGTTGAGCTTCACGATTGGCGAGCCCACGCCCATTACGGTCGTGTTGGAACCCACTTTGCCGCCGCTTTGTTTTGGCGATCCTACGCTGCTTGTCATTGATACGGTGTATGGCGGTGGCGGCCAAACGCTGGATGATTACACTTACGAGCTCGACTTCAATGGGCTTAATTTCCCGGCCAACCAGCCCGCTACGATCTTCGCCGGCAACCACGTGGTGATCGTTCAAGATTCCCTGGGTTGTACCGTCGAAACAGAATTATTCATAGATCAGCCCGCTGAAATTCAGGTGAGTCTTCCCACCGAAATTGTGGTAGAATTGGGTGATACGAGCGTGCAAATAGTCCCCACTATTTTCTCCAGTTTACCTATTGACAGCTACCTATGGACGCCTGCCGATTACTTGTCGTCGGATACGGTACAAAGCCCGTTTGTGCGGCCACTCGAAAGCCTGGATTACAACCTGCTGGTCACCGATGTTAACGGGTGCACCGGCACGGCCGATGTATTTGTCGAACTGGATGCAAACCGCAACGTATATATTCCCAACGTGTTCTCGCCCAACGGCGACGGCCCGAATGACGAATTCCGGATCTTTGCATGCCGGGGGGTAGAAGTGATAAATTTCGTGCGCATCTTTGACCGCTGGGGTGACCAGGTTTACCAATCTGATAATGTGCCGATTATCTGCGAGGGCGGTTCGCCGCTTTGGGATGGCAAATTCAGAGGAAAACCGGTGCAGCAAGGCGTGTATGTATACCTCATAGAAGTAAAATTCCTCGACAACGTGACCTTGCTGTACCGTGGCGATGTTACGGTGATCAGATAAGATAACCACTCGCTACAAAAAAACATAAGGGCTGTCTCTTTCGGTTAAGAGACAGCCCTTGTCAAACAAAAGGAAATGTCAGAATGTAGTTCGTGGGATTATGTGTGTTTTCGCATTGTATGCTTGGGTTACGGCCCTAATATGGATAATTGAAAAGTATATGTTGAGGGGTTGTTGGCGTCAATCTTTGCAGTTATGACGCAGGATACCCGGAAAGTCACATTTTGGATTTCGAAATTTTGGATTGCGGATTTCGGATTTATCCTGATTCAATCCGAAATCCGAAATCGCAAATCCGAAATCGCTACAGCCATTTCTTTTTCCGAAAAATATAGAGAAGGAATACGGTAATGCCCAGCATAATGACCCACACCATATAGTAACCATTATGCCAGCGCAATTCGGGCATATTGTCGAAGTTCATCCCATAAACTCCAACAAGGAAAGTTAGCGGTATAAAAATAGTAGACATAACGGTAAGCACTTGCATAACGTTATTCATCTTGTAGCTGATCTCAGATAAATAAAGGTCGTACAAGCCGTTGAGTACATCGCGCTGGGTTTCCACCATATCCACCACGCGTATGACGTGATCGTAGAGGTCGCGCAGGAAAACACCCGTTTCCTGCTGAATAAAGGGCGAATCGGAACGCGAAAATTGGGAAATAGCATCGCGTAGCGGCGCCACGTGTTTGCGCAAATACAAGGTACTCAGCTTGAGGGCGTGCACTTTTGCCTTGCAACTGTGGCTGGGATTATAGAGAATTTCCGATTCCAGCGAATCCAGCGAATCCTCCATATCATCTAAAATCTCAAAATAGTGATCGATAACTGTGTCGAGTAGGGCATAGGCGAGATAGTCTGTTTTCCGCTTTCGAATGCGCCCTTTAGAAGTATCCAATCTTTCCCGAACACCTTCAAAAAGATCCGAATCGGTTTCCTGGAATGAAATCAGAAAGTTTTCACCAAAAAAAACAGACACCTGCTCGGTATCTATTTCCAGGGTTGTTTTATCGTAATAAAGAAATTCGGCAATGAGAAAAATGCCGTTGTCGTAATCTTCAAATTTGGGGCGCTGCTCAATATTTAAAACGTCTTCGAGTATAAGTGGATGCATATTAAATTGCTCGCCTATTCGCTCTACCAGCGCTATTTGGTGCAGCCCTCTTATATCGTACCAATTCAGGAATTCGCCAGGTTTGGCCTCGGGTATGCGGTTGACGGTTTTTTGTTCTAATAATTTGTCTCCATTGTATTGTACCAATGTAATATACGTATTATCGTGCCGGTGTTTTCCAGTATAAACCAGTGATTCCGGCGGCAGGCCTGTCTTTTTGGTTTGTTTTCTTTTTTTCTGCATGGGTAGCTATTGCAAACCCAAATTACGACAATTTTGGAGAAATGGGCCATCCGGAATATTCCTTCCGGATGGCCCATGGTGCATTACTGCTTAATGATGCGTTGTGTTACACTGTCTTCCTGGCTGGTGAGACGCACGAGGTATGTCCCCGGCGCATAATCGCCCAAGTCGATAGTAAACTGACCGGGGGCGGTCAGCCAGGTTTGTTTTTGAAGACGCTGTCCGTTGGCAGTGAATACTTCTGCCTGTAATTCACCGGCAAGCGGCGCAGCAAAGCGCACTTGTACCAAACCTCCGGTCGGGTTCGGCTCCACATACAACTGCTGACCTTGCAGTGTTTCCACACTATTCGGCTGAAAGTTGAAATCAAAAGCCGACGTTAGTGAACTGCCGCACTCGTTGTTGGCCGAAATTCGCCAATAATACACACCTGGTTCAGGCAATGCATTAATCGTAAAGGCAACACCACCTGTCGTAGCCGTTTGTACGATATCCGTGAACATATCGTTGTGGGCTACTTCAACCGTATAGTTGTCAGCCCTAACAGCCGCAGCCCACTGGAGTTGGGGGGTAGCGGAGGCTATCTGCGCATTGTCGGGCGGCGAATTGAGGGTAGCGAGGCCCGGCGAAGCATTCAATGCGAGTAATACGTCTCCGGCACTTGCGTTGTTACCGTTGCCCAGACTAAAGGTATACAAATAATTGCCGGGGCCGCTGTTGTTGAGATTTTCAAAAACAATAGTCACCACATCGCCCGGATTGATATTATCGGCGGCCTGGCTGAAACCCGGAGTAGGTCCATTAGCAGGCGTAACCGTGTAGGTCAAACTTGCGGGTCCTGTAAATCCATTGCCCACCGTAAGTACGTAAGTAGCAGTATTGCCCGCGGAATTGCATTCTTCGAGCGAAGTGGGGCTGAGAGAAAACGCAAAATCTGCTTCTATCGTAAAACTGAAAATGGTAGTGCCTGTGGTCTCGCCGCAGGCATTGAAAACGTCTACCCGCCAATAGTAGGTCAAGTTGGGTAACAAGCCGGTAATCGGCAGGTTGGTGACCGCGCGGGTATAAAGCGCCGACGTATCTTCAAAATTAGGCGAAAGCGACAAAATAATCTGATAGTACAATGCCCCGTCTACGGGCTCCCATTGCAATACAAGACCGGAAGGCACATCCGCAGCGCCGTTGGCGGGCGATAACAAGGCCGCTTGACCAGGTGCGCCGGTAACCGTTATTTCTGCATCGGTATAGGCCGTATCGATGCCGTCGGTAGCCCATAATTGAATGGGATAACTGCCGGCATCTGTAAATCCGCTGAAAGTAACATTAATGGCTTCGCCTGTTGTAGCAGGATCCGGGCTATAGCTGATCGATGCGCCGCCTGGCAATCCGTTTGCGAAAATCGAGATCGTATCATTGGTAAACCCATTACCGGCCAATAGCTCCATCGAAGTGGAATCGCCGGGACAAATGGCGGGCGCCGGCTCTAATACGTTGAGGCTGATATCGCTGGGTAGGGTTGTACACACTTCCAATTGCCAGCTTATCAGAGAGCCGCCGTCTGAATTAACCGCATCGCTCACGGAGAGCGTCCAGGTGCCGGTAGCCTGTTCGTTGGCGAAGCCGGCAAAGGGGTTTACCGGTTGATAATCGCCCGACAAAGCGGGCAGGTTGCTGCATGCCTCCTCCAGGTCAGTGGAGGAATTGGGAGCGCCGTCATACAAATTGAGGAGTATGTTGTCTCCGTCGCAGCCAAATACATCACCAGGCACGCCAGGCTGATCGAACAGCGTAATTTGTGTGCCTGTGGGAGAAGTAAGTCGCACAGTCACATCGCCTACCCAGGTATGCTGAATGTTGAGTCCATTGACGCGGACTTCGACAATTTGCCCAACGGCACTGATATCTGTCATGGATAAAACCGTAGGCGTTCCCACCGGCGAGATGGCCACGGGCGTGGTATTGGTGACTTGTGCGCAACTGATAGCCGCAGTGGTCAGCGAAAACGGCGTTGTCCAATCCGACGCGCCACACAAATTATTTGCGCGAACGCGCCAATAGTAGGTTGATTCTGTGCCAAGCTGAATACCTGCCGCTGTGGGCATTGTCAAGCCGGAGAATTCGCTCACGATTTGGGTGAAATCGGGATCGGAAGCGACCTGGATATCATAGGCGGTACCTCCGCCGGCGCCCGACCAGGTGAAGACCGGGGACAAGCCCAAACCGACGGCGCCATCTGCCGGAGCTGACAACACCGGCTGTATAACGCCGCTGTATATCTGGAGCGATAGCGTACTTTCTGCCTGGTTGGTGGCATCGGTGCCCGACACCGAAAAAGTATAGCTGCCTTGCGCCAGATTTTCCGTACCGGTAATCGTGAGGGTGGCGTTTCCGCCAGGAAGTACGCTGCTTTCACTGAGCGTAGCCGTTAGCCCTGCGGGAAGGTCAATAATACTCAATTCAACCGTATTTGTGAAATTATCGCTGACCTGAAGCGCATATACGACCGTATCAGGTGCACAGACCGCCTGAGAAGGTACGTCGGCCAATACAAAATAGCTACACAAAAGCTGGTAGCGCCCGTCGATGCTGGTGATACCTGTGTTGTCGGGATCGAGCCATACTTTTAGCTGGCTGTTGGGGGCGCCGCCGCCCAGCCAGGAGGTAGTAAACCAGCCGAATATGTCGTAGAGGTCGTTGCCGCAAAAGGCGGAGCCGCCGTGTAGTTGGCCTACAACTCGTTTGTGTCGATCAAACAGCGGAGCACCTGAAGAGCCGCCTTCCGTAGTCCCTATGTTCCAATCGGGCACAACTACGTGATTGCCGTTGGGCACCGGCGTATCGCCGCTGCCCCAGTTGCCGCGATAAGTGGGTTCAAATTCAAAAGAGATACGTTTTTCATCCGTGCTGGGGTGGTGGATGCAAATCACCGAGTCTTGAGGTGTTTCGTCGGCCACTACCCAGCCGGCAAAAAAGGCGTTAGCCGAAGCGGGTATATCATCGTCGAGTTCAATCAGGGTCATATCGGAAGGCGAATATCCCGCTCTAAAGATAGCGCCGGTATTAAAGTTATTCAACTGGCCGTTGCCGCCGCCGCCGCTTTGCGGAGAATTGGGCTGACGGCAGAAGCTGTTTTGATAATTCCAATAAGCTACAAAACTGGCTGCATTGCCATTGTTGATACCGCAGTGGTTTGCCGTCATAAAATACGGCGTACAGTCGTTGCGGGCATTATTGATCAAAAAGCCGGTGCAAAAAGTATTGCCATTGAGGCCGATGACTGCCACCGATTGTATGATATCGCGGTAGTGGTCTACGATAGCCCAGCCATCTGCGGCGCCACAGATGACGTCGAGGTTGCAGGAGCCCGATGCGATTTCGGAAAACCCGACAAAATCGTGGTTGACGCTGGTGAGGTGTAGTTGCAGTTCGTGTCTTTTTTCGATAGGCAACTGTACTTCGATCACGAGTTCGTCGCCTTCAAAAACGGGGGTCCAAAGCTGTTCGTGTGTTTCGTTGTCGGAAAGCGTAAAGGGCCCCATCACGCGCTTGCCGTCGGGCGAATACAAAATCATCGTACCGCGATCCGGCATGATGTACTGCGTAAAACCCAGGTTGAGCGAACGCGCGCCGGCAGAACGCAGTCGCAAGCGCCAAACAGAATTGCCGTTGGGCAGTTGCTCCCAGTCGCCAAATGATTCAGGCGTAATGTCTACCGCCATCGTGACGGCAAAACGAGGTGCAATACCCGGCCCGCGGCGGTTGAGTTCTTCTTCCAGCAGGGACTGGTTGTCTTGTGTAGGCATAACTACCTGTTGCACGGCGCTCAGGGGGCGGCGTAGCTGGGCTATTTGCACGTCGGTTTGCTGGGCAAACCCGACAACGGCAAAAACACCCCATAACAGGATAGTCAGCATTTTTTGTACTAATCCAGATAATGAGAATGGGTACATAACAAAGGTGTAGAAGTAAATGAATGAATAATGGCAAACATGCACGCACAATGTAAATATTTGTGCGGGAAGGATACTTAGGGCTGCGCGAAATTGTCGCTATAATGCTATATTTTACTGCGAAAAGTCAGGGATATGAAGGTTTAATTACGAATTAAGAGTTACGAATTACGAATTAGCGATTACGAATTATGAATTACTTGAATATATTTAATACTTACTATGAATATATTATTCGTCATTCGCCATTCGTAATTCGTAATTCGTCATTCGTAATTTGTAATTCGTAAATTCGCCATAAAAAAACATGACAAGGTTATTGCTTTGTACAATATCATGCATGATGTGGCTGGCGGGGAATACGCAAAACGATGCGTCGCTGCGCAAACTAGCCGCTGAGTTGGCGCAAAAATACATCATCGTCGATGGGCACGTAGATCTGCCCTACCGCCTTAAAGTACAGAATTTCAGATTGACCAAGGAATTCATTGGCATACCTGTAGAGACTACCTCTGGTGATTTTGACTATGTACGCGCCAAAAAAGGCGGACTCGACGCGCCGTTTATGTCGATTTACATTCCTTCGTCGCTTCAGCAAACAGGCGGCGCCAAAGAACTCGCCGATTCACTGATTGATATGGTGACAAGCATCGCCAAGGCGCACCCCGACAAATTCGCTATGGCGGTCTCTCCTGCCGAGGTGCGGCGCAACACTGCCAAAGGGTTGATCTCGCTGCCAATGGGCATGGAAAACGGCGCCCCCATCGGCAATGACCTGGCCAATGTGTCCTATTTTCACCGGCGCGGGATACGTTATATTACGCTCACCCACGCTACCGACAATCTCATCTGCGATTCTTCTTACGATACCACCCGCACCTGGAACGGACTCAGTCCTTTTGGCCGCGAGGTAGTGGGCGAGATGAACCGGGTGGGCATTATGATCGACATCTCGCACGTATCCGACAGTACGTTCTACCAGGTAATGGAACTCAGCAAAAAACCCTGTATTGCCTCACATTCGTCGGTGCGGCATTTTACTCCCGGTTTTGAACGCAACATGAACGACGATATGATCAAACGGCTGGCCAAAAATGGCGGCGTAATCATGATTAATTTTGGGTCGAGCTTTCTCGACAGTACCATTTTACACCGAGATGCCAAGTTGCGTGAAGAATTGCGTGCTGTTTTATTCGAAAAAGGCCTGAACGAAGACGACCCCGCCGCTAAACCTGTCATCGACGAGTTTCAACGCTCGCATCCTACGCTGTTTTCCGACGTAGAAATGGTAGCCAACCATATCGACCGCGTAGCCCGGCTGGCCGGCGTTGACCATATCGGCTTCGGCTCCGACTTCGACGGGGTAGGCGATTCGCTTCCCACAGGGCTGAAAGACGTATCACAATATCCCAACCTGATCTACGAATTGCTCAAACGCGGTTATTCTAAAAAAGACATCGAAAAGATGTGCTACAAAAACCTGTTCCGGGTGTGGACGGCAGTGGAAAAAGGCATGCCATAAAATTTTAACAGCCGATTAAACTATTTGGGTAAATAATAGTCTTACCATCAAAATCCCAACGTTGCAGACACCTACGCCGGCAATAGCAGATGAGCAGATACTGGCCTTGCTGGGCCAGGAGCACACCGCAGAGCGGGGGTTCCGGCTGTTGATGCAAGCGTATCAGGAGCGGCTGTACTGGCAAATCCGCCGCCTGGTGACCGACCACGAAGACGCCAACGACGTATTGCAAAACAGCCTCATCAAGGTGTATCGCAATATCGGGCAGTTTGAAGGGAAATCGAAATTATTCACCTGGCTGTACCGGATCGCTACCAACGAAGCGATCTCGTTTATGCAGCAAAAAAAACGCCGGTTTTCGGCTTCGCTTGATGAAGAAGGCTCGCACTTATCGAGCCAACTGGAAGCCGACCCATATTTCGACGGCGACGAATTGCAGATAAGGCTGCAGGAAGCCCTCGACAAATTGCCCGAAAAGCAGCGCATCGTGTTCAACCTGCGCTATTACGACGAAATGGGATACAGAGAAATGTCCGATGTACTCGGCACCTCCGAAGGCGCCCTCAAAGCTTCTTACCACCATGCGGTGAAAAAAGTCGAGGCTTACCTCAAAGGTGTGGAAATTGAATAAAAGACTTGCGATGAAAAACAAAGAAGAAATCAGGAAAGAATTGGAAGGCTTGTCTTCGCCCCTACTTTCTAAATTGAAAGAACGAGGCGACGGCTTTAGCACGCCCGAAAATTATTTCCAGGCCTTGCCCAACGAGTTGTGGCAACGCATTCAGCAAGAAGCACCCCAAAAACAAGCCGCCCCGACGCCCGCGCCGTGGTGGTCGCCGATTCGCGAATTTTTCGAATCGCTGCTGCAGCCGCGGTATGCCCTGGCTTTCGCCGGCGTTGCTGCCGCTATCGCCGTGGCTATCTTCCTCTTCCGCCCTAGTACAGCGGAAACCGAGCAAGTGCTTACCGGCGTGAGCGCAGATGAAGCCGCCCAGTACATAGCCGACAATATCGACGACTTTGATATGGCAATGCTGATGGAGATGGCCGCTGCCGAAAGCGAACAAACTACGGAGACCGGCCCCGCAAATGCAAGCGGCAACGAGGATTCACTCGACCAATTTTATGAAGAATTAATCGATGAACTCGACCTGGAGGATATCGAGGAAATGCTTTGATTTTGGGTTTATGAAAGTTTATGAGGGTCTATAAGAGTTTATTTAAAGAATATCATACCCCTCATACCCCTTCATAAACCCTCATAAACAACTATTGAACATGAGAAACTTGATGCTAACCCTTTTTTTGATAGCTACCCTCGCCACCTGGGCCGGCGCCCAGGAGTTTGAAGAAGAAATGGATAACCTCGGCGGAAAAATCAGAGCCCAAAGGGTGGCTTTTATTACAGAACGGCTGCGTTTAACACCCAACGAGTCGGAAAAATTCTGGGCGATCCACAACGAATACGAGCAAAAGCAAAGCGATATCCGCAAGCGCTTTAAGCCCAAAAAGACAATCGAGGATATGAACGACGCCGAAGCCGACCAGTTTATCAACACCCGCATGGACATGGAGTCGGAGCTCCTCTCGCTGAAACGCGAATACATCCGCAAGTTCCGCGATGTAGTTCCTGCCCGCAAGTTGGTGGCCTACGAAAAAGCCGACCGCGACTTTAAGATATTTATGCTCGAAAAAGTCAGGGAACGCCGCCAGCAGCAGAATGCCCGGCCGCAGCAAAGGCCCGGGTTCAGGCGGAATTGAGGGGGTATTTCATTAGAATAAAAAAGAGGCCGACTGCGGAGTCGGCCTCTTTTTTACTTATACTCTTCATCCTAAAGCTGCCTCAATTGCTGTACGAACTCAACCGGGGCGCCGACAAATTCGGCAACTTCTTCATCGCTCCATTCGGGGAATTTTTGGATTGTTTTGATAACGAGTTCTGCTAATACTTTAGCGCGCCCTTGTTCCAAGCCTTGTTCCAAGCCTTGTTCCAAGCCTTGTTCCAAGCCTTGTTCCAAGCCTTGTTCCAAGCCTTGTGCAAGGCCTTGTGCAAGGCCTTGCTCCAGACCTAATGCACGACCCTGCTCCAGGCCTTTTTTCAGTCCCTTCTCCAAGCCCTTCTTTAGCCCCTTCTTTAACCCCTTCTTTAGCCCTTTTCGCAGGCCTTTCTTTTTCCAGGGTATCAATAATTCTTCTGGAACGGCGTTTAACCAACTGCGTTCAGGCTCCGGTAATTCTTTGCTAAGTTCTTTGACTTCCGACATTTTCATACGACTGATTTTTATAACATAAAGCGCTAATGACTGAAACAGAATACTATCTCGATCTGTTTGTGTGAGTCGCTCCTTTTCTTCAAAACTAAGGATTTTTTTCCAATTTTTTCTGATCATTCTACCATCATGAGCCGATTTCAGGGCTAAAAACAAGTTACTAAGGTGTTCATCTTCACTGGTATTTATGATAGTTTGCTGTTGTATCCGGCTTAAATCAGTTAGTAGATAGCTAAAATCGGGGATAAAAATCTGCCATGCCGCTGGAAAATTCCGAAAATAACTGTGGAAAGGTCGCTGTGGCCACTTTTGCCTGCCGTGGTATACGACAATAGGAATTACAAAAGAAAGCGGCCTGTCGTTTTTAAGGTCGTCTTCCCAGATCTGCAACAGATAATCGAGTAGTTGCAAATGTATGGGCTGCTTAGGGATATAGCTCTTATGCTCAAATAGGAAAAGCAAGCGGGCAAGCCCTCCACCAGGCAATTGCGTTTCGTAAACTACGTCGCTAAATGAAACGCCAAACCTACCGCTCACAAAAGCCGTATCACTTTTTCGAAGCGATGAAAAATCGATCTTTTCCTGAATATCAGCCGGTGTGTATTTCATAAGGTAACTCCTGGCAATTTTTGCATCGCCGAAAAATGCTTTGAAAACGGCATCGTGCGGCCGCTCCCCCTGGCGGGGACGGGTTTGTTTTCCTTTGGGCATTGGGCATGGATTTTATTCTACAATAATAAACAAATTATTTATATTTTTTAATGTTTTTGTTTAAAAAATTTTACTTTCTCGATATTGCATCATACGTGCTAGTTTTTGCAACAATAGGTGTAGCAAGCCGGCCCAAAACAACCCCATTTTGGACTACAAAATGAACACCTATGAAAAAAGCATTTACCCTACTCTACCTGATTGCAGGTTTTGCCATCACTTGCCGGTGTCAAACCTACCCGCTCCGGTCAGGTGTAGACTACAAACCGGGAACCGTCATTATCAAAATGCTGCCCCAATACCGGGATATAATACTCCCGGCAGACGGCCAACCGCCCATTTACCGTTTAGCGGACCCCACTTTACAAAACAGTTGTGCCGCCTTTGGCCCCTATACAGTACGCCTGTTATACCCCCACCACGTAGGCAGAAAAGCCGGCTCGGTAGACTTATCACTGGTCGGGGAACTGCAATTTGAGGAAACCACTGATGTACCCGCTATATGCCGGCAATTGATGAAAACAGGCCGGTTGGAATACGCAGAACCCAGAATATTGTATAAAAAAACAGGTGAATTTACCCTGTCGCCAGGTTCTACACGACCGGTTGCCTTGGGTTTTATACCCAATGATTCGCTGGTAAGCGAGCAGTGGCACCTCAACAACATCCGCGCCTTCGATGCCTGGGAAATCGAACAGGGCGATACGTCGGTGATTATCGGCATTATAGACGACGGCGTGGACTACCTGCACCCCGACCTGGCCGCCAATATCGCCGTGAACCACGCCGACCCGGTCAATGGCCTAGATGACGACAATAATGGTTTCGTGGACGACTACTTCGGCTGGGACCTGTTTTACAACGACAACGACCCAGCTCCCGCCGCTGAGCATGGCACTGGTGTAGCCGGTATGGCCTCCGCAGTGACCAACAACGGTATCGGACTGGCCGCCCCCGGCTTCAACAGCCGTGTACTGGCCATCAAATGCTCGTCTGATGACCCCGATGACAACAACATCAGCTACGGCTACGAAGGCATCGTGTACGCTGCCGACAGGGGTTGCCGGGTTATCAATTGCTCCTGGGGAGGGCCGATAGGAGGAGGTTTGTACCTTGATGATATCATGAGGTATGCAACTTTTGATAAAAACGCCATGGTGGTTGCCGCCGCCGGCAATGAGAATAACAGCGAACCTTTTTTTCCGGCTTATACAAAATTCGTGCTGGGGGTAGCTTCTGTCGACCCTGCTGATGTGAAAAAACCGAATTCCAATTTTAATCATTTGGTGGACATTGCCGCTCCTTCGACTATCTGGGCTCCCGAACCCGGCGGATTTTATTTCAGCAATTTTGGCGGCACTTCGGCCGCCTCGCCTTTGGTGGCCGGTACGGCGGCCCTGCTGGCAGCACACGATACTTCGCTCACTGCCCTGCAGCTCGGCGAGCGGCTGCGCTTAACCGCCGACAATATCGATGCCCAAAATCCCAGTTTTGTCGAACAATTGGGCGGGGGCCGGCTCAATATGCACCGCGCTTTGGCCGATGCCGCTATACCCGCTGTGAGGTTTATGAATGTCGTTTTTACGGATGGCAACGATAATAATTTCGTCGAAGGTGATACGGTCAGGCTAAGCGGAGTCTTTATCAATTATTTGGCCAATACTAACGACTTGGTTGTTACTATTTCTACTCCAAATCCAAATATTACTGTTTTAGAAAATTCTTTTTTAATCAACTCGCTTCCCACAATGGGCGAGGTGAACAATACTGATGAACCATTTACCTTCGTGATCGGCCCCAATATCCCACCTGATACGGAACTGCCAATACGGTTGGGCTTTCAGGCGCCGGGCTACGACGACTGGCAATGGGTGACTGCTTCGGTCAACCGCACCCGGCTCAATATCAGTACGGAGATACTGGCAACCACCATTTATTCCGATGGCAACATAGCGTACGACAACGATTGGAGCGGCAGCGGTATCGGCTTACAGTACTTTCCCAACAGCGGGGTCGAAGGCGTTTTCGGGCTCATGCTCGGCAATTCAAATACCCGCGTGTCGGATGCCGCTTTAAACAATTGGGCCCTTGCCGATATAATGTCAGAAGATTTTATCGTCACCGAAGCTATCCACGCCGTTCCTCCACCGCTCGATGCCAATATGGCTATGACCTGCGCATTCAACGACAGTGGCGTGTTCCTGCCACTGTACCGCATGGATGTGTCGGTGCGTCAAAATGTATATGCCTGGCTCGGTGACCATTTCATTATTACCGAATACGAAGTGACCAATAATAGCGCCAATAGCTATAACTCTTTTCATATTGGGTTATGGGGTGATATATTTATTGTGCCCGGAGAGCATAACCGGGGAGAACAGGACGCCTCCCTCAATCTCGGCTATGTGTATAGCATCGAAGATGGAGCCCCTTTCTTCGGACTGCAGCTATTGAGCCAATCACCCGCCAACGTATATTACATTGAATCCACGCCCGATTTCGGCAGTGTAGATATTTCAGGAAATTTCTCTTCTTCTGAAAAGTATACTACGCTTTCCCAGAGCCGCCCCGCCGGAGGTTTTGGCGATGCCGACGGCGACGATATGTACATAGTGGTTAGCAGTGGGTCAAACCAGTTGGCCCCAGGCAATACCATTAAAGTAGCCTTTGCCATATTGGTCGCCGACAGCCTCGAAGCGCTTCGCGCAGCAGCAGAAACAGCAATTACCCGCTACGACAATCTGAATGTTAGTACCCAAACAAATGAACAATCCCGTGCGCAACCCCTGAAAATCTTTCCCAACCCCACAGGCGATATGATCTGGATGGAGGCGGAGGGCTTATCCGATAGCTCCAATACCATTGTAGAATTGTACGACCTGTCGGGTAAAACAATTTCCCGCCTTACTCCTGCGATGGAAGGCCAGATATGGGCCGTGCGCACCGGCCACTTACCTGCCGGCATCTACCTCCTGCGATTGCGTTCAGAAGCGGGGGTGAGGACGGGGAAATTTGTAAAAAATTAATTCCTCGCTTATTAAAAGGCAAAGCACTCTTCTTTGCAGAGGGACACGGCCCTATAACAGTAGAGCCGCAATTAATCGCGGCTCTACTATTTTTTTTAGCATCATAGTTTATTCGCCCGCCGCTACCACGCCAGCACTACCCGTCGCGTCACATCCGGCAGACCATTTGATTTCACTTTTATTAAGTACATCCCGCTGCGGAAACCAGCCAGATTCAACTTCTCGACAGCAGTTTGCACTTCGTCTACCTCGCTGAATTGCATCAACCTGCTTTCCAGGCTATACACTTCTATACGCACCTCTCGCCCGATGTACTGCGTCAAATCCACATTCAGCTCGCCGCTCGTCGGGTTGGGGAAAATGCTGAAATCAGCTTCGTACTGCGAGCTGAAGTCTGAGTGTGTAACCGGGCCGCCTCCCGACGAAACCAGCATAGCATTAGCGCCTGTAAAGGTCACATTGGAGTAGGTGGCGGTCACAGGTTCTGTGGATGTGGCGTTGGTGGCTACCAAACCCATCTGGATGCAATTGCCCATCTCAATGGCCTGGCCGCCTACCCAATACCAGGCAGCTCCATTAGGTGAGACGAATAGGTTGAACTGATTGCCCTCCCGCACAATGCGCAGCCAATAGCGCTGGCTGCTTGGAAATTGCTGCGGAAAGGCCTGTCCGTTGGTGGTTGTGCGGAATTCGCGACGGTTGAACTGGCTCAGGTTAGTCATCAACTGTGCTTTTTTGGCGCCGGCCGCGTTGCTTTCGCGCATCACTACGCCGGCCCAGCCGGAACCGTCAATGCCAGTGACCCGCGCAGTGATGCTACCGCTGCCGCACAGCGTACGAGCGGCAAACGCTGCCGCGTCAGCGTTATAAGGCGAGCTATACACGGCGCCTGTAGCGCTGCCCGTCCAGGTACTGGTACCCGGGGAGTAGCTGAAATCGCTGGTACAGTTAGTACAGCCCGTCGGTGGCGGCTCGCTCCAGCCTGCGGGCAGACCCGATACCGTGACAGTGGATACGCAGGTAGCTGAGTTGCCGTTTACATCCAAAACCGTAGCCGTCACAAATACAGGTTGCCCCACTTGCGTGGCAAGAATCGTAGCCGGCGAGAGGGTGATACTCTGCACGCCGCAGTTGTCGGTAGCCGTCACCAATTCAGCTGCATTGAGACTTATGCTCTGCTGGCCGTTGAAAACCAGCGTGGTGTTGGTGCAGGTAACTGTTGGCGGCGCCCCGTCTACCCCGGCCGCAACGAAAACCATAGCAGATGCCGGGCAGGGACTGCTATTGCTCGTAACCGTGACCGTATAACTGCCATCGGGGAGATTGGTAAATACTCCCGTGCCGTTGCTCTGATTTGAAGGCCCGGAAATAGCATAAGTCAATGTGCCCGGACCTGTTGCGGTTACGGTAATGCTGCCGTTGTTGGCATTGGGGCAGCCTTCAGGGGTGGTTGTAATATTGGTGATTGCCAATTGGACATTGCCCCCGGCCTTAAACCAGGCCCTTTCAACAGCAGACTGTGCATTATTAAGTCGCAATATGGCGATTTCCTGCTTACTGGCATTGCTAATATAATGATGTTCAACTATCGTGTCAACCCCCAATTCGGTCAATCCTAAGGTCTGTATGGCTACATCGGTGATATCCAGCCAGCCCAAAGGAGGGACCTTGGCGTCCAACCTCTTCTCCTCATATGTCGTGCGCTTTTCACGCAACACCTGATAACATCCTCCCGGAACTGACAAGGTTCCCCATGCATCTACGGCATCGAGGCGATTGATAGCAACCCGGATTCGAAACGAATCGGCCATAACAGGAAGCAGCTGACGCAGGTTAGCCGGCATTAAGACGTCATCAAAAGGCACTAAAACGCCGCTTGACTCCGCGTTGATGCCAAAAATGTCCACAGGGCTGCGTCGCACCCCTAGCGGTGGGGCATAAGGAACGAATAAGTTGATGCCGATATTTATCGGATCGCTTCCGAAATATCCCATCAATTTCACCGAACCGCCATTGAGACTATTATTGACATCGTAATACATTTCTCTTCCATTTGCATTAACGAGCAGATCGGCGCCTGGGAAGCTGGCGGAATGCGCCCCGGTGTTGGGGGCATTGAAAATTGTTGCGCTGGTCAGGTCGGTCTGCAAATTGCTGAAATCCCAGGTTTGATTGAAGCCCGGAGGGGTGAAAAACCCGGAAATGACAGGGTTTACATCGATGTTGTAATTGTAGGTGTCGCCCACCATCGGAAAAGAGGCATTGGTATCAGTGATTTGGGCATTCATGCTTACACTAAGGCCAAGTGCAGCAACTGTAAGACGAAAGTAAGGGTTTAGCATAGTATGTTGTCATAGTGATGAAAGAATATAAGTTGCAAGCAGTTATACCTGCCATGACCGGTATAACTGTTTGTAAAATAAATGTGTTTGTTAATTTATTTAAAAAAATACAGCGGAATATTCTACCAACCATTATTGCACTTCGTGTTCCAATTCCAATTTAATCCGCCCAAGTTCTGTTATCTGTCGTCCTATGGTGGCATTCATGTATTTTTTTGTAAAAAAAACGATCAACCAACAAATCCCTACTCCGAGTGGCGCCGCGATGGCCCACATTTTCCACGACAACAATACGCCGGGCCAGGGTGCGCCGCCTTCGACCGCGCCGATGAAAAATCCGGAGATGTAGCCCAGCGGGAGCAAAGCGCCCACCAGCCATAACACGTGGCTAATATACGATTGCAAAACCACAATCTGTTCGTCGAGGGCCTCCAATACCGGTTTTTCGTGGATGTGCCGCATGCGCCGCCACAGCCAGTAATACGGGTAGCAGCCTGCCACCAGCGCCACCGCGATAACCAATAGGAAAAAGACCGGCTGAGAGGTGTAGTTCCAGGCGCCTATCGCCGCCGCAACGGTAATTACAAGCCCTGCGACAAATTCGATCAAAATGATGCGCTTCACTTTGTCGAGCACGCTGCGCGAACGACGGCGGGCCAGGGCCATCACTTCGTCGCTCAACTGCCGGTAGTACGATCCGGCAGCCGCTTCATTGTCTTTCCATATCGATCGAAGATCCAATTCTTCCATAGCTCGCTTTTATTCTTCCTGCCAGACGTTCACCCATTCTTCGTTTTCGAGCAGCAACTGCTGCAATTTTTTCTTGATGCGGTGAATTTTCACGCCCACCAGGTTGACGGAAATACCAAGTATTGTCGCCATGTCTTCGTAACTTTTTTCATCGAGGTAGAGCAGTATGATTGCTCTTTCGTCTTTTTCGAGCCTGCTGATGCAGCGATAGAGCAGGTCGATGCGCTGTTGCCGGGCTTGCGCGGCGCCGATGCCGTCGTCAATCACTGCCGGAAAATGTTCGTCGCCCCGCAACACCGTCTGCTGCCTGCGTTGCTTTTGCTGGTACGACAAAGCCGTGTTGAGCGCAATGCGGTACAGCCAGGTAGAGGCCTGCGATTCCCCCCTGAAATCGGGCAGCGCACGCCATACCTGTACCAGCATCTCCTGGTACAAGTCGCGCATGTCTTCCTGCTCCGGCGCGTACGAACGGGCTATTTTGTACAAAATACCGTTGTGGCGGTCTATTAACTCTTTAAACTGCTGCTCCACAATGGGGGCTTTTTATGCGAAGTTAGTGTGGGATAAGTTTATTTGTCGAATTTGTGTTGCAAATAATCGGATATTATCTTGTATTCATGGAAAAAAGCAAACCTTCCCGTAAGAAATCCCCCCTACCCTCTACTAACCCATAAAAAAACAATCACGTATGCCTGCATCAATAGAAGCCCGCAATCTGGGAAAACGCTTTGGCGAGGTACATGCCGTGCAAGAGGTCAGTTTTGAAGTGCACCCCGGCGAAATCGTGGGACTGCTCGGCCCCAACGGCGCCGGCAAGACCACCACGCTGCGCATGCTGGCCGGACTACTCGCCCCCACCGCCGGCGAAGCCTTTATCAACCAACACTCGGTGCAAAAAGAACCCCAACTCGCGCGCCGCGCCCTCGGCTTCCTCACCGGCGACATGGATTTGTACCGGCGCCTTACCCCCGTAGAACTCCTCGCCTACTTCGGTCAACTCTACGAGGTGCCCCAGCCCGAACTCCGGCGTCGCATCGACGAACTCGTGGAGGCCTTCGGCATCGGCGAGTTTAAAGACAAACACTGCGAAAAATTGTCTACGGGGCAAAAACAACGCGTGTCTATCGCCCGCACCCTGGTGCATGACCCCGCAGTGGTCGTCCTCGACGAGCCCACCACCGGCTTGGATATTATGGCCAGCGAGTTTATCCTGCAATTCATCCGCCGTATGGCCAAGGAGAACGGCAAAGCCGTGATCTTTTCCACGCACCACCTCGACGAAGTGGAGCGCCTGTGCGACCGCGTGGTGATTATCCACAAAGGTCGCCTCCAACACCACGGCGATATAGATTCGGCCCTCGCCGCCACCAATCAGACCCGGCTGGCCGATGCGTTTTTTGAAATGGTTAGATAATTGGTTGTGAGTTATGGGTTGTGAGTGAACCCATAACCTACAACCCACAACCCACAACTCATGCGTACCTCCATCATCAACACCATATTCCGCAAGGAAATCCTCGAGGTTTTGCGCGACAAGCGCACCTTGTACCTCGTCATTTTGCTGCCGTTTTTCCTGTATCCGGCGCTGTTTTTCCTCATTGGCAAGGTGGGGCAGAGCCAGGCCGGCAAGATGCAGCAGGAAAAAGTAACCGTGCTCATCGACCCGGCACTGGAGCAGACGCCGGTGCCCGCGCTGATCGGCAGCGACCCCTCATTTGTGATCAAAGTACAGGCATTTGATAGCCAGGCATTGGCCGAAGAAAAAACAACCATCGGCATTCGGGTAGACGGCGATTACGCCGCTGGGCTGGCCGCCAACGAGTTGGTGATCCTGCGCATCGCGGGCGATTTCTCAAAAGACCTTCTCGACGGTCGTAAGCAATCCATAACCGGCTTGCTCAACAAACTCAACCAGTCGCTGCTCGAAGAGCGCCTGCAGGGCGTAAAATTGCCGCCCACCTTCGCCCAGCCCCTGTTGATACAGGAAGAAGACCTGGCCAAACCAAGCCAACACATTGGTAAAGTTCTGGGCACCTACGCGCCTATGCTGCTGATGTTATTCATCTTCACCGGTTGTATATACATCGCCATCGACATCACCGCCGGCGAAAAAGAGCGGCGCACCCTGCAAACGCTATTTACTACGCCGGTAAACGTGCGGGAGATCATCGCGGGTAAATTCCTGGCGGTAGCCTGCGTAGGCCTCGCCTCCGCCCTGATGAACCTTTTCAGTCTGGTATTTGCTGTATTGTTGCAAGCCAAAATTATGGGCGGCAATGTGAGCGCCATTTCGCTGGCCATCAGTGCGCAAGGCTGGGTATGGATGATCACGCTCATCGTTTTGTCTACGGTTTTCCTGGCGGCACTCAGCATGGCGGTATCGCTGCTGGCCAATTCGTACAAAGAATCGCAGAGCTATGTGTCGCCCCTCATGATGCTGGTGCTCATCCCCGCCGTGATGGCCCAAATGCCGGGCATGGAGCTTACGATGACTACCGCGCTGGTACCCGTGCTTAATATTTGTCTGGCCATCGGCGCCATCTTCAAAGGCGCGTTCAGCCTGTCCGCAATGGGATTGGTGGTGTTTTTTGCCTTGCTATACGGATTACTGGCGCTTTACCTGGCATCGCTCATCTTCGGCAATGAGAATGTGGTAACGGGAGAAAAGGTGAGCTGGAAGTTACTAAAAGGATGATATTGGATTTCGGAATTCGGATTGCGGATTTCGGGTTTTTCCTTGATCAATCCGCAATCCGAAATTCGAAATCCGAAATTTGCTCATCCGGGCATATTTCGGAGCTTATCGCGGTTTTTCACTACGATAATGCCCTCTTTTATATCGATATAGCCGTCTTCCTTAAATTCGGTGAGCATGCGGATCACACTTTCCTTGGCGGTGCCCACAATGCGGGCCAGGTCGTCGCGCAGAATATTGATATCGCCGGAGTCCGTTTTTTCGGCGAGCAGCAGTACGGCGTCGGCCACGCGTTTGCGCACCGAGTTATAGGCCAGATGGAGGAGTTGTTCTTCTTTTTCAGCGATATTATTAGCCAGCATCTTGATAAGCTGCGACGATACGTCGCGGTTGGCGTAAAGCAGGGCGATAAAATCTTCTTTGGGGATGAGGCTCACCTCGGCCTCTTCGAGGGCTGCTGCCGATTCGGTGTGGCGGCTTTCCTTGATGAGGTCCACGTAACCCAAAAAATCACCGGGGCCGGCAATAGTGATGATATACTCTTTGCCGTCTTCGTTGGTTTTAAAAACCTTGACATTGCCGCCTTTTACAAAATAAATATACCGCGGGTAATCGCCTTCTTCGAAGAGCATCTCGCGTTTTTTGAGATTTTTCGTCTTGCGCTCGCTCGACAGCTTGCGCAATTCTTCGTAGCCGCGGGCGTCGTTGATAAAAGCGCTGAGGCCCTGTTCGGTGCGATCAAACTGCTTGCGCACCAGTTCGCTTTTGCGCAGGCGGGTTTCGATTACCGACAGTAATTCGTCTTTATAAAAAGGCTTTGTGATATAGTCGTCGGCGCCGAGATTCATGCCCCTGCGGAAATCCGTTTTTTCCGCTTTAGCTGTAAGAAAAATAAAGGGAATATTAGAAGTCTGGCTTTTTTTGCTCAGGATATTGAGTACGCCGTAGCCGTCAAGTTTGGGCATCATCACATCACACAGGATGAGGTCGGGCATTTCTTTGAGCGCTTTTTCCACGCCTACCGTGCCATCTTCTGCGAGCAGGACATCATAGCCGGATAATTCGAGAATTTCTTCCAGGTTTTCCCTTACGTCGGCATTGTCTTCTATAACGAGTATTTTCTTCATGTGCGCAACTGACTAATGGTCAATAAGGTCAATAGGGCTAAATTAATAAAAAAGTAGCACCCGCCACGCTTTTTCGGGGGATGTGCGGGTCAAAGATCGTTTTTTTCCGGCACTAGCGGAATTTCCACAAAGAAAGTGGTGCCTTTGCTCAATTCGCTTTCAAAAGAAATAGCTCCCTTCATGAGTTCTACGTAGCGCTTCACGATATTGAGGCCGAGGCCGGTACCCTGTATATTCTCCACATTATGGGCGCGGAAAAACCGGGTAAAGAGGTGTTGTTGTTCTTCTTCGGGGATGCCGATGCCCTGGTCGGTGATGCGAATGCAGAGCTTGTCTTCTTTCAGCGTGGTTTCGCATTCGATTGGCAGGTCGGCATTGGAGTATTTAATAGCGTTAGACAAGAGGTTGAAAAAAATATTTTTAAGAAATTTTTTATCCAAAAACAAAGTCACAGGTTCTTTCGGGATGAGGTGTACGATACGCTGGCCGGGTTTGAGCAGGCTGTGAATTTCGTCGGTGATTTCGTCGCAAAAACTATGGAGTTGAAAATGTACGGGTTCAGTAACGATTTGGCCTTCCTCCAATCTGCTGAGGGATAGAAAATCGTTGAGGATGCCGGTAAGCGTAGCCACTGCCGATTTGACGCGTTTGACATGTTTTTCGCGTTTGGGTTGTTGTTCGCCGGCTACATAGGCTTCTATGAGGTCGGCAGAAGAGAGGATCGTGCTAAGGGGGGTGCGAAATTCGTGAGAGGCCATTGACACAAAACGCGACTTGAGTTCGCTGAGTTCTTTTTCTCTTTGAAGCGCCTCTTTGAGCCTTGTTTCATTTTCCTTAATCAGCATTTCGGCGGCTTCTCGTTCCCTGATTTCGCGTTCCAGTTTTTTGTTAATCTTGAGCAGTTGGTTCACCGCGTTGGCGAGTTCTTCGGTGCGCATCTCCACGCGTTGTTCGAGTTCGGCATTCAGTTTGATAATGCGACTTTCTGCGGCGCGTTGTTCGGAGAGGTCGTGGATAATGCCGGCGAAGATGCGTTTATCCTGCAATTTCACTTCACTTACACTAAGGCGTATTGGGAAAACGGCGCCATCCTTGCTGCGGCCTTCCACCTCGCGGCCTATGCCGATAATTTTTTTGTGGCCGGTGTCGCAATAGCGTTTAATATATTCATCATGCCGGCTTCGATGAGGTTCGGGCATCACCAGCGCAATATTTTGCCCCACCAACTCTTCGCGGGTATACCCAAAGAGACGGAAAGCGGCTTCGTTGGCCAATTCTACCAGCCCCCTTTCATCAATAATGATAATGGCGTCTGTGGCAGTTTCAATGATGGCCTTTAGCCGTAGCTCGTCGTCAGAAACACTCGATTTATGCATAACTTATGACCCCAAAAATAAGCGATCATTTTGTGAACGCACGCATGGCAGAGGAGAAAGATTTTTATTATCGCCTGCATAAGAGAATAGTCCATATGATTGCAATGATAAAAATCATTGTGCAGGATGACAAGGCAAGGGAACTTGGCTTCGAGTTTAGGGTATTTTTGCCATAAATAAAGGGAACGCCCGGTGTATGGCGCGAGTTGCGAGATGGTTTTCCGGAGATGGCGAAAAATCCCGTAGTTTACCTCAGTTGCATGTTATTCAAGAAGACATCTCATAAAGAGCGCCCCAAGCTGGAACTCTTGGGCATCGGATCGGCGCTTAATCGCAAGCTTAAAGCTAATTTGCTTGAAGCGTTGGCGGAGCTGTCTCTTGATATGCCGGTAGAAGAAGTCACGGAAATTGACAAACTTCTACAGTACGATATTTCAGGTATTCCCGCTCTTGCGATCAATGGGAAAGTGCTTTTTCAACAGGAGGTTCCCAGCGTATCAGAACTCAGACAGTTGCTGATTAATTTTCTGGATCTTGAACCAAAAGTAATTCCTATGAAAAAGATACTCGTTCCTACCGATTTTTCCGCCCCTGCAGGCAATGCCCTCGATTACGCCATCGCCATAGCTAATGCTTTTGGGTCGAAAATTACCTTGCTGCATACCTACAAGGTGTATAGCTCTGCCGGCATGTTTTTGTCTGTAGAATCTATTATTCAACAAGACGCTACCGAAGAGGTTAGCAAAATTATCGAACAAAACAAACCCAAACTCGGGAAGGGCGCAACCATGGAGTCCAAGGTATTGAGGGGCGATGCCGTGTCGGTAATAGCCGACCTGGCTGATCTTTCCGAATACGACCTCATTGTGATGGGCACCAAAGGCGCCTCAGGTTTGCGGGAGGTATTTATAGGCAGCGTCACCAACGGCGTGATCCGCAATACGCGCACCCCTGTGCTGGCTATCCCCGAATCGGCTGTTTTCAAGCCATTAGAGACCTTTGTATTAGCCATCGACAACCTGAAGTTGTCTTCCAGCTTAGTGGTAGACACGCTGCTGAAACTAGCCCAGCGCTTTCACGCCAAGGTCAAGATTTATCACAAAGATACCGGCGATGCCGACCAGGGTATCGACCCCTCTGTCGACCAACTATTGGAGCCCGTAGAGCACTCCTTCCATTACGAGTTAAAAAGCGACAACGGCACGATAACCAGTATCGACGATTTTGTGGCCGACAACAGCGCCGACCTGCTATGCATGGTACACCGAAGCCGAAACCTCGTCGACGAAGTTTTTCATGTCAGCGCCACATCAAAAGAGGCATTCCACACGAAAATTCCACTGTTGGTATTGCACGATTGAGCCGGTTGTGCTGGTAACCTGCCCTTTTCCGTTTCTGATAAAAATCAACCCGCCCGCTGAATATTGTCATAATATTTCAGCGGTATTCGGGCTTAATTTTGATAAAGATCATCAACCACACGTCTCATGGCAAAGAACAAGGTGTTCATATGGGCTTTGTGCATTGGCGCTTTGATATTTTCCGGTTGCCGGCAAGACGACGACGACGAAGAAGCGCTCACCCGCGCTATGGTGAATTTCGACCAGGCCTTTGTGCCTGTCTTGTATTATTCGATGCAGGGAGATGCCAACCGCGCTAAACATGCGGCCCTATACCTGGCTTTTGAATGGCAAAAAGTGGATATGCGCTACCACTATCGCTTTGAAGACGATAAAGCCTGGCAAGAGGGATTTGACCGCATCGACGCCTGGCTGGGTGACGCCCTATACGAAATTGACAACAATTGCGCCGTGGTAGGAGCCAATTTGCTCGAACACGTGCGCTACGAATGGACCGAATTGCGCAAAAGCCGTGAAATAGCCTATTACCCCGATTACCTCTACAATGCGCAGGCCGCTTCCAGTTGGTTGCGACAAGTGCTGCAGGATAAAAGAGCTTGCCAAACAGAATGGGAGGCCATTTCCCAGCAAATAGCGCTGTTGAGTACGTCGTGCTGGCAGGCTATAAATGAATCTCCCGACCCCGATTTGTACAAGCTGGACGAAGCCGAACTGGCATACCTTCAGCAACAGAAAGACCGCATGTCGCAATACCTGGTTCTACTCAATGAATCAGTAAGCTGCGCACAAACCGAGAAAATGGCCGCCGCCTGCCAGGGCCTGTCGCCTGCCATCTGGGAAGCAATAGGCGTTTTTGGCAATTTTGAAGCCACGAAAACTTATTTCGCCGAGCGCTGATGAAAAGCGCTCGCTATCATGATTAAAATTTTGAGCTATGCAAGCTGACCGTCCTGTTCGCGAAATTATGACTACCCGGGTGGTCACCGTCACCCCCGATGCTAGCGCCGATATGGTGAAAGAGATTTTTCGCAAAAATAATTTCCACCATATTCCGGTAATAGATCAAACCACAGATGCTTTGCTCGGCATCATTAGTATGGAAGATTTCTTTAAACAGGCCTATCTCTTATCACTCGATACAGGAGGCAAAAGGTATTCCGAAAAAGCTTACGAATCGCTCCGAGCACGCGATTTTATGACCGAAGACCCCCTGTTTATTGAACCCGATGATACGATAGGCCTGGCTGCCGATATCTTCCTGGCTAATCAATTTCATGCTTTGCCTATTGTAGACGAAGGTAAACTGGTGGGCATTATCACTACGCACGACCTGCTGTCTTTCGTCTTTAATTCGAATTATGTAGAAAAACGGGAATAATCGATTGAATAACTACCGCCAGGCTTGCGCTACTACCAGGTAACGAGGCTCACAGCGGAAAAATCCAGGGCTATGACAGACAAATCTCTCACGGTGGGCTCTATTATGACCACGCAGGTACTATCGGTAGCTCCTGATGATACGATGAATAAGGTTCAGGCCATTTTCCAGGAGCACCATATTCACCATATTCCGGTAGTAGATAAAGACAAGGTGGTGGGTATTATTAGTTATTCCGACTACCTGAAATTGCTACACGGTTTTACGATTTTTAATACGCAAAAAAGCGAGGAGTATAACGATGCAATTATGCGCTCCCTGTTGGTGCGCGAGGTAATGGTGAAACAAGTGGCCAAACTACGCCCGGAAGATAAAATCGAGCTCGCCGCCGATATCTTCCGCGAAAACCTGTTTCACGCAATGCCGGTAGTCGACAATGACGGCAAACTAAAAGGTATTATTACTACTTTCGATTTGCTGAACTACGCGTTTAACGATTTATTGCTGCTGAAGTGAACTCGGGGGTAGTCCCAGGTTCATTCAACCCCAGGTTAAAACCCGGAGTTGAAACTAGCCTTCGTCGAAACGAAGCTCCTGGATGGTATAATTGTTACCGTTGACCTTCAGGTAGATGTATACCCGGAAGGTGCCGGTAGCAGTTACGAGGTTTCCGATGCAATATTGCGAGTCGTTACCCTTAGAGGTGCCCTGGTGTACCTGGCTGAAGCTCTTGGGCTTATTTTGGGCGAAAAAGTCCTTAACTACCTTTATCGCCTGCGCTTTGGCATACACGTCTTCGTTGTCGAGTACCGATACTTCAACCGACTGGTCGAAATACTGCCCCAACGCCTCGGCATTCCCCTCACTGATCGCCTTGGTAATGGCGTTCAGATTCACCTCGTAGGTATTGACTAACACACTCAGCAACAGGACTGATAGCATGGTATTCATCGTTTTTTAGTTTTTGGTAAAACGATTATTGAATAATGTGAAATACGTGTAAAAAGTAACAGGTCCTTATGCTTTTTTTATTTATTAGACGCAAAGCCTGCCCAAAAGTAACTTTTGCGACACAGGAAGCTCTTGATCAGAAGGGTAGAAGGTTGTTGTAGTTAGTCGCTTGCTGTAGTTGTCATAAAACGAACGCTATATTAATTTCATTGCATATGATCGCTTGTTTATTACTCCTCCCCTTCTAATCGGCTTGTTTTTTGTATTTTTGCAGCCATGAAAGCACAACGCGTTATCCTCATTATTCTCGACGGCTGGGGGCACGGCCCCAAACCCGAAGTAAGCGCTATCGCCCAGGCAAATACGCCTTTTATGGATTCCCTCTACGCGCAATATCCCAACGCGGAGTTGGTCACCCACGGCGAACAAGTGGGCCTCCCCGACGGCCAAATGGGCAACTCGGAAGTGGGCCACCTCAATATCGGCGCCGGCCGTATCGTTTACCAGGAACTCGCCCGCATTAATAAAGCCGTGCGCGAACGCGAATTGCATACCAACCCTACCGTACTGGAAGCCCTGCAATACGCCAAAACCGGCGGCAAAGCCCTACACCTCATGGGCCTCGTATCCGACGGCGGCGTGCACTCGCATATCAAGCACCTCGAAGCGCTCTGCGATATCTGCCAGGAACACGGCCTCGACCGCGTGTATATCCACGCTTTCCTCGACGGCCGAGATACCGACCCAAAAAGCGGACTGGGCTTCCTGCGCCAGTTGCAACAACATATCGCCCCCCAGCACGCCAAGCTGGCCAGCGTGATAGGCCGTTATTACGCCATGGACCGCGACAAGCGCTGGGAACGCGTCAAACTGGCCTACGACCTGCTCGTGCACGGAAAAGGCGAAGCCACCACCGATGCCCTTGCGCTCCTGCAACAAAAATACGAACAAGGCGAAACCGACGAATTTGTGAAACCCATCGTGTGCACAAACCCTGATAATAGCCCCATCACCACTATCCAACCCGGCGACGCCCTGATCTGCTTCAACTTCCGCACCGACCGCCCCCGCGAGATTTCGCAGGTGCTCACGCAGCAGGACTTCCCCGAGTATGATATGCACAAACTCGACCTGCACTACGTGACGATGACCCGCTACGACGATACTTATAAAAACGTGCACGTCGTATTCCAAAAAGACGACTTGAGCAATACGCTCGGCGAGGTGCTGTCGGCAGCCGGCAAAACCCAGGTGCGCATTGCCGAAACGGAAAAATACCCCCACGTAACTTTCTTCTTTTCAGGAGGCCGCGAAGATACGTTCCCCGGAGAACGTCGCATTATGATTCCTTCGCCCAAGGTGGCCACCTACGACCTCCAGCCCGAGATGAGCGCCCCCGAAGTCGCCGAAGCTATTATGGCCGACATCCGGCAAAACCAACCCGATTTTATCTGTCTCAATTTCGCCAATACCGATATGGTGGGGCATACCGGCGTGTTTTCGGCAGCCGTCAGGGCCGCAGAAACCGTTGACGGCTGTATGAGCCGCCTCATCCCCCTGGCTCTCGAACACGGCTACGAAGCCATCATCATCGCCGACCACGGCAATTCGGACTATATGGTTAACGACGACGGCACTCCCAATACCGCGCATACCAAAAACCCCGTGCCTTGCATCTATGTGGCGAAAGATACGAAAGGCCTCAGGGTAAAAGACGGTAAACTAGCTGATATCGCCCCTACGATTTTGTTCCTGCTGGGAATTCCCGCCCCGGAGGTCATGGATGGGGAGGTGTTGCTGGGAAGAGGTAAATATACTCTTGCCCCTGATTTTGATGACCCCTTAGAGGACTTAAAAGATTACATGTAATGTAGGCTAACTTTTATCGTGGCTGAGCTGTTTGTTCTTTAAACATTTCCTCCACCCATGGTCCACAAATTATCATTTACTATTGGCTTCTGCATTTTAATTGTGTGCACAGCCTGCCGGCAGGAATCCCCAGGAACAGTTCCGCTCACCAATTCCCGTTTTTTCGACCTGAAAACTTATTTCCAGCAGGAATCAGAAAGCTTGACGGCAAAAAAACCGCAGCTGCGCAAACGCCTCGAAATAGACGGCCGCATCGAGGAACAAACCCTCGATAGCGTCGACTTCAACGAAGAGCTGCGCCTCTTTGCCGAAGCCGATATCAACCGCCCCGCCTGGCTCGACAAATACGCCGTCGACAGCCTCTTGCAAAACGACCGCCTCAGCCGCCTTACTTACCGCGCGCTCGAAGCCGACCTCAAAACCCGCGAACTCCAAATCGATTTTCTCGACGGCAAGGTGAACGAAATCCATATCCAAAAAAAGTTTGATACCGCTATTGCCAATACCGACCAAAAGCTGGCATACTTCCCCGGCAAAGGCTACTCGATCGAAAACCGCCAAAAAACGGTGCTGCAAGACCCACAGGTGTTTAGGGTGGAAGTGTTGTTGAGTGAACTGTGAACTGTGAACAGATCGGGTAGCAGTTCACTGTTCACTGTTCACTAAAAAAAAGAGGCAGCGCATAAAGCACTACCTCAGCCCTAACCAAATAAAACCAAATTATATCTTTATAACTAGCACTTAGCAATTAGCAGTCAGCAATCAGCAATCAGGTGCGAAGACTTTTTGATAACTGCTTTCAGCTAGTTTGACTAGCGAATGAAAGCTATCGATTAACAATTCTGAAAGCAAAGATACGTACTTATTGTAAAAAATACAATTACAAATTCATTAAAATTTTTCACCCCTAATTTAAAACCTACCATAAAAACCGCTTGTTTGTTCGAAAAAACGCACTAAATCAAATACGATAAAAAACGAAAAAACAAATTTATGTGTAATGATTATAATTTTAATATCATATAAATTATGTGAAAAATATTTTTAACAAAATAAACAATTAAAATTCCACATAGGGATAATGTAATATTTCAAAAATTAGAATTCATAGAAAAAGGCCTTCCACAAAAAGCAGCGAACAAATTTTTTTTATACCGGGCTAAGAATAGTCTCATGCCGTCGGCAATTCGGGAAACAAGCCAAAAAAAATGGGCATAACATAAGATTTGTGCCAAGTAAAGCTACTTTTTGCCGGCAATTCCCCAATTTTGGCCATGCGGTATAACATAATTACCGAACAGGATGAAAAATTGGTTACTACTACTACTTTGCTGGGGAGCCTGGCTCTCCGGCCAGGCGCAGGAAGCCCCTTCAACTACTACCGATGAAGATGCCTTCTACATCAGGCGGATATACGACAAGGCACTTACCGACAGCCGCTGCTACAGCTGGCTGGAATACCTCACCACCCGCATCGGCGGGCGGCTCAGCGGTTCGCCCCAGGCGGCGGCTTCGGTAGAATATACCCGCTGGGTACTCGATACTATCGGGTTCGACACCGTGTGGCTTCAGCCTTGCATGGTGCCGCATTGGGTGAGAGGCGACGCCGAGCAGGTGCGCGTGGTCAACTCGCGCAAAATGGGCAGCCTCGAGCTCCGGGCACTGGCCCTGGGCAACTCGGTGGGCACGGGCCATGCAGGACTCACCGCCGAAGTAATAGAAGTAGACCACCTCGACGACCTCGAAAAACTGGGTCGCTCGCGCCTCGAAGGCAAAATCGTGTTTTTTAACCGCCCGTTCGACCCCACGCATCTCAATACCTTTGCCGCTTATGGCGGCGCCGTCGACCAACGCGCTTACGGGGCTGCCCGGGCCGCCCGCTTCGGCGCCGTAGGCGTACTGGTGCGATCCATGACTTCGCGACTCGACGACGTACCCCATACCGGCAGCCTGGCCTACGAAGAAGGCACGCCCCGCATCCCCGCTTTCGGCATCAGCACCAACGACGCCGAATTGCTCAGCAGCCTGCTCAAAGAAGAACCTGTGCGCGTATATATGCGCTCTACCTGCATGCACATGGGCGAAGCGCTCTCCTACAACGTCATCGCCGAAATGCGCGGCAGCGAACGCCCCGGCGATATCATCCTGGTGGGCGGCCACCTCGACTCCTGGGATGTCAGCGGAGGCGCCCACGACGACGGCGCCGGCTGCGTACAGTCGATGGAAGTACTGCGCCTGCTCAAAACGATGGGCTATAAACCCAAACGCACCCTGCGCTGCGTGTTGTTTATGAACGAAGAAAACGGACTCATGGGCGGCCGAACCTATGTCAGCGAATCTAACAAAGCCCGCGAATACCACATGGCCGCCATCGAATCGGATCGCGGCGGCTTTACCCCCAGAGGCTTTACCTGCGAAGGAGATGCCGGCGTGTTTGAAGCCAAATTCAAAAAACTCGCACAGTGGATGTCCCTGCTCGAACCCTACGGCCTACGCCTGTCGAAAGGCGGTTCGGGGGCCGACATCGGCGGCCTCAAATCGCAAAAAGGCCTCCTGATCGGCTTTGAGCCCGACTCCCAGCGCTATTTTGATTTTCACCACGCCCCCATCGACAATTTTGACAGCGTAAACAAACGCGAGCTCGAACTCGGCGCCGCCGCCATGACGTCGCTCGTTTACCTGCTTGATAAATACGGACTCGATTAAGTACTTATGTCAAACCCGATTCAACTCCACGACCTGCATTTCAGGCCCATGATTGGCGAGTCCGACCTGGCACAAAGGGTGCAGGCACTAGGCGCCGCTATCAGCGCCGATTATGCCGGCAAACGCCCGCTGTTGCTCGGCGTGCTCAACGGCGCGTTTATCTTTGCCGCCGACCTGGCAAGAGCCTGTTCGATCGATTGCGAGGTGTCTTTTATTAAACTATCCTCTTATAAGGGTACACAATCCAGCGGCGAAATAAGTGAAAGGATAGGCTTGGAGACGCCCGTAGCCGAGCGCCATGTCATACTCATCGAAGATATCATCGACTCGGGCAATACTATGGCGCATTTTTTACCCACTTTGCACCAATTGAACCCCGCCTCGATCGCTATCGCCGCTCTGTTGTTCAAACCCGAGGCCCTTGTACAACCCATTCAGATCGACTACCTCGGGTTTGAAATACCCAACCGCTTTGTGGTAGGCTACGGCCTGGACTACAACGGCCTGGGCAGAAATCTGCCGGCTATTTATCAACTCGACGAATAACGCATAAGTCAGGTTTCAGAATTATTACAGTTGTGGGTTGTGGGTTGTGGGTTGTCGGTTCTTTTCCTAACTTTATCTGTCACTACCGGTCAGACGGTTTGCAAACCGTCCGACCGGTAATACACAGAGAACCATGCCCAAAACACCTTCCGACCGCTTGTATCATCTCATCAAATCGCTATCGGGGTCCGAGAAGCGATACTTCAAGATATTTGTCCATACCGACAACGACAAAGACAACAAATACCTGCGCCTGTTTGACGCCATTGACGCCCAGCCGGCTTTTGACGATGAAGCCCTTTGCCTGCAGGTTTACCAGGGCGAGCCGATTCAAAGTCGCAAGTATTCGGAACTCAAGGCCTATCTCTATGACATGGTAGTGAGAAGCCTGCAATCTTATGATGAAAAGCAAGCCGTTGACAACCGCCTGCGCAACCTGCTGCTGGGAGTTAAGTCGCTTTACAAACGCGCCTTATTTGACGATTGCTTCAAAGTGCTCCAAAAAGCGGAAAAGCTGGCAGATAATTACGAAAAGCTGGATGCTCAGTTGGAGGCGCTGCATTGGCACAAGCAAATAGCCTATGCAAAGGCTGATATTGCGTATCTCGACCGGCAACTGAACCTGATCGCTGCCCGGGAAGCCGAATGTCTTGATCTTATTCGCAACCTCACCGACTACCAAACCCTGTTTTACCGCGTATGGGTGGCCGTGCGGAAAAACGCCCAACGCGCAGGAAGCCAGGATGAAGTGCTGCAAGAAGTATCTTCACACCTGCTATTAACGGGCCCCGACCAGGCGCTCACCCATCAGGCCCGCATTTTTTATTACCGCATCAAAACCGTGCTGAGCTATTCTGCCAAAGATTACCAAAATTTCTACCTGCTGGGGGGTGAACTCATCGGACTCATGGAGGCCAAACCGCATTTCCTGCGCGAAGATTTATCGGAATACATTTCTGCCCTCAGCAACTACGCCGTGAGCTGCGGCTTCCTGGGGCGCTACCGGGAAGTCAATGATTGCCTGGAAAAACTACGCCGCATCATCCCCATCACCCTCGACGACAAGCTCAAAATTCACCGCCAATATTACACCCATAAGTTCAGGTTGTGCATCGAAACCGGTGATTTTGACGAGGGATTGCGCGTAGTCGAAGACCATCTCAGCGAGTTGGAACAACTCGACAAGGACCTTTTCGAGCGCAGCAGTTTTTATTTTCAATACTTCTATATCTTTTTCGGGGCCGGCAATTATAACCGCGCCCTCGACTACCTCAACCAATGGCTCAACCTGCCCCGCAGTATCGAGCGGCAAGACCTGCAAAGCCTTTCACGGGTGCTCAATCTCATTATCCACTACGAAATGGGCAATCACCTGCTGCTGGAATCGCTATTGCGCTCCACATACCGGTATCTGAACAGGCAAGAGGGATTGCTCGAATTTGAGGTCAAACTCATCCATTTTATCCGACAGGCAGGCAAATCGGTAGATAAAAAGGAAACGCGCAAGGCGCTGTTGGCATTAAAAGCGGATTTCCAGCAATTGCTGCAAAAGCCCAAAGAAAAAGCCATGCTTCAAATGTTTGATTTTGAAGCATGGCTCGACAGTCACCTCGAAGGGCGTTCTTTTGCCCAACTGGTGAAAGAGAAATATATAGACAAGACAAGCACTTAGTTGGACTTTAGCCTTTAGGTTAATTATGGTATGACCTCGGAGAGGTCAAATATTTGTAAAAAACAACATAACAAATACAACGCCGACCTCGGAGAGGTCGCATATTTGTGCCCTTTTAATATGCGACCTCTCCGAGGTCGATGCGGTTTTTAATGTATTTTTTTCTAAAAATGTTAGACCTCTCCGAGGTCATACCAACTTTAATCCAAATGGCTAAAGTCCAGCTTAAAGCTAATTCAAGATTCCATGATGAGCCGAGGACATCCGTAGGCCGTAGATGGAGTCTTGAACAAGCTCTTAATCGCGTAAAGGCGACGACAACCGGCTGATGGTATTGGCTTTGCTAAGTATCAAATCGTCTTCGCTGCGCAGGCGAATATCTATTTCACCCCAGCGGGTAGACAAGGTAGGCTCGCCGGCAGGCAGCTTCACATACCCGCCCTTTACCGCCTTTTGTTGTTTTTGGGTTAGGGCCGTATGTTCAAAATAATCCAGCGTGTGTCTGCGTTTTTTCATGCTCTTATTATTTAAATCAGATTCCTCCACGCAATTTATAGGCAATAATATTGCATTGCAACCAAATAATGCGAAAAAGTCAGCTCCCTGACGTCTTTATTCCGGTAGTAATTCCTGGATCAATTCGCTTTCGTAGCCTTTTTGCAAGCCGTAGCGTATGAGTTTGACCCTACGCTCATGTGGAAGATTAGCAGCGTATTCGGTAGCTTTTTTATGCAATATCGCTTTTAGCGCGTCGGCATATTCGCCGGGGTCGATCTCTTCCATGGCCTTGCGGATGCACCAGGCCGATATTTGCCGGCGCTTTAGTTCCTGCGTGATGCGCACCCGGCCCCATTTTTTCATGTTGAATTTGCCGCGGGCAAACGACCGGGCAAAACGCTCCTCGTTGAGAAACCCGCTTTCTACCAGCTCGGTCATCACTTGCTCCAAATCCTCGCCGTAGATGCCCAGGCTAAGCAGTTTGCTTCGCGTTTCGTAGTGCGAACGCTCCTGATAAGCGCAGTAACGCTGCATTTTGAGCAGCGCCTGCTGCTTGCTGATGTATTTGGGTTTGTCCAAAAGTATCAGATTTTGTACCTGTTTAGGAGGGTTTAGCGATTGGGTTTAGCTGTATGTTTAGTTAACTAAACCCTATAGCTAAACTGCGCATGCACTAAACCCTACTAAACAGTTACCAGGTTTTATTATGCCAAATATACGCATAATTACCCGATCACTCACTGCGCAAACTCTTCACCGGATTGGCCAGCGCCGCGCGAATGCTCTGAAAACTCACTGTGATAAATGCGATGGCTATGGCCGCCAACCCCGCCATCACGAATACCCATATCGATATGTCTATGCGGTACACAAAATCCTGCAACCACTTGTGCATGCCCCACCAGGCCAGCGGCGTGGCGAGAAGCAGCGCAAAACCCACCAGCAGGAGGAAGTCTTTCGACAACAGGCCTACAATGCCCGCGGTAGTCGCTCCCAACACTTTCCGGATGCCGATCTCTTTGGTGCGCTGCTCGGCCATGAAGCTGGCCAGGCCGAACAAACCCAGACAGGACACGAAGATGGCCAACGAGGCAAATATCAAGGCGATTTGCCCCAGGCGCTGCTCGGTTTGGTACATGCGACTGAAAGCCTCGTCGAGGAAACGATAGGAAAAAGGCTGCGTGGGCGCCATGGCCTTCCATTGCTTTTCAAGGGCGGCAATGACGCTCTGGCTTTCACCGGCTTTGTAGCGCAAGGTGATCAGCCCCCGCGAATCATCCAAAAACAGGCCGAGCGAACTGATGTGGGTTCTCAGACTTTCAAAATGAAAGTTTTTTACTACACCTATGACGGTATACTCCACAAAATCACTGGGCTTGGTATCTCCCTTGGGTTCGTTTTCCAGGTAGTAAATCTTTTTGCCAATGGGATTGTCTGTAAAGCCGAAATTTTTCAACGCGGTTTCATTAAGTATGACCGCCGAACTATCAGCCGGCCGGTTTTTGTCAAACAAACGGCCTTCTATCAATTCCAGCCCCAGGGTTTTGAAATAATCGTGGTCGACGTCCCAAATGTCGAGATTAACGGAGTTGTCCTGGCGGAATTCCCTGCTTTTGGTAAAGGTCGTATTGTTGCGGCTGGAGGGCACAGGCAGGAATGAACTAATGGTAGCGCTTTCTACGCCGGGGTGTTTGAGCATTTCCTGTTTGAATGCCAGTATGCCGTCGCCCAGCGCATAGGCATCGTCAATGATTATCAATTGGTCTTTCCGGAATCCCAGCTTTTTATTTTGAATGTAATTCAATTGGTTGTAAACCACCGTGGTGCAAATGATAAGCACGATAGCTGTAGCAAACTGAAACACGACGAGCGCGCTGCGCAAGCCGCCGTGTTTGGCTTTCCTGCTCAATTGCCCTTTTAAGACTTTGATGGTCTCAAAGCCGGAGAGGAAAAAGGAAGGATAACTGCCGGCCAGGAAGCCGGTAATGAGCACGCCGCAAGCCAGCAATCCCCAAAACATGGGGCTCGCCCAGGGTATCTGAATAGCCCGCCCGGTGAGTTCGCTAAACCAGGGCATTACCGCCGAGGCCAAAGCGAGTGCCAGTATCAAGGACAGGAAGGCCATAAACAGGGTTTCGCTCATAAATTGGCCGATGAGCGCGCCACGCGTACTTCCCAGCACTTTGCGCACACCGATTTCTTTGGCGCGATGCGCCGAACGCGCCGTGGCCAGGTTCATAAAGTTGATGCACGCAATGAACAAGACGAATAAGGCGATGGCGCTAAAGATCCATACGTACTGGATATCGCCGTTGGGCCCCAATTCTACATCCAGATCGGAGTGCAGGTGAATGTCAGTAAGGCGTTGCAGGCCGATGCGGGCATATTGGCCGGTAGCTTCTAGTTCCTCAAGGCTGAGCCCCAGCATCTGTGCAGCCGTTTGGCCTATTTTTTGGCGGGAAAGGTTGTTGAATTTTTCACTGAATGTGTCAAATGACATACCTTCTTTAAGCAAAATGTAGGTCTGGAAATTGTTGCTCATCGCCCACATCTGGGTAGCCTCCATTATCTCCCTGTTGCCGTTTAGCGACATCAGCAGGTGCGCCTGAAAATGCGAATTGGCGGGCATATCTTCAAAAACCCCGGTCACTTTCCAGGTGGATTCGTTTTCGACGATGAGGTTTTGGCCCATGGCCGCCTGCGCAGAGCCGAAGTATTTTTCAGCTCTGCTGCGCGATAGTACCACGCTGTTGGGCTTGGTAAGACAGGTGCGCGCTTCGCCGCTCGCTATGGCCAGTGGAAATATCTCAAAAAAGGTACTGTCGGCATAGAGCACTTCTTCTTCGCGAAAATTCTGGGTACCCTCGCCTTCCTTCCTCACCAGGTGGCTGCCGTAATTCCGAATCCGGCAATAGCTCTGCACATCGGAGATTTCGCGTTGCACATCGGGGCCGATGGGCACCCCCGTAACGGCAAGCTGAAAGTGGTTGCCGCCGAAGTTGATGTCGGCATACGTCCTCACAATGCGGTCGGCCTGGGGATTCCAACGATCGTAGCTCAACTCGTGGGCTACAAACAAGAGGATCAACAAGCAACACGCGATGCCGATGGCAAGTCCGGCAATGTTGATGAAGCTGTAAGCTTTGTTTTTCTGCAGATTGCGAATCGCAATTTTGATATAATTCTGAAACATAGTCGGGTGATTTCTTTTTTCTGCTACAAATATTGCTTCACTACATTTTCCGTGACGACTTGGCCATCGAGCATGCGTATGATTCTGTTGCCGAATTCGGCGCAGTATTGTGAGTGGGTGACCATGAGTATGGTAGTGCCCTGGGCGTTGAGTTCGGCCAGTATTTTCATGACCTCGTCGCCGTTAGAGGAGTCGAGGTTGCCGGTGGGTTCGTCGGCCAGGATGAGCTTGGGGCGGTTTACGATGGCCCTGGCCACCGCCACGCGCTGCTGCTGGCCGCCCGACAGTTGCTGGGGGTAGTGGTTGCGGCGGTGCATGATGTGCATGCCTTCCAGCAGTTCTTCTACCCGTTGCTTGCGCTCGGCGGCGGGGGCGCCGGTATAAAACATAGGCAGGGCTACGTTTTCATACACGGTAAGCTCGTCGATCAGGTTAAAGCTTTGGAATACGAATCCCAGGTTGCGCTTGCGGATGTCGGCGCGTTTGCGTTCGGGCAGCCGGCCCACCTCCTCTCCGTTGAAGAAGTAGTCGCCGCCGTCGGGGCTGTCGATCATGCCCAAGACGTTGAGCAGCGTCGATTTGCCGCAGCCCGAAGGGCCCATCACCGATACGAATTCGCCTTCTTTGATATCGACGTTCACTCCGCTGAGCGCAGTAGTCTCTACCTCGTCGGTGCGGTATATTTTGGTAAGTCCAACCGTTTTTATCATGGCTTGTATGGTTTATTTTATTTGTAAAATGTCTTTTTCGCCAAAATCCTCGTACCCCGATACGATCACTACCTCGCCGGCATTTAGTCCTTCAAGTACCTCGTAATAACTGGGATTTTGCCGGCCCAGCCTGATTGCGCGTTTTACGGCCGTTTGTCCGCCGGGATTGAGCACGTACACCCATTTGCCGTTGGTACTTTGGTAAAACGAGCTGCGCGAGATCAGCAGGGCTTCCTGCTCGGCGCTGAGTTCGAGGTTGACGGAGAGGGTCTGCCCCCGCTTGATAGCTGCGGGAAACGGCCCGGTAAAGGCCATGTCGGCTTCAAAAGCCCCGTTGGCCACCTGCGGGTATATTTTGGCGATTTTGAGTTCGTAGGTTTTTCCGGCAAAAATGAAAAAGCCTTTTTGCTCGGGATAAATACGCGAGATGTAAAATTCGTCGATACGCACCCGCACTTTGTACGCGCTCAGGTCGTCGATTTGGGCCAGTTGAATGCCCTCCTGCACCGATTCGCCGAGCTCGGCCGACAAGCCCGATAGCTGCCCCTCGATGGGCGCCTTGACGAGCAGATTGTCCAGGTTTTGCTTGGCGATATCGAGGTTGCGTCGCATCAGGTCGAGCGAGTTGTCCATCTGCCTGGTCTGGATGAGCCCCGAGAGGCTATCTTTTTCGATGGTTTTCAACAGCAGAGCCTTCCGGCGCACGAGGTTATTGTATTCGTCTTCCATCTCCTGCAACTCTACGGGCGCCACCACGCCGTCGCGCGCCAGCGAGCGGGTGCGTTTGAGGCGTTTCGACAGCAGGTCGATCCTGTATTCCACATCCAGCGCCGATTCGCGCAGGTTGAGGCTCTGCTGGTCGCGCAGCAGGCTCATATTTTGTATCTGGCTGATCTGGTTGATAATGTCGGCCTCCTGGTTCAGATAGCTGAGTTGCAAATCGGGATTGCTAAGCCGCAGGATCAGCTGGCCGCTTTTCAGCATAGCGCCGTCTTCTACAAATTTTTCTTCTACGCGGCCGCCCTCTACCGCAGCAATCACCACACTTCTGATGGGCAGCACCGCGCCCGTCACGGGTATCTGCTCCCGGAATGCCCCACTGTGAATAGTATCCAGCAGTATACGCGAGGCATCCACATTGAGCCTGGCGCCGCCGGAGCGCTTCAAGCCGCGTAGGGTTAAAAAGCCCACCGCCATTAGGGCTACTACGATTAGCGCTAAACGTTGCCAGGTCCAGGTCTTTTTTGCAATTACTCTATCCATTTTTTTTTGCGCTGATGCTTATTGTGCGCTATGGAATAGGGTGTAAAATCGTGCCAGTTTTTTAATTAATTGAAAATCAATATATTAAATTTAAAATATAGTATTCGCATTGTCCGGAATTGAACAGGATAGTGTCCGGAAATGGACAGGTGGGGGTGTTTCGGCTCTGCTCAATGACCGCATTTCGACTCCGCTCAATGACCGGCAGAGCAGGCCGGGTCGTTCGTTGAGCGGAGTCGAAACGAACTTCGGTGAAAATCCTGCTCAACAGATTCAAAAGATCAAAAGCCCCATTGTAGATTTGAAATTATGAAAAGGTTATCTTTGTATATGACCGTACAATTTCATCCTTATCTACCCCCCGAGTGGGGTGATAGGGATGGAAAAATCATTCTTATATACAAGTTATGTGTCATGCTAAAAAGACGACAGAGTGGAAATTAATTTGGAACAAAAATCTTTAGAACTTAAACAATTTGTAAGCCGTTACGAAACCTCAATGTTTCTTGGCGACTTAAGTTCTTTAATAAACTTCATTTCGTTTGACAATCCAACCAACTCACTAAAAGGACTTTCTTCACCCCTCAGACAACTCTATTATTTAGCAGGGCTCAACATGACATCTGCTATTGATGAGACTACCCCATTAATACCTCAATACTCAAACGAGGATTGGGAACACATAAAAGACCTATTGAATCAAATTGAGTTTGGCTACCAACAATATTTTTATCCGAAACAGCCAGATGAAGTCAACGAAGAATGGATAATGAAAAGAATGATTGCGATGCCAACATTCCTTAGTTATTTTAATCAAGGACCATTAAATTACGAAGAGCAAGTTATAGAAAGAGTTACCATCTATTTTCAACTATTTAACAATGAAATAAAGCAACACTTCGGCTTGGAGGTCAAAGACTTCATTGACATTTACAACTACATTGATAGTTTGCCAAACAAATTTCTTGGTGAAAAAATAAACGTAACTGATTAGCGTCAAACAGGCTTGAAATCGGGCATTTCCCCGGTTTGCATTACAAACATCAACCCTTCAATAACATCCTGCCCGGGCGCAAACCAAATTGTCGCATAAAACCTCCACAAATCTTGACCTTGATTAGTAAGCACCCTGTAAACCACATCTACCCTACCATTGGGGGATGGGGTATCTTTGCCCCAAAAACAAAGGCAGATGAAACAAACCAAACGGCGGAGTAAACAGGAGATGGCAGATATGATATCGTCCTGGCAGCAAT